>ERZ894229.86-NODE-86-length-103395-cov-27.737_pt1 | contig 103395 bp, 99 predicted proteins | sample MGYA00380295_ERZ894229 | MGnify/ENA primary metagenome ERZ894229 (study PRJEB32331, sample SAMN06328479) | human gut metagenome | biome: human gut microbiome; feature: stool | host: Homo sapiens | collected 2014-09-17 ...
CCCCCTTAAGTAGATTTTGGTTATTTACCTTGTCTACTTAAGGGGAATCATATCAATTTTTGCAGCTCCCTTTTTGTTACAAGGTCCCTTCAAATCTGGCAGCAACCTGTTTCAGCCATTCTCGGATAGGAAGGTGCTGCGGGCATATTTTTTCACATTGTCCGCACGCAATACAGCTGCCTGCTTTTCCAAACTGTTCTGAAAAATGGCTGTACAACATTGTCTGAGCAGTCCACGCCTTTGTTTCCAGCTCCCTCATATCTGCATTGTAAAGAGCAAAGTATTTTGGAATGGCTATGTTTTCCGGGCACTTATTGATGCAGTAGGCGCAGCCCGTACAAGGGATGGCAATACTGCCATTGATGATGTCTGCCGCTTTCTGAACCAGCGCATATTCTTCCTCTGTAAACGGAGTGAAGTTTTCCATATAGGATAAGTTATCTCTGACCTGTTCCAGATTGCTCATGCCGCTTAAAACCAACATCACATTCTCATGGCTTGCCGCAAAGCGGATGGCCCATGAAGCGATGGACAGATCGGGACGATAGGCGCGAAACAGGTTTTCTGCTTCCTGCGGGATATTGGCAAGCGTCCCGCCCTTTGCCGGCTCCATAACAATGACGGGTTTCCCATGCTTTTTTGCGGTTTCATAGCATTTGTGGGATTGGATTGTGTCGTTTTCCCAGTCGAGATAATTTAGCTGTATCTGGACAAAATCCACTTCCGGGTGTTCCGTCAGAATCTCGTCCAGCACGTCGGCGGTATCGTGGAAGGAAAAATCGATATGCTTTACAAGTCCGGCCTTTTTCTTCCCGGTAAGGAACTCAAAGACGTGGGTATCTTCTGCTGCCTTGCGGCGGTTTCCGCCCATATCATGAATTAAGTAGTAGTCGAAGTAGTCAACGCCGCACCGCTCAAGCTGTGTATTGAAATATTCCTCTAACTCACTCTCCTTGTGGATAAGGACAAGGGGCATTTTGTCTGCAATCAGAAAAGCAGAACGGGGATAACGATCTGCAAGGCATTCTTTTACTGCGGCTTCTGATTGTCCGTTGTGATAAAACCATGCCGTATCAAAATATCGAAAGCCTTTTTCAAGAAACAAGTCAATCATGTCACACAGCTGTTTTTTGTCCGGCTTTGTGAAATCATCGTTTACAAGCGGCAGGCGCATAAGCCCAAAGCCTAATTTTTTCATGCGTTTCCCTCCATTCTGAAATGTTTAAATCCCTTTGATTCTGGATATACAGGCGGCGGTATATTTTTCCCAAAGGTCTGTCATAATCTGCTGCTCCGGCTCGGTCAAAGAGGCAAAGGTTTCTAACTCGGCCTTTTCAATGTGGGAAATGACCTGCCGTTGAAATAACCGTCCCTTTTCCGTCAACATAATAGAGCGGGCGCGCCTGTCGCCGGGATTTTCTGTTAAGGTTACATATCCTTTCTTCTCAAAAGAGAGGATTACTTTGTTAACGGTCTGTTTCGGAAAATACAGCGTGTCGCATATTTCCTTCTGCGTCGTTCCGTCATCGATCAACTGTAAGATAAACATGGAAATGTAGGTCAGATCGTGTTCCTTTGCATACTCCTCATAGACATGGTTTAATCTCTGCCATGCAAGATAGAAGCGTTTTAAGTTTTTCGGCCTGTCTAATTCTTTTATCATATAGTCTCCTTTTAGACTATTATAGCAAAAATCAGATTTGAAATCAATAAAAGAAAAGCTCATAAAACCATTGATTTTACAAGCTTTTCCTATTTTCCATACCTGGGCCAGTTGGATTCGAACCAACGGATGCAGGAGTCAAAGTCCTGTGCCTTACCGCTTGGCGATGGCCCAAAAATTTAGATAAAAAAAAATTCCCATACGGGAAAGGTGAGTACAGGGATTCGAACCCTGGACCTCCAGAGCCACAATCTGGCGCGATAACCAACTTCGCTATACCCACCATAGTGAATTTTCGACTGGGTCTCAAATTCAAACGAGCCTGAAGGGATTCGAACCCCCGACCCACGGCTTAGAAGGCCGTTGCTCTATCCAGCTGAGCTACAGACTCATATTCATTTGCGCAGTCTGCGACCGCTTCAACGCTCTATATCCTATCATAGATATGGAAAAAAAGCAAGTCTTTTTTCATATTTTTTTCGACTCATATTTCCAGCATGTGGAATGAAACGTTCTGCATGTGGAATCAGAAAATTTCATCTTGCGCCGCACCTGAATATTTGATATACTGTGAAGCGCAGGGCGCAGAATATGGCGCTCTGCGGATACAATCTGCGGATGTGGCGGAATGGCAGACGCACCAGCCTTAGGAGCTGGCGGGTAACCGTGGGGGTTCAAGTCCCTTCATCCGCACGCGGCGAACAGAATCCGAACCTGTCTCCGGAGGAGATATGGCGCGGATTCTTGTCAATTAATGGCCCCATCATCATTTGCCACGTAGAACAAGATCTTCGTGATGTATTCTTCCTCCCGTTTTGCGGTCAGATGGTCGTGGATGCAAAATTCATAGGAATCGGATACGATCCGGAGCCCGTTTTCCCGGCACCAGGAGAAGATCTTTTCATATGCTGCTCCGATCTTCAGATATTCTCCCATGTAGTAACAGACCACACATTCCCCCGCCGGAAGCCTCAGGATCCGGGGCTCTTCCTCCACGTACTCGACGGGGAGAAACGCGTGGGAGGCGCGCACATACTCCCCGGCCATAAGGCGGTCCCTCGGCACGATGACGCCGGTCTCGAAGAACACCGGAAGCTCCCGCTCAAAGGCCTGCGAGATGCACTTTTTCGTTGCGAGGGAGACCTCCGTCAGCGTGCAGGGCTCCGGCACCGGTTCCGTGAAAATGTACTGCTCCGGGGTCTGCGTCCGTATCACCTCTCCCTCTGCGGCCTCGTCCATGTGGGACGCCACCGCGTCCAGGGCGAGGCATTTGTGGGCGATGCGGCTTCTCATCAGCGTGAGAAAGCGGATCTGCTCGTCGATGACGGCCATCTGCCGCTCCAGAAAGCTCTGGCTGTTCTTCGCGCTTCTCTCTTCTAAATATTCTTTTATATCCTCCAGCGGGAGTCCGATCCTTCTCATAATCAGAATGGTGTCCAGAAGATCCAGCTGCTTTGCGCTGTAGAGCCGGTAGCCGTTCTGGGGATTCACACAGGCGGGCTTGAAAAGCCCGATCTTGTCGTAGAAAATCAATGCCTGCCTGGAAAGACCAGTGTATTTTGCCACTTCCCCGATGGAAAAAAAGTCGCGCATAAAAAGCCTCCTTCTGACATAATCGCTGTCATATTTCCTATAATAATGAACACGGGGGAGAAATGCAAGGCAAACGGCGCCGCTTTTCTATTTAACGAAAATTTAATAGAAAAATGTCCCGTCCCTATGGTATGATGAATACCATCAAAACAGGGGAGAGCCATATTTGCGCCTGCCCTCAAAAAAAGGAGGAATTTTTTTACTATGGACACAGATCCGCAAACAGCGAACATTCTGTTTCAGATCACGATTCTGCTTATTCTGACACTCATCAACGCATTCTTCGCGGGCTCCGAGATGGCGGTGGTATCGGTCAACAAAGGAAAGATACACCGGCTGGCGGAGAGCGGCAATAAGAATGCAGCCCTTATTGAGCGGCTGATGGAGGATTCCACGGTATTTTTATCCACGATCCAGGTGGCGATCACCCTGGCGGGCTTCTTCTCCAGTGCGTCCGCGGCGACAGGTATCGCCCAGGTGCTGGCGGGAAAGATGGCCGAGTGGAATATTCCCTACAGCCAGTCGCTGGCCGGTGTGGTGGTGACCATCATTCTGGCGTATTTTAACCTGGTGTTCGGTGAGCTGGTGCCGAAGCGGATCGCGCTCCAGAAGGCAGAGTGGTTCAGCCTGTTCTGTGTGCGTCCTATTTACTATATTTCCCTGGTGATGAACCCGTTTATCAGGCTTTTATCCCTGTCAACGACGGGGGTTTTAAAGCTCATCGGGATGCACGGGGAGGATCTGGAGGAGGAGGTTTCCGAGGAGGAGATCAAGTCCATGCTGGAGACCGGCAGCGAGGCCGGTGTGTTCAACGATATTGAGAAGGAGATGATCACATCCATTTTCTCCTTTGACGACAAGCGGGCCCGCGACGTGATGGTTCCCAGGCAGGAGATTGTGGCGGTGGACATCAACGATCCGCTGGACGTGTGCCTGGATACGATTCTGGAGTCCATGTACTCCAAGATTCCCGTGTACGACGGCGAGATCGACCGCATGATCGGCGTCCTGCAGGTGAAGCGGCTGGTGCTGGAGGCGAGAAAGAAGTCCTTCGATCAGCTGGATTTGCGGGAGCTTCTGCAGCCGGCGTATTTTGTGCCGGAAAACCGCCGGACCGACATCCTGTTTAAAGAAATGCAGGCCGGAAATGAGAAGCTGGCGGTGCTGGTGGACGAGTACGGCGGAGTGTCCGGCATGGTCACGCTGGAGGACCTGATCGAGGAGATTGTCGGCGATATCCGCGAGGAATATGAGGAGGAGGAGCCGGAGATCAATGAGGTGGAGCCCCACAAGGTTTACCGCGTCCAGGGCGGCAGCTCCCTGTTCGACCTGAGGGAGAAATTCCATCTGAAGGCGGAGACCGCCTACGGAACTCTCTCCGGATATCTGGTGGAGCAGCTGGGACATATCCCGTCCCCGGAGGAGACGCCTCTCCTCGTCAGCACGGACGAGGCCGATTATGAGATCACCGCGGTGGAGAACCGGGTGATCAGCTGGGTGACCATCACGCTGAAGGATAAAGAGATCAAAAAAGACAGCGATCCTTCGCGCGTCGGGAAATAACAGATAGAAGCATAGCAAAGCCTTGATTGACACATACCATGAAGGAGTGGCAATCAAGGCTTTGCTTTTTTACGGTTTAACCGAAAAAATAGTGACTCTCTCCCTGTTTTCTGCTATAATCATTTCGGCCTTACGGCCTGTCCCATATCGTATTTATTTATGCAAAGGAAATAGATCTGCCATGAAAGAGAAGATAATAAAAAGTATCCGAGGAGATATTGTCCTGACTGTGTCCGTCTGCCTTGCCGTTTTCTCGTGCATTGTGGTTCCGCCGAACATCGGTTATCTCGATTACATAGATTTCAGGACGCTGATTCTTTTGTTCTGCCTGATGCTTATTATCAGCGGGCTCAGGGAGCTGAATTTCTTTCAGTTCATCGGAAAATGGATTCTGGATCACGCCAGATCCCGGCAGGGGATCTCGGTGACGCTGGTGTTCCTGTGCTTTTTCAGCAGCATGTTCATCACCAACGACGTGGCGCTGATCACGTTTGTGCCGTTTGGAATCATGATTTTAAGAAATGCGGGCATGACCTTTATTACCTGCCGGATTGTTGTGCTGATGACCATTGCGGCCAATCTGGGCAGCATGTTTACGCCCATCGGAAATCCGCAGAACCTCTACCTGTTTACGCTGTCTGGCTTAAGCATCCCCGAGTTTCTGCTTCTCATGCTGCCGTACACCGCGGCGGCGGCCGTCCTTCTGGTTCTGTTCATCACCATGGGAGGGCACAAGCGCCGGTTTTCCATCCACATCGAGGCGCCGGAGATATCCGGAAAAGCGGTCATCGGCTTCTACCTGTTTTTGTTTGCGCTCTGTCTTCTGACGGTGGGAGACGTGATTCCTCCGTGGATTCTGCTGCTTCTGGTATCGCTCGGCATCTTTTTCACGGATCGGAAGCTGTTTGTAAAAATAGACTATTCGCTGCTGCTTACGTTCCTCTTCCTGTTCATCTTTGTGGGGAATATCAACAGCTTCGAGGCCCTGCGGCATATGCTTCTGGGCGTGCTGGACGGCCACGAGCGCCTGGTCGCCATCGGCGCCAGCCAGGTCATCAGCAACGTTCCGGCGGCCATGCTTCTGTCCAATTACACGGAGAATGTGAGTGAGCTCATCATAGGAACCAACATCGGCGGCCTGGGGACGCTGATCGCCTCCATGGCCAGCCTGATTTCCTACCGGCAGGTCGCAACGGTCTACCCGCGGTTTAAGGCCCGGTATCTGCTCACGTTTACGTTCTATAATCTGATATTTCTGGCGGTGCTGCTGCTGTTTTGATTAAACTGCATGAAAATTTCCAAAAACTACTTGAATTTTCTTCTCCCAGTGCTATAATAGTACATATCCAATGGAAGTATAGCTCAGCTGGGATGAGCGTTCGCCTCACACGCGAGAGGTCATGGGTTCGAGCCCCATTACTTCCACGAAAAACCACGCAGGACATGCGGAGAGCTCTCCGGTCTGCGTGGTTTCTTTTATTTTTTCTTTTTCTCCGGATCATCCAGATAAATCCGCTTCAGATCGTTCTCCTGGCAGATGATCCTGCCCTCGTCCGCCACGGCCAGCGCGCATTTCACCGCAATGGGAATCAGCTTCCGGATGTACTCGCCCACGCCCGTATAGCCGCAGAATGCACAGCGGTGGATGCCGAACATGTATGCGTCCGAAGCGGCGTCATAGCAGTCCTGGTAGGCCGCCATGTGGGGAAAGACCCGGTAGCGGAGCAGGAGATGCCGGATCATCGGATCCCCGAAGGTCTCGAAGGGATACTGCCTGTAGAGCTCCTGCACTTTTTCGGGAACCAGGGCGGCGTATCTCTTTATATTTTCCGGAATGTAGTCCTGCAGGAACTGCCTGCAGAGCTTCACCCTGTGCACCTTGTAATACCTGCGCTTGTACTCCAGGTAGGCCTCGCGGTGCACCAGACGGCTTCATTTCTTTGGGGAAATGTTTATGTCGCCGCGCCACATTTCGCAGCCCTCGTCCCAGCGGACCGTGTAGGTTACGGGAAAGGACAGGCGCATTTTGGCGAGCATGTCGGCGAGGGCCTGGTTCCTTGTGGTCCCGGCTTTCGTAAATTCATGGGCCTGCGGGCCCGCCGGGTTTAAGAGGATGGTGCGGCAGTCCCGGCTGACGATGAGCTCCAGCTTGCGGCTGGAGACCGCTTTCGTGAGATTGCTGTTGAAGCGGATCTCGCCTTTCTGGTTGATTGTAAAACGCTTTTCCAGGGCTTGCCGGCTTTGCGGCTCCAGAACGAAAAAGCGGTTCCAGTCGATGCCGTCCGCCTTTTCGCCTGTCTGTATGCCTGAAAACGCTGTTCTCTTTGCCGGCTTTTGTCCGCCTTCCTGCGGTTCCTGGTCCGGCCCCTGTTCAGGAATCCGGTAGAAGCTTTTCTCTGATCCGGGCTCCAGGCGGTTCCTGACTTTTAGTTTATGTACCACATTGTTTACTGCGTTTCTGTCGGAGAGGAGGATTCCCTGCTGCTCGCAGAGCGTCCGTATCTCCTGAATGCTGTGTTCCTTTTTATCCAGAAACAGCCCGTCGATCACGCGGTAAATTTCATCGTATGTTCCCATTTGGATCTCCTTATCGTATGTTCGTTCTGACTCCTTCCTCTGAAGCTGCAGTTCTCTCCTCCGGCCTGCGTTCCACGATGATATCTCTGATATCCACCGAGAAGATTTTGCAGATCTGGTACATTTTTTCCACAGAAGGGCGGTTATGTCCCCGAATATAGTTGCGGACCGCGTTGGGGGTTACCTCCAACATTCGGGCCAGACCATTTACAGATAGCCCTTGTTTCTGCATGTAGTCCAAAATCCGCTGTCCCGTCTGCTTGCCGTCAATACATGTGCATTTCGCATCCATCTGTTTTCTCCTAACGCCTTTTGTAGATTTCCATAAGTTACCTCCTCTAATAATACATTTTGCGTACAGAACATACAAACACAATATGGCTGTACCGGGAAAACTTGCAAAAAAATTAAAAAAATTATAGAAAAATATAATTTTCTTTATGCTTTTTTTAGAAAAAAATACTTGACAAAACGTCTGAAAAATTTTATATTTAACAAAGTTTTTCGGCGGGAAATCGCGTAAAATTCCGGAATGAACGCTGAAAAACTAAAACGAATGCCAAGGCATTCACTCCGACATTACATTACTTGATTACTCAAAATAAGGAGGAAAAATTATGAGAAAAATGAAGATTGCAGTTCTGCTTGCAGCAGGCGTGCTTGCTCTGACCGCTTGCGGACAGGGTACCAGAAAGGAAGAGACCAAGGCAGCCACGGAGGCGGCGGCGACCGCTGAGGCTGAGACAGACGCTGTGAGCGAGGCGGACGACGACTACGCAGGCGCGGGATATGAGACCATTTCCCCCGAGGAGGACGCCGCACTCACGGAGGAGGTTTCCCGCATGCTGGCAGAGTCCCTTCAGGAGGGGCTGGATGAGGCGACCGCCGAGGACCTTTCTATTATGATCGCGTACCCCTGCTATGTGGGCATTGGCGACGGCGTGGTGGTCAACAATGAGGACGAGTTCCTTGCCATCGACATGGACGAGTACATGACCGACGAGATGAAAGAGGCGATCAAGAGCGCGGATATCGAAAACATCGAGATGACCGAGGCCGGCCTGATCGTGGGCGCAGAGTCCGGCACACCGAATGTCATTTTCGGCATAGCCGAGGACGGCACCGTGGGCATTACCGGCATCAACCCGTAATCAGCCGCGAAGGATACATAATACAGAACACGCAGGGCGGACAGAGCTTGAAAAGGCTTTTGTCCGCCTTCTTTTATGCCTTAAACAGGTGCGGGCGCCGCTCCCGCAGAAAGAGTTAGACATCCGGCGGGAAATCTCCTATAATAGGAAACAGGAGCAAAACACAGGGAAAGGAGCAGAAGGAATGGACCTGATCAATCAGTTTATAGAGAATTATAAAAAGAAAATGCCCTTCTACGAGACGGCCGCCCGCCTGGCCGCCGGCCAGCTGGAGGCGGTGCTCAGGTCCGCCGGTATCCGGGCCATCGTCACCTACCGGGTGAAGAATCCCGGGCGGCTTAAGTCCAAGGTGCTTCGCCGCAACGGGCGCAGGGAGCAGCCCTACGGCAGTCTGCGGGAGATCTACGGGGATCTGGCGGACCTGGCCGGCGTGCGGGTCTCCCTCTATTTCCCGGGCGACCGTGTGAAGGCGGACGGGCTGATTGGCGATCTGTTTGAGATCATGGAGACGAAGCAGTTTCCCGACGAATCCAGGCCGCCGACCTACAACAAGAGATTTTCCGGCTACTGGGCCAACCATTACCGGGCCCGCATGAAGGCCGAGAATTTAAAGGACAATCAGAAAAAGTACGCGGATGCCCGCGTCGAGATCCAGGTGGCGTCGGTGCTGATGCACGCCTGGTCTGAGGTGGAGCACGATCTTGTCTACAAGCCGCTACAGGGGACGCTCTCCGACGAGGAGCTGGCCATCCTAGACGAGTTAAACGGCCTGGTGCTGGCCGGGGAGATCGCGCTGGAGCGTCTGCAGAGCGCCGGGAACGAGCGCGTGAAGAACAGGAACGCAGCCTTCGGCAGCCAGTACGACCTGGCCTCCTACCTCTACAATTATTTAAGCAGCAATTTCCGCCCGGAGGACATCGAGCTGCGCATGGGGAACATCGAGCTGCTCCACAGGCTCATCACCAGCCTGGGGATGAACGCCCCGAAATCCGTGGAGCCGGTTCTTAAGACGGTCCGATTCGAGAAGGACCGGAGAAACATTTCCCAGCAGATCATCGATCAGATCATAACGGGCGACGACAGGCGGTACACCGTCTACCGGGAGCTGAGAGGCGGCGGGCAGGAGATCGGGGAAAATGCCGGAAAGGCCGTGGACGATTTCTTCGCACAGTGGATTCCGCTGGAGCGGTTTTTAAACGGCGTCGCCTACAAGGGGGCGAGAAAGCAGCACCGGCCGTTTAATGTGAATGTCATCAAGCGGATGAATGTGCTGGATCAGGAATTGGTAAATCAGATCGTGGCGCTCAGAAAAGTCAGAAACATGCTGATTCACGATATCGAGATCCCGGAGACCGGGGAGCTGGAGAAAAAGACAGCCGAGGCAAAAGAGCTTCTCGCGAAGCTCAGGGAGATATTTGCCTCTGCGGACGGCGGAAAGGCCCCGGAGGGCCGGTGAGAACGGTGGGGCCTGCTTACCGGTGAAGGGCGGCCATCTGGAACTGCTTGGGGCTCATGCCCGTGTGCTTTTTGAAAGCGCGGCTGAAGTGGGAGAGGTTGTTGTAGCCCACCTGGCTGCACACCTGCTACACGGTCATGTGGTTTAAAAGCAGCTCCTTGGCCTTCATCAGCCGGCAGTTGATGAGATACTGGTTGGGCGAGGTGCCGGTCACGCTCTTGAAGAGGCTGCACAGATAGAACTTGTTGATGTAGAACTGCTGTGACAGCGTGTCCAGCGTGATGTCGTCCCAGTAGTATTTGTGGATAAAGTTCATCACATTGTATACCAGGCTGTAGTTCTGGGAGATCGTGGGAGCCGTGATATTGTGATAGTCCCGGTACATGGCGTTCACGCGCAGAAGAAGCTCGATCAGCAGGATCTTCACAAACAGATCGCTGCCGTAAAGCTGGGCGTTCTCCGGGCTTCTGTAGTCGGTGATGCGGACCAGAATATCGGTGAGCAGGCTGGCTTGCCCGTCGGAAAGCGGCAGAAGGTTCGGATCCGACGTCGGCCGGAAGAAAAAGCACTCCAGCAAGTTGGTCTTGTCGGAGGATAAAAGCTCCAGGTATTCCGGCCGGAAGGAGACCACATACCGCTCGCTTGGCCCAGGCTTTACCGTGTTGATCATGTGCAGATCCATGTTATTGAAAAGCAGCAGGGAGTTTTTGGGAAGCATGTAGGTCTGTTCGCCCACCGCGCACATCATGCCGTCGGAAAGGATCAGCATGATTTCAAATTCGTCGTGAATATGAAAATTGTGCTGTTCGTTAGCTGATGTTATCTTGTGAAAAATGGAAAAATCTTCCTTTATCTTTTCTTTTACAATCTCTGTCTGGTTGACCATGATAGCACCTCCTGTTGTAATGACTTAATTATCACTGATTCGTAGTGTTATTTTATGTACTATCTTGTGAAAAACTTGCACTATATTGTGGAGTTTTGAAAGGGAAGGCATATTTTGGCGAGTTGCGCTATGTTTGGAAAGCCATTTTCCAGAAATCCCCAATTTTTTTGATAAATTTTAAAAATCAATAATTAATGCAAAAAATATATTCGGATGACTTGTGAAAGGAAATGTGTTAAAATAAGTAGAATACGACCGCAAGGCAATACAAAAAGGAGGGAATGTTTTGGAATACGTAGAATTAGGAAAAACAGGGCTGAAGATATCAAGGCTCGGGTTTGGGGGAATCCCGATCCAGAAGATTGACGCGGAGGGGACCAGAAAGCTGGTGCTGCGCATGGCCGAGGCCGGCATCAACTACATCGACACGGCCCGCGGCTACACGGTCAGCGAGGCGTTTTTAGGCGAGGCGCTCCAGGGCGTCAGGGACAAATTTGTGCTTGCCACCAAGAGCATGGCCAGGACGAAGGAGGCCATGGCCGCCGACATCGAGACAAGCCTTAAGAATTTAAAAACCGACTATATCGATCTCTATCAGGTGCACAATCCGGGGCCGGCGGAGCTGGACCAGATTCTGGCCGAGGGAGGCGCGCTGGAGGCCCTCATGGAGGCGAAAAAGGCGGGAAAGATCGGGCATATCGGTCTCACCGCCCATCTGGAGGCGGTATTTGAGCGCGCCCTGGAGCTTCCCTGGGTGGAGACCATCATGTTCCCCTACAACATTGTGGAGAATCAGGGTGAGGCGCTGATGCGCCGCTGCACGGAGAAGGGCATCGGTTTCGTCTGTATGAAGCCGCTGGCAGGAGGCGCCATCGAGGACGGACGGCTGGCGCTGCGCTACATACTGGCCAATCCCGACGTGACCGTGGCGATCCCCGGCATGGCGGAGCTTTCGGAGATCGATAAGAATCTGGAGGCCGCGGAGGATAAGAGCCCCATTTCCGAGGACGAGCGTTCCCGGATGGAGGCGGTGAAGAAGCAGCTTGGAACCAACTTCTGCCGCCGGTGCAACTATTGTGCGCCGTGCCCGCAGGGAGTGAATATTTCCGGCACCTTCCTGATGGCCGGATACCTGGAGCGGTACGGCCTTGCTGACTGGGCGAGGGAGCGCTACGCGTCGTTTCCGGTGAAGGCCGGCGCCTGCGTGGAGTGCGGGCTGTGCGAGACCCGCTGTCCGTATCAGCTTCCCATCCGTGAGATGCTTAAAAACGCCGTAGCAAAGCTGGGCGAGTAGGGAAAGGAGATCATATGCTTTCAGAGAAAATGATGAAATTAGGCAAAAAACGCTCCGTGATCCGTGAGCTTTTCGAGTACGGCAACAGGCGCAAGGCGGAGATCGGGGCAGAGAACGTGTTCGATTTCAGCCTGGGAAATCCCAGCGTCAACCCGCCGGCCTGCGTGAAGGAGACCATAAAGCGCCTCCTGGAGACGGAGGACGACATCGCGCTTCACGGCTACACCTCGGCCCAGGGCGACGCGAAGGTGCGCGAGGCTGTGGCAGATTATATTAATAGAAGCTTCGGGCGCCATCTGACCGGCGGACACATTTACATGACCGTGGGCGCGGCGGCCTCCCTGACCATCAGCCTTAAGGCCATGGCTGTGGAGGGCGACGAGTTTATCACCTTCTCCCCGTTCTTCCCGGAGTACCGCGTGTTCGTGGAGAACGCCGGCGGAACGCTCAAGGTGGTTCCCTGCAACACAGAGGATTTCCAGATCGACCGGGAGCTCTTTGGGCAGGCCATCACGCCCGGCACCAAGGCGGTTATTTTAAACTCGCCCAACAATCCCTCCGGCGTGGTGCTCTCAGAGGAGACCGTGAAGGGGATCTGTGAGGTGATGGAGAAGAAGCAGGCGGAGTACGGACACGCCATCTATCTGATCACCGACGAGCCCTATCGCGAGCTGGTCTACGACGACAATATCCAGGTGCCCTACCTGATGAACTATTATAAGAACACACTGGTCTGCTACTCCTTCAGCAAATCCCTCTCGCTGCCCGGCGAGCGCATCGGCTATATCGCGGTCTGCGAGGAGATGGAGGAGTGGGAGGACATGTACGCGGCGATCTGCGGCGCGGGCCGTTCCATGGGCTATGTCTGCGCGCCCAGCCTGTTCCAGCGGGTGGCGGCGGAGTGCCTGGGGAAGACGGCGGACATTTCCATTTACAAGAAGAACCGGGATCTTCTCTATAACGGGCTGACGGCCAGCGGGTACCGCTGCGTGAAGCCGGACGGCGCTTTTTACCTTTTCGTGCAGGCGCTGGAGGAGGACGCCAATGCGTTCTGTGAGCGGGCCAAGAAGTACGAGCTTCTGCTGGTGCCCGGCGACGATTTCGGGTGCCCAGGATTCGTGCGGATTTCCTACTGCGTGACCACGGAGATGATTGAAAAGTCGCTTCCGGCATTCGAGAAACTGGCGGCGGAGTACCGCGGCCAGGCATGAGATCAGAAACTGTTAAAAAATAATAAAGATAAAAGACAGGAGGACGAAGGACCATGAAGCAGGACATGATCGTTGTACTGGATCTGGGCAGCACGGAGAACACCGTTCTCGCCAGAGCCATCCGGAGCCTGGGCGTCTACAGCGAGATCTACCCCCACGACATCACGCCGGAGGAGCTGAAGGCGCTTCCCAATGTGAAGGGAATCATTCTCTATGGCGGCCCCAACCACATCGTGGACGGCGTGCGCATCGACGTGAATCCGGAAATCTATGGGCTGGGCATTCCGGTGATGTCCATCGCCCACGAGCTCTCCAGAGCCGAAACGGCATACGCCGCCTGGGAGGAGGCCGAGCCGCAGCTTAAGGCATTCGTGTTTGACACCTGTGGGGCTGAGGCCAACTGGAACATGAAGAATTTCGTCGAGGACCAGGTGGAGCTCATACGCCGCCAGGTCGGCGATAAGAAGGTGCTGCTGGCGCTCTCCGGCGGCGTGGACAGCTCGGTGGTGGCCGCGCTCCTCATCAGAGCCATCGGCCGGCAGCTGGTCTGCGTGCACGTGAATCACGGGCTGATGAGAAAGGGAGAGTCCGAGAGCGTCATCGAGGTGTTTAAGAACCAGATGGACGCCAACCTCATTTACGTGGACGCCACGGAGCGGTATCTGACGAAGCTGGCCGGCGTGGCGGACCCGGAGCAGAAGAGAAAGATCATCGGCGCCGAGTTTATCCGCATCTTCGAGGAGGAAGCCAGAAAGCTGGAGGGCATCGATTTCCTGGCGCAGGGAACCATTTACCCGGATATCGTGGAGAGTGGGACGAAGACGGCGAAGGTCGTGAAATCCCATCACAACGTGGGCGGCCTTCCGGAGGATCTGAAATTCCAGCTCGTGGAACCCCTCCGTCAGCTTTTTAAGGACGAGGTGAGACAGTGCGGTGTGGAGCTGGGACTGCCGGATGAGATGGTATACCGCCAGCCGTTCCCGGGCCCCGGCCTGGGCGTGCGCTGCCTTGGCGCCATCACCAGGGAGAGGCTGAAGGCCGTGCGCGAGGCCGACGCGATCCTGCGCGAGGAGTTTAAGAACGCGGGGCTGGACAAGAAGGTATGGCAGTATTTCACCATCGTCCCGGACTTCAAGTCCGTGGGTGTGCGCGACAACGCCAGATGCTTCGAGTACCCGGTCATCATCCGCGCGGTGAACACCGTGGACGCCATGAGCGCCACCATCGAGCAGATCGACTGGCCGGTTCTCTTAAAGATCACCGACCGCATTATGAAGGAAGTGAAGAATGTCAACCGCGTGTGCTACGATCTGAGCCCGAAGCCGAATGCGACGATTGAGTGGGAATAAACATAAAAGAGCCGAGAAACCTTGAAATCACAAGGAAAATCGGCTCTTGTTTTATGCTTGCGGTACTAAAATGGTACTATTTTAATTTCTGGAGTTTTTCGGCGACTTCATCCCGCTTATGGGGGAACAGGTGGGAATATGTGTTTAAAGTAGTTTCTACCTTCTCATGCCCCAGGCGGTCGGCAACGGCCAGGGCGGAGAAGCCCATTTCAATCAACAGGCTGGCGTGGCTATGGCGGATGTCATGCAGCCGGATCCGCTTCACTTCTCCGTCTTTGGTTCCCCGTATCATTTCATGCTCAAAGAATGATTTGGTATAGGGGAAAATCCGGTCATGCTTATGGAGGCCGTAGAGCCGTTCTGTATAGTTTTTAATCTCGTCCCGTAGAAATTCCGGGATAGATACGATACGGACGCTCTTGGGCGTTTTGGGCGGCGTTACAACGTCTTTTCCGTTGATATGCTGGTATGACTTATTTACGTTAATGGTGCAGCCCTTGAAATCTATGTCTCCGTATTCCAGGGCTAGCAGTTCCCCTATGCGTAAACCGGTATAGTACAGAATGAGAAATCCGGCCCTGGCCTGGGGCTTATCTGAAATCTTCTCCAGGAACTTCTTGAACTCGTCCGTAGTCCAGAACTGCATTTCATCAGCATGGCTTTTTCCTATGCTCCCGGCCTTGCGGCAGGGGTTTTCTCTTAAATTGTAGTACCGGACAGCGTAATTCATAATAGCAGATAGTTGGTTGTTTATGGTTCTAAGGTAAGTTTCAGAATATGGCTTGTCATTTTCATCCCGGTAGGCCATAAGGATGTTTTGCCATTTTCGCACATGGGCCGGTGTGATCTGTGATACCGGTATCTTTCCGAAGAAGGGCAACAGCTTCTTGTTTATGACATACTGTTTCTGGATGAAGGTATGCTCCCGGAGCCGGTGCTTCATATCCTCGTTATATATCTTCACGAAGTTTTCAAAGGTCATGGACAGATCGGCTTGCTGTGTCTCCAGGAAGTTACGCTCCCACTCTTTCGCCTCTCTTTGCAGCTTAAAACCTCTTTTCTTTTTCTGTTTCTTGGTTCCGGTGTAATCCGTGTAATAGAATTTGCAGTACCAGGATTTTGTCTTTTCGTCATAATATGCTGGCATAAAAATCAGTCCTTTCTTGAAAAATGGGTGCATTTCGCAAGGGACTGTGATATAATACGGTTGTTCAGTGGTATTGCACAGTCCTTGTGTGGTATCATGGCCGCTCCGGTGTTGGCGCACTGGGGCGGTTTTGTAATTTGTGGTTGAAAATTTCCCACCAATGGCATATAATATACTTAACAAGAGGGCCGTTGGTCAGCGCACACCTGACCGTCGGCGAATAAGAGTTACAAAGAGTAGCGCCTTATCTTACCAGGACGAGGGCGCTACTTTTTGCGTGTAAAATGAATGACAAGAGTAATCACAGCGCAAAGCATAATTACAAACTGGAATAATTCGGAGTATGTAACCATAAGCACCAGCCCCCTTTCGCATAGCGTCCGGCGGCTGACATAACGCCCCAACGGCCCCCTGGGTAAGTATATTATATTGTCACGGTGCAGAAGTTTATAGGCGCTCATTTTTGAGCGGCTTGGAAAAAGCGGTTTTCAAATCTGGAAAGGACTTATACTCAAATTTGAGTATAAGCAGGGCCGAACAAAATGTACCCTCCCCCTTGCTGCATATCCACTTTGTAAGCCTATACTATGCAGTCCTGTTTCTGGATTTCATGCTTCCCAATTTTGGGTAGCAAGCGCTTCCTAAAATTTTAGAAAACGCTAGGGCCACTATAAAACACAGTATCCCCACAAGTGGAGAAATTCCCAACAAGCCGGGAAAAGTGGCTGTATGGGGCTTGTGGCGTGTCTGGCGGGGTGTCGTGAACTGCTACGTCCCTATGCCCTGTTTCAGGGCGTCCCCACAAGTGGGTACGTTCGCAACAAGTAGCGAAAAGTACAGGTTTCTCACAGTGAAGAATTTCCCCCACAGGTGGGGTAACATTTCGTTATAGCGTCCGGCTGCGGATCGTCTTATAGGAAGAATTATTCATCCGGCTTTTTCTGGTATTCTGGTACTTTGGTGAGAAGTTCCACTTGTTCTATTGCTTTTTTTTGTCCATCATTATTAAGAAGTTCCATTTTTTCTAAAATAATATTTTTGTTATCAATAGAGTTAAATAAATTGCCTTCTTTCCTACACTCCTCCATGTATTCAGGCAAAATAACATTTAAGTAATCCTCTATATTTTCCATTGACATATGAGGATTGCTTAATTCGATTATCTGTTCCCCGTTTTCTTCAACTGTAAATAATTGTATTGGAGGAACCGCCAAAGCATTTGCCAGTTTTGCTATTGCATCTATCTTTGGCGTTCTGGTTCCTTTTTCCCATTGATATATGGCAGTCTGTGACACACCGATTTTTTTAGCAAGTTCTTGTTGCGATATTCCTTTTTCAGAACGTATTTTTTTCAAATTTTCAGAAAATCCCATGAGCACTTTCTCCTTTTTTATATGATAACAACAAGCGAAAACAAAGTCAATATGTTTTAAAACAAATGCTGTTGACAAACGACTTCAAAAGTTGTAATATAATAACAACAAAAGTTGTTGGAGGTGATCAAGAATAATGAAATTATCAAGAGAAAAGGTTGATCTGCAAAGAGCAAATAAGTGCATGAGTATCGCTGATTTAGCAAAGGTTTATGGAGTAAGTCGTTCTAGAATGAATATTATTCTCAACCAGAGGGAAATAACGCCCTTATGTGCTGGACGAATTGCAAAGGCCCTTGAGTGCGATGTAGTTTCGATTCTGGAAGGAGAGTGATTTTGTGCCAAAGCAAATTTTAAATGTTCGGGATGTTATGGCAGCCCTAGAGGTCAGCGAGAGCAAGGCTTACGGCATTATAAAGCAGCTCAACGGAGAACTGGCGGAAAAAGGCTACATAACCATTCCGGGCAAGGTGAGTAAGGTTTACTTTGAGGAAAAGCTCTATGGCGTGCGTATCGCCGAGTAAAGAGGAACTTCTTGCCAGTATTCGGCCAGATATGAAGCTGACCTGGGACTTTTTCAAGCGGATTTATGGCTATGAAATAACGTGGCCGGGGTTCGCTGATCGGGCTTTAACAGCATTAGAAGCGGTGGGGTGCAGCCGCGCAAGGGATCATTATAAAAGCTGGGTTAGCAAATATAAGGCGGAGCGAGACGCAGAAATGAAGAAGGTGGCCGCCTGGTATGTGGAGGAATGTAAAAGACAATGGGAGAAAAGACAGAAAGAAGGTGAAGGCAAACGGTTAGAGGAAATGAGCAACAGGGAACTGCTGACATTGTTGAGGAACTTAACCGCCGGGGGATATCGGTAGAATTTGATAATGGAAATTTTGCTATTTTTGCTATTTTTGCGAATCCAGACTTATCTAAACTTCCCGTTTTTGAAAGCCGATATTTACCAGAGGTATTACGAACTTATGCCGATTCTGTAGCGGAGGCGTTACAAGTACCGGCAGACATGGCGGGGGTGGCTGTTATAGCGGTGGCTGCCCTGGCGGTACAGAAAAAGTATGTGATCTGTCCTATGGACGGATGGAAGGAGCCGCTAAACCTATATATAGTATTGGTGGCCCGCCCATCAGAGAGGAAAAGCCCAGTGGCCCGTGAGACTACGGCTGTAGCGTACCGTTATGTTAAAGAAGTCAATGAACAGAATCAACAGCGGATTGAGGAGTATAACGCAGAAAGAGAGGTATTGACTAAGAAGATTTTTAACATTAAACAAGAACTTGCCAGCGTAAAAGGAAAGGCCAAAGCCACACGGGAAGATTTGAGAGAGGCACAGCAGGAACTTGACGAATTGGAAGAAGTTACCCCCTTGCGGCTGATCGCTGACGATGTAACGCCGGAGGCCCTTGTGAGCCTGATGGCGGAGAACGGCGGGAAGATGGCGATCATTTCCACAGAGGGCGGTATTTTTGACATAGCAGCCGGGAGATACAGCGACAAGACAAATATGGATGTTTTCTTGAAGTCATATTCAGGGGATTCTATCATGGTGGACAGGAAAGGCCGAGGGAGTGAATTTATTGAAAATCCTGCATTAACTATCCTGTTGACAGTTCAACCGGCTGTTTTAAGCCAGATTATGGGGAATGATGAAATGTCTGGCAGAGGATTTTTAGCTAGGTTCCTATATGCGCTCCCAGCGTCCAGAATCGGACAGCGGAGTTACAGGGTAAAGCCTATCCCGGATAAGGTAAGGGAGGGCTATAATGACTTGATATACCGTTTATTATCTATTCCAGATATTGGTTTTCCCAGGGAGTTAAGCCTATCGGAAGAAGCGGATAAGCTGGCGGAAGAATTTTTCCTTGAGATTGAAAGTAAGCTGGCTGACGAGTTAGAAATCATTGAGGGATGGGCCGGAAAGTTACACGGTCAAACAATGCGTATTGCTGGGATATTTCATTGCTGCGAGTATATTGAAGCAGCCGGAAACACCCCTGTCAGCGGGGAAACAATGTCAAACGCTATCCGGGTAGGAAGATACTTCCTTGAACACGCAAAGGCCGCCTTTGCTATTATGGGCCTGTCAGACCCGCCAGAGGTGAAAGACGCTAAGTATATTCTGAAAAGGCTGAATGAATCTGGGTTACATACTATCAGTAAACGGGATTTATTTGATAGGTGCAAGGGAAGAACTGGGATGGAGAAGGTTGAAGGAATGGAGCCGGGGCTAAATGAACTTATACAGCGTGGTTACATTCGAGTTTTTAAAGCTGAACCAGAATCGCAAAAATCGCAAAATTCGCAAAAAAGGCGTGGCCGCCCATCCTGGATGATCGAGGTAAATCCTATCTATGAGGCGATTCGTGACGGAAAGGAACAAACAGAATGATAAGAGAAGAATTACAGAAAGCCGATGATAAGAGTTTTAAGGAGTACGTGCGGGAAGAAATGCGCTATATCCATATCTTGATGGATGATTTTGGGATGGGACGCAAAGAAGCCATTGAGTTTATGAAGTACCTGGAAATTAAGGAGATTGGACGAACTTTAAGCGGTGAAGGTGAGTTCCCAGGCATTGCAGAATCGCTTTCGTATTTAGATTGCCTAGCGGAGCAGTAGAAGAAAGGAAATTGATATGAAAATTATGGTACAAAACCGAACAATGATTATTGAGCAGCCCCGTTGTGTTTGGGTGGAGCTGAGGGCTGAACCGGAGGGAGGTGTGATTGCCAGTAATGTCCGCCGTGCCCCGATACTGGGGGTATATCCCACAATGGAACGAGCGGTTGAGGTTCTTAATGAGATTTTTGACTTTCAGCGGCGCGGGAAAATCAATTACTATATGCCGCAGGAATAAAAAGGCCCATACCAGTGCGCCAACACTGGCAGGGCAGGTATAGCCGGATAGCTACACAAAAACTCATACATATTGTAGCACATTTTCCGGCGGAAAGGGAAGAAAATTATGACAGAATACGGTGCATTTGTTAAAAGTATCCCTATGGTTGCTGAAATGGTTGTCAGGGCAAGGCGGTTGACGGGAAAACAGTATCAGGAATGGAGGCAAGAAGCCCTTGCAACAGCTGACCGGTGTTCTAATGACTTTGCAAAAAAGGTGCTGCAAGTTATTGATGATTATAGAAGTAGGGAGGTAGAGGAAGATGCTTGCGGTTGATGTGATCGAGCAGGTAAAGAGACAGCGGAACGTCTGGACGGTGGCAGCAATAGCCAGCCTGATACTGAACGTGATCCAGTTTATCCGCAGTAAATAACCTTTATGAGCCGGGGAACGGTGCGCCAACACTAGCCCCCGGCGGCATAAGGGCCAGAGAGAAAAAACGTGGAAATAACAGCGTAGAGCTGGAAAAAAGAGGTGATAAGGGCTATAATATGTCTGTAAAGGTCAAAATCAGCTATGAGAAGCCGCAGGAACTTTGTGCAGTGCTTGAGTTGCTCCGGCCTATGATGAAGTCGTACAAGGCCGAAAAGGGCGGGAACGGGCCATATAAGAGGGCCTATGTGGAAATTGAGACAGGAAGCGAAAAGCCCCAAATGCGGCGTTGATTTAGGCAAAGCGTGCTAATGGGGGGATAGATGATTGTATAGGCGTTAAATATATGATTGCGTTATCCCCTCAAATTTGGTATAATAAGAGCAGGCAAAAGAATATTGTGGAGTACCCCGGACGGCCAGCTGAGCCGGACGGAAGCCATATAAAGGGCGTGGGAATAACTGTAAGCGAAAATCCGCTGGTTGTTCCTGTGCCTTTTCTTTTGCCTAGAATAGCCTACTATGGCGTAAAAATAGGAGAAATTCACATGAGTACAGAGAACATGAACATGGAGCAGAATGGAAACGCCACCCCGGCGGAAGCAACAGGGGGACAGAAAACTTTTACGCAGGACGATGTGAACCGGATTGTGCAGGACAGGCTTGCAAAAGATCGGGCGAAAACATCCGAGGAAGTCAGCAAAAAGGAACAGGAACTTGCGGCCCGTGAGTTCCGTTTGAATAGCCGCCAGAAGCTGATTGACAGGGGCTATCCTGAAAGCATTATGGAGGCGCTTAATTGCAGCAGTGAGGAAGCGTTTGACAAGGCGTTGGACGCATTAGACAGCCTTTTGAAAGAGAGAGGCTCCACTCTGGAGGATATGAAGGCCAGACAGAACGCCGCCAGGTTTACGGCTCCATTCGGCAAACATTCCCAGAGCGGGCCTGATCGGATTCGGGAGGCTATGAGAATACAGGGAGTTTGATTGAATGGCTATTAACTTAACGACAGTATTTAAACCTTATACGGATGAATTATTTTCCACAGAGAGCAAAAAGGCACTCTTGACAAACAATGATTTTGACTGGACAGGGGCGCACACAGTCAAGGTGTACAAGATCGGCACCAGCGCAATGAACGATTACAGCCGGAACCCAGTAGAGGGCTTTACCGGTTCCAGGTACGGAACTATTAAAGACCTGGACGCAACAACGGAGGAATTTACCTTAAAGAAAGACCGTTCCTTTACCTTTGCTATTGACAAGCTGGACACGGACGAGACGGCGCAGCAGCTTGAGGCGGCCTCTGCACTGGCGAGACAGCAGCGGGAAGTTGTTATCCCGGAAGTAGATTCCTATGTGTACGGTGTTATGGCTGAAGGAGCCGGGACAAAACCGGCGGCTGTGACGTTGGATGAAACTAACATCTATAACGAGATTTTGAAGGCAACAGAGGCCCTGGACAATGCCGAAGTGCCGGAAAGCGGTCGTGTGCTTGTGGTATCTCCTGGCGTGTATCTGATGATGAAGCGGAGCCAGGATATTACAATGGAAACGGAGATCGGCAGCGATATGCGTTTAAAAGGTGTAATTTCCAATGTGGACGGGGCGGCGGTTGTTCGTATTCCCTCTGCCCGTCTCCCGGAAGGATTTGGCTTCATGCTGTGCCATCCGTGTGCGTGTGTGGCTCCTACGAAGCTGGAGGACTACAAAATCCATGTTGACCCGCCGGGAATTAGCGGTTCCCTGGTAGAAGGCCGGATTGTCTATGACGCTTTTGTTCTGGATAATAAGAAAATGGCTATCTACTATCAGTCGAATAAAGCGACAGAGTAAACCTTAATATAGCAGGCCCCTTGTTTTCGTAAGGATTGCAGGGGGCTTGTTTTTTGTGGGAGGTATGTATGAGAACCAGAGATATGAAGCTGCTGCATTATGGTATCAGTGAAGCGGAAAAAGATAGGCTCATGGAACTGGCAAAGCAGGAGGAAAACGCTGCGCTGGTAAAGGTATCGGCAGAGGAAAGCAATCAGGGTCTATCTGATGTTATGTTTATTTCCTTGACAACGGGGAAGGGTTATCGCCAGGTTGATAGGGAGGCATACATACCGGCCCAGGAGGATGATTTTTACGCATACCGGCGCAGAGCGTTATATATTTTCAAATTATTGTTAAAGGGCCGGGAGGCGGAAAAAACTGTGAGGGCGTAATATGGGCGGATGGGGAAGTGGAGGACACAATAGGACACATAGACAGGTAGAGAAGCAGCGCTTATTACGGGTTGATAGTTTTGCAGTATATGACAATTTGAGGTATGATAAATATACCTGTTACAAAGATAAAGTGGACGTTCGTGGAGGGTGTACGGTTATCCGATACTATCCGAAAAGCAAAGAAGCTGAAATCCTGGAGAATGGGGCCTACTATCCTTTGGGGCTTTCCAGGGTGACTAATATTGACGGTCATTCACAGAGGCTTTATTTTCTTTGCCCCTGCTGTGATCAGCGGGTACGCTATCTGTACCGGAATAGGAATGGCTTTTATACGTGCCGGAAATGTGCTGGCTTGAATTACAGATCGCAGCAGGTCAGCGGCATGGCTGAAATGCGGCTGAAAATGGAGCGTATTGTAGAGCAAAAGCTAGATGGATATGGCTGGTATCAAGATTACGATTGCATAGCAGATGTACCGGCTCCAGCAAAGCCGCCTTATATGAGATGGAGCAAATATGAAGCCCTGGTTGTGGAGTTGAAGAAACTGCAAAGCGATTACTATACTGCCTTTTATCAGCAGATTGCCGGAACGTCTTTAGGCCGGAGGTTCCTTCTTGATTATGGTTGGGATATGGAGGAATAAGCGGTACTAAAATGGTACTAAGAAATTGTGAAAACAAAAAATATAAGAGGAAAACAGGGGAAAAAGCCCATAAAATCAAGGAAAAATGGCTGGTATCGGCAGGAAAAAGATACCCTGACTTGAGTGAGAATAGAAATTACACCCCTGGAAAGCCCGTATTTATGCGGGCTTTCCGGGGCTTTGAGCTTAATTGTTTATACCTTGCAAAACTTTTAGCAGTCAAAACAAATCCTATGGTTCCGATTTCATTATGGATTATTAATACTGCAATGATCAAACGTTCCAGTTTTCCAATTAGACTTCCTGCGGGAGGGGTATTGGAAGACACTGAATGATCTTCAGAAGATATATATGCCGTAAGTTTTTTTACAAATACAGAAGCTGGATTGAAAAGCAGTATGATTAACAGGACGTAATTTATAATTTTTTCAGATGGAAATGGAACACCCATGATCTCAAATGCACTGTCAAAATAAGAAGGCAGCCGAAATAAACATACCCCGGCACAAATGCTTATAATATGAAGAATTTGATCCATACAGAATGCCGCCAGATCCATTTGCGGAGAATTGCCATACCTGTTGCAAATATGTATTTTTACAGCATCGATTATAAAATGAATACCAACGATAAACAATCCTGCGAATCTGGCTGAAAATAAAAATCTGCCAGAAAATGTGCAGATAGAATTAACATGAGTAACGTCAACTCAATTCCTCCAATCTCTCTATATTTTTCATATCGTAAAGTGCGGCTAATGCCATATTTCTTGCAATATATATGTTTCCGCTGTCTAAAGAACGTGCCACAGTCTGTCTTTTTATAGCGAGAATGTTTGCCAGTTCACTTTGGATCCCTCGTTGTTTACCGCTGGTAATAAAAAAAGCCCCTTGCTTTAACTGTTTATAAAAGTTTTCTTTCGGATGAGTTCTTTCCAGCTCCAGTTTATCCAATGTCAGATCAATGTGGTCGAATGGAAGATCTCTATTGCTTTGAAATACTTTGTGATCGAATCTGCTTTTTTCTGTCAGCAATTCTTCTATCAGGTCGAGAGGCCATTCAATTTCACTATCCAGATACACCGGAAACAGTATTTCTGTAGCGAGAAACAGTTGATTCTGATTCACGCTTAAATTCTCTGATATCGTGGACGCTCCTCCGATCATTGTATTGAGTACAACATCTTTTTGCGTGTTACTATATAGCAGTGCCGGATATCCTTCCGTATCATCGGTAGAATTAATTGCGTGCCGGGCATAGTGATAAGCCTGGCCATCCTGACTTGTGGTCCCTCTATTTGAAATCTGCAGGTTCCAGGTTCCAACCCCTATGCCAGCCCGTATTTTTATCGGATACAAATATATTGAAAAAAGTCTGTAAAATAAATATGCAGATTCTGCCGTCGAAAAAAGCCCCTGTATTTCATCACCCGCACTAAAATCTACTGCGCGCAAAATATTTTTATAAAACGCTTTGTTTAAAAAATTGATCGCCTGAATCATGTGGTTCTGGATCAGATATCGATCTGAGTCTGAATAAGATCTTGAGTTTCTCAAGTCCATAATTAAAGCGGCATACTTTTGTTCCACATTTATCACCTCGTTGTCACTATAACACATAAAGATGAAAAGTGCAAATAAATTACGCTGCTATTCGATTTTGCAGCTTATAAAAGCTGCTATTTTTGTTTGCAGCTTTTATAGACTGCTATTAATGGGGAGATCCGGGAACACTTCTGGTAAGCGGGTATAACGTTTGCAGCGCCAGTGCTCCTCTGGCCCGTTTGCCGTTTGAATCCCTTGGCAATTCCATGGCTTTTGTGATACTATTTTGATATTGGAAAATAGATTGGAGAAACCATGAAACATCAGACGGAGCCGTCCGGCGGATTTTTGCCGCTGGACGAACTGTGCAGACGGCTGTCGATCTCGAAGGCGACGGCGAAAAACTGGATACGGCTTGGAAAGCTGGAAGTGTCGGTTGACGGGGCGGGGGAGCCCCGGTTTTCCCGTGGGTATGTGGAGGAGCTGGAGCAGAAAATCCGTTCCGGTGAGCTTCCCTGGCTGAAAAGCCGCAGAAACAAGCTGGGCATCCGCGAAAAGAGCTTGTACCGGGATTATATCGCCCATCCGGGAAACCGGCAGGCGGTGGAGGAGATTCTGACATCCGTGAGACTGGCGGAGACGGACGGGGAGAGAGACGCGGAAACCAGCGGAACCGGCGGGCCCAGGGGCTTTACAGATCGGGAGCTTCGCGCAGTGCTCGCCAATGCCGCAATGCAGCTTTACAGCCAGGCGAAGGAGAGCAGGAAACCTCGGACGGAGCCGGATGTGCAGAAGCAGGACGAGGTGTTCCGACAGCTTCTCTGCGATCTGCTGGAAACAGGAAGCGCTGTAGAGAACGGCACCCCGGCCCGATCAGCGTCAGCGCAGACCCCAACACGGATGCCAGCACCGGCAAATCCCGCGCTGGCAAAGAAGTTCGTCTTTGTCCCAGGCGAGGACACGCTGGGCTTTATCTATCTGTCCCTGCGGGACATGAACCACCGGAAAAATTCCGGCGCGTACTACACGCCGGCCGCGGTGGCGGACCGGCTGCTGGCGGAGGTAAAAAAAGAGCGGGAAAGCGCGTCTTCCATCTGTGATCCCTGCTGCGGAACAGGAAATTTCCTTCTGCGGCTGGCGGCGGACGGCGCGGGATTGGAATCCCTATACGGACAGGACGTCGATCCGCTCAGCGTCGCACTGCTGCGCATCAACCTGTTTCTGCAGTGCCCGCAGACTTCACCGGAAATTTTGTATACCCATTTCGTCTGTGGAGATACGCTCCGGGAGACGTTTTCCCGCCGGTTTGATCTTGTGCTGGGAAATCCGCCCTGGGGCGGTCGGTTTTCGCCGGAGGAGACGGAGCTTCTCCTGGAACATTACAGAACCGCCGGGCGGCGGGGCACGGAGTCCTGCGACGTGTTCGTGGAGAAAGCCCTGTCCATGCTGGAGCGGGGCGGGACGCTGGCCTTTGTGCTGCCGGAGGCAGTGCTTACGGTGGCGTCCCATCGAAAGGTGAGGGAGCTTCTCTGGGAGAGGGCGTCCTTCCGGTTTGCGGTCTATTTAAAACAGGCGTTTCACGGCGTGCAGTGCCCGGCGGTGATTCTGGGGCTGCGCCTGGACGGAAAGGGAGAGACCGCGGGCTGCCGGGTGTCCTGGAATACGGATGGGGCCTGCTGCTCCTATACAGTGGGAGAGGAAAGGCGGTTCGAGGACGGCACGCTGTCCTTTCACATCACCGATGAGGAGGACGCATGTCTGCGGGCCATGGAGGAGGTTGCGGGGGCGGTGTTCCTTAAGAATAACGCCCGGTTCGCGCTGGGAATCGTCACCGGGGACAACCGGGGGCTGGTGAGGAGCCGGGAAGAACGGTCAGAGGTTTGCGAGCCGGTTCTAAGGGGCAGCGACATTTTCCGCTATGCCGTCCGTCCGTCGGGAAATTACCTGGAATTTGAGCCCGGACGTTTTCAGCAGACAGCGCCGGAGGAGTGCTACCGGGCGCCTGAGAAGCTTGTGTACCGCTTCATCGGGGAGACGCCGGTGTTTGCCCGCGACGAAGGGCGGATGCTGACGCTCAACAGCTGCAACATCCTGATTCCGCAGGTGGAGGGAATGGGCATAAAATACATTCTGGCAATCTTAAATTCCCGGGCGGCGGCATTCTATATGGAAAGAAAATTCAATTCCGTGAAAATGCTGCGCTCCCATCTGGAAAAGCTGCCGGTTCCGCCGGCGGATGAGAAGACAAAACGGGAAATTGAGGAATCTGTGGAGCGCCTGGAACAGACGCCGGATGATTTTTCCGTCCTCTACGACGCGTTGGATCAGAAAATCATGGAGCTCTACGGACTGGGGGAAGAAGAGAAAAAGATGATCTGGCGTTCCCTGGAAGGGAAGAATCTTTTCTTTCCGAGATGATCTGCCGGCCGGGCGCCTCTCACCGGAGGCACCCGTGGCCGTGATGCCGGGCGTGGCCGGCGTTTTCATCCGCGCAGCGGGAATGGCAGGCGTCGGTTTCGTCTGCGCACAGATAATCGCAGATGCCGTCGCCGTCCCGGTCACAGTGGCTGTGATCTGCCGTGCAGGAGCAGGCCGGTTCATAGATCCTGTGGTGTCCGCGGCCTTCCCCGCAGTGAAAATAAGGGGCGGCAAATGCAGGTGCGGCGAAAAGAAGCGCCGCCGCGCAGGCCAGGGCCGCCGCGGGTGCGAAAAAATATTTTCTCATGGCAATCCCTCCGGATTCAAATAAAAATTTACCTGTACCTACAGTATAGCACGTATAAAAAAGAATACAATTAAATTTTAGAGAAAGGACGGCGGTAAAATGGGACATCTGACCACAAAAGACGCATACAAAAGCCTGGAGGAACGCATCAACTGGTTTACGCAGGGCGCGCCGCCAACGGAGACACTCTATAAGATTTTGCAGGTCCTCTACACGGAGAAGGAGGCCAAATGGGTGGCCCTCCTGCCGGTGCGTCCCTTCACGCTGAAGCGGGCGGCGCGGGTGTGGAACACCTCGGAGGCGAAGGCGGAAAAGCTTCTGGATCACCTGTGCGACAAGGCGCTGCTGGTGGATTCCTGTTACCACGGCGAGCGCCAGTTCGTGATGCCGCCGCCCATGGCAGGCTTCATCGAGTTTGCGCTGATGCGCACCCGCGGCGACATCGACCAGAAATATCTGGCGGAGCTCTACTATCAGTACATGAACGTGGAGGAGGATTTTGTGAAGGATCTGTTCTTCGCCACGGAGACAAAGCTGGGCCGCGTCTATGTGCAGGAGCCGGTGCTGACCAGCGAGAAGATGAATCACATTCTGGACTATGAGCGCGCCAGCCACATTGTGGAGGAGGCCGAGTACATCGGCCTGGGGCTCTGCTACTGCCGCCACAAGGCGTTTCACGCCGGGCATCCCTGTGAGATCGACGCCCCCTGGGAGGTCTGTCTGACCTTCGACAACGTGGCACGCTCGCTGGCAGAGCACAAAGGCTACGCCCGGCTGATCTCTAAGGAAGAGGCCATGGACGTGCTGCAGCTCTCCTATGAGAGCAATCTGGTGCAGATCGGGGAAAATGTGCGCGAACACCCGGCGTTTATCTGCAACTGCTGCGGCTGCTGCTGTGAGGCGCTGCAGGCGGCCAGGAGATTTGCTCCCATGCAGCCGGTGGCCACCACCAACTATATCCCGAAGGTCAGCCGGGAGGCGTGTGTCGGCTGCGGCAAATGCGCCAAAGTCTGCCCCATCTTTGCGGTCACTGTGAAGGAGAGCGCGTCCGGCGGGCGGGTTGCCCGCTTCGCGGAGGTGGACGAGGAAATCTGCCTGGGCTGCGGCGTCTGCGCGAGAAACTGTCCGACGAAGGCCATCCGGCTGGAGCGGCGTCCCGTCCAGATCATTACGCCGGTCAACAGTACCCACCGCTTCGTCCTGCAGGCCATCGAGAAGGGGACGCTGCAGAACCTGGTCTTTGACAACCAGGCATTTGCCAGTCACCGGGCCATGGCGGCGCTGTTTTCTACGATTCTCAGACTGCCGCCCTTAAAACAGGCCATGGCCAGCAGGCAGTTTAAGTCGGTGTATCTGGACAGGCTTCTCTCGATGCAGAAAAAATATCCGCAGAGAAAGTAAGCGTTTCTTGTATTTTTTTCGTCTGTGTGGTAGGATAAGCGAATGAAACGGAGGATGAGAATGCATGGAACACGGCGTAGTGCTCTGCGGAGCCAATTCTTACGAGCAGAAATATTATTTTAACGAGGAAGACTTCGGGAGCCTTCCGGAGAGCATCAAGAAGGAGCTTCACATCATGTGCGTGCTCTACACGGAGGACGTGGGCGGAGTGCTCACCATGGAATTTGACGGGGAGGGAAACCTGCAGTTTACAGTGGAGGCCGATGCGTCAGACTATCTCTTTGACGAGATCGGCAGCGCCTTAAAGATCAAGCAGTACCAGCTGGAAAAGAGAGAGCTGCTGGAGTCCCTGGAGCTTTACTACCGCGTATTCTATTTGGGCGAGGAGCTTGAGGAATGAAACTGACCATAGGAAATGTGACGCTTGAAAACAACGTATTCCTGGCGCCCATGGCCGGCGTGACGGATCTGCCGTTCCGGCTTCTGTGCAAGGAGCAGGGGTGCGGGATGATGTGCACGGAGATGGTCAGCGCCAAGGCCATTTTGTATAACAATAAGAATACGGATAAGCTCCTGGAGGTGGATCCCAGGGAGCGGCCGGTGGCCGTCCAGCTCTTCGGCTCAGACCCGGAGATTTTAAGCCGCATGGCGGCCCGCATCGAGGACGGCCCCTACGATTTTATCGACATAAACATGGGCTGCCCGGTGCCGAAGGTGGTGAACAACGGCGAGGGCTCCGCGCTGATGAGGAACCCGAAGCAGGTGGAGGCCATTCTGACAGCCATGGTGAAGGCCCTCAAAAAGCCGGTGACCGTGAAATTCAGAAAGGGCTTCAACGACCGGGAGGTGAACGCCGTGGAGATCGCGAAGATTGCCGAGAGCTGCGGCGTGGCCGCGGTGGCTGTCCACGGGCGCACCAGAGAACAGTATTATTCCGGCACAGCCGACTGGGATATTATCCGCCAGGTGAAGGAGGCCGTGTCCATCCCGGTCATCGGAAACGGCGACATTTTCACGCCGGAGGATGGAAAGAGGATGCTTGAGGAGACGGGCTGCGACGGGCTGATGGTGGCCCGGGGCGCCAAGGGAAATCCCTGGATTTTCAAGCGCCTCACCCACTATCTGGACACGGGGGAGCTTCTGCCGCCGCCGACGAAGGAGGAAAAGAAGGAGATGATTCTCCGCCACGCCAGGATGCAGGTGGAGCTAAAGGGGGAGTATCAGGGGATCCGCGAGATGCGAAAGCACGTGGCTTGGTACACCGCAGGCTGCCCCGGCTCCTCGGCTCTCAGAAACGATGTGAATCTGGTGGAGACTCTGGCGGAGCTGGAGGAGCTGATTGAGGAGAGGATGGCGCTGCGGGATTAAATCCTGCAGCGTTATTTTGCGGTTGGACGGAGCCGTTTTTTCTTGCGGGATCAAGAAAAAACATGTATAATATATGGAAACCATACAACAGAGAAAAGCTTTTCAAGAAAGTGCAAAAAATATGAGAATAATAAGGAGACGATCCAGACAAAACAGGCCAGGATTCAGTATAAGAAAAATATACCGGGGGGGGGGTATAGAGAGTGCAGCTCCCGTCCGGCTGTAACCGGTGGTACGAGCAGTGAAGAGGATGAATGCGTATGAGAAACATTACAGATGACGTGTATCGTTTACATGCGGTGAAGGCAAACCGTTCATTTCTTTTTGCGGTCGGCCTGTTTGCCCTGGTTACCCAGACCTACAATATTTCGTATATTCTTTTTCTGACGGGGATGGTCCGGCTTCACACGCTCAATAACCGTATTTATTTTACATTTTACTGTACGCTCCTTCTGGCGTCGCTTATTTATCTGGCGGTGGACAGGAAGAAGGAGCTTTCCGTGAATACCAGGTATCACGTCTGCCTGGCGGCGGGCGGCTTTTTCCTGCTGTGGGAATTGTGCTTTAATCTTTACGATGTGTGGAGCAGCCAGACAGCGGGAAATGTGACGCTGGATGTGATTCTGATGCTGTTTGCGGCGTTCTTTGTGATGCGTCCGCTGTACGCCGGTGTTAAGCTTGGGGGCGCGGCTCTCATTTTTCTTTTGTGTGCGCCGGAGTGCTTTAACCGGGGCGCGGTGATCAATTTCCTTTTCACGTCCATGCTTGCCGTCGTGGTTTATTACCAGCGCTATCACCATTTCTGGATCGAGACGATCCAGAAACAGGAGCTGGAGGAGAAAAACAAGGAGCTGCACAGGGAGCAGGAAAGACTCCGGTTAAGCCATGAGCAGTATGAGATTGTGCGGCGGAGCGGCCAGTTTATCACGTTTGAGTGGAATCTGGAGGACAACAGCGCACATTTTTCCGAGGAATGGGGGACGCTCCTGGGACAGCCGATTTATGTGCCGGATGTGGCCCGGTTCGTGAGGCATGCGGAGTGCCTGGCGGAGGAAGACAGGGAACGGCTGCTTCGTTGCATGGAGAAGGTGCGGGAGAAAGTGCCGTTCCAACGGGAGGAGATCCAGATCCCGGATAAAAACGGCACGCTTACATGGTATGAACTGCATCTGACGACTCAGTTTGACAGCAGTGGGGAACCGCTTTGCGGGATCGGCATGCTGCGGGACATTATGGAGCAGCGCAGGCGCATGGAGAAGCTGAGAGCCAGGGCGGAGATCGATATCACGGGCGCATTCAATAAGGCGGCCATCGAAAACTACGGGCGGATGCGTATTGAACGCCTGAAAGCCGGCGAGTCCATGGTGATGGTCATGCTGGATCTGGATGATTTTAAGAGGATTAACGATACGGCCGGACATCCGGCGGGAGATCATGTGATTATGGAGACGGCCAGGATCATGATGGAGGAGGCGCCGTCCGGCATGCAGATTGGGCGTGTGGGAGGCGACGAGTTTATCGGGATTCTGATCGGGCCGGGAAGTCTGAACCTGCGCATTGTGACGGCTTATGCCGGGAAGCTTCTGGAGCGGGTGAAGAAGATTTCCCTTCCGGACGGGACGCCTGCGTGCGTCAGTGCCAGCATAGGCATCGGCCAGTCCGGCAGGGAGACGGACAGCTACGACGGCCTGTATGCGGCTGCGGATCATGCCCTCTATGAGGCGAAAAAGGACGGAAAAGACTGTATACGCGAAGCGGAGGACAGATAGATGTCAGGCTGCAGGGCGGCTTCGGACCGGGAGTCCGGAACTGCCCTGCAGCCTTTTTGCGGAACTGCCTGCAAACCCCGCAGAATCCTTGACAATTCGGGGGTGATCGTATATAATATTACGATGCAATACGGAGGTATCCTCCGCGCGATTATGATATTCGAGGAAGGAATTAAGTAGTTATGGCAGAGAAGAAGAATATTTTGACATACGCCGGTTTAAAGCAGTACGAGGACGAATTGCAGAATCTTAAGGTATTTAAGAGAAAGGAAGTTGCCCAGAAGATCAAAGAGGCCAGAGAGCAGGGCGATTTATCCGAGAATGCAGAGTACGATGCTGCGAAAGACGAGCAGAGAGATATCGAGGCCAGAATCGAGGAGCTGGAGAAGCTTCTTAAGAATGCAGAAGTCGTTGTGGAGGATGAGATTGATTTGGAGAAGATCAATGTCGGATGTCAGGTCAAGGTCTACGACATTGACTTCGACGAGGAGATGGAGTTCAAGATCGTAGGCTCCACCGAGGCCAACAGCCTTCAGAACAAGATTTCCAACGAGTCCCCGGTGGGCAAGGCGCTGATCGGCCGCAGAGTGGGCGACGTGGTGGACGTGGAGACCCAGGTCGGCGTGATCCAGTACAAGGTTCTGGAGATTCAGAGAGTATCATAAAATCATAGACAAAGGAGCATAGATATGGCACAGCAGCAGAATGGCCAGGAGCAGGATTTAAACCATTTGCTCAAGGTACGCCGCGAGAAGTTAAAAGAGCTTCAGGACAGCGGCAGAGATCCGTTTAAGATCACAAAATACGATGTGACCGCGCACACGGCGGACATCAAGGACAACTACGAGGAGTGGGAGGGCAGGGAGGTCACCATCGCCGGACGTCTCATGTCCAAGCGCGTCATGGGCAAGGCTTCCTTCTGCAACATCCAGGACTTAAAGGGCAACATCCAGGCTTACGTGGCGAGAGACAGCGTGGGCGAGGAGGAGTACAAGGATTTCAAGAAGCTGGATATCGGTGATCTTGTGGGAGTCGAGGGAACCGCATTCACCACCAAGACCGGCGAGAAGTCCATCCATGCGACGAAGGTGGTTCTGCTGGCCAAGAGCCTTCAGATTCTTCCCGAGAAGTTCCATGGCCTTACCAACACGGATATCCGTTACCGCCAGCGCTATGTGGATCTGATCATGAATCCCGAAGTTCGGGACACCTTTATCAAGCGTTCCCAGATTCTTAAGGAGATCCGCAATTTCCTGGACGGCCGCGGCTTCATGGAGGTGGAGACCCCCATGCTGGTGGCCAACGCCGGCGGCGCGGCGGCCCGGCCCTTTGAGACCCATTACAATGCGCTGGATGAGGATGTAAAGCTGCGCATTTCCCTGGAGCTCTACTTAAAGAGACTGATCGTCGGCGGCCTGGAGCGGGTCTATGAGATCGGCCGCGTGTTCCGCAACGAGGGCGTGGATACCCGCCACAACCCGGAGTTTACCCTGATGGAGCTCTACCAGGCCTACACGGACTACGAGGGCATGATGGAGCTGACGGAGAGCATGTTCCGCTATCTGGCGGAGAAGGTCTGCGGCAGTGCGGTCATCAGTTACAACGGCACCGTCATTGATATGGAAAAGCCTTTCCGCCGCATGACGATGATCGACGCTATCAAGGAATACGCGGGCGTTGATTTCAGCACAGTAACTTCTGACGAGGAGGCCAAAGCCCTGGCGGATCAGCACCATGTGGAGTATGAGGCCCGCCACAAGAGAGGCGATATCATCAACCTCTTCTTCGAGGAGTTCTGTGAGGAGCATATGATCCAGCCTACCTTTGTCATGGATCATCCCATCGAGATCTCGCCGTTAACCAAGAAAAAGCCGGATCAGCCGGAGCTGGTGGAGCGCTTTGAGCTCTTTATCTACGGCCGTGAGATGTGCAACGCTTACTCGGAGTTAAACGATCCCATCGATCAGCGGGAGCGCTTTGCCGCCCAGGAAGAGGCCTTCGCCGCCGGCGACGAGGAGGCTAATCATACGGATGAGGACTTCTTGAATGCTTTGGAGATCGGTATGCCTCCCACTGGCGGCATCGGCTATGGCATCGACCGGCTGGTTATGCTGCTGACAGATTCCCAGGCGATCCGGGATGTGCTGCTGTTTCCGACGATGAAGTCACTGGACGCTAAGAAGGGCGAAAAGAAGGCTGATAACAGAGAGCAGGCTGCTCAGACTGAGACAGGAACACCGGTTGCGGAGGTAGAGAGCGGTGCACCGCTTATGACCGTGCTTCCGGATCTTTCCAAGGTAAAGATTGAGCCGCTATTTGAGGAAATGGTGGATTTTGAGACCTTCGCGAAGTCTGATTTCCGTGTGGTAAAGGTCGAAGCCTGCGAGGCAGTACCGAAGTCCAAAAAGCTTTTGAAGTTCACGCTGAACGATGGCAGTGACCGGAAGCGCACGATTTTAAGCGGGATTCACGAGTATTACGAGCCGGAAGAGCTGGTCGGAAAGACCTGCGTGGCAATCACAAACCTGCCGCCCAGGAAGATGATGGGCATCGATTCAGAGGGAATGCTGATCTCTGCGGTTTATGAGAACGATGGCAGAGAAGGGCTGAACCTTTTGATGCTGGACAGTGGGATTCCGGCGGGAGCGAAGCTTTACTAAAATTTTAAACCGCCAGGGTTGTGAGGGCCCTGGCGGTTTTTATGTTTGTGGATATCATGTTTTTCGTGCTTCTTTTGTTTGCAAGGTATGGAAATTAGAAAATTAAATTTCCACTGGCATCAAAACTTAACTGCCGCGTATCTGAGGTCCACCTCAATTCTGAGCACTTCTCTGCGCATGTGCGGTAATTTTCAGAAACCCACAGTTCTCCCAGATGCAGTGTATCCTGGATATATACGATTTTTACATCGTCAATGTGTTTTCTGGGGGCGCATGACAGGGCTGTGCGGATTGCAGCTTCGTCGTCGGGCAAAACGATGGGAAGTTTTGCCGCCGTCAGCGCACCGGATGTCAAAACGTTTGTGTAAGTGCTCTCGAGATCGACAGTGTCCAGCAGGTGGCGTGGGATGATGTCGGCGCCACCTATGCCTGTGGCATTTCCGTGGGAAGCCTCCGTAAGGTTTAGGGCGACAATGGTCAGAATTGGTGTGGGGGCTGTCATGGGAAGCGGGGTGATGGAGCGGCCCGTGATATTGGGATCCATGCCGCCGCCGGATATTTCCTTGCCCAGTTGTCTGACGATAAGAACATCGATCTCGTCCAGAAGAAACCTCGGCATTTTCTGACGAGCCGCTTCCAGCAGACAGTGCTCTTGGTCTATAAAATGATCGATTGGAACATACTCGATGAGAGCCGTCTGATCATAGGCATTCTCAATGATCCCCAATCCGCACAGGACGGGGAGACGGTCAAGAAATATTCTGGCGCCTTTGGGAAGAAGTGAGGCCATGTTCTGGTATCCCTGGCGGTGAAACATGGTTGCTCCCAGGTGTTTTCCCAGTCCAACTACCATCATTTTGCTGAGGCCGCTTTCCACATAACCACGGATGCTGGTATGCGGTTTTATACGTCCGCAGACGATAATTCCGTCACATTGCAAGGCGGTTTTAGAGCAAAATACAGGCCAGTCTTTTATCTGCCCAATTTGTTCCGTATCCATGGAGGAAACGATTTTGGCCCCGATGGCTGTTTCTGTAATTCCCAGACTCTCAAGAAGTTTTGCCTGGCCCTCGGCTGTGGCGTTCCCGTGGCTGCCCATGGCCGGGATAATGATGGGGGTTGCCCCTGCATCTTTCAGAATACAAACCGCAGTCTTGAGAATATGTTCAAGATTTTGTATTTTTCTGCTTCCCGCGGTGATTCCGATGGTTTTTCCTGACAGGTTTTCGGTTTTTAAAAAAGAGAGTGCGTCGCGGGTCGAAGCCTCTATTTCAGGTGCACTCAGATGAGAATGGTCAAACTCTTGCAGTACCCGATGGAGAGGGGGCAGGGGGAAGGATAAATCCCCCTGCAGATGAATGGAAACCTTTTCAAAGTACATGGCTTCTCCTTCTAATTATCATAGTGTTTTTCCTGTGTCTCCCAGGCAGGGCGTTTCTGCCAGAATATGAGCCGGCCGATAATGAGAAACACAATTAACAGAGCTACGGCGATGCCGAGCTGGAGGCCAAAGCTCCAGGTAAATGATACGACTGGCCCCAATGTAAAATAGGGGATCATCCATAGATATCCGATGGTGCTGGAGGCGGCAATGGCATCAGCGGCGGTGGATTCGCCCTGCGGATCTACAATTCTGACGAGCATGAGTCCAGTAGCTAAAACGCCGCAGCCTTGTCCAAAAGCGCCAACCGTTCTTTCAAATGCATCACGCTTAAAAAGCTTTGCTCCAAAGTAAGGGTATGCAATCCAGTTGGCAAGGAGTGTACATAGGATTGTAACAGCCAGTGGAACAAAATATGTTGCCACTGTTTCGAGGTTCAAAGTTGCCAGTGCAGAGGTGACCAGGAAATCCATGGTGAAGCCGGAAATTCTTTGCATGGATGGGCGGTCGATATAACGGTCAAACCCAGTTTTTCTGCAGAGGGTTCCCACGATCATGCTGAGAATCAGACAGCATGCAAACCAGGGAATGTTGGATAAAATGGGGTGGATGGCGATTAAAAGGTTTCTGACCATATATCCGAGCGTACAGATCAGTCCGCACCAGCAGAGTGCAAAACCGAACGGGTCGATAACATCGTTGAAAGTGACGCCTGAGCCGATGGAGGTGCGTTTTTCCGGCTCCACATATCCGATTTTAACCTCTCTGGGAATCTGGGAGGGTTGACGTACATATAGGGTCTTTCCTTTTCTGGCGGCAATATTGATCATAATGACTCCGAAGACGACGCCGCATACAAGGCCGGCGGTGGCCATAGTATTTGCAACATCCAGTCCAGCTTCCCAGCCATTTTCCTGAAACAGAGTACCAGCTGAGAGCGCTGTTCCATGTCCGCCGTAGAATCCGAACACGGGCGTCAGGCCGAAGCCCAGCGGAAAGTCGTAACCGAAAAATGTAATAAAGATGTAAGCGCATATAAGCCCTACTACAACCTGGAGCTGATGTCCGATACCAGCGTGCACGGAGGTAGAGAGCGCTGCTTCACCAAAATCCTTCTGTTTTGCACCCAGAAACGAAACAGAAAATACGACTGCAGTCAGTACGCCTGCCCAGGAGCCGATGGTGGAAGTGACTGGAAGACATATTGGGCTCACTTTTCCCAGAATCTGCGGCCCGAGAAGGAGGCCGAGAAAACCTGCAATCAGGGAGGCAGGAAGGTAGAGATCCTGAAACAGCTTTACATGCTTTCGGATAAAGAAAGCGACTAACATAAGAAAACTAAGAGTTCCAAAATCGTATACAACAGTTTGAATCGCGCTCATAAATCTTACCTCCTTTTAATTCATTTCATATAGGTGTATCTGATGGATTTCTTCGTCCGTCAGACCGTAATCTTTTTTGCACACTGGGGTGTGATAAATCCCTGTTCCAGATCCCGGATAATAAGGTTCCGGTCCCTTTTGGAGGGATCTCCGTAGCCGCCGGCTCCCGGTGTGCGGCAGCTTAGAACGCCTCCGGCGGAAAGAAGCATGTTTGATTTTTTAGAATCGATAACAGCGGCATCCGCTGTGTCGGGATTTACAACCACTTGTCCTATGAAACCGTCCTTTCCCCCGAAAAGCCCCCAGGGAGCCAGCTTTTGCCGGTCGGCTTTCACGGAAAATGTGCAGTCATGTCCAATGATACGGATATCCTTTCGGATTCCCAGTCCGCCTCTGTACTGTCCTGCACCGCCGGAATCAGGAATCAGGCTGCATTGCTCGACCCTTAGAGGATATTCTGTCTCCAGACTTTCAATGGGAAGGTTGGAGGTGTTGGTCATATGCACCTGCACTGCATCCAGCCCATCCTTGTTGAAACGGGCGCCGCTTCCTCCGGCCAAAGTTTCAACGTATACGTAGAATTTATGAGTATCAGGATCGGTTCCGCCGAAATAAATTCCTGTGATGGCATCGTGGCTTCCGGCAATGATCTGATGGGGAACCAACTGGGCCATGGCACCGAAAATCACACTGACAACACGTTGGGCTGTATCAGTGCGTCCAGCCACAGCCGCTGTGTCGTTGCAGCACACCAGCGTGCCGGGAGTGGTGCGGATGTGAATGGGGCGGTAGTAGCCGCCGTTGGAGGGCAGCGTGGGATCAATGATACATTTTAAACTGTAGTATACACATGCCCGCAGCGCAGTCTCGGTCAGATTGAGAGCTCCCTTTACCTGCGGTACATTGTCGGTGAAATCCAGGAAAATTTCATCCTCCTTTATGGTGATAGTGATGCGAATGGGAACAGGGCCGCTGCCTTTTCCGTCTGAGTCCAGATAGTCGGTAAAGGACATTGTCTGATCGGGGAGGGCTGCGATTGCCAGCCGCATTTTACGCTCAGAATAATTTAGGAGCTCTGCCATGGCGGCGAGAATCATTTCCCGGCCAAATTTTTTGCAGGCTTCCTGGACACGCTGCGTTCCTTTTCGGTTGCACGCAAACTGGGCATGAAGATCTCCTCGCCGGATATCATTAACACGGCAGTTTAAAAGAATTAACCGTAAAATATCTTCCTGGAGAACACCCTGGGAGAAAATTTTCACCGGAGGAATCCGTATTCCTTCCTCGTAGATGGAGGAAGAATCCGCGGCATTGGAGCCAGGGACGCGTCCGCCCACATCGTTGTGGTGTGCGATGTTTACAACATAAGCAATCAGTTCATTTTCAAAAAAGACTGGCTGGGCGATCGTGATATCCGGAAGATGCGTTCCGCCTCCGTTATATGGATCGTTTGCAATGAACATATCTCCGTCATGGATTTCCTCATTGCTGTAGTTGCTTTTAATCTGGTTTACAATTTCCAGCATGGAACCGAGATGCATAGGGATATGCTCCGCCTGGGCAATGGTATGGCCGTCTATGTCAAAGACACCGCAGGAACAGTCTTTGCGTTCCTTGATATTTGTGGAGTAAGCAGATTTTGTCAGAACGGCGCCCATTTCCTCGGCGATGGACATGAATGTATTGCTGATCACCTCCAGCAGAATGCCGTCAATGTATGTACTCATAAATACTTACCTCTCTTTCTGTATTAGACTGTGACGATAATGTTTCCATAATGATCTACTAAAAACCAGGCCTTGGGCGGTATGACAGAGGTGGAATCCATCTGTTCGATGATACAGGGACCTTCAATCCGTTCTATCTGTCCCAGTTTTTCCCGGTCATAGACGGGGCAGTTTATGAAACCAGTTTCGTCAAAGAAGACATCCCTGTATTCTATAATGCAGTCGGCCGGATCTTCCGTTTTGTGCTCCAGCGTGGAGAGGCCGGGCTTTGTTACAATACCGATGGCTTCGCTCCTGAAATTGACAAGCTGGATGGGAGCAGTGGGGTTAAAGTATCCGTAGTTTTTTTCATGTTCTTTAAAGAAGGCCTCTTTCAGAGCCTGTATGTCTTCCATATCCAGCGTGTTGGATGATACCGGAATCTGCAGCTCATAGTTCTGTCCGATGTAGCGCATCTCTATGACATTGTGAAACCGGCGGTTTTCGGAGGAAACGTGTTCGGTGTCGAGCCAGTCCTGTCCTTCACCCATCAGGTTTCTGAAGATGTCGTTAATGGCATCGGGAGAACAGCTGTCGTAATTCATCATGCTGGTGCGGACATAACTCTTGCGTATGTCGGCTGTCAGAAGACCGAGAGAACAGAGCGTTCCTGGGTTGGGCGGAAGAAGAACCTTTCCGATGTTCATTTCTCTCGCGAGAGATACCGCGTGAAGCGGTCCGGCGCCGCCATAGGCGACAAGCGTGAAATCGGATGGATTGTAACCTCTTTCTACCGTGATAACGCGGATGGCGCGGGCCATATTGGAATTTACAACACTGATGATTCCGGAAGCTGCCTGTTCGACGGTCATGTTCATGGGAGAGGCGAGCTTCTCGCTGATAACCTTGCGTGCCAGGTCGGCGTGTATGGTCATCCGCCCGCCCAGGAAGTGGGTGGGGTTAATTCGGCCTAGAACAATGTTTGCATCGGTGACTACGGGATTTTCGCCTCCGAGTCCGTACGCCGCCGGTCCTGGATCAGCGCCTGCGCTTTCGGGGCCGACTTTCAGTGCGCCTGCATTGTCCAGATGGGCGATGGAGCCTCCGCCGGCACCTACCGCATGAACATCGATCATGGGGATGCCGGAAGGCAGGCCGCATACCTTGCGCTTGGTGGTGTATTCAGGTGTTCCGTTCATAACGAGAGATACATCGGTACTGGTTCCGCCCATGTCGTAGGTAATGAGGTTGTTAAAACCGGCAGATTCAGCTACGTATATGGCTCCAACGACACCGGCGCTGGGGCCGGAGAGGGCAGTCTGGACAGGGGTCTCCACTGTGGAGCTGATGGACATTACACCTCCGTTGGACTGCGTGATATAGGGTTCCACATCAATTCCCATGCTGCTCACCCTTTGATGCAGGTTGTCAATGTACTGCTTCATTTTGGGCCCCAGGTAAGAATTTATGACAGTTGTGCTCAGACGTTCAAATTCCCGAAACTCAGGGATGATGGTGGAGGATATGGAATAATACACATCCGGCCACACTTCCTTAATGCATTTTTCCACGATTTCCTCGTGGGAATGATTCAGGTAGGAGAAAAGGAAGCATACTGCGACGGAAGCGACGTTTTCCTTTTTTAGTTTTAAAAGTATTTCTTTAACCTGGTTGGGAGACACTTCTTTTAATTCTGAACTATCTGCTAAAATACGCTCGTCGACTTCTTTTCGAAGTGATCTGGGGACAAGCGGCTCGGGCTTGTCTTCCTGCAGATTATAGAGGCTGGGGCGTACCTGGCGTCCGATTTCCAGCAGGTCTCCAAACCCTTTTGTGGTCAGCAGTGCGGTTTTAGCCCCCTTTCTTTCTATAATCATGTTTGTTGCTACAGTGGTTCCGTGCCCGAAATAATCAATTTCCTTTGGGGAAACCTGATACAATTTGAGGATTTCCGATGCGCCGTTCATGATGGCGATAGACTGATCCTCTGGAGTGGAGGACAGCTTATATGTGTAGTAACGTCCGGTTTCGGCGTTTAAAAGAGTTACATCGGTGAAGGTTCCTCCTACGTCAATTCCAATTCTGAACAAAATGGTTCGCTCCTTTCGCGCATTTTCGCATAGACAGGTTTGTTGGCAGTTCAAAATGTTTTATAAGGCATGGTGTATTATTTACTATAAATAATGTATTATATAAAACATTATTTGTCAATATAAAAGAAAAATATCACAACAAAAGACAAATAAAATGCAAAATGGCAATATAAAATAACAAAATATGGAAATAAAACCGATATTGACAAAATAAATGTAGTATAATATACTAAAATAAATGTTTTATAAGGTACACAAAAAGGAGGGAATATGGACAGAAAAATAAAAAACTGGGAACAGCTTCTGGATCATGGGGTCACAGCGTCCAGGACACTCGTTCTCGAATTGACGGAGCAGGTGCTGGAACGCCTGGATTCTTACAAACGCATAAAAGAATTGATAAGTCTGAAAGGGAATCTTCTGAAAATAGGGACCAGAACGTGGGATCTGGAAAGAAAAAGAAATGTATATCTGATTGGGGCGGGGAAGGCATGCAATGCCATGGCAAAGGCTGTGGAGGATGTGCTGGGGGATCGACTGACCGGTGGGATTATCATTGTGAAATGCAGGGAGGAGGATGTGTTTTCCCGCGTGCGTGTATTTGAGGGCGGACATCCTATTCCCAACCGTCAGGGCTATGAAGCCTGTCTGGAAATATTAAAGCTTGTAGATCAGGCGACAGCGGACGACCTGTTTATTCTGGTGATGAGTGGCGGAAGCTCTGCTCTTATGAGCTGCCCGGTGGAGGAAATTACGCTTGAGGAAGAAATGCAGGCGACCGATGTGCTCCTTAAGTCGGGAGCGGATATTTACAGAATTAATGCGGTGCGCCGCCATATTTCTCAGATGAACGGTGGGAGGCTGGCTGAACGCATTGGAAAGAGAGGAGCAGAGCTGATTGGAATAGGAATTAGTGATGCGGTGGGAAAACCGGCGACGACAGATATGAGTATTCCATGGAAAGATTATGTGGGAACGCCGATGGGGCCAGATCAGACTACGTTCAAAGATGCAAGGGATATGATCGAAGAATTTTGCTTAAAAGACAGGCTTCCGTATTCCGTAGTGGAATACATTATGAATGGGACAGAGGAGCGTGAAACACCAAAAAACTTTCCGGGAAACACATATTTTGTATTGAATACGGTTCCTGACAGCTGTACCTGTGCGATGGAGATTGCCAGAAAGATGGGGATAAATGCTGTGATTCTTTCTACTTTTATGGAAGGTGAGAGCTGTGAGGCGGGAACCTTTATGGCATGTCTGGCAAGAGAAATCCAGGAGAATAGACGACCATTCAGAGCGCCCTTGTTTGTTATTTCGTGCGGAGAGACGACTACACGGATTGAGGATGACAGAAAAATAAAAGGGCATGGCGGGCCTTCCCATGAGATGGCGGCAGGATTTGCTCTGGCTGCATCCAGGATTCCGGGGAGCTGTCTCTTGTCAATTGACACGGAAGGAACAGATGGAACAACAATGGCTGCCGGGGGAATGACAGATTCCCAGACTCTGTGCAGGGCAGCCGGGGCAGGCATTGATTTGCGGGATGCGCTGCGGGGGCATAGCAGCCATGAAGCACTTGCTGCGCTGGGGGATGCAGTGGTTACCGGAAATACCGGAACGAATCTCTGTGATTTTAATGTGCTCTACGTTCCTATGCGCACTTCTGGGATCGTGGAAAATGGAGGTGGGTATTTGTGAGCAGATCGACCATAAAAAAAGTGGTTGCAAGACAGCTGTTGGACTGCAAATGCAGGCCTATGCTGGAGGTGGAGGTACATACGGAGGGGGGAACGGTCGGAGTCGGCAGTGCTCCGACAGGGAGTTCTGTGGGAAAGCATGAATCGGTGGTTCTGCGCGATAACGATTTGGAACATTATCATGGAATGACAGTTTATCGGGCGGTCCAGATGGTTAACGAGGTGATTGGGCCGGCGATTATCGGCATGGAAGTGACCGACCAAAGAGCGATTGACACTTGTATGATTGAACTGGATGGGACGGATAATAAGAAAATACTGGGAGGCAACAGTATTTACAGTGTATCTCTGGCCTGTCTGCGTGCGGCTGCACTGACCTGCGGTCAGCCTCTTTATGTTTATATAAATGGTCAGACACCGAAAAAGCTTCCAATTCCTACATTCAATGTCATTAATGGCGGCAGGTATGGAAGGCTGGTTCAGCCGTTTAACGAATTTCTTCTGGTGCCGTACGGAGCGGAAAGTATGGAGGAAGCAGTCGAAATCGGTGTGCGCGTCTTTCAGGAGCTGGAGACGACGATTTGTCACTATCAAAATGGAGGAATGCCGCTTCTGGGCGGTTCCTTCGGCTATGCGGCACCATCGGAAGATCCAGAACGTGTTTTGGAATTGATGCAGGCTGCGGCAGAAGCGTGCGGCTGCGGTGGCAGAATAGTCTATGCGTTGGACTGTGCATCCAGTGAAATGTATGATCGGAATACGGAAACCTATCTCCTGAATGGAAGGCGGGTGACAAATGAAGAACTGATCGACTATGTGAAACGTCTGAGCCGGAAATTCCCGTTTTTATTTGTAGAAGATCTTTTGGATCAGGATGACTGGACAGGGTATGTGAAGGCTCATAAGGAGCTTGAAAACACATATCTGATAGGAGATGATCTGATTGTCACTAACAGGAAGCGCCTGGAAAAGGCCTGCAGTCTGAATGCGGTAGATGGATTTATTTTGAAGCCCAATCAGGTGGGAACGATTACCGAGGCTATGGACACATACAGGTATGGAAAAGAAAAAAAGCTGATTGCAATTCCCTCGGGGCGTTCGGGAGGTGTGATCGGGGATGTGGTTATGGATTTCTCAGTAGGTCTGCAGGCCCCTATTCAGAAAAATGGAGCGCCCCGATCGGGGGAACGTATCGATAAGCTTAATTATTTGCTGCGTGTAGCCAGTCGCTACCCGGATGCTGAGATAACCAGCGGGCGCGAGATCGCCAGGTTTTAAATTGGTAAAGATTGACAAATGTTTGGCGGATCGTTTATGATTGACTTAATATAATCATGGCAGAGAAAAGAGGTAATTCCCATGTTAAGAGCGAAAATTCAGGAAATGTACAGCACATTTACTCCGTCCCAGAGAAATGTTGCCGATTATTTTTTGAAAAATTACGATTCCTGTGCGTTCCTGACGCTGGATGACATCGCCCTTCGCATTGGAGTCAGCACGACTACGGTGATTCGTTTTGCCAGAACTATGGGGTACAGGGGATACAGCGAACTGCAGAGGGATATACAGGACTCGGTGATGAGCAAAGTAAGTCTGCCGGAGCGCTTTGTTCAGATTCCGAAAAACACACCGCACAATCAGATGCTTCGGGAGACGGCGGAGAATGATATAATGAACATTAATCGAACGTTGGAGATGGTTTCTGATGAAGCGTTGGAAAAAGCGGTGAAGATGTTGTCGGGGGCGAGAAATGTATACGTACTGGGAATGAGAAGTTCTTTTTCTCTGGCTTATTACGCTGCGTCCCGCCTGGGACAGATCAGACCGAGAATTCGTTTGATCGAGTCAGTGGGGATGATGTTTCCGGAAGAACTGACGGAGACAGGTCCTGAAGATGTGTGTCTTGCATTCACGTTCCCCCGGTATTCCAGAACGACCTCTAGTCTTCTGAATCTGATGAAGGAGTCTGGCATCAAAATAATCCTAATGACAACACCTGAAAAAGAGGGGATTGTAAAAATTGGTGATGTGACGCTGTTTTGCAGCATTCAGGGAGATTCCTTTAAAAATTCTTTAAGCGGACCGTCATGTCTTGTCAATTATCTTGTGAAAGCGGTGGCCGATCAAGAGCCGGAGAGGGCGATGGAAACACTGGAAAAGACAGAAGATATATTGCGGAAGGGATATTATATTTAGCGAAAAAAGATGCCATACGATTCATGGCATCTTTTTGCATATAACAGTCTAAAACGGGATACTCCCCTTATACTTCAACAGCATCTTCGCATGCTTTAAATACTCCGTCAGCACATAGGTGACATCCGGATTCTGGTAGTGAAGCTCCTCTTCCAGCTGCGGGAAGTTCTCCAGCGCAATGATGGGGTAGAGCTCCTCCTGGATCGCGTCGATCATCCGCAGAAACGCGGCGTTCTCCTCCGGGCCGATGCTCTTGGTGCGCACCAGATAATGCATCTGCTCCAGCTCCGAGAACATGTGCCAGAGGATGAGAAGCGCCTCCCTAAGCTCATCCTGCGACGGCGACGTGCTTTTCTTCAGATACGCCGCGCATTCCGAGTAATTCATGTGAAAATGCGTCAGTATCTCGCAGGAGACGGACAGGCTGGTGAGGCCGTAGAGCCCGCTGCGGATGATGTCCCAGTAATGGTTGTGAAGGCGGAACAGGGCCTTTATACTGTAGGCAAACTGCGTCTCCCGGCGCATGGGGAAGAAGCGGTTCACGATGAAGACGATGGCGACCGCCGCCCCCAGATACACCAGGCGGAGCGTGATGGCCGTGTGCTCGTTCATGGTCATGGATGCCAGCGTCAGGGCGTAGCAGGTGGAGAAAACCGGCTGATACCAGGTGCCCGGCATGGAGCAGTACATGAGCGAGATCATGAGGAGTGAAAACAGCAGCTGCCCGCCGATGCCCGGCAGAAGCGGGTAGGCGATAAATTCGATCAGACAGCCGATTAACGTCCCGATGGGGCGTGTTTTCATGCGGTAGCTGCTGTCCTCGTAGCTGGGCTGGATCAGAAGAAACGCGTTCATCGGGATCCAGTAGGAATGGGTGATGGGCAGCAGGTAGCTGACCGCACAGCTTACGGTCATGACGATGGACAGGCGCATGGCAAAACGCATCTCGAAGGATTCCGTGGTGAGGCGGCTTTTAATCTGGCGGAGCAGGTCGAAACGTTTTTCCCGGCGTGCCGGGTGCGCCGCGTTTTCCCCGGGCGCGCTGGTCTCAAGAATCAGCACCGCCATGTGCAGAAGGCTGCGGCAGAAAATGCGCACGCGTCCTTCCGGGATGTTCATGTCATTTAAGAGAGACTGCGCCTTCCCGACGGCCGCCGGGTGGGAACCTTGTTCCAGATCGGCGGACAGCTCTGCCAGAAACGCCGAGAGCTGATCGAGCGCCTGGATGCGCGCCTCGTCCAGCTCACCGCGCCACTCGTGGTCGGCGATCATGTAGGAGAAACGCTGGATCAGGGTGGAAATCATGTCGTGCAGCTGGTTCTCCCGCGTCTGATAGGAAAAGAATTTCTGATGGTAGGAGAGACTGTGGAAGCCCTGCAGCAGCGCGGCAAAGCGCTGTTCCAGCTCCTTCTGGCGCTCCGGGCGCGCGAGGAGCGGGATGAGGGCGGAGATCTCCCCGAGAATCTGCCCCGGATTTAAGGGAGCCTTGGCCGGGCTGGCAGTCAGCCGGCGGTAGAGGGCGATGGAGGCCGCCAGAAACAGCGTGCAGCACCAGAACGCGATGAGCTCCTTCCACAGCCCGGAAACGTTCTCCGGAGGCATGAGGGAGAGGAAGACAAAAATCATCGCGTAGGAAAAATACCCCTTTGGGTTAAACTGGGAACTCTGGGTGAAGACCAGTATAAACGGAATCGCCAGATTTAAAAGAACGCAGGCCGCGAAGCTTAAGGAGCTTATGTATGCCATCACCACCAGGAGTCCGCCGATAACCACCAGGCGGATGTAGCGGAGCAGCGTGTTGTTATTCTGCTTGTGGCGGATCTGGAAAAACACAGTGAGAACCGAGGCCACGATAACGTACTGCAGGCCGGATAATTTGTAGACCGCCGCAAATGAAATAAGAAAAAACAGAATAATAGGGCACGCGCCGCGCAGTGCGCGGAGAAATTTTTGCAGGTAAACAATCCATTGGTCCGCCATGGGATCAGCTCGCTTTCTTACAGAATCTTAATACATATCTAATATATCCAGTATAGAAGAATCCCCTGGGTTTTGCAATGTAAAAACGAAAAATGACGAATTGTCCGAAACAGATTACCGATCGCTGTCGGTGTGGATTGTTTCCAAAAAAATAATTCATATTTTTGAGTCGTGATTGAAAAATATGTACTATCGTGATATTCTATAGGTAACAGGACTTGGGAGAAATGAAAAATATGGAAGAAAAAGAAAGATTAGATCAAAAAAAGTATATAGATGATTTCCTCACAAAGCAGGGGAGGAAAATTCTGTTCCATATTTACAGAGAGCCGGGGATTTGTTCGGGGGAACTGGCGCGTCGTCTGGGGATTGAAAAAAACAGTATGAGTAATGCGTTTGACCGCCTGAAGAAGTGTGAGTATCCTCTTTTGCGTTGGGAACAGCAGGGGCGGCAGAAAAAGTATTTTCTGACAGAATGCGGCGAAAAGTACACAGAAATGTATATTTGTGCCGAGGACTGGACAAAACAGTACACATTCAAAAATAAAGGTCCGGGCGAACAGAGAAGCTCCGGGGATGGGAGCCGGGATTTAGACCGATATCTGGAATGTATTGAAGATCTGGAGCGGATCAGCAAAGAATGGAAATTTGATCTTTTCGAGTATTTACGTGATGAAACCAGCTGCACGGATGAAGAAAAGGCCGGGCTGATGCGTGAGATGATGCAGGCATTCCAGCGAATGACGGAAAACGATGTCCAGAAGGATGTTCAGGCAGCACTGGAGAAGATCGATAACGAGAGAATTAAGGCGCGCATGGATCAATGGATCCGACGGCATTACGGTCTGATGCCCCTGTGGGAATGGGCGGAAGTTTCCTGGGAGAGTGCGTACCGGTTTATCGATGAATTGTTTGACCATCCGCTGATGAATTTTAAAAATCAGGAGAGCTGGGGAATTTCAGATGCTGAGCTTCGACAGATTGTTATGTGCATGGTACAGCTGGTGAATCAGGCTGCAAAACGCCGGGCGGATAAACAGGAATTTTATCAGATGCTTCTGGAGCAGGAATGCGAAGAGCGGTTTGGATTTTACATTGCAGAAAAATACAGAGAGAGAGAAACGGTGAACAATATGAGAAGGAAATAAGGGGTAGAGAGCGATGGACAGCAGAAAGAGAACGGAAAAACCTGAACCGGAAGGCCCTGACCTGGCAGCTCAGAAGAGAGGAAAAAGGAAAGGACATTCTAAAATCACCACAGGAATGCGGATTGCAGTGGCGCTGGGAATTGTTATGGCGTTCGTGTTGCTGATTGCAATTAGGGACGATATAGAAGCCACGGTTATTTTTTCGGCGGCAGCTTTTCCTGTGACTTTTTTGGGTGCAGGCGCAACTGTAATTCTTTCAAAAAAGAATAATTATATAGAGCAGATATCTGGCTATTTCTGCATGTTTTTTTTCACGTTTGGGGGTGTGTTTTTTATATTAGGGATTGTCTGTCTGGCATTGAAAAGTGTGATGCCGGAGACTTCTGCAGATATTGCGTCGGAAATTTCTGAGCCAGCGGCAGCGGTTTCTGTCGCTGCTAATGACAGAGAATTTCACAGAATGCAGTTTTTCTTTGAAAAGGATATGACCTTCAAAAACCTCGTGTATTACACGTATGGGGAAGAGATCCCCGAAGATGAGTGGGGGCCTGTTCTTGAAAATTTTGTTTTCGATGAGCTGCGGAAAGGGGAATTTCCATCGAGATACATGGCAGATCCGGATCGTTTAAATACAGGAGCTTACGCGGAGCTCACGGCGCGGGCGAATAATTACCATGGAAGTTATGAGAAAATCAAGGATGATGATATTGACGCCAAGGATAAATATCATTTTCTGGAGATATCCGTGAATGCCAGAGAGGCGGCGAATGAGGAATATGTGACAGTCAGCAATAGCTGGTCCTGGCTGTGGGGAAGCGAGGAGATGAGAGACTGGATGGACCGCTGTGCAGCCACGGAGACGGATGAAGAAGAGAAGCAGCAGTTTGTTGAACAAGCGAGAGACTATAATCGCGATATTTTACATGCGGGATGGAATATTCTCGAGATTGGAATGGCGCTGACAGAGGGTCTTGATAAAAGGGCAATGGGGAAGATGGCGGAAGCATACCGATGGGAGAGAGACCATTTTCCGGAGGAAGGGACGGACTATGATGCCATCATTCGGGTGTTTGAAAATTGAAAACATATCGTTAGTGAAATTTTTTAAAATATTTTGTTGACAAATCCATTTATCCATGATAATATAACTGAGGTCGCCAAGCGACAACAAAAAATGCTGCTGTGGCTCAGTCGGTAGAGCGTCGCATTGGTAGTGCGGAGGTCACGGGTCCGATTCCCGTCAGCAGCTCTTATAAAAAGCAGAACCCATTGATTTTTCAGTGGGTTCTGCTTTTTTCATGCCTGCCAGTCTGAAGACAGCCTTAGACAGTCGTCTGCAATGCGTTCACAAGCAGCTGGTACGTCTCATCCTCCGTCAATGGATTGTAAATATACCCCAGTGTGGTGGACAGGCTGCTGTGTCCCAGCAGCTCCCGTATGCAGTCCAGCGGGACGCCGGCCGCGTTCAGATTGCTGGCAAAGGTTTTCCGTATCTTATGGCTGGATTTGACTGGCACACCCTGGGAACGGGCGTATTTCCTCAGAAGAGACGCAATGCGGCCCGCCGTTATCCGCTTTCCATTCCGCATGAAAATATAGTCTCCCTGGCGCTCCATTCCATTGAAATGCTCGATCACCCTGGGGATAAGCGCGATAAAACGGTCTTTGTGCGTCTTCGTGTGTTCGACCACGTAGATCTGGTTTGTCACCTGATTTCTCACCTCCTCGCGGACAATGTGCAGATGTTTGTCGTCCGCAAAATCCTCCCATTTCAGCGCCACCAGTTCCCCGACGCGCAGGCCCAGCATAAAGTTTATTTTTATGGCCAGGCAGGCGCTGTCCCCGGTTTCTGCATACATCTGATCCAGAAATTCATTTAACTTTTCCAGTTCATCGGAGTTATACGTCTCTGTTTTCCCTGTTTTTCTGACCACCTGCCGGTATTTTACCAGTATCTGTACGCTGCTCATCGGATTTTCGCCCAGATATTTTTTGCGGACGGCGTAGGAAAACATTCCGTTCAGGATGGTTTTGGCATTGCACCATTCTTTGCGGGAAAGGTTAAATTCTCTTATAATGCGGTTGCATTCCGTTTCCAGCAGCAGCACGTCGAGCCGGCAGATGCTCCTGCTGTGAAGGGCGGAGCGCTCAAAATATCTGCGGTAGTGCTGCTTATGCCGCTTGATCGTGTTGGGGCTTCCGGTCAGCGTCTGCTTGTAGTCCAGCCATTCCTCATACAGCCGGTGAAACGTCAGGCCGCCGCCGGGCGAAGCGGGAAAATACAGGGGAACCAGCTTGTCCCACAGCTGCTCCTCTGTCTGTGCTTTGATGTTCCGTCGCTTTCCTCCGGATTCTTTATACCAGGTCTGCCAGCGGCCGCCCCCGCCTGCCGGCGGCGTGATGGCGTAAGGGTGTAATTTTTTCACCTGTTCCTTCCGGGCAGATGCAAGCAGATCGAGCACGCTTTCCGGAGACAGTGTTTCGGAGTTGATGCTTTCTCTTAATAGAGAAGAGAGGTCGGTTTTAGTGAGGATGGGATTCGTCTTCATGGGCTGCTCCTTTCATTGGGGGCTCAGCTGAGCTGGCGCGTCAAAGCTTTATCTTCAAAAAGCCTTGTCCTTCCAGGGATTCTGTAGTACAATATGCAAGGTACTATTTTTTAAGGAGAATATAGGTATGGGAAGAGAAAAGTTTTCATCGAGGCTGGGCTTTATCCTGATCTCTGCGGGGTGCGCCATCGGTCTCGGAAATGTATGGAGATTTCCGTACATTGTGGGACAGTACGGCGGCGCTGCGTTCGTGCTGATCTACATACTGTTTCTGGCAATCATGGGCCTGCCGATCGTGGCCATGGAGTTTGCCGTGGGGCGCGCCAGCCAGAAGAGTGCGGCGCTGTCATTTGACATTCTGGAGCCGAAGGGGAGCAAGTGGCACATCGAGAAGTATTTCGCCATGGCGGGAAACTATGTGCTGATGATGTTCTACACGACGGTGGCCGGATGGATGATCTGCTATTTCTTTAAGATGCTTATGGGCGATTTCGCCGGTTTAAATGCAGACCAGGTGGCCGGAGAGTTCAGCAATATGCTGGCAGATCCGCTTCTGATGCTGGGCTTCATGGTTCTAGTGGTTGTCGGCTGCTTTGCGATCTGTGCGCAGGGCCTCCAGGGCGGCGTGGAGAAGATCACCAAATGGATGATGGTCTGCCTCCTGCTTCTGATGGTGGTTCTGGCTGGAAATTCCGTTCTGATGGAAGGCAGCGGCCCCGGCCTGGAGTTCTATCTGAAGCCCGATTTCAGCAAGATGACCGAGGCGGGCATCGGTCTGGTGCTCTATGAGGCGCTGGCGCAGTCGTTTTTCACCCTCAGCATTGGTATCGGCGCGCTGGCCATTTTCGGAAGCTATATCGGCAAGGAGAAGCGCCTTCTGGGCGAGGCCATCAATGTGACGATTCTGGACACGTTTGTGGCGTTTACGGCGGGACTTATCATTTTCCCGGCCTGCTTTGCCTTCAACATCCAGCCGGATGCCGGCCCGTCGCTGATCTTCATTACACTGCCGAACGTATTCAACAACATGGCGGGCGGCCGCCTGTGGGGAGCGCTGTTCTTCCTGTTTATGGCGTTCGCGTCGGTTTCCACGGTCATCGCGGTCTTCCAGAACATCGTTTCCTTTGCCACGGATTTAACTGGCTGCACGGTGAAGAAGGCGGTCGTGATCAACGCGGTCGTTGTCATCCTGCTGTCCCTGCCCTGCGTGCTGGGTTACAATGTCTGGAGCGGATTCATGCCGTTCGGAGAGGGCAGCGCTGTCCTGGATCTGGAGGACTTCATCGTGAGCAATAACCTTCTGCCTCTGGGCAGCCTGGTTTACCTTCTGTTCTGTACGAACCGCTACGGCTGGGGCTTTGAGAAATTCCTCAAGGAGGCCAACGCCGGAGAGGGAATCAAGTTCCCGCGGTGGGCGAGGATTTATGTCACATATTTCCTTCCGCTGTTCATCATCGTGATCTTCGTCCAGGGCTACATCGCAAAGTTCTTCTAATATTTTGCAAAATGAATATGGAAACGGGAGACGGTCTCTGCCTTCGGGCGGGGGCCGTATTTCTTTTGTCGGTTGTCAACCCCACCTCTCTGTGCTAAAATAGATCCATAGATATCAATACCAGAAGCAGGGGAGGCAGCCACATGAAAGACAAGAAAAAACTGGTTCTCACCATCAACCGCGAGTACGGCAGCGGCGGCCGCATTGTCGGAAAGCGTTTGTCCCAGGAGCTGGGCATCAACTTTTATGACGAGGAGATTTTAAGGCTTACCGCCGAAAAGAGCGCCGTGGGGGAGCAGTATTTCCGCCTGGCGGACGAGAAGGCGGGCAATAATCTTCTCTACCGCATCGTCAGCGGCATGAAGCCGTCCATGGGGACGCCGTCCATCGGCGACCGCCTGACCACGCCGGAAAACCTGTTCAAGTTCCAGTCGGCGGTCATCCGCCAGCTGGCCGCGGAGGAGTCCTGCATCATTGTGGGGCGCGCAGCCGACTACATCCTCTACCAGGAGGAAGATCTGGAAGGCCTCATCCGCATCTTCGTCTACGCCGACGACGTGAGACGCGTGGAGCGCGTGATGGAGGTGGACTGCATCGACGAGGTGCGGGCCAAGAAGCGCATCAAGAAGATCGACAAAGAGCGAAAGGACTTCTACTTCTATTTCACCGGCGAAGACTGGCAGAACGTGAAAAACTACGATCTCCCGATCAACACTACCAATTTCGATCTGGATGAGACCGTGGAGCTCATCAAGGAATACATCCGCCTCAAAGGCTACGAACTATAAGGTATCCCGGTATAAACACCCGCAGAGCGGCATGACTGATCCGGTCATGCCGTCCCGCGTTTTACCGTTTCGCAGAGATATTTTTCCCCCAAAGCCTTCACGCATCGTTCCCGGCCCCCCGCCTTCCGCGAAAACCTATCAGCTAAAGCAGTGTCCTTTTATTCATGATACCCCACCTCAATCCCCCCATACTTCCTCTCCAGAATCTTCAGAATATGCTCCAGCTCCTCCCTCTTTTTCTTCCCAAACTCGTAGGTCGTCCCGTCGTCGGTCAGCACATAGAGCGAGTAGCTGATCCTGAGGCGTTTCCCCACGAGTCCGAGAAACCAGCGGATGTGGCCGTGCTGGTAGACCCGCACCACGGACTCCAATGGCAGGATCATCGTCCGCACGGTGTCCAGGTTGATGAGGTAGCTCTGGGTCAGAAAAATGCTTCCGGCCTTCGCCATCCGCGTGTGCCGGATCTCCATCTCCACCTTGGGGAGGAGTGTCTGCACCTCCCCGTACTTTCGCAGGTGCTTAAACGTCGGCGACCGGAGCGGAAACGCGATGTAGAGGAGCGAGGCGCAGATGTCGGACATGGCGATGACGGCGCAGATCAGCGCGACTGGCAGCACGAGAAAACGTACGTGCTCGTAGCGGTACACGCCCGAGACGGCGACGGGAGTGGAGACCGCGCCGATTCCCTGGCTCGTCCAGCCGATGTCCTCCGCCATCAGATCCAGAAGCTGGGAAAATTCGCCGTCGTCCATCTGGTACAGATGTCCCTTCACGGTCTGATGGCGCAGCACCGGTTCCGGCTGGCCGGTATGGCTGCCCCGCCTGGCGGGCAGTATGTAGAACTGGCAGCGGCCGTCCATGAGCGTGTAATAATAATGTCCCCTCACCCGGCCGTTCACCGTGTAATCGCAGCCGGTGTAGAAAAGCTCGTCCGTCTCCGCGCGGACTTTTTCGCCGGTGTGCGCCGCGTACTCGTCAAAATGGTCCTCCGCGGAGAGCCGCACCGTGAAAAATGGATTGACATCGGAAAAGGACACCAGCAGCCAGAAACTGAGGAGAAGGAGGATGACGGGAAATATGAACCGGCGCACCAGCGACCGGCGTATGGTTCGGATAATAAAACTGTTTTTCATAGGACAAGTATAAGCAAACCCGGTGGAATAATCAAGAACCAGTTGCTTTTCTGCCCGAAAATTGGTATGATATGCTGGATTCTAAGAGAAGAAGAGAGGGATGGAGGATGGACGCATACACTGGATTTGCGGCGGTCTACGACATGTTTATGGACAACATTCCCTACGGGGAGTGGTGTGACTATCTCACCGGGCTTCTGCGGGAGCACGGCGTGGAGGACGGCCTGGTGCTGGACTTGGGCTGCGGCACGGGGAGCGTGACGGAGCTTCTGGCGCAGGCGGGCTATGATATGATCGGCGTGGATCTCTCGGAGGAGATGCTGCAGATCGCCATGGAGAAGCGGGCACAGTCCGGGCACGATATCCTCTATCTTCTGCAGGATATGCGGGAGTTTGAGCTCTACGGCACGGTGCGGGCCGTCGTCAGCATCTGCGATTCCATGAACTATCTGCTGGAGTGGGAGGACCTGCAGACGGTCTGTGAGCTGGTCAACAACTATCTGGATCCCGGCGGCATTTTCATTTTCGATCTGAATACCCTCTATAAATACAGGGAGCTTCTGGGGGATTCCACGATCGCCGAGGCCAGGGACGACGGCAGCTTTATCTGGGAGAACACCTTCGACGAGGAGGAGCGGATCAATGAGTACGATCTGACGCTTTTCGTCCGCGAGGAGGGAGAGCTGTTTAAGCGCTACCAGGAGACCCATTTCCAGAGAGCCTACACGCTGGAGGAAGTGAAGCGGGCCATCGCCGGGGCGGGGATGGAGTTTGTGGCCGCCTACGACGCATTCACGAGGCAGCTGCCGCGGGAGGACAGCGAGAGAATCTACGTCATCGCCAGGGAGTGCGGCAAGCAGCAGATGTCGGAAAAATAGAGGCAGGTATCGGAGAAACAACAGATGCCGGGAAAGATAAGACAGAGAAAAGAAGAGAGAAGGAGCGATCATACATGTCAGATTACATTATAAGAGCCACGGCGGCCGAGGGGCAGATCCGCGCGTTTGCCGCGGCCACGAGAGATCTGGTGGAGTACGCCAGAAATGCCCACAACACCAGCCCGGTGGCTACGGCGGCGCTGGGGCGGCTTCTGACGGCGGGAGCCATGATGGGCGTGATGATGAAGGGGGAGAAGGATCTCTTAACCATCCGCATCCAGGGCGACGGCCCCATCGAGGGGCTGACGGTCACCGCCGATTCAAAAGGACGCGTGAAGGGCTACGCCTTCAACCCTGCGGTGATGCTGCCGCCCAACAGCAAGGGAAAGCTGGACGTGGGAGGCGCGCTGGGCGTCGGCGTCTTAAGCGTCATCAAGGACATCGGACTCAAGGACCCCTATGTGGGACAGACTATCCTGGTCAGCGGCGAGATTGCCGAGGATCTGACCTACTATTACGCCACCTCCGAGCAGACGCCGTCCTCGGTGGCCCTGGGCGTGCTGATGAATAAGGACAACACCGTGCGCCAGGCCGGGGGATTTATCATCCAGCTGATGCCGGGCGCTTCCGAGGAGATCATCACGAAGCTGGAGATGAAGCTGGGCGAGATCCAGTCCGTGACCTCCCTGATGGATGTGGGGAACACGCCGGAGATGATTCTGGAGCACATTTTAGGGGAATTTGGACTGGAGATCGGGGAGAAAATCCCCGCCTCCTTCTACTGCAACTGCACGAAGGAGCGGGTGGAGAAGGCCATCATCAGCATCGGCCGCGAGGAGATTTCCCAGATGATTGCGGACGGAAAGCCCATCGAGGTCAACTGCCATTTCTGCGGGAAAAACTATGAATTTACGGTGGCGGAGCTTGAGGACATGCTGGCGAAGGCCACCCACTGACGGGAACAGAAATAACCATAGAAAAAAGCCATCCGGTGAAACCCACGGATGGCTTTTCTCTAATCAATTACGAATAATACAATGTAGCTTACTTCTCAAATATATAATATATTATTGAAAAAGGTACGTTGGATGATTGGAATGATTATAATTTGGTAACGTTGGTTGCCTGCGGTCCCTTTGCGCCCTCGATGACATCGAACTCAACGGCAGCGCCCTCGTCTAAGGACTTGAAGCCCTCCATGTTCAGTCCGGAGTAGTGAACGAACACGTCGTTTCCGTTCTCATCGGAGATGAAACCGTAGCCCTTCTGGTTGTTGAACCACTTTACAGTACCTTTGTTCATTGTGATACCTCCAAAAATAAAAAATAATCAGCGTCCGCAGTTATCTGTGGACTCCCTAAGAATAGCACAGTTTTCACATAGTGTCAAACCTTTTTACCAGAAAGGAAACAGGTAAAAAAAGTTTGGACTGCGGTCTGAAATATGCTATACTTTTCTTGAAAAATGTGTTAAATTTATTTTCGGAAAGTGGGAATGATGAATATGTACTTGGAAAATGCAAAGAACCATTTTCGGACAATCACGGAACACAAGATCATGGTGATGAAAAATTGTTTCCGTGTGGGACTCATAAAGCAGGGGCTGCTTCACGACCTGTCGAAATATTCCTGGGAAGAATTTAAGACGGGCGTTAAGTATTACCAGGGAAACAGGAGCCCCAACGCTGCGGAGAAGGAGGCCGTCGGCTATTCCGCCGCCTGGCTTCACCACAAGGGGCGCAACAAGCACCACTTTGAGTACTGGATCGATTTTGCTCCTGATAAGGAGAGGGGCCTTATTGGGAACAAGATGCCGCTCCGGTACCTGGTGGAGATGGTCATGGACCGCATCGCCGCGTCGAAGGTCTATAAGGGTAAGGACTACACCGACGCGTCGCCGTGGGAGTATTACAGCCGTACGAGGGATTACGTTGTGATGCATCCGGAGACCAAGGCCATGCTGGAAAAGCTGCTCCTGATGCTGAAAGACCAGGGAGAGAAAAAGACGTTTGCGTACATCAGAAAAATCTTAAGAAAAGGAAGGTACTGAGAAAAATGAGGTTTGTGTGTGAGAGGGGAGACGCCGGGGAGAGCGTCCTTCTGGGGGATGTGTCCGACGAGCCCTGTTATCAGCTCTGTTACATGGAGACGGGCAGCGTGGACATGTTTGTCGAAAATCGTCTGGTGCACCTGACGGGGGGAGAGCTCTGTGTGATACCGCCCGGAGCGCTGATCCGCGTGACGGGGCGTTCGGAGTTTACCAACCGCCGCACGGCGGCCGCGTTCACGGAGGACCTGCTGGCCCCCTTTATCGAGGCCTGCGGGCGGGAGAACGTGATTCCGCTCATATCGGCCGGACACTACGCGGTGCCCGCCGAGAAGCGCGCCAGAATCGAGAAAATCCTCGGGGAGCTGGAGGCGTATGGGAATGCCTTCAACACGGACGAGGGGGATGTCATAGACAAGTTTCTGAAGAAAAACCTGTTTTTTGAGCTGCTGGCCGGACTGCGGACGCTGGAGGCCCCGGCCCCGGCGCCGAGGACCAGGCGCAAGGACGAGCTTCGGGAGATGATCCAGAACACCGTGACCGCCATCTACGACGGGTACGGGGAGCATCTGTGCCTGTCCCAATTTGCCGGCGCCGCCGGCATGACGCAGGTGCATTTTTCCAGAAAATTCTACGAGTTTACAGGCATGAAATACAAGGAGTATGTGATCTATGTGCGCATGAAGGCCGCGAAGAAGATGCTCCGGGACACCGGGGAGCCCATCAGCCGGATCTCCGAGTGCTGCGGCTTTGGAGGAAGCAGCTACTACTTCAGCGACGCGTTCAAGCGCATCCAGGGGATTTCACCGTTAAAATACAGGGAAAAGGCCAGGAAAGGTCAGCCCTTGCAGGACTTTATATGCTCCAGAAGCTGGCGGAGGTAGCAGGAACACTGCTCCCCGCAGAATAATTCTTCGCTGTAGGGAACGAAAAGCTCCCTGGACTTTGCATCGCGTTTCAGGCAGGGTTCCCACAGCGGGGTGAGCTGAGGCAGGAAAAGTCCTGCCTTTTTTATGTAGCAGGTATCCTTCGTGGCCTTCTGTCTGGCGTTTTTGTCCACGAACTCGGCCACGCTCTTGTGGATGGCCTTGTCCTCGAAGGGCAGGTAGTAGTAGTCCTTATAGTTGGGATAGTAGTATTTGAGCGTCCCCTCAAACAGCGGGATGGACAGGGAGAGCGTGCGGCCCTCCGCCTCCATGGAGAGCAGGGGGGTCTCCCGGCTGATGGGCACGGGGAGTTCACAGCCGCCCGTAAAGGTGAGGGAGAGCTCCGGGTGCCGGTCCCCGAAAATGTCTGTCTGTGCGGACAGGGACTGACTCTCCAGGGAAAAATCTCCTTCCCAGAAGTCCCGGTAGCAGAGAATGGGGAGAACCAGGGGCATACCCTTTAAATCGTCTTCGTTGTGCAGGAGCAGAAGCCGCTCCAGGTAGTCGTCCTTTTCGTGAAGGTAGGCCTGGTAGACTTCGATGAGCTCCCCGCCGGAGAACCGGTCCTCCCGGCGGACGCCTAAAAATGCCTCGATGGCCTTCTGACGGATGCTGTCGAGCCCCAGGAGACGCTTGTAGGGTTTGATGACGCGGTAGATGTCGAAGCTTCTGATATTTGAAAAATCATAGGGAAGGCCGTGGGCCCTGGCCCGCTTTAAGAGGTAGGGGATGTCGAACCCGTCGCCGTTAAAATGCACCAGCGTGGTGAAGTTTTCCATAAATTCAAAAAAGTGCACGAGGCAGGCGCGCTCCGCGTCCAGCGTGTCCGCGAACCACTGGATAAACTGCCAGGCGCCGTTTTCGCGGTACAGGCAGCCGATCAGGTAGAGCGTGGAGGTATCGCCGGAAAATCCGGTGGTCTCGATATCGAAGAAGAGAACCTGCTCAGGCGGCGCGATGGTCTCCACGGGATATGTAAACGGCAGGGAAAGAGTTTTTTTAATCGTAATCATGGGAGCACTCCTTTTCACATCTTTCCCTATTATATTCGACCGGGAGGCGGCAGTCAACGGTTGCGCGAACGCCTGCCGTATGGTATGCTATGACGTGTACCATAAATTTGCTTAAGGGAGAAATGAAACGATGATATCCTATGTAAAGGGACGTCTGGTAGATATATTCGGCGACACCATCGTGGTGGAGGCCGGGAGCCTGGGCTTCAATATCCGGGTGCCGTTATCGCTCCTTGACACCCTTCCCGACATTGGCCGGGAGGTGCTTATCTATACATATTTCCAGGTGAAGGAGGATGCCATGACGCTGTATGGATTCTCCAGCCGCCAGGATCTGGACATGTTTAAAATGTTAATCGGCGTGAACGGCGTGGGGCCCAAGGGAGCGCTGGCCATCCTGTCGGTGCTCACACCGGACAGCCTGCGCATCGCGCTGGTTACCGGGGACGCGAAGGCCATTGCCAAGGCCCCAGGCGTGGGGAGCAAGACCGCCCAGAGGATCATCCTCGATCTGAAGGATAAGGTTCCCGCGGAGGCGCTTGCCTCCGGTTTTCTGGCCCCCAGGGAGGAGAAGAAGGCCATGGAGGGAGCGGCCGGGGAGGCGGTGGACGCGCTGGCGGCTCTCGGATACTCGCAGGCGGAGGCTTACCGGGCCGTGAGCCAGGTGGAGATTGCGGACGGGATGACGGCGGAGGACGTCTTAAAGGCGTCGCTTAAGCATCTGGCGTTTCTGTAGACTTCTTTAGAGAATGTGTTTGGACGGTAAAGGCATGAGCAGAAAGATCATCACGACGGAGGTCACGGAGGAAGACAAGAAGGTGGAGACGAATCTCCGCCCCCAGCTTCTAAAAGACTATATCGGACAGGATAAAATAAAAGAGAATATAAAGATTTACATCGACGCGGCCAGAAGCCGCGGGGAGGCGCTGGACCACGTGCTGTTCTACGGCCCGCCGGGCCTGGGAAAGACCACGCTCTCCGGCATCATCGCCAACGAGATGGGGGTCAACATGAAGGTGACCTCCGGCCCGGCCATCGAAAAGCCCGGCGAGATGGCGGCGATTTTAAATAATCTCCAGGAGGGCGACGTGCTCTTCGTGGACGAGATTCACCGGCTGAACCGGCAGGTGGAGGAGGTGCTGTACCCGGCCATGGAGGACTTCGCCATCGACATCATGCTGGGAAAGGAGTCGGCGGCGCGCTCCATCCGGCTGGAGCTTCCGAAGTTCACGCTGGTGGGAGCGACCACCAGGGCCGGCCTGCTGACGGCCCCCTTACGGGACCGCTTCGGCATCGTGCAGAAGATGGAGTTTTACACGCCGGCGGATTTAAAGGAGATCGTGCTGCGCTCCGCCAAGGTGCTGGGCGTGGAGATCGACGAGCAGGGCGCCTGGGAGATCGGGCGCAGGTCCAGGGGTACGCCCAGGCTTGCCAACCGGCTCTTAAAGAGAGTCCGGGATTTCGCCCAGGTGAAGTACGACGGCGTTATCACGCTGGATGTGGCCAACTTTGCGCTGGACATTCTGGACGTGGACAAGATGGGACTGGACAACGACGACAGAAATATTCTGCTGACGGTGATACAGAAATTTTCGGGTGGCCCGGTGGGCCTGGACACGCTGGCCGCCGCCCTCGGCGAGGACGCCGGGACGCTGGAGGACGTGTACGAGCCCTACCTTTTAATGAACGGGCTGATTAACCGGACGCCCAGGGGCCGGGTGGCCACGGAGGCCGCCTACAGGCATCTGGGGCTGTCCATGAACGAGACGGAATAGATTTTAAGACGGGAGAGCTGTGAGATGGAATCAAAGAATTATGCGGAAGTGCTCATTGGCGGGCACGTATATACACTGGGCGGAGCCGAGGAGGAGGGATACCTCCAGCGGGTCGCCAGCTACATCAACGAGAAGATGAGCCAGCTTAAAAAGCAGCCGGGTTTCACCAGACAGAGCGCCGACTATCAGGCGGTCATGGTGCAGTTAAACCTGGCGGACGATTTCTTCAAGGCGAAGGAGGAGGCCGACCGGCTGGAGCAGGACGCCAGGGAGCTGGAAAAGGAGACCTACAGCTTAAAGCACGAGCTGATCAGCACCCAGATGAAGCTGGAGCAGCTGCAGCACGAGGTGGCGGATCTGAAAAAGCAGGCGGAGAGCTATAAGGCCGACGCCGAGCAGTTCCGCGCTTTGCAGGCGGCGAAGAATACGGCCCAGGGAGCGGGCCACGGCGCGCACAATAACCACAGATAGCGGAAACACCGATAGCGGAGGGGAGGATGTCACACAGGAAGGGGCATCCTTTTTGCGCGGAGGAAGAGACGGAGAGAAAGAGAAGAAGAATGGGAAAGGAGGAACACGGATGAGACGGGATGCGGTGGAGATTCTGGCCCCGGCGGGCTCCTGGGAGAGCATGGCGGCCGCCTTCAACGCGGGGGCGGACGCGGTCTATATCGGCGGAAGCCGCTTCGGCGCGCGGGCGTTTGCCGACAATCTGGACGAAGCCCGGATGGTGGAGGCCATCCGCTACGCCCACCTGCACGGGCGAAAGCTCTACATGACGGTGAACACGCTGATGAAGGAGGAGGAGCTCTCAGAGCTTTACGCCTACTTAAAGCCCTACTATGAGGCGGGGCTGGACGCGGTCATCGTGCAGGACATGGGCGTGTTTTCCTTTGTGAAGCAATATTTCCCCGGCCTTCACATCCACGCCAGCACCCAGATGACCGTCACGGGCGCGGAGGGCGCGAAGATCCTGGCGGCGCTGGGGGCCGAGCGGGTGGTGACGGCCAGGGAGCTCTCCCTGGAGGAGATCAGACGGATCCACCGGGAGACCGGTGTGGAGATCGAGAGCTTTGTCCACGGGGCCTTATGCTACTGCTATTCCGGCCAGTGCCTGCTAAGCAGCGTCATCGGCGGGAGGAGCGGGAACCGGGGCCGCTGCGCCCAGCCCTGCCGTCTGCCCTACGAGGTAAAAAAAGACGGACGGACGCTGAACCGCAGGGATGAGCGGTATGTCTTAAGCCTTAAGGATCTCTGTACGCTTAAGCTTCTGCCGGATATCCTGGAGGCCGGCGTCTACTCGTTAAAGATCGAGGGGCGCATGAAGAGCCCCCGCTACACCGCCGGCGTGGTGAGCATTTACAGGAAATACGTGGATAAATATCTGGAGAGCGGGAGAGAGGGGTACCGGGTGGACCCGGCGGACGAGAAACAGCTTCTGGAGCTCTTCGACCGCGGCGGCTTCACCGCGGGCTACTACAGGGAGCACAATGGCCGCGATATGGTGGCATTGAAGGAGAAACCGGCGTTCCGCGAGGGAAACGCGGCGCTGTTCGACTACCTGGATAAAACCTACGTGAACGCGGCGCTTAAAGAACCCATGACCGGCTGCGTGCGGCTGGCGGTGGGATGTCCGGCCGTCCTCACGCTGGAGAGCGGCGGGCAGCGCGTGGAGGTCACGGGGGAGACGGTTCTCGAGGCCTTGAACCGCCCCATGGACGAGGCGGCCGTGGCAAAGCAGATGAAGAAGACCGGAAACACGCCGTTTACATGGGAACGGCTCACGGTGGAGCTGGACGGCCAGGTGTTCCTGCCGGTGCAGGCCTTGAACGACCTGCGCAGGAGAGGCGTGGAGGCGCTGGAGCGGGCCATCGTGGGGCAGTATGAGAGAGTGTGCGCGGCGGCCGCGCGGAGCGGAGGCGGATCAGAAGAGCGTCAGCCGGCTGCGGCATGCGTGCGGGAAATTCCTGCGGACGACGTGCAGCATGAGGGCTTCACCTTCGCGGTCTCTCTGGAGCGCCCGGACGCGCTGGACGCGGCGCTGCGGGCGGTTCGTGAAGCCTCCGCGGCTAACACCGCGGGGCGGAACGAACGTTTCGCGATCTACTTAGACAGCACCGGCTTTCCGCCTTCCGCGTGGAAGGACGCCGTAAAACAATGCCGCGGGGCCGGCGCGTCCTGCCTTTTGAAGCTTCCGCAGATCTTCCGCCAGGAGGCGCGGCGATACTTTGAGACCCACAGGAGCGCGCTGTTTGCGGCGGAGTTTGACGGTCTGGTCATCGGCTCCATGGAGGAAATCCAGTTTTTAAAAGACATGGGCTGGGAGAAGCCGCTGGTATTCGACCACAACCTCTACGGCTTCAACCACATGGCCGCAGAGATCTACGAGTCTCTGGGCGCCGTGCGGCAGACGATCCCGCTGGAATTAAATTACCGCGAGATTCTGAAAACCGGCGGCCGCGGCAAGGAGCTCATCGTTTACGGCCACATGCCGGTGATGGTCTCCGCCCAGTGCATTCAGAAGACCGTGGGCGGGTGCACGAAAAAAGAGGGCATACTTACCATAAAGGACCGGATGGGAAAGGAATTTCCGGTGAAAAACCACTGCCGGTTCTGCTGCAATACAATTTATAACACAAGCCCCCTTAGCCTTCTTCATGAGCGGGCGGCCATCGGGGAGATCGCCCCGGCGGCGGTGAGGCTGCAGTTTACGGTGGAGAGCCCGGAGGAGACGGGGCGCATCGTCCGCGCGTTCGCGGATGCGTTCGCCGGCGGGCTTGAGGTGAAGGATCCCCTTCCGGAAATGACCCGTGGGCATTTCCGCAGAGGGGCGGAGTAGGTGAGAGATTGACGGTTTTAGTGATCGAGCTTTCAAAGTATCTGATGATACTGCTCATAGCGATTTACACATATTACAATTTTAAATTTTTCAGCATTGCGGACGAGGAGGGGAAAAACCGCCTCTGCGGGCGGCAGAACTTCGCCATGTTTCTGCTGCACATCCTGGCCTACGTCGTCCTCTATCTGAACACCGAGGACGTGAAAGTGCTGATGTTCTTCGGGGCGCAGTTTGTGTTTTTCCTCTGTTACATTTATCTGTACCGGCTGTTTTACAGGAACGTGTCCAGGCTTCTGGTGAACAACACCTGCATGCTTTTATGCATCAGCTTCATTATGATGACGCGGCTGGATTTCGGCCGGGCGGCGCGCCAGTTTGTGATCGCGGCAGCGGCCGCGGTGATCACCTGGATTATTCCCTACATCATCGACCGGGTGTGGCAGTTAAGCAAAATCCCGTGGATCTACGGGATTCTGGGGCTGGCGCTTCTGGCGGCGGTGTGGCTTCTGGGAAATACCAGCTACGGGGCGCAGCTCTCCATCAACATCGGGGGTTTCTCCTTCCAGCCTTCGGAGTTTGTGAAGATCAGCTTCGTGTTCTTCGTGGCCACCATGTTCTACCGGTCGCTGGAATTTAAGAATATTCTGGTGACGACGGCGGTGGCGGCGGCCCACGTGCTGATCCTGGTGCTCTCCAAGGATCTGGGAAGCGCGCTGATTTTCTTCGTCACCTACCTGCTGATGCTTTTCGTGGCCACCTCCAGTTTCATATATTTGCTGGCGGGGACGGCCTCGGGCGCAGCGGCGGCGGTGGCTGCCTGCGGGCTGTTTTCCCACGTGCAGAAGCGGGTCGCCGTCTGGAGAAACCCGTGGAGCGATATCTCCGGTTCCGGCTACCAGATCGCCCAGTCCCTGTTTGCCGTGGGCACCGGCGGCTGGTTCGGCATGGGGCTCTATCAGGGAATGCCCAAATCCATCCCGGTGGTGGAGAAGGACTTCATGTTCGCGGCCATCTCCGAGGAGCTGGGCGGGATTTTCGCGCTCTGCGTCATTTTCATCTGCTTGGGCTGCTTTTTGCAGTTCATGCTGATCGCAAACAAGATGCAGGCCATGTTCTACAAAATGATCGCCTTCGGGCTGGGCGTGGTCTACATCACCCAGGTGTTTTTAACCATCGGCGGCGTGGTGAAATTCATCCCCTCCACGGGCGTGACGCTGCCCTTTGTGAGCTACGGCGGCAGCTCGATCTTAAGTACATTTATCATTTTCGGCGTGATCCAGGGGCTCTATATCCTGAAGCGGAACGAGGAGGAAGAAGATGAAGCGGCGTAAAAAGGACCCGAGAGAAAATAAGAATATCCTCCATGTCACCTACGGCGTGGTGGGTGTTTTCGCGGCGCTCACCCTGTATTTCGGATATTTCATACAGTTTCGCAGCGAGGAAGTGATCAACAATTCCTACAACGCCCGGCTCAACAGCTTTGCCGACCGCATCGTGCGCGGGAGCATTTTAAGCGACGACGGCACGGCGCTGGCCGAGACGCTGGTGGACGAGTCCGGCGGCGAGACCCGATCCTACCCCTACGGGAGCCTGTTTGCCCATGTGGTGGGGTATTCGGGGCAGAACGGGAAAACCGGGCTGGAGGCGCTGGGGAATTTCTACCTGCTGTCGTCCCACGTGAACCTGGCGGAGAAGGTGTTCAATGAGCTTATCGGCTCCAAAAACGTGGGCGACAACATTGTGACTACCCTGAATCTGGAGCTTCAGCAGGTGGCCTCCGACGCCTTGGGTGACCGGCGCGGGGCCGTGATCGTCATGGAGCCGGACACGGGAAAGGTGCTGGCCATGGTGTCAAAGCCGGGCTACGACCCCAACACCATCGACGCTGACTGGGCCGCGCTGACCTCGGAGGACAATAAAAGCGCCAACCTGTTAAACCGCGCGACCCAGGGCCTGTATCCGCCGGGGTCCACGTTCAAGATCATCACGCTTCTGGAATATATCAAAGAGCACCCGGATTACGAGAATTTCACCTTCGACTGTGACGGCGTCTACGAGAACGGCGACTATCAGATCCGCTGCTACCACCAGAATGCCCACGGAACCCAGACCCTTATGCAGGCCTTCGCCAACTCCTGCAACGGCGCCTTTGCCAGCCTGGGCCTGGAATTAAATTCCGGAAAAATGCGCGATCTGGCGGAGCAGTTTCTCTACAACCAGTCGCTGCCCCTGGCGATCCCCTACAACAAGAGCTCCTACACCATGGAGGACGGGGCCGGTACCTGGGAGATCTTACAGACCTCCATCGGCCAGGGAAAGACCCAGATGACGCCCATGCACAATCTGATGCTGATTTCCGCCGTTGCCAACGGCGGCACCCTCATGAAGCCCTACTTCATCGACCGGGTGGAAAATGTGGGCGGACAGACTATAAAGAAGTTTATGCCGTCCAGCGCCGGCAGTCTGATGAGCGCCGGGGATGCCGGGCTTCTGACGGAGTTTCTCACGGACGTGGTGACGGAGGGTACCGGCTCCGCAGTGCGCACCGACGCTTATACCGTGGCCGGGAAGACCGGCTCCGCGGAGTTTGAGACGGGAAAGGAGACCCACGCCTGGTTTGTGGGCTTCGCCCCGGCGGAGGATCCGAAGGTGGCGGTCTGCGTGCTGGTGGAGGAGAGCGGCTCCGGCGGCCAGGTGGCCGCGCCCATCGCGCGGGCGATCTTTGACTGGGCTGCGTCCATGGATTCCGGCGAGGAGGAGAGTGAGTAATGACTGATCTGCAAAGTATCCTGTTTCTCTGTCCCATGATGTTTCTGGCGGGCTTCATGGACGCCATCGCAGGCGGCGGAGGACTGATCTCCCTGCCGGCCTACATATTTACGGGGATGCCCCTGCACAACGTCTACGGCTGCAACAAATTTGCCACCAGCTTAAACGCCTTCCTCTCGGCCTTCCGTTTTGTGAAAAACGGGATCGTGGACTTGAAGATCGCGGTGCCCATGGGGGTCTGGTGCTTTGTGAGCGCCTGGGCCGCGTCGAAAATCGTGTTGTTTCTGGACGGGGAATTTTTAAAGCTGATGATCGTGGCCGCCATGCCGGTGATCGCGGCGCTGATTCTGGTGCAGAGATCCTACCCGGAGACCAGTGAGCTTCACACGCTGACCAGAGGACAGATTTTCCTGCGGATGGCGCTCTGCGGCATCGTCATGGGGCTGTTCGACGGGATGCTGGGACCTGGCTCCGGGACGCTGGCCATCCTTCTGTGCACCCGTTTCCTCAAGCTGGATCTGCGCACGGCCAGCGGCAATGCCAAGACCATGGTATTTGCCACCACCCTGGCCTCGGCCATCTCCTACACGCTGGCGGGACAGGTGCTGTGGAACATCACGATCCCCGTGGCCCTCTGCGGAATCGCCGGCAGCTACATCGGCTCCGGCCTGGCCATGAAAAAGGGCGCAAAATTTATCCGGCCCATGATGCTGGTGATCGCGGCGCTTCTGATCATCAAGATGTTTGCTGATGTGCTGGCAAATTATGTTCATCTGTGAACGCGTTTTGTTTATTTTCCAGCATAGATTCGAGCGTGCGGTAGATTGAAAAAATATCGGGGAAAATAACTTTGGCGCCGCGTCGGGCCAGGGCGAGAACCTGCCGGGCGTTTTTGGTGACATCTGCCGCAATGCGGCCGTCGATCTGGATGGGGATATTATTTTTATCGGTGTATGCGGTGAGATATGATTGGGTTGCCGGACACATGTTTTGAATTAAAAAGGCGGTATTTCTTCCCAGAACAGTTCCAAAACGTATCGTGTTGCAGTGACCGTACCTTTTCGTTTTTTCCTGTTCTATTTTCTTGAATTTTTCATATTGGGAGGAAATAGGGATTATCCAATAGATGGAGGGAAGTCGGGAATCTGGAAATGCAAAGAAACAGGGCCGGTTATGTGGACTGCCATCGAGCATATCCTTGTTTTTCATGAGTTTATCATCGGGGAAATCCAGATAATATTGATCTGAAAGAAAATATAGCTGTGCTTTAAGCATGGAATCACCTCCTAATAAAAAGTAAAGCCCTGTCATATGACAGAGCTTTACATGCATTTTGTTCCTGACCACTTATCAGCCGCATGTCAGGGAGCGGACAATATTTGTAATCCTGAACATTTGTAAGCCGCATATCAGGGAGCGGCAAGATTTTGTGGGCAAATCTGTCCTTTATCAGTATTATACGCGTGCACGGGAAATATGTCAATCCGGGATTATTTATAATCTTGCATAATGCATGGAAACGAGTTATACTAAAACCAGTCTTAGGGCACACCACGAGGCGGAAATCATTTTCGCCCGATCAGGAGGAATTGCAATGATAGAGGCAACGAGCTGTGGCGGTGTGGTTATTTTTCGAGGTAAAATTCTGGTTTTATATAAGAATTACAAAAACAAATATGAAGGTTGGGTTTTGCCGAAAGGAACTGTAGAAGCGGGAGAGGACTATAAGACGACGGCGCTCCGCGAGGTGAAGGAGGAGGCTGGCGTCAGCGCGTCCATCATCAAGTACGTCGGCAAGAGCCAGTATTCGTTCAACACCCCCCAGGACATGGTGGAGAAGGACGTGCACTGGTATCTGATGATGGCCGACAGCTATTACAGCAAACCACAACGGGAGGAGTATTTCATCGACTCCGGATACTACAAATTTTACGAGGCCTACCATCTGCTCAAGTTTTCCAACGAAAAGCAGATTCTGGAGAAGGCCTACAACGAGTACCTGGACTTAAAAAAGAGCAACCTGTGGGGAAGCAAGAAATATTTCTAAGCCAGGAAGAAAACAGGAGAGGACTCATGCCGCCCGCGGCACGGTCCTTTTTCTGTTTCCCAAAAGGCCGCGCCGCATAATTGCGAGTCATCCCGCAGATACTAGGAGCACTTAGCGAAGTCTTTCACGAGCTTAGTACGAGTCATCCCGTGGATACTAGGAGCACTTAGCGAGGTCTTTCACGAGCGTAGTACGAGTCATCCCGTGGATACTAGGAGCACTTAGTGAGGTTTTCCGCGAATTTTCAAGAGAGGAGAAGAGAAAAATGAGCAAGACGTTTGACAGGCTGCAGCCGTACATGGAGCGGGCCATGGCCATCCACACGGCCATGACGCTGTTCGAGTGGGACAACGAGACGCTGGCCCCGAAGGAAGCCGGCCCTCTGACTGCCAGAGTGATCGGGACGCTGTCGGAGGAGTACATGGAGATTCTGACCTGCGGCGAGGTGAAAAAGCTTTTGGCCAGGTGCGCGAAGGAGGAGGGGTTAACCGGGCGGGAAAAGGCCATTGTGCGCGAGCTTCGGGAGGAAAATGAAAAGCTGGCCGTCATACCGCCTAAAGAGTACGGCGATTTCGCCAGACTGAAGGCCGAGGCCGCGTCCGTCTGGGCGAAGGCGAAGGCAAACAGTGATTTCTCCGCCTTTGCGCCGACGCTCAGGAAAATTGTGGACTACTCAAAAAAATTTGCCTCCTACCGGGCGAAGAAGGGGCAGAAGCTCTACGACGTGCTCCTGGACGAGTACGAGAAGGGCTTCGACATGGAGACGCTGGACCAGTTCTTCGGCGAGCTCAAGGAGCACCTGGTGCCGCTGCTTAAGGAGGTCACGGAGAAATCAGGGAGCGTCAGGGACGATTTCCTCACCGGCGATTTTCCCGACGAGGCCCAGGACCGGGCGGCCAGATTCCTGGCGGAGTACGTGGGTTTCGACTTCGAGCGGGGCGTGTACGCGCTGAGCGCCCACCCGTTCACCACCAATCTCCACAACCACGACGTGAGAATCACCAGCCACTACGGGAAACGCGCGGACAGCTCCCTGTTCTCCGTGATCCATGAGGCCGGACACGGCCTTTACGAGCTGGGGATTCGCGACGATCTGACGCTGACGCCGGTGGGACAGGGGGCCTCCATGGGAATGCACGAATCCCAGTCCAGGTTTTTCGAGAACATCCTGGGCCGCAGCCAGGCATTCTGGGAACCGGTTTACGGCAACATGCAGGAAATATTCCCCCAGTTTAAGGACGTGTCCCTGGAACAGTTCGTGCGGGCCGTCAACAAGGGAAAGCCGGGACTCATCCGCACCGAGGCCGACGAGCTGTCCTACTGCCTGCACGTGTTGGTGCGCTATGAGATCGAGAAAATGCTCATCGAGGAGGATCTGGACGTAGAAAAGCTCCCGCAGATCTGGAACGACAAATACGAGGAATACTTAGGCGTGCGCCCCGCAAACGACGCCGAGGGCGTCCTCCAGGACATCCACTGGTCCCAGGGCTCCATCGGATATTTCCCGTCCTACGCCCTGGGCAGCGCCATCGGCGCCCAGATCTACTGCCACATGAAAAAATTCATGGATGTGGACGCGCTGCTTCGCGAGGGCCGCATTTCGGTGATCCGCGAATATCTGCGGGACCACATCCACCAGTACGGCAAAATGAAAACCACCCGTGAGCTTCTCATGGACGCCACCGGGGAAGACTTCAACGCCAGATATTATGTGAGATATCTGGAGGAAAAGTACAGAAACCTGTTCGGCTGACTGCGCCTTTCCATAACGAGCAATATGGCTGCTGTGGCTGCCGTCAGCGCCTCGATGGCAGAATGGCAGATCCATATTGCTCACGGTTCTTTACCAGCTCGATCGCTTCTTTTCCCGTCATGTGGTCAATGCTCATTTCCAGCATACAGAGCGGGGCCCAGTCCCGCTCGATGGCATTCCTGCGGCCGTCTTCCGTGTCCGCAGGCGCATATTTAACTGCCAGCTTTTCGATGGCGGACCGTTTTCCGGCCTCGTCCTCCATCACCCGGATCGCCCCAAAGACGATCACGCTTCTGAAATAGGTCGTGTACTCCTCCGGGACAATCTGATCCTGATCGACGACACAGAAGGAGGCTTTCGCATTCCTTCGTATCGCGTCCAGTTTGTGCCCGGCTCTGGCACAATGAAAATAGATCTTATCCCCGTCAAACACATAGCTGATCGGCACCGCGTAAGGGTAGCCGTCATCCCCCGACAGTGCCAGCACCCCGGCGGTTCCCCTGTTTAATACGGCAGCGATCTCTTCCATGGATAAAGCCTGCCGTTTTCTGCGCATTTCACGAAACATCATCTGTTACCTCCTTAAAAATAAAAAAATGCGCCTTTCCGCCATTCCTTTTATAGCCTGACGGAATGGGGTAAGACGCGACCCGGCGGTCAATGCCTTGAGTATAATGTCTCCGTGTATAAAAGTCAAGGAGAAATTTGCCCGCTTTACTGCTGCATCAGCGATTCATTAATTTCCGCCCCCAGAAACAGGATGCAGATACACAGGTACAGCCACAGCATCACCAGAACCATGGAGGTCAGGCTCCCGTACATGTACGAGAAATTGCTGAAATGATTAAAATAAATCGAGAACAGTTGCGACGACCCGATCCAGCACACCGTGGTGAACACCGCTCCCGGAAGCTGGCTCCTGGGCGTCAGCTTCTCATGGGGCAGGTAGGTGTAGAGCCCCGTGAAAAACAGCACCAGCACGGACAGCGAAAACAGCGCGCTGAAGCTGATAATGTAGGAGGTAACCGCCGCGATAAACGGGAAGTGAAGCGTGATAAAGCGCTCCAGCACGCCGCCGAACACCAGAAGTCCCAGCGTCATGACGCAGACCGCCAGGAAAATGATCGTGTAAAAGCTGCTCATGATCCGGCTGGCCACGTACCCGCGGCGCACATTGTTCCCGAACACCCGGTTGAAGCCCCGCTCGATGCTGAGCATTCCCTTGGAGGAAGTCCACAGGGCGACGATGGCCGTGATGGAGAGCACGGTCTGCGGCGAGTCGGTGTAGATGTCCTGGATGATGTTGAACACCAGCGAGTCGATGACATCCGGCGTTAGCGCCAGAATGGTCCTCTGCAAGTCCGCCTGGTTGATGGACGGGATCAGCTGAATGACCGTCAGAAGCACCATGACGAACGGGAAGAAGGACAATATGATAAAGAAGGAGGCCTGCGCGGCGTAGACGGTCATCTCGTCTGCGGCGAATTTGTTGGCGATCCTTCGGCAGGATGCGAGGAATGAGAACATTTACTTTCCTTTCTGGTGGGGGTATAATCGGGGTAAATGGGGCTGCGCGGGGGCCGACTGGCCTTCGGCGGTCGGCATGAGGGTGCGTCCTGGCCTGGTGTGAGGAGGGGGTGCATCCTGGCGTCGCGGCGTATCTCCGTGAGGACCCTTGGGCCCTCACGGAGCATCGGATGGTCATCCGATCCGCTCTGACTTGTTAGAATATATTATCACGCACCTTAAAAAATATCAAGGAGGGGGATTTTATGAGAGGAGCGAACAATATCTGTAGTGGTTTTCCGGATTATATACGCTGGTCCGGGGGTTATGTTTCAAGGTGATTCAGATAGGTCTGATGCAGGAGCTGCCCTAGTGCAACTGCGGCTTTGGAGCGGTACTCCCCGGTTGGATAGGAGAGGGAAAGATCCAGAAAGATTCCATCCGGCCCTATGCGGAGATATTCCGCTTTTTCTGAATCTGACATGCAGGATCGGTATGTGGCGGCCAGCGCGAGGCCTTCTCTGGCCAAAGCTGCAGCCATTGGGGCGGATATTCTGTTATGAAACCCCGGCGGATTTATCTGGCATTTATCAAATTCCCGGCGAAGAATTTTGCCCAGGACTGTGCCGGGATCGCCAAGAATGTATTCAAAAGCTGCGGTGTCCCGCAGGTCAATCCAGTACCGCTCTGATTCTCCGGGACATGGCCGGGCGAATTGAAGAGCAGGATGCTGCTTTGCTGCAATTAAAACGATCTCATCTTTCATCAGAAAATCCCAGTTGTTTTTTATTTTTTCGGAGGGAGCTGCGATAAGCGCAATATCCAGCAGCCCTTCAAGGATCTGCGTTTCCAGATCCGCACTGTCCATCTCCGAGATTTCTACCTGGACATGGGGATACAGACTGCGGAATTTTTTTAGGACAGGGGGGAGCAGATAAACCCCACGGAAAGTACTTATGCCAAATTTTACCGAACCTCCGTTGAGCCCCTCGATATCCCAGACCTCGTTCTGAGCCAGATGATAATGCTGGAGAATCTGCCGTGCATGTGCGATAAAAGCGTTGCCGGAGGCAGTTGGACGGACACCGCGGGATGTCCGCTGAAATATGGGAGTTCCCAGCTCTGCCTCATATATTTGAAGCGCCTGGCTGAGGCTGGACTGCGCCATAAAGAGCTTCTGGGCAGCCGCGGAAATGCTTCCGGCATCGGCGATGGTTACAATATAATTCAGTTCTTTTAAATCCACAGTAAAGCCCTCCTTTTTCATATCGGTTTTTCCTATATGCTTTATTAGAAAAATCCCTCTTCTGTGATAGTATTTCTTAGTATATAATAAAAAATACCAAAAAGCAATCCGGATTTGCAGAGGAAATTGTATAAAATCACAGATAATTCTGACGTGACAGTGAGGGGAGACGAAATGAGTGTCAGAATGAAAGGAGAGGGAAATGAATAACCATTTAATGAAAGGTATTATAGACATGCATGTCCATTCCAACCCGGATCTCCGGCATCGGGCATACGATGATTTTGAGTTGATGGAGGCCGGAATCCGGGTGGGAGCCCGGGCGATTGTAATCAAGACTCATCAGGGGACGACCATGGATCGGGCGTATCTATGCAACCGCCATAATGAGATCGTACATAAAGGAACAAATGAATTTACTATGTTTGGCAGCATCACATTGAATCAAGTGGTGGGAGGTCTGAACGTGCGGGCGGTTGAGACGGCTCTGAAACTTGGGGCGAAGGTAGTCTGGCTTCCGACCCAGTCGGCAAGAAATCACATGGAGAAAATGGGGCAGGATACAGCACAGTGTGTGGAGGTAATCCAAAACGGAAAACCTGTGAAGGCCCTAAGTGATATTTTCAGCCTTGTGCGGGAGTATGGGGCTGTGCTGGGAACCGGGCATCTGTCTCCTGAAGAGATTCTTGTCGTGACAGATGCAGCCAGAAATGCCGGTGTAGAAAAAATTGTGATTACGCACCCGGAGTGGTGGATCGTGGGCATGGATATTGAAATGCAGAAGCGCCTGGTAGAGGATTACGACGTGATTCTGGAACGCTGTTATGCACAGAATATGGGGAAAGGAAAATATAAAAGCAATCTGGAGGACAACCTGGCTGTCGTAAAAGAAATCGGCTTCAAAAATGTAATGGTTTCCACAGACGGAGGGCAGGTGGAAAATCCTCATTGGGAAGTTGCCCTGGAAGAATATATTTCCAGCCTTCTGTCCGGTGGAATACCGGAAGAACAGGTGTATTATATGACACACACGATTCAGAGAAAACTTCTGGGATTGGAGGAGAAGGCGGTATGATGAGCGCGGTTTTGGTGGCATCGATTGCGCTGGCAGTGGTGCTCGGATATAAAACAAAAATTAATACAGGGTTTTTCTGTATGGCATTTGCTTATCTGATTGGATGTTTTGGGTTGGGTATGAGTACAAAACAGCTGATTGGATTCTGGCCGACCAGCATCATGTTTGTGATTCTGGCCGTCTCGCTGTTTTACAATTTCGCGGCGGTAAACGGAACGCTGGAGAAGCTGTCGTCCCACCTCCTATATATGTGCCGGAGAGCACCGGGACTTCTGCCGTTTGCCCTGTTTTTTGTGGCGGTAACGCTCTCTGTCATGGGGGCAGCATATTTTACGGTGCTGGCGTTTCTGGCCCCCATTACGCTTTTAATCTGTGAAGAAGCCAAAATGGATAAGCTTACAGGAGCGGTGGCCATCAACTGTGGAGCTCTGGCGGGCGGGAATTTTCCCACGGCTGCTCTGGGAGTTGTATTTCGCGGACTGATGGAGACAGCTTACGAGGCAGAAAAGGGGCTTGTAATGCCAGATACTTTTGCAGAGGAGATGAAAGTGTTTGCCCTGGCAATCCTGTTTTCTATTCTGCTGATTGCCGTCTTTCGTTTTGGTTTCCGGATTAACCGGGGAATTGGGGAAGGTGTGGAATTTAAAAAACCGGAACCTTTCAACGAAAAACAGAGACTGACGCTGCAGTTGATGCTCTTTCTGATGGCAGTGGTTCTTGTTTTCCCGATCCTTTCGCTGTTAATGCCGGAACATGCGGGTATTGCGGATCTCAGCGGAAAAATTGATGTCGGTCTGGTTGCTGTCTGCTTTGCCGTGTTGGCGCTGCTTTTTGACCTGGCGCCTCAGAAAGAGGTAATTGCCCGTGTGCCCTGGAATACGATTCTGATGATAGCCGGGGCAGGAATGCTGATAGCTGTCGCAGTGGAAGCTGGCACCATCAACGCGCTTTCTGCATGGATCGGTTCTAATATACCGACGGCTCTGGTGCCGCTGGCGTTCAGTCTGGTAGGAGCGTTTATGAGCTTTTTCAGCTCAACCACCGGAGTGGTGGCTCCGGCGCTGTTTCCGCTGATTCCGCCCCTGGCGGCTGCAACGGGACTTAATCCGGCTGCGCTTTTTGCCTGCACAATTCTGGGAGCACAGAGCAGCGCAATCAGTCCTTTTTCTTCCGGAGGAAGTCTGATTCTGGGCTCCTGCGGCAACGAGGAGGAGAGAAACCGCTTGTTTAACCGTCTGCTTTTTATTGCGGTTCCGATCAGTGTTGTGAGCTGTGGGCTTTATAATCTGATTGTGGCAGAGATACTTTAAATTGGAAGGAGAGCTGAGAGATGAAAAAGACAGTTACCGTTTTTCGGGGAGATGGGATAGGCCCAGAGCTGGTGGACAGCGTGCTTCAGATTTTGGAAGCGGCTGAAGCGCCGCTGAAATATGAGATATTTAATGTGGGAGAAGCCGAGTGGAAACGAAATGGAGAATTGATTCCGCAGGAAGCACTGCAGTCTTTTGAAAAAACAAAAATTCTATTAAAATCACCGATCACGACACCAGTAGGAACTGGATTCCGATCTCTGAATGTAACGCTGCGAAATCAATATGATCTCTATGCAAATATACGTCCGGTACGTTCCAATTCAGCGGTACATACACCGTTTCCCAATGTGGATATTGTTATTTTTCGTGAAAACACAGAAGGACTTTATGTAGGAATCGAGGAAAAAAAGGACGAAAATACTGTACATGCCATAAAGGTGGTAACCAGAAAAGCCTGTGAGCGGATTATTCGCAAGGCCTTTGAATACGCCAGGGAGAACGGAAGAAGAAAGGTAACCTGCGTACATAAGGCAAATATTTTAAAACAGTCAGACGGAATGTTTCTGGAGATCTTCCGTCAGCTGGCCGGGGAATATCTGGACATAGAGGCGGATGATAAAATTATCGACAACACCTGTATGCAGCTTGTGATGAACCCCAATCAGTTTGATGTGATGGTTATGCAGAATCTTTATGGCGACATAATTTCAGATTTGTGCAGCGGACTGATAGGAGGGCTGGGCCTGGTGCCCTCTGCCAACATCGGGGAAGGATACGCCATGTTTGAAGCTGTGCATGGAAGTGCACCGGACATTGCCGGGAAGCATCTGGCCAATCCTACGGCCTTTCTGTGGTCTGCCTGTATGCTTCTGGAATACGTGCAGGAAAACGAATGTGCCGGCAGAATCCGGAATGCGGTGGATGCTGTTCTGCATGAAGGTGTTCATCTCACGAGAGATCTTCATGGAATTGCTTCAACAGAGGAATATACAGAAGCGATCATACAGGAGCTGAAAAAGGGCGGAAGGAAAAGCGGTTAAAAAATAAAAATTCACTTTGTTTTTCCCTTCTTTTATGTTACAACTATTTAATAAGGCTTTGTAAAAAGGCCTGGCTGGTTCGGCCAATGAAGAAACACTGAGAATGAAAATGAGACTGATAAGCGAGTTTGACGCCTCATGTCCGTTCTCGGTGTTTCGTTGCTTTGATCTGTTAAAAGGAGGGGGAATTTATGAGCGGAGCGAAGGAAAATCTTCTGGTGAGCGCCTGTCTTCTGGGCGAAAAATGCAAATACAGCGGCGGCTCCAACGAAAATCCCGGCGTGATCGGGCTGGGGGAGCGGTACCGGCTGATTCCGGTCTGTCCGGAGGTGGACGGCGGGCTTCCTACGCCGAGAAAGCCCGCGGAAATTAAGGAAATTTCCGGGGAGCGGAGAGTGGCGAACAACGAGGGGGAGGACGTGACGGAGGAATTTTGCCGCGGCGCGGCGATGGCGCTCGAGACGGCGAAACAGTATGGCTGCGTCCGGGCGGTTTTAAAGGAGAGAAGCCCGTCCTGCGGCAGCGGACAGATCTACGACGGAACGTTTTCCTCGACGGTGGTCGCGGGGGACGGGATCACTGCGGCGCTCTTAAAGAAAAACGGGATTGCCGTGTTCGGGGAGTCGCAAATCGGAGAGTTGGAATAAACATAAAGTATGAGATAAAGAAGGAGGAAACACAGATGGAAAACAAGTGCAATACGCAGGCCCAGCCGATGGAAAACCCGGTGATGGAGGCAATTCTCACCCGCCGGAGCGTGAGAAAATTTAAGGAGGAGCCGGTTCCGAAGGAGTGTCTTGCGGCGCTGGCACAGGCGGCCATTTACGCGCCCAGCGGCCGGGGGCTCCAGACCTGGCAGATCACGGTGGTGGATCAGAGAGCGCTCATCGATCAGCTGGCGAAGGCTATCGAGGAGGTGCTTGACCGCCCCGGCTACGACATGTACCGCCCGGCGGCCATCATCATCCCGTCCAATGAGCGGAACAGCATTTACGGAAAAGAGGACGACGCCTGCGCGCTGGAAAATATTTTCCTGGCGGCCCATTCCATGGGCATCGGCTCGGTTTGGATCAACCAGCTTCAGAACGTCTGCGACGACGCGCGCATCCGCGCGGTGCTGGATCAGATGAAGATCCCCGCGGATCACGTGGTCTACGGCCTGGCGGCGCTGGGCTACAGCGCGAAAGAGCCTAAGACGGACGTGGTGAAGACGGGGAAGATTGTGTTTGTGGAGTGATGGACGGCGGACCCTTAAATCAGGTCCGCCAGCGTCTTCCCGTAAAAATAGTCGTGAACCATCCGGTCAAACTCCGCCCACAGCGGCAGTGTCCGGCAGCCGTCCGCCCGCCCGCAGGGCGCGGCGCCCGGGGCCAGGCAGGCGACGGGGGCCAGGGGGCCTTCCAGGAGCTCTAAAATCTCGCCCACCGTGTACTCCTCCGGCCTGCGGCAGAGCCGGTAGCCGCCGCCCCGTCCGCCGCAGGAGGAGAGGAGCTTTCCCTTAACCAGTTCTTTGGCGATGATTTCCAGATATTTTTTTGAGATTCCCTGCCGCGCGGCCATGTCCTTTAGCGGAACGAAGTCTCCGCCGTCGTGCTCTGCCAGATCCAGCATGATGCGCAGTCCGTAGCGCCCTTTGGTAGAAATCATATGTGCTGCCGTCCTTTCCCTTTGTCGGTTCGTTCATTTATTTATCCATATCCTGTTCACCAGGTTCATGAGAGACCTGGCCAGGTGTTTCCAGTATATCACAGGACACACAGGAAGATCAATCAAAATACATATTGACATACTAGGTGAATAGTGATATGATCGCCCCATCAGATTTTACAGACAGACGAAGAAAAGGAGAGTGCCGCCATGAACGAATACAAATTTGAAACCCTGCAGCTCCACGTAGGACAGGAAAACCCCGACCCGGCCACCGACGCGCGGGCGGTGCCGATCTACCAGACGGCGTCCTACGTGTTCCGTGACTCGGCCCACGCCGCGGCCCGGTTCAGCCTGGAGGACGCGGGCAACATTTACAGCCGTCTGACCAACTCCACGCAGGAGGTGCTGGAGAAGCGCCTGGCTGCCCTGGAGGGCGGCGCGGCATCCCTGGCAACCGCCTCCGGTGCCGCTGCCATCGCCTATACCGTGGAGGCGCTGGCGCAGGCCGGGGAGCACATCGTGGCGCAGAAGACCATTTACGGCGGCACCTACAACCTGCTGGCTCACACGCTGCCGCAGTACGGCATTTCCACCACGTTTGTGGACGTGCACGATCTGGCGGCCGTGGAGGCGGCCATCCGGGAGAACACGAAGGCCATCTATCTGGAGACTCTGGGAAATCCCAACAGTGATATTCCCGACATCGACGCCATCGCGGAGATTGCCCACCGGCATGGCCTGCCGCTGGTGATCGACAACACCTTCGGGACGCCCTATCTGATCCGCCCCATCGAGCACGGCGCGGATATCGTGGTCCACTCCGCCACCAAGTTCATCGGCGGCCACGGCACCACGCTGGGCGGCGTCATCGTGGACTCCGGGAATTTCGACTGGAAGGCATCCGGGAAATACAAAAATATCGCCGATCCCAATCCCAGCTACCACGGCGTCTCCTTCGTGGACGCGGCGGGACGGGCGGCGTTCGTGACCTATGTCCGGGCCATTCTCCTGCGCGACACCGGCGCTTCGATCTCGCCGTTCAACGCCTTTCTGCTCCTGCAGGGCGTGGAGACGCTGTCGCTGCGCCTGGAGCGCCATGCGGAGAACACCAGAAAGGTGGTGGAGTACCTGGCCGGCCATCCGAAGGTGGAGCACGTGAACCATCCATCCCTGCCGGATCATCCGGATCATGCGCTCTATGAGAGATATTTCCCCAACGGGGGCGCCAGCATTTTCACCTTTGAGATCAAAGGCGGGAAAGAGGAGGCGTGGAAATTCATTGACAGTTTAAAGCTGTTTTCCCTGCTGGCCAACGTGGCAGACGCCAAGAGCCTGGTGATCCACCCGGCCACCACGACCCACGCCCAGCTCTCTGAGGCGGAGCTTGCCGACCAGGGAATCAGGCCGAACACCATCCGCCTGTCCATCGGCACGGAGCACATCGACGACATTTTAGCCGATCTGGAGCGCGGTTTTTCAAGAATCTCTTGACAAACCGCCCCGCGCCACGTATCATAAATAGTTGAAAAAGGTTATGCGGAAGAGGAGTAGGCGTGAGAGCGCTGTCAGAGAGAACCGTCCACCGGCTGAAAGGCGGTTTCAGAGAGCCACGACCGAAGGTAGCTTCCAAACCGGACCGCTGAACCTGCGGCCGTCCGCGCGGATAATCCGGCGCGGCGCATCGCATGAAGCAGCGAGTAAGCGGCCCCGGCCCGTCCCCGTTACGAGACGAGAGAGATGTATCAGAAGACGATATAAGCTTAGGTGGTACCGCGAGAGGAATCTTGCCCTTTGCACACATGTGTGCAGAGGGCTTTTTTGTTTAACAGGAAACTGCGTTCCCTGTTAAACAAAACGCTCCGCGAGGATGCGCACTACGCGCAGAGGAATATGGCTGCTTTCGCAGCCGCGCTCCGGCGCGAGTGTGCGCTTGGCGCACACTTTTTATTGGACCACAGAAACGTAACAGCAGAAACATGAAAGAGGAGAAAAACCATGAAAGAATTAGCCAAGACCTACAACCCGGCGGGGATTGAGGACAAGCTCTACCAGAAATGGCTGGACAACAAATATTTCCACGCCGACGCGGCGCGCGGAAAGCGCGAGGGCAGAAAGCCCTTCACCATCGTGATGCCGCCGCCCAACATCACCGGCCAGCTTCACATGGGCCACGCCCTGGACAACACCATGCAGGACATTCTGACCCGATATAAGAGAATGCAGGGCTACGAGGCCCTCTGGCAGCCGGGCACCGACCACGCGGCCATCGCCACGGAGGTCAAGGTCATCGACAAGTTAAAGAGCGAGGGCATCGACAAGAACGACTTAGGCCGCGAGGGCTTCCTCGAGAAAGCCTGGGAGTGGAAGGAAGAGTACGGCAGCCGCATTGTGAAGCAGCTGCACAAGCTGGGCTCCTCCGCCGACTGGGACAGGGAGCGCTTCACCATGGACGAGGGCTGCTCCGACGCGGTGCTTGAAGTATTCACCCGTCTCTACGAGAAGGGATACATTTACAAGGGCTCCAGAATCATCAACTGGTGTCCGGTCTGCCAGACCTCCATCTCCGACGCCGAGGTGGAGCACGAGGAGCAGAACGGCTTCTTCTGGCACATCAACTACCCCATTGTGGACGAGGAAGGCCGCTTCGTCGAGATTGCCACCACGAGACCGGAGACGCTGCTCGGCGATACCGCCGTGGCTGTAAATCCCGATGACGACCGCTATAAAGACTTAATCGGAAAGATGTTAAAGCTTCCGCTCACCGACCGCGAGATCCCGGTGATCGCCGACTCCTACGTGGACAAGGAGTTTGGAACCGGCTGCGTGAAAATCACCCCGGCCCACGACCCCAACGACTTCGAGGTAGGCAAGCGCCACAATCTGCCGGAGCTCACCATCATGCACGACGACGCCACCATCGACCTGCCCGGCAGCAAGTATGACGGCATGGACCGCTACGAGGCCCGAAAGGCCATGGTCGCCGACCTGGAGGCCCAGGGCCTTCTGGTGAAGGTGGTTCCCCACGCCCACAACGTGGGAACCCACGACCGCTGCAAGACCACGGTGGAGCCCATGGTCAAGCAGCAGTGGTTCGTGAAGATGGACGAGATGGCCAAGCCCGCCATCGAGGCGCTGAAATCCGGCCGCTTAAAATTCGTTCCCGAGAGCTTCGGAAAGACCTATCTCCACTGGCTGGAGAATATCAGAGACTGGTGCATTTCCCGCCAGCTCTGGTGGGGCCACCGCATTCCGGCCTACTACTGTGAGGAGTGCGGAGAGATGACCGTCGCCAAGGTCCGCCCGGACAAATGCCCGAAGTGCGGCTGCACGAACCTGCACCAGGATGAGGACACGCTGGACACCTGGTTCTCCTCCGCCCTCTGGCCCTTCTCCACGCTGGGATGGCCAAAGCAGACCGAGGAGATGGAGTATTTCTACCCGACGGACGTTTTAGTGACCGGCTATGACATTATTTTCTTCTGGGTCATCCGCATGGTGTTCTCCGGACTTGAGCAGACAGGAAAAGAGCCGTTCCACACGGTGCTGATCCACGGCCTGGTGCGTGATTCCCAGGGCCGCAAGATGAGCAAATCCTTAGGAAACGGCATCGACCCGCTGGAGGTCATCGACAAGTACGGCGCCGACGCCCTGCGCATGACGCTGATCACCGGAAACGCCCCCGGCAACGACATGCGTTTCTACTGGGAGCGCGTGGAGGCCAGCCGCAACTTCGCCAACAAGGTGTGGAACGCGTCCCGCTTCATTATGATGAACATTGAGAAGGCCCCGGTGACGGACATTTCCCTCGGGGACCTTACCATGGCGGACAAATGGATTCTCTCCAAGGCCAACACCCTGGCGAAGGATGTGACCGAGAATCTGGACAAATACGAGCTGGGCATCGCGCTCCAGAAGGTGTACGACTTCATCTGGGAGGAGTTCTGCGACTGGTATATCGAGATGGTGAAGCCCAGACTCTGGGAGGACGGGGACACCACCAAGGCCGCGGCCATCTGGACGCTGAAGACCGTGTTGATCCAGTCCTTAAAGCTTCTGCACCCCTACATGCCGTTCATTACCGAGGAGATTTTCTGCAACCTCCAGGACGAGGAGGAGAGCATCATGATTTCCTCCTGGCCGGAGTATAGGGAGGAGTGGAACTTCGCCGGCGAGGAGAGAAGCGTGGAGACCATCAAGGAGGCCGTGCGCGCCATCCGCAACGTGCGCAGTTCCATGAACGTTCCGCCCAGCAAAAAGGCGAAGGTGTTCGTGGTGTCCGAGGACGACGCTCTGTTAGGCATCTTCGAGCACAGCAAGCTGTTCTTTGCGACGCTGGGATACGCCAGCGAGGTGGTGCTCCAGAAGGATAAAACCGGCATCGGCGCCGACGCCGTCTCCGCCGTGATCCCGGGAGCCGCCATCTACATGCCCTTTGCGGAGCTGGTGGATGTGGAGAAGGAGATCGCCCGCCTTAAAAAGGAGGAGGAGCGCCTGGAAGGCGAGCTGAAACGCGTGACCGGAATGCTGAATAACGAGAAGTTTGTGAGCCGCGCCCCCGAGGCCAAGATCGCCGAGGAGCGGGCAAAGCTGGAAAAATACACGCAGATGATGGAGCAGGTGAAGGAACACCTCCGCCAGCTGCAGTAGAAAATCCGGCAGAGCGCGGACGACGACAGACAGACATAGGAAATGGCCGGGAGCAGAGAGAACTGTTCCTGGCTGTTTCCTTTTCGCAGCTTTCTATTTCGACACTCTCGGAATTGTGGTATAATATGAGCACTTAGCGAGGTCTCTTACGAGCTTAGTGCGAGTCATACCTGTTCCACTTAGCGAGGTCTTCCACGAGCTTAGTGGACATGGTAAAATGGAAAAAATAGAACGGTAAATCGGGGATTTTGGAGGAGATTACAATGACAGAAAATGAAGTATTCCAATCGCTTTGGAATTTGCTTGTTCCACCACAAGGAAAAGCGGAAACGGCACAAGGTGAAATCATTAGAATTGCTGGAAGAATACAGCATGAATTTTTAGATAATGGTTGTATTAACTGGGATGAAGATTTTAAAAAAATGCTGGACGCCTTTTTGAGATATGTCCAGTTAGGAAATGGGTTTAGCGGAGATGATTTAAAAGCCGCCGAAATTTTAGTACAGCTTTTAAAGGATAATGGAGATAAAGGTTTTATAGATGACAATCTGATTGCGGTTTTATGCAGCTGTGCCGTTGCCTGGGTAAAACAAAATCCAGAAACGATACCTCCTTTAGAGGCCGACTATATTAGATAAACTCAATTCCAGTTTATCCAACAGCATATAGCAAAATTGATAAGACGATGAAAAAAATACCAGTAATAATTGGCGGCATTCTCCTGTTATTGTTTTTCGGCATCCTCTTTGCAATACCTGTTTCAAATGATTATGCCGCAAAGAAAACAGCGAAACGGGCTGCGGATATACCTCTGCCAGAACAGACAGAATATATAGAAAGCGTTTACCTCGCGGGGAAACTCACAGGAAATGGAAATGGCATGCAATACTTTGGCGCAATTCTGGTAAAAAGTGATTTGCCCGTGGATGAGCTTGCTGCATATTATCGAAATTTTAACGATGACAACCAGGAATATCATGTGGAAAGGCAGATAGATCAGGAAATCCAGGTAATAGAGCATGGAGCATTATTATTTGAGACGAATATTCGGGGGGATAATTATTACATTGTCTATTCCTGGGGAGATAATAATGATTTTGCGCGGGAAATTGATTTGAGAGGGCATTAAGATAACTTCTCATTTATCGGACAGACAAACGCCTAAAAGACGTGCGGGAAAATAAAAATGGTCGAAGAGCAGGAGATTTGCCGGAAGTATCGCCGTGAGGGCAGATTCTTCGACGAGATTGTAAAGGCAGGTGAATAGGATGGAAAACTTTACAATGGAAAAGCGCCAGCTCTGCGATATACAGGGGAGGCTGTTTGAGCTCGCCGTGAAAAACGGGCTGGACTCCCCGGCGTTTATGGAAACCTTTATGAACAGCAAAGCCGCCGCCGCGCTGGACGACGTCTATGACCGGCTTCAGTGGGCAGCCGGGACATCTATAAAATGGCCGGCGCAGAGACGATGAGTGAGTGCTGGCTGGGGTTTCATACGCTGGATGTCGAGATGGCCATCGATGATTTAAAGGAGATTTACGGACAAAACGGTGTCGTTTTTTAGCAAAACAAATTCCTTGCATAATATCCACGTTATATTATAATAAGATGGAACCCCGGACATCGGGGAAGAAGAGAGGAAAGATCCATGAACTACGAGGAAGCGGTGAACTATTTTCTTGACATTCCGCGGTTTGCCGCGAAGAAGCACGACCTGTCCGGACTCCGGCGATTTTTGGAGGAGCTGGGGAACCCGGACCGCCGTTTCAAAATCATACATGTGGCCGGAACCAACGGAAAGGGCTCGGTCTGTGCGTTTTTAGAGTCCATTCTCCGGGAGCAGGGGATGAGAACGGCGGCCTTCACGTCGCCCCACCTGGTGTGCGTCAACGAGCGGTTCCGTTTCGACGGGGAAAACGTGGACGACGGAACATTTCTGGAGGCCTTTCTGGCGGTCAGGCAGGCGGCGGAGAAGCTGGAGCGGGAGGGCGTATCGCACCCCACGTTTTTCGAGTTCGCATTTCTCATGTTCATGGTGATGTGTAAAACGCGCGCGCCCCAGTGGGTCATCCTGGAGACCGGCATGGGCGGGCGGCTGGACGCCACCAACGTTATCGAGAAGCCGAAACTCACAGTGATCACCTCCGTCAGCCTGGATCACATGCAGTACCTGGGCTCCACCGTGGAGGCCATCGCCGGGGAGAAGGCGGGGATTTTAAAACGCGGTGTCCCGGTGGTGTTCGACGCCAACCGGCCGGAGGTCCGCGCCGTCATCGAAAAAAGAGCCGCCGGTCTGTCCTGCGGCGTTTACGCTGTGCAGAAATCGTGGTATAATCGAACAGATATGGACGGGGAGAGCCTTACGATGGAAATTCCGGACAAGGCCCTCCGCCTCACGGTCCCCTTCGCGGCACAGTACCAGGCGGACAACGCCATGCTGGCGGTGACGGCGGCCAGGCTTTTTGGCATTCCGGACGAGATCATCGCCCGGGGCATACAAAAGACCCGCTGGCCGGGCCGCATGGAGCAGGTGATGCCCGGCGTGTTCCTGGACGGAGCCCACAACGAGGACGGCATTCGCGCCTTCGCGGCTGCGGCATCCCGGATTGTGAAGCGGGAGAGAGAACAGGGGAAAGGCAGGACGGTTTATCTGCTCCTCGCCATTTCCTCCGACAAAGAGCACGCGTCCATGACGCGGCTGCTCTGTGAAAACCTTCCCTTCGACGTTCTGTTCGTCACCCAGGTGGCTTACGGACGGCGGCTGGAGAGCAGCATTCTGGAGCGTGAGGCGTCGGGGCTGACGGAGCGCCCGGTGGAAGTGTATGACACGGTGGGCGGCGCGCTTGAGGAACTTTTGAAGAGACGGTCTCCCGGCGATCTCATTTTCTGCGCCGGGTCCCTGTACCTGATCGGCGAGATCAAAGGAGAGCTTTTGAGACAAGGAGAAATACTATGATAAATTTTGAAGAAGAGATCGAGCACTTCAAGCCGAGCCTGGAAGTGGAGGACATCGGCGAGGCCATCGTCCGCAGCGATCTGACGGACATGACCGACATTATGATGGAACTGATGAAAGAAGTTAAGAGATAGGCGGAAGACAGATGGATTACATGAAACGCATACGCTGCGCCTCCAACAGCTACTATAACCTGGGGCTGGAGCGTGCCAGAATACGCGATCTTTCGGGTGCGGTGGAATGTCTTAAGAGAAGCCTGCACCTCAATAAGTACAACACGGACGCCAGAAATCTTCTGGGCCTTATCTACTACGAGATCGGCGAGGTGTCCGACGCGCTGGTGCAGTGGGTCATCAGCATGAATTTACAGCCCGACGGCAACCGGGCGGACTATTATCTGGAGCAGATCCAGCGGCGGGCCGCCATCCTGGACGTGGTCAGCCAGAATGTGAAAAAATACAACCAGGCCCTGATACACGCCCAGAGCGGAAGCGACGACCTGGCCGTCCTGCAGCTTACCAAGGTGGTGGAGACCAACCCCAACTTCGTGAAGGCCCATCTTCTCCTGGCCGTTTTATACATGGCCCACGAGGACTACACGAAGGCGGGTAAATCCCTTTACAAGGTACTCAAGATCGACAAGAACAACGCCAAGGCCCAGTGGTACATGTCCATTGTAAAGTCGAAGACCGGCCGGGCGGAGGTGGAGCGGAGAAAGCTCAAAAATGCCTTCTCCCACCGCCAGATGCAGGACGACGACGTCATCATCCCGCCCACCTACAAGGAGAACACGGGGCTGCAGTCGGTGTTAAATATCGGCGCGGGCCTTCTCCTCGGCGCGGCGATGATCTTTTTCCTGGTGATGCCCGCCAAGGTGCGCGGCATCAACTACGACCACGGCCAGGAGCTGGTGGAGTTCAACGAGAAATTAAATCAGAAAAACACGGAGATTTCCAGCCTCACCGCCCAGGTGGAGGCGTACGAGGAGCAGGTGGGGACGCTTTCCGACCAGCTGGGGACCATCGAGGGCGACAATTCCAGCGTCCTTGACCAGTACGTCCGCGTCATCGGCATTTTACAGTCTTACCGGAACGACGATTTCGACAATGCGGTGGAGCTCTACGTGCAGTTAAATCCCGAGCTGATCACCGACGCCGGCGTGCAGGCCATCGTGGCGGACATACGAAGCGACATGGAGACCAACGGCTACCAGGTGATGGAGGAAATGGGCGATACCATGTGGAACGCCGGCCGGATGGAGGAGGCCATCAATTACTACCAGAAGAGCCTGGCCCTCCACCCCGACAACCCGCAGATTCTCTACAATCTGGGGATGATTTACCGCTCCCAGGGAAACACGGAGCTGGCCATCGACTACTTTAACCAGGTGGTGACCAACCATCCCGCGTCGGAGCAGGCGGAGCGCGCCTCTGAGCGCATGGCCGAGCTGATGGTCGCGCAGCCTGCCGCCGGAGGCATAAATGCCGGGGCGGGAACCGGGGCCGGGGAAAACGGCGGAGAAGGAACCGGCGGCGCAGAGGGCGATGCCGATACCGGCGGGGATTTAAGCCCTGCGCAGCGCATCGGAGGGCAGAGCGCGGTTCCGGCGGCCGGACAGAACGCCCAGCCGGAGGTGCAGATGGTGGAGCCCATGCCGGATGCGGTCGGATGACATATAAAATTTTATACAACGATTCAAAAGACACTGGAGAGAGCAGAAAGAAGCTCTTTTTGGTGTCTTTCTTTTTTAGAAAAAATTATATGAGAAAAGGAGACGATGGAATCATGGATCAGAAGACATTTACCTACGAGGCGAGGGACCGGGTGCTGGTGATTCACCTGCCGAAGGAGCTGGACCACCACAACTGCAAAAATTTAAAGTACGAGACCGACCTTCTGCTGGCGGAAAACTACATCACGCGCATGGTATTCGATTTTGGAAAAACGGAATTTATGGACAGCTCGGGGGTCGGCGTGCTCTTAAGCCGCTACAAGCAGATGAGCTTAAGCGGCGGCCAGGTGGCCATCTACGGGACCAGCCCGCGTATCGTCCGCATTCTGAATGTGGGCGGCGTGACCCGGCTGGTGCGGCAGTACGACTCGAAGGAAGCGGCAATATACAGCTAAGGAGGGGGCGCAGAATGGAGACAGGAAAGAGAGAGTCCATGAGAATGGAGATCGAGAGCAGATCGGAAAACGAGGAGTTTGCCCGCGTGGTGGTGGCCGTGTTTGCCAGCCGTTTAAATCCCACGCTGGAGGAAATCGACGATATTAAGACAGCGGTCTCGGAGGCGGTGACCAACGCGGTCATCCACGGCTACGGAAACGGGGACGGCGTCATTTACATAGAGACGGCGGCCGAGGGGCAGGAGCTTTGTGTGACCATCCGGGACACGGGCCGCGGCATCGAGGACGTGCGCCGGGCCATGGAGCCCATGTATACCTCCGACAAAAGCGGGGAGCGCTCCGGCATGGGGTTTTCCTTCATGGAGGCGTTCATGGACGCCGTGGAGGTGGAGTCGGAGCCGGGCCGGGGCACCACGGTGCGGATGAAAAAGAAGATCAGAGGTTAAACCTATGGATGAGACCATTCGACTGATTAAAATGGCTCACGAGGGGGATAAGGAGGCCAGGGAGACGCTGGTCTTAGATAATGTCGGTCTGGTCTGGAGCATCGTGCGCCGCTTCGCCGGGCGGGGCTGCGAGATGGAGGACCTGTTTCAGATCGGAAGCATCGGCCTTATAAAGGCCATCGACAAATTTGACGTAAGCTACGACGTGCGGTTTTCCACCTACGCCGTGCCCATGATCGCCGGGGAAATCAAGCGGTTTCTGCGGGACGACGGCATGATCAAGGTCAGCCGCTCCTTAAAGGAGATGGCCGTCCGGGTGGGAGCGGCCAGGGAGCAGATGACGGGCCGGCTGGGCCGGGAGCCCACCATCGGTGAGATTGCCGGAGAGCTGGGGGTCAGCCGCGAGGAGGTGGCCGCGTCCATCGAGGCCAACGCCGAGGTGGAGTCCATCTACCGCCCGGCCCAGGCGGGGGAGGAGAACGGCGTCTACCTTATGGACCGGCTGGCCGGGGAGCAGGAGGACCAGGAGCGGGTGCTCAACAACATGGTCTTAAAAGAACTTCTCGGGGAGCTGGGAGAAAAGGAGCGGGAGGTCATCGTGCGCCGCTATTTTCTGAATCAGACCCAGACCCAGATCGCCGGGATCCTGGGCATTTCCCAGGTGCAGGTATCCCGGCTGGAAAAGAAAATATTAAAGCAGATGAAAGAAAAATTGTAGAATATTTGCCCCATTTTTCATCCATACTATCTAAAAATGAATCTGAACAGAGGAAGTGAACGAGCGTATGGAGCATATCAAAGGAAAAATGGGGTTTCTCCTTTTGATGGCCTGCCTGGCCATCATCCTGGCGGCCGGCTGGTACTGCGTCGCCGAAATGCAGGACACGGAGGAGATCATCGACGGCACGTTTGTGCAGACGGAGTTTCAGCCGGGCGGTGTGACGGCATGAGCGATACCCTGTATATCAATATAAAGCAAAATTCAGAGATTCACAAAAAGGACGTGTTCTTAAGCGATGTGGCCGACGTTTACTGCGTCAACCGGGCAGCGGAGAGCAAGGCGAAAGCGCTCAGGGTGCTGACGATCCGGGAGAACAGGAATAAGCGCTATATCCTGGCGGCCATCGACGTGATCGAAAAACTGCAGGAGCAGGATCCGAAACTGCAGATCGACAACCTGGGCGAGGTGAGCTTCATCGTGGACTACCAGAAGCCGGGAAAGCCTGCCTATTTCACGGCCTGGCTCAAGACCCTGTTCGTCTGCGTCATCGCTTTCTTCGGCTCGGCCTTCGCGATTATGACCTTCAACAACGACGCCAGCGTGTCCGATGTGTTTAAGGAGATCTACCGCCTGGTTATGGGCGCGGAGTCCGACGGCTTCACGGTGCTGGAGCTGTCCTACACCGTGGGGCTGGCGCTGGGAATCATCGTCTTTTTCAATCATTTTGCGAAAATTAAGATCAACACGGATCCCACGCCCCTGGAGGTGGAGATGCGCCTTTACGAGGACAATATCAACAAGACTCTGATTCAGAACGACGGGAGAAAGGAGTCGGGCATCGATGTTACTTAGGGAGGCATTTCTGGCCGTCATGGGGCTCTGCGCCGGGGGCGTCATCGCGGCGGGGATTTTCGCGTTCCTCGTCATCATCGGCGTGTATCCCAGACTCATCGGAAAGACCAAGACGGCGGAGCACATTTTTCTCTACGAGACCATCATCGTGCTCGGCGGAATTGCGGGAAATGTGGTGGATCTCTATGAGATCCCCATGAAATTTCCCGTGCTGGCACAGACATTTATGATCGCCATGGGGCTTTCGGTGGGAATCTTCGTGGGCTGCCTGTTCATGTCCCTGGCGGAGACCTTAAAGGCCCTGCCGGTGGTCAGCCGGAGGATTCATCTGGCGGTGGGGCTGCAGTACATCGTGCTGGCCATCGCGCTGGGGAAATCCTGCGGGGCGCTTCTTTACTTCGCGCAGGGGATCGGGTGAGAGAAAACGGCGGGCTGCGGGAGACAGAGAATGCGTGGCCGGGAGCGGAACGTGTGCGCGGCGGAGGTGCGCGGCGAGACGGCGTGTGATGAAAAAAGAAAAGAGGAAAACAGATATGGAAATCAACAAAAAAGAGTACGACGAGTATGTCAAGGTGGTAACTCCGCTCAACAATCTCTGGGCGGACATGGGGAAGGCGTTTCTGGTGGGAGGCGCCATCTGCACCGTCGGCCAGGCGCTTAACAGCTTCTTTTCGTCCCGCGGCGCGGGGGAGGAGGTGGCGGCGGCCTGGACGATCCTGTGCCTGATCGCCCTGAGCGTGATTCTCACAGGGCTTAATCTCTACCCGAAGCTGGTAAAATGGGGCGGCGCCGGGGCCCTGGTTCCGATCACCGGTTTCGCCAATTCCGTGGTGGCCCCGGCCATCGAGTACAAGGCCGAGGGGCAGGTGTTCGGCGTGGGCTGCAAGATCTTCACGATCGCCGGGCCGGTGATTCTGTATGGGATTTTTGTGAGCTGGCTTCTGGGGGCGGTGAGCTGGGGAGTTGGAAAATTATTGTAAATCAAGGGCGCGTATGCTATCATAGAACCAGTATATTCCTTATAATCAGGATAGAGTGTATTGGGGAGGAACCATGCGGACGCAGACATTCATCGACTATATTCAGGCGGCAAAACGATACGAGGATGAGCTCGTGGGAATCGAGATGGAGAACGAGGGGGATGAGGGCACAGACAAAGATCCCTATTTTCCGGATGATGTCCGTATCAGCCAGCACATGTATTCCGTCTATCAGATCTGTCACTGGATCGACGAGGAGGTTTTGGAGCTGTCGCCGGAATTTCAGCGCAATAAAGTGTGGGACGTGACGAGGATGTCCCTGCTGATCGAATCTCTGATGTTGAAGATTCCTCTGCCGTCCTTTTATTTTCAGGAGGACAATGACGGCAATAAGCAGGTAATCGACGGACTGCAGCGCCTCAGTTCCATTTATTCCTATATCAATGGCGAGTTCCGTCTCAGAGGACTTCAGTATCTTACCGATTTCAACGGGGTATTGTATCATGATCTCCCGAAAAAATACAGAACTCGGATCGAGGAGACACAGCTGGCGGTCAATACTCTGGACAGCAGGTGTCACGACCTTGTGAAATTTGATGTATTCCGACGGGTGAACACCGGGGGCGTTCCTCTGAATTCCCAGGAAATCCGCAATATTATGTCAAGTCCAAGGACGCGCAAATTTTTAAAGTCGATGAGCCAGTGCGAGGAGTTCATAAAGGCCACCAGGGGAAGAATCAGTGATCTTCGGATGGACGCGCAGGAATTGTGTCTGCGGTTTGTCGCGTTTTACCGCAGATACGACCCGGAGACGGGGGAGCTGAAGGACCTGGAAGCACTGACGACCATGCTGGACAAGACGATTCTTGAACTGAATAAAGAATCTATAGGCGAGCTCTGTACACTGGCGGAAACGTTCGGGTACAGCATGGAGCGCTGCTATGCGCTGCTGGGAGATGCCGCCTTCTCAAAGCAGGGCATGAATCATATTATTAATAAGCCCCTGTTTGTCAGCTGGAGCGTGGTGCTGGCACATTCCGAGACAGAACTGTGGAGTCTGGAAGAGATGAGAAAGAAGGCAGTGCTGCTTCAGCAGAAATATTTTGGGGAGGGAGTGTATTACAATGCAATCACCTCTTCCACGGCGTCAAAGCCCAATATGAGACTGCAGTTTGAGGGAGTCAACAAGATTCTTGGGGAGTTATTTTCATGATTGAAAAATTACATGTGACCAATTTCAAATGTTTCAGGGAGAAAGACATGGATTTCAACCGGCTGACGATCCTGACGGGAGCAAATGCGGCCGGTAAATCTTCGGTGATCCAGGCGCTCCTTCTTCTTTCCCATACCAGTGAATTTATGGTGAACCGAGGAGAGGCCTGGTCGGAGGAATCGATTGATGTAAATCAGGTTCTGGGCATCCAGGTAGGCGCGCCCAACGCACTGATCTGTCAGAATCCGACGGAGGACGAAGCGTTCGATTTTGCGTTCGATCTCAGGGCGGACGGAAAGCAGCATATTTTTCAGTATGCCGTGGATAAGACCTCACCTTTAGATTTGAAGATTAAGAAAGGACAGCCGTTTCCCGATACAGAGATACAGTATCTTAACGCGGAGCGCATCGGCCCCAGGATGGTAAATCAGGCGGGAAAAAAGAACGGCATCGCACTGAACGGAGAAAATGCGACGTATCTGATGGATATTGCAGATAAGAGCAGGAGAGGGGTCGCCGGAGCGCTGACTGATGAAACAAATCCTGTTCAGAAATTTTCTTTTTATGTGGAAAACTGGATGAGTGCGATTCTCGGAGACATGCAGCTCAATTTCCATACGGACTACAATAAGGCGATCACAGAGCTCTGGATAAAAAATCCTCTGGTAGACACAGGGATCGTTCCCACACTAACCGGTTTCGGGATCAGCTACGTGCTTCCGATTGTAGTGGCTGGCTTATGGGCGTCGTCGGAGCCGGGAAGCCTGCTGATTATCGAAAATCCGGAGGCACATCTGCACCCCTATTCACAGAGCAACATGGGGAAATTCCTGGCTCTTCTGGCGTACTGCGGAGTGCAGGTGGTTGTGGAAACCCACAGCGAACATGTGATAGACGGGGCCAGGATCCAGATGGCAAAGCTGCATGCGGCAGATCAGATGCTGGTGAATTTCATGCGTCAGTCAGAGACAGATATAGAGATTCTGGCGATTGATGTCTCCCCTTCTGGAGAGCTGAGCATGTGGCCGAGGGGATTTTTCGACCAGAAACAGCAGGATTTACGGGATATCATGCAATTAAGGAGAAAGAATGCTCATAGTTGATAATCGCTTATGTGAGGACAGCTTTCAGTACGATTCTCTGACCCGGGACAGAGCGTTGGGGCAGAGAGAGGATGAGTTGATTGATTTACAGGAGATATGGGAGTATTGCAGGGAAAATGCGGAATGCCTGCAGTGCGACGTGGAGAAGTTATATCATACGGAGGTAGAGCCGGGGATTTCTCTGGAAGAATGGCTGTTTTGCGAAGCGGGAACCGGAGACAAGGATGTCCGGGATGTACTGCTCTACATGCTGGGAGAGATCCGGGAAGTCGATGGCGCCGGAGATAAAGAGATAAGGATTGCTCTCGGGCCGTATGAGGACTGTGTGTATACAAGACGTGGGTACATAGATAAACGGAGAAGCTATCTGGCCAAACTGGGAAACGTACAGGAATTTTCGGAATTTATGGGAAGCTGCTTCAGGGAAACCGTATTCTCGGATGAGATAAAGCAGAAAATGAAAAAAATTCCCAAATTCAGAAAATGCACGGAGGCGATCGTCAGCAATCTGTCGCTGTTAAATGATCAAGCGCTGGATATTTACAAAAAGCATAACGGGGATGCAAACGCAGCGATGCGGGAGCTGACTGCGAAAGCCGTGGAGTGCAGCGGTGATCCGGGCCATAAGGAGTTTTTGAAATTTCCATTTTCTTATTCTGAAAAAGAATCAGATGGGAGAGAATATGTAAAAGTAAAGAAAATCACCTGTTCCCCGCACATGAAGCTGATCCGCAGGGATTCCAATTTGCGGATATATTTTTTCTGGTTTGATGAGGAGATCGGAAAGGGAGAAAAGGTGCTGGTGGGTCACATCGGAGGACATCCGTATTAAAGATAGAAGCAGGATAACGAGAGAAATATGGAGCATATCAATATCCTTTCGTTGCCCTGCTTTTTCCTATTCTGTTCTAAAAAAAGAATTTGAAAAACGGATGGAATATTCAAAAAACAAAAACATTAAAGGGAAATAAGAAAATTATTGCTTTTTGAGAAAAACAATTCATATTTCGCTTTAACACATCCATGATCTGTGCTATAATTAAATCGTAGAAGGATACCATGAGAGTAGCAGATACAGGGGACGAGCGATGAAAAGCGATGAGGGAAACCAGAAAAAGTTATCATTTGACAATTTGGTGAACTTATACAATGCGATAGTGGCCACAATAAGCTTTGTGTGGGACAAAGTATCGCAAGACGAATTGTCGAGGTTTTTTTTCAGTGCTTTTTTAATTACCTGCATGATGACGGCGGTCCGGACGGTCAAATCCTGGATCAAAGAGATAAAAAAACAGAAGCGAGCGTATGACAGACAGCGCAAAAAGGCGTTGGAACATTATAAAACAGAACCATGCAGTGGATCGTGGGTCTTTTACGAGGAAGAAAAAATAACGCATCAAAAGGAATACAGGAAAAACTGCAGGGATATTTTTCGGAAAAGCGCGATCCGTCTTTTTCTAATTATTCTGGCAGCGGGCACTTTGTGTTTCTTTAATCCCGAAAATGCTTACGCAGTATCGCGAATTGCCTGGCATGGTCTTGTGACTGGAAAGCCTGCAGCGGAGTTGGCAGAAGATAGCGGGCAGTCAGAACCCTGGTGTGAACCAGAGATGAAATCTGAGACAGAATCCGCTCCCGCCCCCGATTCCGTCTCATCCACCGCCCCGGCATCCGACGTACCTGACGCCTCCGACATGCAGCAGGAGCTTCAGACAGAGCCGGAAGAAAAGATCCCCAAGCCCGGGAGCTTCCGTTTCGTACTGACCGAACCTGGGCGAAAGCCGGAGTTTGATAAGAAAACGGCGGCGGAGGTGTTTTTTACAGACTGTGCATCGGATCAAGCGCTGGAGACCTATATTAATATAGAAATAAACCGAATAAACAGCTGCCAGGAAAAAGGCATTCCGCTCAGCGAGCTGAAGGACAAGGATGAGAATACATTTTATACCTACACAGCAAAAGAAGATCAGTTCAAGGATAAAGTGAAGGCCTTTCAGAACGAACCGTATCTCGATGACTGGCGCCAGAAGGCGCCGCGGTCGGACGAGCTGGATGCATACATGAGCGGACGGGAAAAGCTGACCGAAGTGTCCGGGAGCGACGGAGCAGAGGGAAACGTGGAGCTGTGGTGGAAGCTGGCGAATGATAATCAGTATTACGCACTGGAATATGTGGTGCAGACACAGAACGGGGATGCGGTTTTCTACTATTACATGCAGAGCATCTTCTGCTGCATGGAAGCGCTGAAATACGAGATGGATGAGGAACGGCGCATGGAAATCTACCATTATATGACGATGCGTTACAAAGATATCGCTGAACTTCCGTCACATATATCGTTACATATAACGTCATATATAACGCCATATATAGAACAGGCGCAAAAGATCTATGCCTGCCTGGCCGTATACGATGCACTGATTGAAAACAAAGAGGGAGGAAACATTGATGAAGCAGATGTTACAGTACGAGGATTATGATGCGTTTGCAGACGATTACTGCGACGAGGTGGTGGAGAGGATTAAGCAGCTTCTGGAGAAAAGCGGAATTTCCCAGGGGACACTGGCGGCGAAGAGTGGCCTGGGGCAGTCCACCGTGTCAAAATTCCTCGCCGGCGATACGCGCGTCTCGCTGATTCACATTGCCAAGATCTGCAGGGCGCTGGAGGTCGACCCAGGTGAGGTGCTCTCCCTGGAGCCGGGAGGGAAAGAGCGGGAAAATTATCCGGATATGACGGAGAACTGGGAGAATGACATGCTGATCAGCGACCCGTCCCACCCGGTATTTAAAGGCTATCTGCGCAAATTTGAGGTGTATTTCAACTCTACGATCTCCTCGGAGAACCAGATTCTCCACGGGACGCTCACGCTTCAGCCGTCGGCGAACAAACGTTACTGTGCGGCGGAAATGATTCTGGATACGGGAAAGAAGGATATAAACGGCAATCCGAATTACAAAAGATACAGGGGGAAGGTTACGGTGTCCCTGTCGATGTCCGCCTGCTACTGCGTGCTGACCGAGACGGAGATCGGGGAGATCTGCTTCCTGGTATTTAACCATTTGTTCCTTTTTAAAGAAGATCTCATATGCAGGATGGCCTGTGCAGCCACCGTCTCCTCGGGAGGAAACAAGCGCCCCACGATGCACCGGCTGCTGCTGAGCCGCGCCGAGCTGGATGTGGATCATCCGGACAGCGAGGATTTCAAGTTCCTGCGGGGGCAGCTTATGTTAAATACTTCCGACATTCTGATCGAAAAAAGGGCCTACGACAAATTCAAAAAAGAGGAGCAGGACTTTGTGGAGAAGAATGAAATCAGGGAGCTGCTGGATGAACTGGAGGGGGGTACCTGGGAGTCCCTGCAGGTTTACCGGATTGACGAGGCCAAGATACGCAACGCCGACTGCCGGCAGGAAGAGAAGATCCGGCTGATTTCGCTCCTCAGAAATTACTCAATGAACGAAAAATATAACAAAATCAGCACAAAAACGGATGAACACATATTTAATTATATAGAAAATAAAATTTATTACAAAAATACAGACACGTAAGCGGAAAAAATTGTAAATATTGTAAAAACGAATACGATGTGCTATCATAAAGACAAAATCAGAAATTTTCAGGGTATTACACAGGAGGTACCCCGCCATGCCGCAAGAGAAAAAGGAATTGGAAATCCAGATGTTGGGAAATGTCACCGTGCGATACGGAGGACAGCCAATTCATATACGGGGGGGGGTATAATACAAAAACCGTTACAACTGTTCCTTGTTTTGACATATTCCGGAGAAAAGGGGATTCCCCGCGGAGATTTGCTGGACATGTTCTATGGGCGCGGGGAGTGTGTGAACCCCTCCGGCGATCTGAGAATCACGGTGTACCGGCTGCGGAAGAAGCTGCAGCGGTTTGGCCTTCTGGACCATGCGGAGATTGTCACCGAGGGCGGCGTGTACCGCTGGACCGGCGATCTGGCAGTGCACATCGATGCGGTCGAGTTTGAACGGCTGGCGATGCAGGGCCTGGAGACGGACGATTTTGATATGATGAGAAGCGCCTGCGAGCTGTACGGGGGAGATTTCCTGTCGGCTCTGTCCGGGGAAAAATGGGTGGCTACCATTCAGATCCGGCTGCAGGAGCTGTATTTCAGATGCCTGCGCAGGGTATTTGAGGAGATGAAGAACCGGCGGGATTACGGGGAGCTTTTAAAGCTGCTGACCGCAGCCTGCGAGATGTACCCCTATGAGGAGTGCCAGACGATGAAAATCGACTGTCTCGTCGCCATGGGGCGTTACAAAGAGGCAACTGCACTGTATAAAGATGTAACGGCCCGGTACTTTGAGGAAGGCTATGAACCTTCTGAGAAAATACTTGAGAAATTCCGCATAATGAACGGGAGAATCTGCTATGCGAATGGAAGGATCGACGAGATTGTGGAGGAATTGACGGAAAACCAGAAGTCTCCCGGGGCTTATTGCTGCGGATATCCGGCGTTTCTGGACTGCTACCGGATGATCATGCGCATGGAGGAGGACATATACATATGGCACAGTTTGCTGTGCTGCGAGCTGCTGGACGGCAAGAGTCATCCACTGGAGGCGGACGATACTGATGCCAATGAAGCGATCCGGCAGATTTTTGCCCAGATGTTAAGGCGGCAGGATCTGTATACCCGCTACAGCCCAAGCCAATATCTTGTGCTTTTAAATGGTATGGATCAGTATGAGGCAGCACATCTTGGGGTTGAGATTGAAGCTGCATATCGGAAAAACAGGAAAGACCGCCGGACAAAGCTGAGATGTCAGGTGATAAATGAGAATAAATAAAATATGACGAGCCCGTCGCGTGAATATGACCACGCGGCGGGTATTTTTTATTGTAAAAAAGCTGTAAAAATGCTGAAGATTTATAACAAAAAAGGAAAGAAATACTTAAGTGTGAAGCGGAAGTAACGTCGGCTGTAACATACCCTTTGCTATACTGGCAAATGATAGGTAAGTACCCTTACTTTCCCTATCATTCTTTACAAATGGACCACTAACTTCATTTGCAAAAAAATTTATGGAAAGGAGTATGAAATTATGGAAGGGCGTGGAAGATCGCGAGCCAGAAAGAAACACAGGATAATCGTGCCGAAACGTTTGGTAGCATTCATGATGACTGCACTCATGGTGTTTACCACCATCGGACCGGATTTGAGCGTGGCTTTCGCGGCGAGCGAGGCAGATGTGGTCTTCGAGCTGGACGGCGCTGATCTGGTGCAGTCGGTTGAAGACGCGGTTGCCGAGGGCAACGAAGTTACAAAAGAAGATGTCAATTTTACTGACGGTGATGTTGACAGGTATGAAGAGTTGTTTTTCGGGGAGGGAAAGCTATATGAGGCGTATCCCGAACTGAACGCAGGCGGTTCCGACGCGGATCTGCGCGTGTTCGTGAGACTGCCGGAAGATGCAGATGAAAGTTATATCGTAACAGGAGATGAGGAGCTTCTCTTCCTGTTCATAAATAACAGTGACGAGGCGATGACCTGCCGCGCAGACATCACGAGAGTGGTTAACGGCAAGGAGCGCACCAAGAAAACCCGCACCATGCTGGTGAAGAGCTACATGAACGTGTTCGATTACATATTCGGCGACGCTGAGGTGCCGGAGGAGATCGAGGACGCCGTGGAGAACGGAACGCTTGCCACCGATTCGGATGCTTCTAATAATAATGAAGAAGTTCCAACAGCGACGGATTCTGACGCAGCCGTTACCTTAAGCTTAAAGGATGTTCCGAGAGTAACCGCTCCGGCGGATGCCGTTGCGACGGATTCCGACGCAAGCAAGGACGAGACGGATACCGAGGACCAGACCCCGGCAGACGATGAGACCAATGCGGATGCGAACGGCCCGGCAGCAGATGATGCTGACGAGGAGAAGGAAACGTCCGGTGAGAAGCCGGCCGTATCTGCGGGCGACCTGGTTGGAATCGACTGGTGCAGCACGGCCAGGGTTTATACGACTACGCTTAATAAGCTGGGACTCATGGGAACAGCGACAGAGATCTCTGCAGAGGTTCAGGGAGCGGACGGCGTAACCGTTACACTTTCTGCCCGCGAGGGCGTGCTCCCGGAGGGAAGCTACGTTGAGGCTGTAGCCATCGACGATGAGTCCACCCTGGAAGAAATGATGGCGGCCGCTAACAGCGAGCTGAATCCCGAGGACAAGATCGCGGTTGATATTTTCGCAGCAGACGTTGTTCTGTATGACGCTGACGGAAACGAGATCCAGCCGGACGGCAGTGTCCGTGTTACCTTCGAGGGAACAGGCTTAGATGCCGATGCGTCTACCGTATTCCATATGGAAGACAGAGGCGGCGTTTCCCTGATGCGCGCGAGAAGCGCAGCGCAGGATGCGAGCGCGTATAACGCGAAAGAGATGACTTCCGCGAATGCAGACGGTGATGCGGTGGCGTTTATGACGACGCATTTCTCGGAGTATGCTGTGATTGAAACAGAGAAAGGCGACTTCTATCCGGTTGAGTTCTATTATGTAGACGAAAACCAACAGGAAGTGGTTTTCTCGGAGGGACAGTATGTTCAAGAGATTGCTGATGTAGAATATCCCGCAGCTCCGAGCAGAGAGGGATATGTTTTTGACGAGTGGAAAGCGGATGCTTTTCAAGATGGAGAAGATATATTTAGAATTCAGGCAATTTACAGACTGGCGAATAAAAATGTAGAGCTGCTTATTGAGTATAAATATACGAGTGGAGAAACAGCAGCTGAGCCATGGTCTGCTGTGATTGTGGCTGGAACTGAGTATAACGAAACGATACTTTCGCCAACTATTGAGGGGTATTCAGCCGACAAAGAGACGGTAACGTTCAGTGGAAAGTATGAAGCAGATCAGACGGTTACTGTTACATATAGTGGCGCTGAAGTGGATTATACAGTAGAGCATTGGTTTGCAGATCTTACAGGAGACGGGTATACCAAAAATGAGGATCTTACTGAACCCAAATCAGGAAAGGCAGGAGAAATGACATCTGCTGAGGCTAAATCCGTTCCCGGTTTCACTGCGAAAATGGTTCCCAATGTAACGATCCAGGCGAATGGTACGACTGTAGTAAAGATCTATTATGAGAGAAATGCGTATCGCCTTTCTTTCATAACCGGAGAAAATGCATCTTATGTAAGAGATGAGAATTTGTTGTATGGAGACAGTCTTGGTGAGCTTGAGACACCTACAAGGCTCGGATATGAGTTCAAAGGGTGGAAGATAAGCAAACCGGAGACAGAGGCGGGAAAAGCAGCTCCTGCGACAATGCCGGCATATAATTTGGAGTTGGAAGCACAGTGGGAAGGAAATAAGGTTGCAGACTATCAAATTGTATATTTCCTTGAAAGTGCAGACCAGGACAATGTTTACGATTTTATTATGTCTAAGTCTGGCACCAACGGTAGAGTCGGACAAGAAATTATTGCACCGAATTTAACCCCGAGTGAGTGGAAATCCGCTAATATTGATTCGGATGGAGTGGAGCGTGACTTATCAAAAGAGCAGAGTGTTACGATTACTGCTGATGGGCAGGCTGTGAAGGAAGTTTATTATAAGAGAAATATTGTTACGATCAACTTCTATACAAGACAAGGTAATGGAGGTGGATTTAGCCAAAATAGAGCTTTAACAATTAGTGCGAAATATGGGGCAGATATTTCGGAGCAATGGAATGATGACAACCATTCGAAGTATGTATGGGCGACTAGTCGTTATGGACTAACATACTATTCGTTGATGTTCAATATGCCTGCTGAAGGATTTAATGCGTATGGTTTCTCAAATAATCAAGGGCAGTGGGTTGTTTTCTACACGGAAAATCTTGATGGTACTTGGCATATGGAGCAGAAGTGGCCAGGTAAGTTTAGTAATTTGTCAACGGAAGATCAAGCTTCAATTGAGGGATTCTCATTCAAGGATTGGCAGAGGTCTCCACAGGACTTTTTGGGGAAGGGGGATAATGATAGGGGGACATGGTATAGAAAATCTTCATGGCTTCAATATACCCGTAATAGCTATGAGGTATCGTTTGAGAACTGTCAGCCAATTGATTCTGTGGAGTTAAAATACCAGCAATCACTAAATTCGGCTCGACCGGGAAGTAATGTTAGAATATTACCGCCGGATAATATCGATTCGGATTATGTATTTGGTGGTTGGTATACCTCTCCTTCCTTTAATGAGGAAGTGAATTGGAGTAGTACCATGCCGTCCCATAATATTCAGATTTATGCCAAGTGGAATAGACCTGAGTATACGGTGACGTTTGTCACAAATGGAGGTTCTTCTGTTGATGCTGTGACTGTTCCTAAGGGAACTGTTCTTGATACATCAGAGTACGTTACAACGAAAGAGGATGGCAGCGATGAGTTCCTTGGTTGGTATACAGATGAAGCACTGACAAGAGAATTTGTTTCGGGAACCAATGTCGTTCAGAATATAACTCTGTATGCCAAATGGGAGAGTTCTAATACTGTGAACTACACTGTTAAACATATAGACAGCGTTACCAGAGAAGAAATTGCGGAAACAGATTATGGTACGGGAACGATTGGCAGTGCAGTGGTTATTAATGCGAAAGAAGATATTCCTGTCGGGTATTATTCGAGCATGAGTTCCTCAACAGTTCTTTTGGAGAGAGCAGATCAGGAATTTGTAATTGAGTATCATCCTGCGACAAAATGGAGCTATACGGTGAGCTATGTTGATACAGAAGGCACTGAGCTTCAGGCGGATAAAGTTGTTGAGAATGTTACTGCACAAAGAGTTGTTGAATCTTATGTACCGATAGAAGGCTATTCATTAGTTGAAGGTTGTCCTGCGACTGTAACGGTATACTGTGATGGTGATCACAATGTAACATTTACATATGAGAAAAACACTACATTATATCAGGTATTGCATTGGACAGAGCAGGCAGATGGCAGTTATAAAAAGTATAATATTACATCAGAATATCCGATCACAGTCGGAGATCAAGTAACAGCTGAGCCGATAGATATTCCGGGATATACATATAATGAAGATCTGTCAGAGGAAAAAGGCCGGATAACAGGGGTTGCGCAGGATGACGAAATTCTGATGTTAGAGTTATATTATACGCGCAATCAGCAGACCTACACCGTGCAGCATATCGATGAAGATACGGATGATGTACTGCAAACAGACCCGGCAGCAGATGCGAAGTACGGGGAAGTAATTATCGGAGAGTCCAAGAAGACAGAGATTGATGATTACACTTTTGTAAGGGCGGAGAACCTGACGGTAGGAACTGATAATGATAAGAATATCGTGAAGGTGTACTACAGCAAGGACAAGAACGATGACAACATTCCGGATAAATACCAGGCAACGGTAGTATTCGCAGCATCGTTCGGAAACTTCGACAACAAGAGTACGCAGACCCAGATTACGGTGACTCTGGTTAATGAGAAGAAGGAGTGGGATGTAGATGGAACATACACTCTGAAAGCAGAGGACATTCCCAACGTAACAGCAATCCCGGGCTATGATCCGGACAGCAAGAGCTGGGATCCGCAGCCGGTAGGCGCAGAGATCAGCAAAGACGGAGGAGTGTTCTATGTAACCTTCAGTCCGTTAGGGCAGACCTACACCGTGCAGCATATCGATGAGGATACGGATGATGTACTGCAAACAGACCCGGCAGCAGATGCGAAGTACGGGGAAGTAATTATCGGAGAGTCCAAGAAGACAGAGATTGATGATTACACTTTTGTAAGGGCGGAGAACCTGACGGTAGGAACTGATAATGATAAGAATATCGTGAAGGTGTACTACAGCAAGGACAAGAACGATGACAACATTCCGGATAAATACCAGGCAACGGTAGTATTCGCAGCATCGTTCGGAAACTTCGACAACAAGAGTACGCAGACCCAGATTACGGTGACTCTGGTTAATGAGAAGAAGGAGTGGGATGTAGATGGAACATACACTCTGAAAGCAGAGGACATTCCCAACGTAACAGCAATCCCGGGCTATGATCCGGACAGCAAGA
>ERZ894229.88-NODE-88-length-102872-cov-27.6481_pt1 | contig 102872 bp, 94 predicted proteins | sample MGYA00380295_ERZ894229 | MGnify/ENA primary metagenome ERZ894229 (study PRJEB32331, sample SAMN06328479) | human gut metagenome | biome: human gut microbiome; feature: stool | host: Homo sapiens | collected 2014-09-17 ...
TAACTAAAATCAATGAGAAAAAGATTTTTAGCTCGATATTTTTATATGCCATTTTGTGGGTAGGCACTTGTTCAACTTTAGTGATTCTAAGAACAGAGCGCCTTCGCCAAAAAAACATCCATTCTGGGACAAAGCGCAGGCAAACTATTGCAAACAATACTGCACTCAAAAGTGCGGAGCAAAAGCCTGGAATACTCACAACTTTACTACTGCACCATACAAGGAACGCACCAATGAGTACGGCTAATCCACCAAGGGAGATCAAAAGTTCGAGTTTATCCTGAGTACTTCTTTTCATTTTCTGTTGGTCATGCAGAAGCATACTCGGTTTTTGAGTACACCTACATTCTCCTTTCTAAAGTTTAGATCACCCGATGTTTATTTCAGAACTGCTAATACTGATTTTTCCAGCTGATACATTTAAGATGAAAAAATTGTATTCTCCGTCCTCTGGAATTGTAATGGGCAACGTTGTTGATCCAATAAAGATACGCGGATTTGATACAATAGTATAGTTTCCATCTTTTTGGTACCCAAGGTACACACTCCATCCGTCCTCGGCGTTTTCGACAGGGACAACATCTAAAGTAATCATCACCGTTTGCCCCGATTTGAGAGACCACGTTCCCCCATTGTTTGTATAAGTAGCCATGTGAGCATTTGATTCTTCATGTGGGCCTGAAATGCCATTTATACAATTCACGGTTTCATATCAGTATATGAATAGTTGTCCAGTTGGCGTTTATTGTCCTCAAAAAAAATATATTTTCTAACCGTACATTATTAGGTAGAAAACTATTCGACTATGAGGACACAGAATATTGGTTCATTGATCCAGAGACTCTTTATACAAATCCATGTGTAAAGGCAGTAACAGAATAATAAACAGAATATTTTATTATAAAAGCAGCCGTCGCAGGAGCTAATCCCGCAACGGCTGCTTTCATTTCCACGGCCTGCGCCGGAAGTTGATCCCGGAATTTTTAATCAGCGGCGATCTTTTGAACAGCCTTTTCAGGGTTGTTCTTTCTTCGTCTGTGAGCCGCATGTATTTTAGCTGGAACGCCTTGCAGAAGATTTCCAGAAATTCCTGCACCCTGTCGCCGGTGGATTGCATGGCCTTTCGGACTTCCTTTATCAGTTCATCGGCGGGCGTGGTATCCGGCGCACTCTCCATGTCGTTCTCATGGGCTTTGCGTATGTCGTGGAGAATAACGTCCCAAGAAGAATAAACTGCCCGCATAGCAAACGGGTGAAACAGTAACGCGGCCGGGCACATCGAACCCGACCGCGTTATGCTCTTTCTTTGTTATGATAAGATCTGATCCAAAAGCTCTCCGATCTCCAAAGTATCATCGATCATGATACGGGTGGTGGGCTCTTTTAAGGGGAATTGTTTGCTGCCGCCGTTGGGGCTTATGTACCGCCAAACGTAGCCGTTCTCTTTTACCCATTCGGGCTGCTTTTCGAACTCCGGCTTTAGAGCTTCGGCTGTGATGTATAAATTGGTATCCACACAGATCCACGCGATCCGTTTCCCAGTCGCCAAGGCATGCACGGCAAAAATCTCATGTCTCTTTTCCTCTTCCGAAACGTCCACCAACTGATATTTGTTTTTGTCAAATGTACAAGCTGCGCGCAGATATTCCTTCCGGATCATTCTCCACAACCCGTTTGTCCGGTTGGCTGTCAAAATGTGAAGCAGCGCTTCCAGGTTGCCGTTTCTTTCAAAGCGGCCCTCTTGCAAATGGATGGCTTCTCGGATGTTCTGTAACTGGATGTCTTCGCTGCACATATCTGAAATCACCTCTTGAAATTGTTGTAAAATAACCCCCACCCGGGGGCTGCAATCCGCCAGGATGCGCCTGATCCAGTTGTCCACATCCTCTCGAAAGGATACGCATTGGTACTGTTCCGAGGTCAAGCGCTGGTTTGCTGCCGGGTCACAGATGCTGATCTCCGATGGGCTACGCCCGTTGGGGGTGAGATAGTAAATCTTGAACGTTCCATTCCGCTGTCTGGTTTGGGCAAAATAGTGGTAATAGTCGTAGAGCTGTTTGTTTTGGTCCCCGGCCCAGACCTTTACTTCCAGGGGGATCACCTCGTTCCCTAGGTAAAGAACAAGGTCGATCCTGCGGTCACGGTCGATGGTCTCCTCCAACACCACGCGCGCTTTCGCGACCTGGCCGGGGGAAAAACGGTCCGCTATGCGCAGCCGCTCCAAAAAGAGCGAGAGGGGCTTCGCTCCTAAGCCATGGGAACCTTTTGGGTCCAAAAGTTCGCCCAGCAGCCTACAGATCAAGACCTCTTTGTCCGCGATGCCCAGGACTTTGAAAATGTTGAACGCGTCATTTCCCTCGGTCCTCGCGAGGCCACTCTCCAGCTGCTTCCGGATGGCTTGAAAAAGGTGCTCATAAAGCTGCTTATTGTGTTCCATTTTCCCTTCCCGCCTTTACGATGTATAGTCCTCCATAGGCCCCTGAATATCCTTCCGCACTTGCTGGCAACCAGTTTCAACCGCCATTTTCCCCTCCAGCACCTGGAACGCACCCGCCTTCGGCTGTTTTTGCCTGAAATCGGGTGCGTTTCCCTGTTTTTGTGCCCTTTTGACCCGCAAAGTCTTCGGCTTTGTTTTTGTGCAGGTTGCTACTTCCTGATTACGGTTCGAAACCGCCGGCAAGTTCCGCGTATGGGGATTTTTCTCTGACATGCACAATCTAAAACTCCCCTTGCAAACTACAGGACGATATGCTCTTATAGTTTTCGAGAACCTCCCTGCCAAAATTTGCTCCAAATTCTTCTTCGTCTTCCTCGTCAAGAAGGTAAAGAAAATCTTCCTGAAAATCTCCCACATGGCTGTCTCCAAAGTCCAGCACGCTGCACACCATCTGGTTCTGGTCAAACAGGAGATGATTTAAAGAAAAATCACCGTGTACTAAAACGTCTCCTTCACGTTGGATGGGCAGCACGTTTTTTTCACTATGTAGCCGATATAAGAAATTAGCCACAATTTCCGCATTTTTATCGAGAATAGGCTTGGGCAAGGCGCAAAACTGTTTTTTGTTCAGCGAGTGCCCAGGCAATTTTCGCGACCCAAAATAGGTATATTCCTCACCTTCGTGAAAGAAGGCGCCTTGAAACAGGACATTGGGTATTTCTACATTCAGCTTTGTCCCCAGTCCCTTTACAACCTGCATTTCTGTCTTTAAGCATTCACTGGCCTGCCGGTGTTTCGGCAACTTTACCACGATATCACGGTTCACTAAAAAGGCCTCCGAATGCTCCCCTTCTCCTAGAAACGCCAAGGAGCAAACAAATACTTGTTTGTTGCGAAGAATTTGTTCCACTTCATATAATGAGTACATCCCTATCCCTCTTGTTTGCGTTTTATTCAGTATACTCCAGCTCATTGTCCCGGCACCATCGAATCGCCAATTCTCGAAATGCGTTATCCCGAAAATCGTACCATTGCTGCTCTATGCCAAAAAAGTACAGTTTGTCTTTGAAACGGCGAAACGCCCCGCTGCCTCGGATGGCCCATGCCAGTTCATCCTGTATCCCTCCGGGTGTTAAGCTGTCGATAAAATCCTCCATGATGCTGTATTCATGGATATCCCACTTTGATGGAAAACGGTAGAATCGCTCGCTCTCTGTTTCCAACAAGTTTTCCAGTTCCTCATTTCTCATCCCTGAAATGAGCCCGTCATCCAGGTAAACTGTTTCACCTGTTTTGCTATCCCAAAACGCTGTAAAGGCATCGTCTGCCATCTCAATGGCTTCTATTACTTGCTGAAGTGGAATTTTCATGACCATGACCCCGTTCCTGTTTGTTGCTAGGATTTGGAAAGTATTGTACCACGAGTGCATTGGAAAAACAATCCTCCCACAGGGGATGTATGCTCGGAAGCGAAACTCTGGTTTACGCCGGCAACGCAAAGCAGAAGGTGGGAGAGGTTACCAGCTATTTTCGCACCCCAGGCATGTCCCTCCTGGATTGGCAAAAAACTCGGATTGTGGGCGCGCTGGGAGGGCCGGCGGCCACAACCCGCCCCCTTTCGGACTTGGGGCGGAACCGGCCAACACCGGCACTTCCCCACTCCCTGTAAAGTCAGACATTTAACGGGAATAGAAGCTTGAGAAAAACGCGCTGAGCGTTTTGCTCGCTGTTAAAACTGAAGTATCGCCTCTCGCCGCTCCCATCGTATAGCTCAAACTCTGATTTGGATATTTTCAAGGCGTACTCCAGTTGGTTCAGGGCTGCATATACAGCCAGCTCCCATTCGATTCGGTCGTTCAGCTCCTGTGCGGAAATCCTGTCATAGAGCCATGCAAATTCCTCATAATCAAATCTATTTTCCAGGAATTGCAGCCAGAGTCCGACCTTCTGCGGGAAGGATAACACGTCCAGGTAGTCCTGCTGTTCCTGATCTTCTGACAGATTCCCATAACAGTAGCAGGTACTCTGATGTAGCCATGGGATGTACTCCCGTTCAAATGCCTCGCGCAGATCCCAATCTGCCACAAGAATCCCGCTCTGCCAGTCCATATGCTGACAGAGCAAGTTCACCATCGCAGCGTCCTCTGTGTTGGCACATTCAATTCGCAGGCAGAGAGAACGGATACTGTCCGCATAGCGGCCTGAAATCGTTTTTTGAACCGCATAGAATTTCCAGTTTTGCTGGTCCAGCAACAATGCTACCGTTTCCTGTGAAGAAAGTTCTGTGCCAAAGATACCGATTTTCCATTTTGGTCGGAGGGCAATCAGATACCCGCCAAATGTCTGCCAGAAATCCTGCTCGGAAAACGCAAAATTGCGAAAAAGGATATAGAGGCTATGCGCATCTTTTTTAATTCCAACGCTGGTGACCGGCGTAGCCTGCGCCCAAGTGCAAAGGTTGCACAGAAATTGCAGCAGGAGTTTCCGTGTAATGTTATCCTTAAAATCGGGAACGGGGATTTCTTCCCGCTGCGATTCTTTGAAATAGTGCATCTCCTCCATAGCCGTCCACCTCTGTCACAGAATTCCCATCCGCTGTGCGATCTCGATATTGACTTTGAGCACATTGACAGTCTCCTCGCCAAAGACGCCAAAGACTTTGCCCTGGGTATTTTCTGACACGATATCTTCGATCTCTTCCTCTGTAAGCCCGGACGCTTCAGCGATCCGGGGGATCTGTATTTCGGCGGAAGCCGGGGAAATGTGCGGATCCAGGCCGGAACCGGAGGCCGTCAGCAAATCGGTGGGGATATCCTCCCGATTTACGCCGGGATTTTTCTCCAGAAATGCCTCGATGTCCGCCTCCACGCGTTCGGTCAGCGCCGGATTGGTCGCCGCGTAATTGTTGGAACCGGAACCGATTCCGGGAAATTCCGTGCCGTCATTGTAGTACATCCCGTCCTCCCCTTCCACATATACATTGTAATGATACGCGGAGGGACGGCTCCACATATAATAATCCTCGGTAAATTCCTGGCCGACATATTCAGCGCCCACCGTTTGCCCGTTGACCGTGAGCAGATTCCCGTCTGCCTGGTGAGGGAAAATCAGGGCGGACAACCCTGTCAGCAGGCAGGGGAACAGCAGGCCGCAGACCAGCATCAGAATAACCGTAACGCCGACTGTTTGACGTGCGCTATGTAATATGCTTTTAACAGATTCTTTCATCACATATCCACCTTCCCTTAAAACCCAACCATACCGATCGCCGTAAGCATCGGAGCAATCAACGTATCAATAATCTTGATTCCGACAAACGGCGTGATGACGCCGCCGAGACCGTAAATCAGCATATTCCGTGCCAGCAGTTTCCCGGAGGACATAGGACGGTACTTTACGCCTTTCATGGCCAGGGGAATCAGGCATGGGATAATAATGGCGTTGAAGATCAGCGCCGACAAAATCGCACTGTAGGGCGTCGCCAGGCGCATGATGTTCAAAACACTCAGCTGCGGGATCGCCATCATAAACATGGCGGGGATGATAGCGAAATACTTTGCAATATCGTTGGCAATGGAGAAGGTCGTCAGGCTGCCCCGCGTAATCAGAAGCTGCTTACCGATCTCCACGACCTCCAGAATCTTTGTGGGGTCGGAATCCAGGTCCACCATATTGGCAGCCTCCTTGGCTGCGGTGGTACCGCTGTTCATGGCAAGGCCCACATTCGCCTGCGCCAGCGCGGGCGCGTCGTTGGTGCCGTCGCCGGTCATGGCAACGATTTTGCCCTCTGCCTGCTCTTTTTTGATGACGTCAATCTTATCTTCCGGCTTGCATTCAGCAATAAAACCGTCCACGCCCGCTTCTTTGGCGATAGTCGCTGCGGTCAGCGGATTGTCACCGGTGCACATAATGGTCTTAATGCCGATGGCGCGCAGGCGCTCAAACCGCTCCACCATGCCGGGTTTCACAGTGTCTTTCAGATAGATAACACCCAGAATTCGGTTGTTTTCACAGACCGTCAGCGGCGTACCGCCAAGGCTGGAAATTTTGTCAACCTGCTCATGCAGGTCGGCCGGGATCGTACCGCCCATAGACTTTACATACTGCTCAATGGCTTCGGCTGCACCCTTTCGCACTTTTGTGCCGTCGGGCAGATCCACACCGCTCATCCGGGTCTGCGCAGTAAATTCAATATATGCAGCGCCCGCCGCGTCCTGGCTCGTATCGCCCAGATGCCGGGCAAGCTCCAATGTGGACTTGCCCTCCGGGGTATCGTCATGCAAGCTTGTCAGGGCGGCGCAGCGGATCAGTTCGCTGCGGGAAGCGCCTCCCACGGGGAAGAAATCGGCGGCCAGGCGGTTGCCGTAGGTGATGGTGCCGGTTTTATCCAGAATCATGGTGTCCACATCGCCGCAGGCCTCCACAGCCTTGCCGGACATGGCGATGACATTGAACCGGGTCACGCGGTCCATACCTGCAATGCCGATGGCGGAAAGCAGGCCGCCAATGGTCGTCGGGATCAGGCATACGCAAAGAGCGATCAGGGTAGAAGTTTGCAGCTGTACGCCGGAATACAGTCCAATCGGATACAGTGTTACGATAACGATCAGAAAAATGATGGTCAAAGAGACCAAAAGCGTATTCAGCGCAATTTCGTTGGGCGTCTTTTTTCGGGAAGCGCCTTCGACCAGAGCGATCATGCGGTCAAGGAAGCTGCTGCCCGGGTCAGAGGTGATGCGGATTTTCAGCCAGTCGGATACGATCGTTGTGCCGCCGGTCACGGAACAGAAATCGCCGCCGGATTCCCGCACTACCGGAGCGGACTCACCCGTGATGGCCGACTCGTCTACCGAAGCGATGCCCTCAATAACCTCTCCGTCGCCGGGGATGATCTCGCCCGCCTTCACCATGACGACATCGCCTTTTTTCAATTCGCTGGACAGAACGGTTTTCTCCGTGCCGTCCTCCAGCAGCAGACGGGCCTGTGTATCCTTCTGCGTCTTTTTCAGACTGGCGGCCTGCGCTTTGCCCCGTCCTTCCGCCACTGATTCTGCGAAGTTTGCGAACAGGACGGTAACAAACAGCACCGCACAGACGATCATATTGTATGCTCTCAAATTTGTACCCGAACTGACATCCCCCAAAAGGCCCGGGAAAAATGAAAGTACAAGTGTGATAAAGAAGCCGATTTCCACAACAAACATGACGGGATTTTTCATCATGTAAACAGGATTCAGTTTTGTAAAGGAGCCGATAACTGCCTGGCGTAAAATTGCAGGCGTGACCAGCTTCTGATTCTTTTTGCTCATGGTAAATTCCTCCTTATGCCCAAAGGGTCAAATGTTCGGCAACAGGGCCAAGAGCCAGCACCGGGAAGAAGGTCAGCGCCGCAAAGATGTAAACGACAAACACCAAAATGACGGCAAAGCTCATAGTATCGGTATGAAGCGTACCTGCCGATTCACTGACAAACCGCTTTTTCATCAGAGACCCCGCAATTGCAAGCTGCAAGACGATCGGGAGGTAACGGCCGAAGAACATGACAAGACCGGTGGTAATATTCCAGAACAACGTGTTGTCCGCCAGGCCTTCAAATCCGGAGCCGTTGTTGGCTGCCGAAGACGCGAATTCATAGAGCACCTGCGAAAGCCCATGGTAACCGGGGTTGGTGATACCAGCCAGGCCATCCGGCGTAGCTACCGCCAGCGCAGAGAACGTCAGGATCAGCAGCGGGTGAATGATGATGCAGAGGGCCGCCAGCTTCATCTCCCGGCCTTCGATTTTTTTGCCGAGATACTCCGGCGTGCGTCCGATCATCAAACCGCAGATAAAAACGGCCAGGATCGCATAAGTGATCATATTCATAAGACCAACGCCCTTGCCGCCGAATACCACGTTGAGCATCATGTGGAGCAGGGGGATCATGCCGCCCAACGGCGTGAGCGTGTCGTGCATATTGTTGACCGTACCGGTCGTGAAAGACGTCGTTGTGGTTGTGAACATCGCGGATTGGGCGATACCAAACCGCACTTCCTTGCCTTCCATGCTGCCCATGGACTGTGCCAGCCCGACTTCTGCCAGCGCCGGGTTGCCCTGGCTTTCCGCCCAGAAGCAGACCCCCAGCCCAATCAGAAACAGGATTCCCATTGCCGCGAAGATGCTTCGGCCTTCACGGCCAAAGATTCTTGCCGTCAGGCTTTCCCGACCTTCGATTTGGGGGATCGCAGCGGCTGCATCATCTGCGACAACCGCAGCCGCCAGATCCCGTTTGCGGTCCCGAACCATCTTGCCGAAGGTGATCACACAGGCTCCGGGAAGGAGCATCATGGAATACAGCTCAATCAAGTTGGAGATGATGGTCGGGTTTTCAATCGGCGTAGCCGAGTTCGCGCCCAAAAATCCGCCGCCGTTTGTGCCGAGATGCTTGATAATTTCCAGCGCCGCCACAGGCCCCATAGCAATCACCTGTTTTGTGCCTTCAATGGTATCCACCACCACATTCCCGGAAAAATTCTGCGGCACGCCTTGCCATACCAGCAGCAGGCCGCCGATAATGGAGAACGGAAGCAGCACGCGGGTCGTGATGCGAACCAGATCGACAAAGAAGTTTCCGACGTTATCCTTCGTCCTGCCTGCCAGGCCGCGGATGAATGCGATGCAGGCAGCGTAACCGCTGGCGGCGGATACAAACATCATGAATGTGATGACCAGCATCTGCGACAGATTGGACAGCCCCGACTCGCCGGAATAGTGCTGCAAATTGGTATTGGTCATAAAGCTGATGATGGTGTTAAAGGAAAGGGATTCCTCCATCGCTCCGATCCCATTGGGATTGAACAGGCCAATACTCTGAATTCTCAGGATTATGTATCCCAGCAGAATCATAATCCCATTGGTTATCACCAGAGAAACGGCATATTTCTTCCAGTTCATTCCATTTTTGGGATTGACGCCGCAGACTTTATAAATAGCGCCGTCCACCCGGTTGAATACCGGATCGGCAAAGGTATGTTTTCCGGCGGCAATATGATACACGTAAACGCCTGCCGGGATGACCAGAATCAAATAGATGAGAATGGTCAAGGCAATTTGTAACATCTGATTTTCCTCCTGCTGGACTTAGAATTTTTCCGGGTGAAGAAGTGCATAGACCAAATAAACACCCAGCAGTAAAATGATGATTCCTAAAACAATCATGATTTCCCTCCTTACTCGCTTTTATCCACCTGCTTCTGGCACCAGCCGATCAGCAGGATAATGGAACCGATACAGCCTGCCAACACTGCAAGCATGATACAATCCATCATAAAGGTTCCCTCCTCTCCGCTTTTCTGGAGAGAATCTTACCATATAAACCGTGAAGGTGCTCTTAACATTTCCGGGCAAGGATTAAAAGCATATAAAGGCCCGCCAAAACAAAAAGCCGCCCGCAAAAGCGGACGGCTCTGGAACGCAGAGTCTATTGACGGATCATCCTGTAACCAACGCCAATGTGGGTCTGAATATACCTGGGGGCAGATGGGTCACGTTCAATCTTTTTGCGCAGGGTGGCCATAAAAACGCGCAGGGAAGGGATATCGGCGGCAAGGGCAGTTCCCCACACCTCTTTCAGGATATAGTTGTGGGTCAGCACCTTACCCGTGTTTTTTGCAAGTACGCACAGGAGTTTGTACTCAATGGGGGTGAGGTGGATTTCTTTTCCCCCCATATAAGCGCATCCCGCCGCATAATCAATCCTTAATTCCCCGTTCTGATACAGGGAGGACTGGGCCGGCTCGGCAGTCTGATCGGTTCGGCTGCGGCGCAGGGCCACGCGAAGCCTGGCCAGAAATTCATCAATGCTGAATGGCTTTGTCAGGTAGTCGTCTGCTCCAGCGTCCAGCGCATCCACCTTGTCCTGATCTTCGCTCCGTGCGCTTACAATAATAATGGGCACGCTGCTCCATCCGCGCACCTTGCGGATAATCTCCACACCGTCCATATCGGGCAGCCCCAAATCCAGAATGATAACATCGGGATTATAGGAGACGGCGTCCAGGAGCGCGCCTGCGCCGTTTTTGGCGGTGTGGTACTGGTATTCCTGTGTATCCAGCGTGGTTCGGATTAAATTGGTGATGGCAGGGTCGTCCTCTACCACAAGAATTTTGGGCTTATACATTTTGAATTTTCACCTCCTCCAAGGGCAGTGTAAAAGAGAACACTGAGCCATGGGGCTGGTTGTCATGAACGGTAATAGACCCGCTGTGCGCCTCTACAATGGATTTGCACAGGCTTAAACCCAGTCCAAGGCCCCGGCGGCTGTCCGCCCCGGCGCTGCCGGTGTTCACTGTATAGAACATATCAAACAGCCGTTGTTTGGCTTCGTCGGATATGCCCGGGCCGTTGTCAGCAATTTCGATGCGGACCATGCTGTTTTCCTTTTTTGCCGACAGGCAGATATCCGAACCTTCAGGCGTATACTTGACGGCGTTGTTCACGATATTGATAATGACCTGTACGATCAGGCGGGCGTCCATATTGGCCATCAGCATATCGTCCTCAAGTTCTACGCGAATCTCGTGTTCCGCAGCCCTGCGATCCACATGGGAAAGCGCTTCATGGAAAATGTCGCCAATCATCTCTGCGTCCCGCCGCAACGGCAGGGTCCCGTTTTCGATTCGGGTGATGGAAAGCAGATTCTCCGTCAGATTGACCAGCCACATGGAATCGTCATAGATGGAACGGTACATTTCCTGTTTTCTATTTTCATTCAGAGAAACGCTTTTTTCCATCAGCATACCGGCGTTGCCGCTGATGGCGGTCAGCGGTGTGCGCAGATCGTGGGAAATGGCCCGCAGCAGGTTGGCCCGCAGCTGTTCACGCTGGGTTTCCATCTCGGCGGCCTGCTTTTCAGCGCGCAGTTTGCGGCGCTCCAAAATCAGGCCGCATTCGTCCAGCATGGCGATCATCAGGTTTTTTTCAAAAGTATCCAACGGCGGATAAAACTTGGATGGTATGCCGACCACCGCCATGACCTCCTGATTGCCCCGGACGGACAGATACAGATTTTGCGCATGAGAAAGGGTGCTGGTCGTAGCGCCCGCGTGCTTATCGTTTTTGGCGACCCATTCCGCCACCCCAAGCTCTTCGGCAGTCAGCCTGCCCATGGTCTGTTCTGATTCAGAGGCTGGGACCGCATGAAATCGGAGCTGTCTATCCTTTTCCAGCAGTGCATACAACACTGGACGTCCCAGAAGAGATTGGAGCTGCTGCGCGGCAATCCGGATGATTTCCTGTTCGCTTTGGCCCTGCTGCATTTTTTGATTGCTGCTCATCAGGAGTTCCATATAATAGGCCCGTTGAGCAGATTGCCGCCCCTGCCTTTTCACGCGGGTAGCCAGAGAGCAGGAAAGACAACTTGCCAGCATCATCACTAGAAAGGTGACCGGGTAGTTCGGGTCGAGCGCTGTCAGGGAAAAACGCGGAATTGTAAAGAAAAAGTTAAAGGAGACTACGCTTAGTAGTGAAACCAAAACCCCGTAGAAATACCCGTTCGTCCAAACCGCTGTGAGCAGAACCCCCAATAGGTAGACAATGATGATGTTCGCTTCACGCAGGTCGAGTTCATAAAACAAAAAACTGATCCCCGTAGCGGCAAGGGTGAGCAGGAGGGATTTCCCTAAATCCTTCCAATCAAATTTCTGTTCCGGTTTGCGAAGCAGTGCCCTTTTTTTCTTATATAGAGGTTGGACATCCGGAATGATATAGACGTCCACATCCTCCATCCTGCTGGTAAGCCGGTCCACCAGCGGCTTGCTTTTCATAAAAAGGGATGCAGAGTGGTTTGTGCGCCCCAGCACGATTTTTGTGACGCCGCTTACCTTGGCATATTCGGCGATTTGCACAGCCGGGTCGTCCCCATACACGGTGGCGATCCGCGCTCCCAACTGTTCAGCCAGACGCATATTGTCCCGCAGGCGTTTCAGGTTTTCGCCCTTCAGATCCCTGGTCTCGGGAGTTTCTACAAACAGCGCCGTGAATCCGCTGTGAAAGGCCTCAGCCATGCGGGCTGCCGTGCGGATCACTTTTGCGTTGGATGGCGCACTGGAAAGGCAGGTGAGAATGTGTTCCCCGGCTTTGGCGGCAGTCTCATTTTCCGCTTTCTGGGCTTTTTTGCTTAGTTGGTCAGCGGTGCGGCGCAGCGCAATTTCACGAAGGGCTGCCAGATTATCCCTTGTGAAGAAGTGATTCAAGGCACGGGAAGCCTGCTGCTTTTGGTAGACTTTTCCGGATTGCAGCCGCAGGATCAAGTCGTCCGGCTCGATATCCACTAATTCTACCTGGTCGGCGGAGTCAAAAATCGAATCAGGGATACGCTCGCTGACGGCAATATGAGTGATGGAGGCCACCAGATCATTCAGGGATTCCAGATGCTGAACATTAACGGTGGTGTACACACTGATACCGGCTCGCAGCAGTTCCTCCACATCCTGATATCGTTTTGAATGGCGGCACCCGGCAGCATTGCTATGGGCAAGCTCATCTACCAGCAGGATATTGGGGCGGCGCTGTAAGGCGGCATCCAAATCCAGCTCCTTGAGGGAGATTCCCTTATATTCAACTATTTTTTCGGGCAGCTGTTCTAGCCCTTCCAGCAATGCCAATGTATCGGGGCGGGTGTGACGTTCAATGTAGCCCACAACAACGTCTATCCCTCTGTTTTGAGCCTGGTGAGCGGCCTCCAGCATAGCATAAGTCTTGCCGACACCCGCAGCATATCCAAAAAAGATTTTTAAATGTCCTTTTTGAAAAGCTCCTGGGCGGTATTGATTTTGCGCCTGATAATTTTCCAACCCTGCATCCCTCCCCGCCTGTTACAATAAATTTGTCCTCTAGGTAATTTATTATAGCATAAGAGACCTTGTTATGCCATAAAGATGGCAAGACTGACATTAAGACGAAATTAAGATACCCATGGGACATGAGGTGTAATTTACCCTTGACAAATCTCTTTCCAGCGGAATATCCTGGAGCGGTACGCACGGGAGCACCGCTTTCCCAACCCCCGCTTTTATGTGGATGACGGCTATTCCGGGGGCAGCTTCAACCGCCCCGGCTTCCAGCAGATGATGACGGATATGGAAAACGGGAAGATCCGCACTATCATCACCAAGGACCTGTCCCGGCTGGGACGCAACCAGCTCCACACGGGGCTGTACATTGAGGAGCGGTTTCCCATGTTCGGCGTCCGCTACATCGCTATCAACGACAATGTGGACACCGACCGGAGTGAGAGCACGGAGCTGATGCCCTTCAAGAACTTGTTTAATGAGTGGTTCATCCGGGACACCAGCCGGAAGATCCGGGCGGTGCAGCGGGCCAAGGCGGAGCGTGGGGAACGGCTGGGCACCAGAGCGCCCTATGGTTACCGCAAGGACGAACAGGATCGCAAGAAGCTGGTGGTGGACGAGGAGGCCGCCGCCGTGGTGCGGCGTATCTTCGCCCTGTGCGCCGCTGGGCAAGGACCCAGCCAGATAGCCCGACTGCTGAAGCGGGAACAAGTGCTATGCCCTACGGCCTACGCTTACAAAACCTTTGGTGTTGCCCATAGCAGTCTGAATTTGAATGATCCCTATGGGTGGTCTGACAGTACGATCGCCAACATGCTGGAGAATGAGATTTACCTGGGCAACACCATCAACCTCCGGTACAGCACTCGTTCCTACAAGGACAAGCGGAAAGTGGAACATCCCAGGGAGGAATGCATGGTGCTGGAAAACACCCACCCCGCCCTGGTGAGCCGGGAAGTCTGGGATATCGTCCAGCGGGTGCGCCAGCACAAACGGCGGCCTACCAAGATGGACGAGCAGAACAAGTATTCCGGGCTGGTGGTGTGCGCCGACTGCGGGAGCACCATGGTGCTCCACCGCGCCCATACCATGAGCCGATCCTACAACCACTTCACCTGCCGGACCTACAAGAAGGACGGCACCCTCTGCACCGCCCACTATATTCGGGAGTGTGTGCTGGATGACGTGGTTCTGGAGGATCTGCGGCGGGTGACAGCAATGGCCAGGGAGCACACCCAGGAGTTTGCCGCATACATCGGCAGCAGGCAATCCGCAGAAATCCGAAAAGAGATGCGTGGCCTGGAACGGGAACTGGCCGCTTTGAAGAAGCGGAGCAGGGAACTGGACAGCATCTTCAAGCGGCTCTATGAGGACAGCGTCCTGGGGCGGATCACAGCGGAGCAGTTCCAGACGCTCTCCGGCAGCTACACCCAGGAGATGGAAATGCTGAACAAGGCCATCCCGGAAAAGGAAACTGCCATCCAGAGGCTGCGGGAGCAGGTGTCCGGCACCGACCACTTTATCTCCCTGGCAAAGCGGTACACAGACATCCAGGAGCTGACGCCGGAGTTGCTACGGCTGTTCATTCAAAAGATCGTGGTCCATGAAAAGGATGTGAAGTGGAGCAAGCACGCTCAGCAGACAGTAGAAATCCACTACAATGACATTGGCTGTGTGGAACTGCCACAGCCGAAAGGTCAGTCCACCGCCAAGGGTGCGTGAGACAAAAAGAAGTCCCCGGCAGATACTGCCGCAGCAATATCTGCCGGGGGTTCAGACACCTGCAAAGTTACCCCTGTCAGGGAGCAGCAAAAACTGGCAGCTGCTTTTTCGATCTCTTAGACAGCTCCGGGTTGTCAGAGCCTCTCAGAAAATGATTCCACTTTGAATTTTTACGCAAAACAACCCCACAAAATATTCTTCGAAATGCGCTTTAGCCATTCCTCCATCCGCTCAGGCGCAAAAACGAGGTCCCACGGAATCCCTTCCCGGCCGCAACAAGCCCCAGGCGCTTTAGGCTCCGCTATTTCTCCAAATCCATTTCTATGGTGGAAAAAACAAAAGATACGCCAATAGAAACGTCCACATAAACGCACTAAATATATTTACTTTATCTAGGTAAAATGGTATAATCTCTATAAAATCGTTGGATTCCTACACGATTATCCCATTATCATTATATAGAAAGGAAAGATCCCCTTTATGGAGCATTATTATCAATCTGAAATCGAGTGTGCCAGCCGGGAACAAATCAGAGCTTGGCAAAACGAGCGCCTGATCCCGACCGTGAAACGTGTCTACGAGAATGTACCTTATTACCGTCATCTGATGGAGGAAAAGGGCGTTACTCCAGACGATATCCGTTCCGTTGACGACCTACATAAACTCCCCTTTTTAACCAAGGAAGATTTGCGCCAAGCATATCCATACGGCCTATTGGCTGTCCCGCTAGAGGATTGCGTGCGTATCCAGTCCACCAGCGGCACAACCGGCCGCCGGGTAGTCGCTTTCTATACGCAACACGATATTGACCTGTGGGACGAATGCTGCGCCCGTGCAATCGTGGCGGCCGGCGGTACCAAAGAAGATGTGGTACACGTCTGCTATGGCTACGGCCTGTTCACCGGCGGCCCCGGCCTGAATGGCGGCTCCCATAAAGTCGGTTCCCTAACCCTGCCCATGTCTTCCGGCAATACCGACCGGCAGATTCAGTTCATGTGTGACCTGGGCTCCACCATTCTCTGCTGTACCCCTTCCTATGCCGCCTATCTGGCAGAGAGCATTATTGAACGCGGCCTGCGGGATAAGATCAAATTGAAGGCCGGTATCTTCGGCGCAGAAGCATGGAGCGAGGAGATGCGCCAGGATATCCAAAACAAACTAGGGATCAAAGCGTACGATATCTATGGCTTGACCGAGATTTCCGGCCCTGGCGTCGCTTTTGAGTGCAGCGACCAGCACGGTATGCACATCAACGAAGACAATTTTATCCCTGAAATTATCGACCCAAAAACCGGTGAAGTGTTGCCGGAAGGCAGCGTCGGCGAGCTGGTCTTCACTTGTATTACCAAGGACGCTTTCCCTTTGCTTCGTTATCGCACACGTGATATCTGTGTGCTCAATTACGAAAAATGCCCCTGCGGGCGTACCCATGTGCGTATGTCCAAGCCGATGGGCCGTAGTGACGACATGTTGATCGTCAAGGGTGTCAATGTATTCCCGTCTCAGATCGAAACGGTATTGCTTAACAAGGGATACCCTGCCAACTATCAGATCGTCGTCAGCCGTGAAAACAACAGCGATAAGCTGGAGGTCCAGGTAGAGATGACGCCCGAGATGTTCTCCGACAACCTCTCTCAAGTCTCTTCCCGCGAAAAGGAACTGGTGGACGCTCTGAAAGCCATGCTGGGAATCTATACGGTTGTGAAGCTTGTAGCGCCTAAGAGCATTACCCGCAGCGAAGGCAAAGCGGTACGTGTAATCGACAAACGCAACCTGTACTGAGAAAGGAGCTTTGGAAATGACTATCAATCAGATCTCCGTATTTCTGGAAAACAAGCCTGGACAGCTGGCTGAATTCACCCGGCTTTTGGAGGAAAACCAGATCGATATGCGCGCTCTTTCCATTGCCGAAACACAGGATTTTGGAATCCTGCGCCTGATTGTAGACGATCCTTATAAAACGGTCAATGTTGTCAAAGAGGCCGGTTATATCTGCGCGGTCACGCCGGTCCTGGCGGTCGAACTCTCTGACAAGCCAGGCAGCCTTGTGAAACTGCTCACTGCACTGGGCGAGGGCGGCATCAATGTGGAATACTCCTATGCCTTTATTGCACGCAAAAAGGATGTGGCTTATATGGCCTTCCGCGTCAACGATCCGGAAAAGGCCGTAGGGGTGCTGGTTCAGAACCAGGCACGCCCCCTGTCGCAAGATGATCTTTCCGCCTTGTTCAACGACTAATAAAAGCACACAGCCAAACGGTTTCATCAAACAGCAAGGGCATCCAACAGGGATTTCGTTGGATGCCCTTTTCCATGCCGGTTTTTCCGATGCGCTTCGGCAGTATTTCTGCTGCGATTGTAACAAAAAGGAGGCAAACCATCTCCAGCCCATCCGGAAGGAAGCAGAGCATTCAAATTCCTTCGGATAACGCCTGGCTGACCGTAATAAAACATGGTTCATGCAAGGGCGATGGGTAGGGGATTTCATGAATCAACTCCTGCACAACACGTTCCATCTCCGCCCACCCATCCGGACAAGCTACCCACCAGGAATATATCTTCTGTCTCCTTTGATAGAAATAACAACGATAGCCGTCAAAACCATCCACTCGCTGTACATGTGTTGGATATGTTTGATTCGCTTTTTCCGCCAAAGAAGAAGCTTTCCTGTTGCAGGAAAGTAAAATGCAATCCTTCGCACGCGTGGGGCTTTTTTCCCATTTACAGATATAGTATTTTAACCAATATGTATCATCCGTCCTGCTTTTCAACAATGCAATCGCGAAATGCCGGTTCTCAGAATACGATTCCAAAGTAGCGGTTCTGGCATATGCAAATTCAATGCCACATCCCTGCTCTTGAATCTCCTCCCAAAAGGGGAATGCCATATGAAACGCCATATCGAATACCATATCTGCTACATCCTTTACAAAAAACAAAAGACCCGGCACATTCACACATGCCGGATCTTCTTACATTGGTGGAGGAGGATGGATTCGGACCATCGAAGCTGAAAAGCAACAGATTTACAGTCTGCCCCCTTTGGCCACTCGGGAACTCCTCCATATGTGCCGCCCCTTTTCAGAAGCAAGCTTGTCTCTGGCGCTGACAGGGAACCTTTCCCAAACACCAAGCTCCGTGTCCGCCAAAAGCAGATAACCTGCTGGAGCTGGTGAACGGACTTGAACCCCTGACCTGCTGATTACAAATCAGCTGCTCTACCAACTGAGCTACACCAGCATTTGCATCACTCAAGAGTGCTTGACTAATATACCATACTTTTTGTCCATTTGTCAAGCCCGAAATGCAAAGATTTTTGAAAAATTTGGTTTAATTTTCGTTGGAAAAGAGATAGGGCCGCAGGGCGTCCACCGAATCCGCAAACCAGACCGCCCCAGCCTCTGCTAGCTCCTCTTTTGTCCCATAGCCATAAGCTGCCGCCAAAAAGTCCACCCCAGCCTCAACCGCGCCGCGCGCGTCAAAATGGGTGTCTCCGATCATGACAACCTCGCGCTTTTCTGCGCCGCCGCACTCCCGGATCGCCTGCGCAATCATCTCCGGCTTGCTGGAATGGAATCCGTCGGGCCCGGCTGCCACCAGCGCGTCAAAATATGTTCGGATGTCATACGCTTGGACGATGTGTTCCAAGATCGGCTTTGGCTTCGAGGAGGCCGTCGACAGCTTTGCGCCGGAAGCTTTCAAATCCTTTAATAGCGCCTCGATTCCCGGATACAGGCGGTTTTCTCTCCAACCGATCCGGTTATACCGCTGGCGATACAGCGCAACGGCCTTTTCCGCCTGCTCCTGGCTCATCCCGCAAAAATTGCGCATGCTCTGTCCCATGGGCGGCCCGATAAATTTGCGCATGACCTCCGGCGGAGGGACGGGAAATCCCATCTCACGGATTGCATACTTGGCGCTGTTTAAAATTCCCTCGCCCGATTCGCAGAGGGTTCCGTCCAAGTCAAACAGAACAATCTTATAATTACATTTCATCGGTAGTTCCTCCGTCCTTCCATTTCCCGGTTGAGACTTTGATCCATAGGCCACCTGCTGCCGCCTGACTTGTGCAACAGCCTGTCCGCTTTGCAAAACCTGTCCGCAGCCATACTAGTATATCCTAATTTGTCGGGAAGCTTCCTCCCGGTGGGGCTTTTTCCATTCTGCCTCCGTCTCCTGTAGACGTTGTGGTTCTACGCACACCTGTTCCGGCCATCGGAAAGTTCTCCCATACGTTTTCCAACTTTAATCCATTTTCCCCTATCCTGTCAAGACAAAGGCTATAAAAAGCAAGTTAAAAACATGTTTTCCAAACCGGAGAGAAAAAGCCAGCATCCCTTTCCGGAAGCGCTCTTGCGGGCTAAGCAAAAAGACGGTATGATAGAGTGGCAAGGATAAAAACACGGCGCGGTTGGTAGTCCGCGCGCCGGGGATCTCCCGGCCAGTAACCCTCCCTCCCATGGGTCGTCCGTTCTTTGCAGGATTATACAATGGGAGGAATCAAAATGGACACAACAGCAGCGAAACTCACGGTATTTTTTGAGGAACCGTTTTGGGTGGGCGTCTATGAGCGCACCGAAAGCGGCCAGGTGGAAGCATGCCGGGTGGTCTTTGGCGCAGAACCCAAAGATTACGAGGTATACGACTTCCTACTCAAGCACTGGGATAGCATGCGGTTCAGTCCACCCGTTGCAGCAGAGGGAATCCCCTCGCAGATTCGGAACCCCAAACGGGCGCGGCGCGCAGCAAAGCAGGCGCTTTGCCACACCGGAACGGGAACCAAATCGCAACAGGCCCTGCAAATGCAGCGGGAACTGGGCAAACAAGAGCGCAAAAAAGTCCGCAAACAGCAATCCGAAGAGGAAAAAGCGCGGCGGTTTGCCCTGCGCCAACAGCGCAAAAAGGAAAAGCACAGGGGCAGGTAAACATCCTGCTCCGCATCCTTTTCCACCGTATTTTAAAGGCTAGCGTTTTGAAAGGAGTGTTGATCGATGAATCCAGAGATTCAATCTCTCATCCAGCAGGCGGATCAGGCGATCCGTGAGGAACGCTTTGACGACCTGATGGAATTTTATACGGAGGACGCCGTCTTGATGATCAATGGGAAAAAGGAGGCCCATGGCAAGAAAGCCATCAAGGAAGCTTTCATCCAGATTGCCGCCTATTTCCAGAACAGCCTCGTCCCCACACAGGGAAAAATGCGGATGATCGAAGCGGGGGACACGGTCCTGGTCCTGTCGCAAACGCTTCTGGACGCGGACAACAAGGCGGAATCTGCGTACAGCATGGAGCGCCGTGCGACCTATGTCTATCGCCGCATCGGTGGAAAATGGCTCTGCGCCATTGACAACTCCTATGGGACCGCCCTATTGGACGACTGATGAACCACATTCAAAAAAGGGGGAAGCCGCTGTTGATACAGTGGCTTCCCCTTTTTTACGATCCGTTGCTCTGGCTTTGTGATCGTTTCCAGTTGCGGCCTTCTGGCCTTATTTCCCCTTGACCAAGCAGCCTAAACGCCGTTACCGGCGCTTCATGGCGCGCAGCCGTTCCTTTTCCTCCCCGCAGATTCGCCGGGATTCGGTCATCTTTTGCAACGCCTTGTTGAAAGGGAACGTATCCAGCCGGCTATTGGGCAGATAGGCCATGGTCCGCTCCGGAAAGCGCGCATAGCATTCCGCAAGCGCCCAGGCGACTGCCATCTGCGCATAATACCCCGTATGCCGGACATTGTCCAGGGTCTCCAGGACACGGTCGATGAACGCCTCTTGGATGAAGTGATCCAGGAGCATCACGACGCCGAAGCGCACGTCAAATTCCCGTTCGGAGGAAAAATAGGGCCGCAAAAACGCCCACACCCGTTCCGGATCTTTGCGGACAAACTTCAGGGTATTGCAGAAGCTGTCGCAGGTGGACCAGTCGCCAATCTCCGGGACGAATGACGCCGTATAAGCGAGCAGCTCATCCACGCCAGCCTTTGCATAGCCGATCACCATTCCGCGCAGAAGCGTCTCTTCAAAGCACTTCCCCTTTTCCGCGCGAAAAAAGGCATGCCAGTCCCCGCGCGCAATCCGCTTTGCCAACCCACGCAGCGCAGGCAGCCGCACGCCCAGCATGGGCGTTCCCCCTGGAATCAGGCCGGAAGCAAACGCCCGGTACTCCGGTTCTGCCATCGCCTGCAATTCCTTCCGGACAGCCTCCCAGCCCCATTCCATATTCAAAGATGCATCAGCGCGCCCCATACCGTCTCTCCAAATCCAAAAGGGTTCTTTTACACTCCAATCCGCCCGCATAGCCTGTCAAGCTGCCGTCCGCCCCCACCACGCGGTGGCAGGGGATAAAAATCGGGATGGGATTGCAGTGGTTCGCCATACCGACTGCGCGGCACGCCTTGGGGCGGCCAATCTGCGCGGCGATTTCCCCATAGGACCGCGTCTGCCCATAGGGGATTTCCTGCAAAGCGCTCCAGACCGCTTTCTGAAACGCCGTACCTTCCGGCGCCAATGGCAAATCGAACATCTTCCGCTCCCCGCGCAGGTATTCCCGGAGCTGCTCCGCCGCTTTGCGAAGCAGTTCCGTTTCGTGTTGCACAACCGTTCCCGGCACCTCTTCGCCGGGAAGCCGCAGAAGGGCAATCGCGCCCCCATTTTCTCCAATCGCGATGCGACCGATTTCAGTGTCGTATAGAAACAGACCGTCCACGCTTTACATTCCTTCCTTTTCCGGTTTTATCGCGCGGGTTGCGATATAGGTGGGCGTGAAGTCCCGCAGGCGTCCCTGGCCGGGCCGGTCGCGGTCGTCAAAGAGGTCGGTCAGCCGAAGCCCCACTTTTAACTGACCGCCGATCTGCTCTTCCAGCGAATGGCTGAATTGCATGCCGTCCCCGTCCCGCATCAGCTTTTCACATTGCTCCGGGTTTTTTAACGGGTTAAACGGAAGCGCATTTTCCACCACAAGCGTTTGATCGTCGTTGAACAAGTAAGGGATTCCATTGTCCATCCCCGCCAGAAGGACGCCGCCCGGCTTGAGAATGCGGTAACATTCCCGCCACACCTGGTATACATCCTCGATGTAGCAATTGGAAACCGGATGGAAAATCACGTCAAACTGGCCGTCCGGGAAGGGCAAGGGCTTGGTCATATCGCCGCGCACAATCTGGATGGAATAGCCCTCGCGTTCCGCCACCATCCGCTCGCTTTCCAGTTGCTTTTTGGAATAGTCAAACACCGTACAATTTGCGCCCAAAGCGGCAAAAACCGGCATCTGCTGTGCGCCGCCGCTGGCCAACCCCAAAAGCTGCGCCCCCTTGAGCGCTGGAAACCAGCTGTGCGGCACCGGGCGCATCGGCGTGAGATATACGTCCCATGTCCCGTTTTTTGCCGCCAAATAGTCCTCGTGGGAGATCGGGATTCCCCATTCGATCCCGTCCTCAACCCACTGATCCCACTGTTCCGCGTTATATTTTGTGTACTGCTCTCGATTCATCGGTTTCCCCTCTTTCTTGGCTGGTTTCATCATTGCTATTTCTATTATAAAGCCGTATCCCAATCTCTGCAAATCCTTTTGCGGAATTTTCATGCATTCCTTTCCAGCCCGCGAACCAAACAAATTTTATCCGGCCCTCAATTGCCCCGAAAAAATGCACGCCAAAGGGCCTGCCTTGGAGGTTTTCCTCCAAGGCAGGCCCTTCCCTTTTTATTTTGCCTGATAGATAATCAAAAGCTGCCCGTCTTCATCGGTGCGGACCTTGGCGCGCACGCCATATACCTCTTCGATCATCCGCTCTGTAAGCACCTCGCGCGGCGTTCCTCTGCTATAAATTTGACCATCCTTGACCACATAGATGACGTCGCTGTACATGGCCGCCAGGTTTAAGTCGTGAAAAGCGGATAGGACCGTCTTATGCATGGACTTGACGATGTTGAGCAATTGCAGCTGGTATTTGATGTCCAAATGGTTGGTGGGCTCGTCGAGGATCAAAGCCTCTGTGCGCTGCGCCAGTGCGCGCGCCAAAATCACACGCTGTTGTTCCCCACCGGACAGGCTGGAAAACGGGCGGTTTTCCAGCACCTCCATGCCCACCTGCTTCAGGGCTTCGCGCATGATCGCATAGTCCTCCGCTGTATCGCGGTCCATCGCGCGCTTATGCGGCGCGCGCCCCATCAGCACCATATCCTTTACCAGAAAATCAAAATCATAGGCATTGTGCTGTGCAACCACGCCCAAGCGTTTTGCAGCCTCTTTATGGCTCATATGGGAAAGCGGTTCCCCGTCCAGCCGGATGCAGCCCATCTTGGGCTGCAATACGCGATAGATACATTTCAAAAAGGTGCTCTTCCCACTGCCGTTCGGCCCAATCAGCCCGACAAAACAACCGTCCTCCGCGCGCAGGGAGATGTCCTTTAAAATTTGCGTGCTTCCCCAGGAGAACGAAAGGCCCTCTGCATCAATCCTCATGACGGCCTCCCTCCAAACTGATAAGTCTTTTTGACAAGCAGCAGGACAAACGCCGGCGCCCCCACAATCGAAATCAGGATTCCAATCGGCAACTCCGCATTTGGAAGGATCGTCCGGGCCACCACATCGGCCCAAACCAGGAAGATGCCGCCCGCCAGAGCGGACAGGGGCAACAGCTTCCGATGATCCACGCCGAACAGCACGCGGATTACATGAGGGATCATCAACCCTACAAATCCGATGACGCCCGATGCATAGACAACGAAGCCGACCACCAGCGAGGCCACCACCAGATACACTTGCCGGTAACGGCGCAAATTGGTCCCCAGCGTGATAGCCGTATCGTCCCCCAGCAGCATGAGATTGAGCGTGCGGCTCTGCGTCAAGAAAAAGGCGATTGCCAGAAGCACAACCAAAAAAATCACGCCGTTGCTCTCCCATTCCGCCCCCGCCAAGCTGCCCATCAGCCAGAAGGTGACCGTCATAAAGCGGCCGGGATCGTCCGCCACATAGACGATAAAATTGGAAATGGCAGAACAAACCGAACTGAGCGCCACGCCCGCCAGGACCAATTTGACCGGCGTTGCACGGCCTCCAAGGTGAGAAAGCCCGATGACGGCAAAGGATACGCCCAACGCGCCCAAAAAGGCGCAGACGCCGACGCTATTCGAGCCAAAGGCGCCGATCCCCAGCAGGATTGCCGCCGTTGCGCCCAAGGATGCGCCGGAAGAAATCCCCAGGATATACGGGTCCGCCAGCGGGTTTTGCACGACGGCCTGCATCACAACACCCACGGTCGCCAATCCCATGCCGACCGCCACCCCCAGCACGATCCGGGGCAACCGGATATACCAGACGATGTCGTGGACGGCCCCTTGCGCCAGCGTTGCGGGGTCCCCGATGTGGAACCATTCAAACAGGATGACTTCATACACCTGGCGCACCGTCAGGTCCGCGGACCCGACGGTCACAGCAAAAAGCACGGACCCCACCAGAACTACCAGCAAAAGGACGACTGCGCAGAGATATGCCGGTATTCCGTGAAACACGCCGGTTGTAAGGCGCTGGGACAGGGTTTTATCCGTGCTTGGGCGTTTCCCAAGAACGGGTTTATCCCCCCGCTGCATCTTATGCCTCAATCCCATAGAGGCTCTTGAGGAATAGTTTTACCGTATCTTTGGTGCGGACCCCGGGCGCATACGCCAGACTGTATTCCACCGGATAGATACGGCCGTTTTTGACCGCGTCCACGCTGGCCAATGCAGGATTTTCCGTATACAGGGCAATTGCCTCTTCGTCCGAAACAGAGCTCACATGTACGGCGAAAATCGCTTCCGGGTTGGCATCCACGATCTCCTCATCGGTCCATCCCGCCTGGCCAAGCGGTTCGGCGCCCATCTGCGCCGCAATATCGCCCGCAGCTGTCTTAGCATGATAGATGTCGTATTCGCCCTCCCATTTTTCTGCGATCAAGATGCGTTGGGGCTCTTTTCCCTCCGCGGCCTGCTTTCCCTGGTCGACATATTGCTGGATATCGGCGATGATTTCTTCCGCCTTCTCCTGGCGGTTATAAATTTTTGCAAGATTCCGGATATCCTGATACTCATTCTCCAAGGATTCGTCCCCACGCAGCACGCTATTAATGGTCGTATAGGTTCCGATTCCACGGTCATGCCAAAAATCGACGTCCCCCATGCGATCCTCCATATTGAACAAGGAATACCACCCGATGACCATGTCGGGCTCCAAACTCAAAGCGTATTCCTTGACGAAATAGCCGACGTCCTGGTGATTTTTTAGAAGATCCAGCTTGGCAAATTCCTCTGCATACTCCGGCAGTACGCTGCTACAATCCGCCACCATTTCAATTTTATCACCAAGGCCGAGCGCCAGAAGGATTTCCACATTGTTCCTCCCATAGACCAACGTCTTTTCCGGGCATTTCTCAAAGGTATAGGGCACCAGTTCCCGCGCGTTGTTATACACCTCTACGGTCACGGGATAATAATCGGACTCGTCTTGGGATGCTTCCTGTGAGGAGGCGTCCAAACCGGCCGGTTCACTGGAGGACACGCTCTCCAATTGGGAGGACGTCTGCGGGCTGCTGCTACAGGCTGTAACGCTAAGCAGCATAGAAAGCGCCAACAGGGTTGCAAGGATTCTCTTTTTCATGATTTTTCCACTCCTTTTTCGATCTGAAATCACTTCGTTCTTCCGTGACAAAAGACAACAAAAAACGCCCGCAACGAGTGTTGCGGGCGGGGCTTCCAGACCGTCAAAAGGGTATACGTCCCCCTTGGGCGTTTTCTGGCAACCGGCTCCGTCGTCCGCAGAATGGCCACCGAGTCCATGGCAGGTCTTCTGACTGATGCATCCACACCATCTTCCGCCTTCTCAACAGGAATTCTGTCAATGGCATCTTGGAAGTGGCTCCGCAATCACAGCAACGGGATTGTACAAGATTCGCACTTGTTTCCCTTTTCATCAAACCCTCGTGTGGTTTGAACCATGGACCCATTTGATTCTTTTGTCGTTTTCAGTATAAAACACGGTATGGGAAATGTCAACGATCTCCATGAACTGCAGACGCGCAGCGTCTTTCGCGGACGCGCAGCGTCTCTCGCGCCTACGGCGGACGCATGGCGTCTCTCGCGCCTACGGCGGACGCATGGCGTCTTTTCGCGCCTACGGCGTTCCCTAAGAAAACGAACCGCGAGGAGTTTGTTTTCCGCTCCATATAGGAAGGCCCTACAGAGGCAAGCAAAAATTTTCATACAGGCAAAAATTACAGTCCCACCACATGTGAGAAATAGAAGGATAAAATACAGAAGGCCCCAACCCTAGGAATTCCCAGGGTTGGGGCCTTACCGTTATCGGGAAGAATCCTTCCCTTTCATTTTAAATTAGCCAATGGTTACCGTGCAGTGCTTCACTGGACGTGCAACGTCTTACGCGGACGCACAGCGTCTTTCACGCCTACGGCAGCAACCACGGAAGCAAACCGCAATTATGGCGTGTTCCGCTCCGCAGGGGAAACCCTACGGAAGCAATCAGACATCGGACGCACAGCGTCTTTTCGCGCCTACGGCGTTCCCTAAGAAAGCACTTATCCAATCGTAACCGTGCAATGTTTCACGGCTGCATTGCCCGGCAGGGTGGTGTAAACGCCCGTGCTCTGGCCCGGCGTGCCGATCGCATAGACTCTGTAGTAGGAATCGTTGCCAACCTTCGCCACAAACTGCGTCTTGAGCACATCGCCGTTGCCGACCGTAAAGCCCGGCGTCATGGCGTTGCCGTTCACGACCGTCATCTTGAAGCAGTATGCGCTGCCTCTCTTCAAGGTGAAGTTGACCGTCGTGTCGGAAACCACATAGGCATTCGCCGCCACGCTCTGGCTTGCAGATACAACGCCCGCTGCGCCGTATGCGTTGCCGATGTTCGCAGACGTGCTGCCCTTCGAACTCGTGGAGGTGCTCTTCTCGACCAGGCCGTCGATGCTGTTCTCCAGCGCCTCGACTGCGTCTGCAACCTCTTCTTCGGTCGCTTCTGCGTCGTTCAGGACTGCCTTCGCGGTGCTCAATGCGGCCTTCATCGTTGCCACGCTCTTCGCTGTGTACTTGCTGGTGTTGATCGCTTCGGCTTCCCCGATCAATGCTTCCAGAGCATCCTTATCCGGGATCATGCGCAGGGCGGAGATGGCCGCTGCCAAATCTTCTGCTGCGGTATCCACCGCATCCTGCGTTGCGTTTGCATCTTCCAGCACGGTCTTTGCTTCGGCCAGGACGGTCTCAAAGCTCGTCCATGCGTCGTTCTGGATGTACTGGCCGGCGTTTTCGACAATGCCGTCGCCCTTGAGGACCAGCGCTTCCAGCTCGGTGATGTCTGCGCGGTAGACCAAGCCATAGATGGCGTCATACAGCGCATCCACCGCTGCGGTGATGTCCGCTTCCAGGACTTCTTCATCGTCCAGCAGGTCTTCCGCCGCCGCATACGCTTCGTCCAGCGCATCCAGGCTGTCCGGCGTGAACAGGTCGCGGTTGATGGAATCTGCGATTTCCATCGGGATGTCCAGCTGGCTCTTGTCGCCTGCGACAAAGCTCAGATAGTGCAGCGCGTCGATTAAGTCGCTCCATGCGGTGTTGATCTCGTCCTGCGTTGCGGTCTTCTTGGCTTCGACGTCCTTCGCCGCCTGCAAAGCCGCTTCGTACTTCTCCTGTACGGACGGTACGGCTTCCGCTGCTTCGTCCGCTCTGCCTTCTGCAATCTCAATGGCAGCGCGCAGGTTCTGCTTGTCAACAATCGTGAAGCCAAGCTCGATTGTGGTGTCCGCATTCGGCATGGCCGCGCTGTACACATACTCGGCAGCGTCAAAGCTGTCTTCCGCAATGGCTTCGCTGTTCACGGTGACGCCTGCGATCTCGCGGCCTTCTACGCGCGGCGTAAAGGTCAGCTCGAGCGCATCGTCCGCCATCACGACGTCTTTATATGCGCCGATCAGGTTGGCAATCGTCTGGCTTTCGCCGCCGATGCTCAGTTCGACGGTGTTCGGGAAGGTGACCGTCAGCATGTGCTCGCTCGGCTCTTCCTCCACTTCGCCGGTCAGGGCAATCCAGCTCAGGACCGGGTCGGGGTTGTTGGAATTCTGTCTCTGAACGCTGATGGTGACATCCGCGTCGTTTTCTACCGTAAACGGGAACAGATAAGCCTGTTCGCCAGAATTGGTGAATGTGCCAATCGTAGTCTCAACCGTCTGCCCGTCCGCGCCTTCATAAGAAACAACGACCTTCATCGGGCGGGATGTACTCCACCACTCCTGGAAACCAAGGGAAACCTGATACTCGCCGGCCTTTAACGGTAGCTTGTAATCGATATTCTTGCCGCCCTTTGCCCAGAAACCGCTGGTATAAGCGTCCTGGCTTTCCGGATTCTTGGGTGCGATGTCGTCATCGGTGCCGGTATAGCCCCAGCTACCCTCGGTATAGGCTTGGTCATACGCCTCGGTATTGACCAGGTTCGGGGCCATCTCTTTGATGACATCGTACAGCTCGGAGCCATTCGTAGCGCCGCTGTCGATAAAGTAAAGCAGGTTCTCCGGGATGTCAACGACATTGGCCGTTATCGTAAGGCCATTGGCGTCTTCCAGCGTGCCGGTTACCGTATTTTCTGCGCCCGGAATCAGCGAGCTGAAATCCCAGGAGACATTGACGTCCTTGGTCACCCACCCCTCATCCTCACGGATGCTGACGTTTACCTGCTCCGGCAGGTTCTCGGTGCCATAATAGATATCATCCATCTCGCTGTTCAGCTTGATGTTGTTGATGGAATCAAATACGCTGAGATCCCAATCGTTGTATTCCTGGAGGCTGATATTCCCTCTGGCGTCGATCTGCACCGGCAGCCAGATATAACGGGAATCTGCAAGCGCTTCCGCGCTGAAATCCTGTTCTTTTCCATAACCCCAGCGGTCGCCCATGTAGATGAACTTGCCGTTCTCCGGGTCCACCGGGATCACATTGGTGCTCTGGGACCAGAAGGTCTTCCCATCGGTATCGCCGATGCAAGGATCGCCCATGTCGGTCCACTCGCCGAGAATTTCGTCGGCCTTCCAATAGCGGGCCGGGTTCGGGCTCCAGCCGGTTGCGCCGGAGGTAATCATGTAATAGGTGCCGTCATACTTGAACAGGGCCGGCGCTTCGCGCTGCCCGCCCGGGAACAGGCGGACGAAGTCCACGCCGTTCTTTGCCAGGCCGACCGGCTCCTGCGGCACGTCGAGGTCCGTGTACTCGTCGTTCAAGCGGGAGATAAACATCGTGCGGTTCTCTTCGCTGGAATAGATGATATACGCCGTCCCGTCGTCGTCGATAAACAGGTTCATGTCGCGGGCAAAACCGCGGTTCTGCGGCTCTTCATACCAGTCGAGCACGCCGTTGTCCTCCAGATACTCCTCTTCCGGAAGCTGGTGCAAACGGGAGCGGCGGATAAAGGTGAACGGGCCGTTCGGCGTATCGCTGATCGCCATGCCCGCTGCTGCTGCCGCGTAGCTGGAAGTGGACTCCTCGGTGGGGCCGTCCGCATGGAACCAGATGATGTACTTTTCGGTTGCCTCGTTATAAATCATCTTCGGGCGCTCGATAATCGCCGTGTCCTTGTTGATGCAGAGGTAGACATAATCCTTCTCTTCTTCGGTCAGGTCGCCGTAGAGGGCTGTGAAATACGGGTCCGTATCCAACGCCTCACGGTTCGGGACCGAACGCATCACATAGCCTTCGAACGTCCAGTTGTACAGGTCGTCGGAGGAATACGCGCTGATGCCATTGCTGTGGCTTCCGGTCGTCTTATCCTCGCCAACCCACCACCATTTTTCCGTTCCATCGGGCATGGGCAATTTCTGCACCTGTCCGCCGTGCGCCTGGATGGGCTTGCCGTTGGTGTCCTTCCATACATCGCCGTTGACGCCGGAGAAGGAATCATAGGTTTCGATGGAGCGCAGGTCGGAGTAGACCGTGTCCAGATGCTCGCAGGTCTCTTTCACGTCTGCAGGGCTCGGGTTGTCCTGCGCCGCCAACTCCTTCGCAGATGCCAGGACAGCGTTCAGGGCCTGGAGGTTGTCCTCCTTATTTTCTTCGCCCACATAGAGCTCGCCAAGGGGCTCTTCTGCATAGACAACGCCGGCCGCCTGGTCCGCTTCCACCTTGCCCTCGATCTCCGCGATCTTATCCGTCAAAGTGGCCTTGTCATACACTTCGCCACGCTTGACCAGGATGTAGCTGAGGATGGGGTCTCCATCCGCAGAGGTACGCTTGGAGTTATGGACAAATACGTTCAGCTCGCCGTCCGTGACCATAATCTCCGAAGTGCGCTCAAACGTCGCATTGGTCGCCGAGCCGCCGGGCACGCTGGCCTGATCCGTAGTGCGGGTGCCTTCCAGATCGATGTCCACCGTTCTGGCGCCCCACCAACCGGGGATCTTAATGCCAACAGTGACTTCATAGCTGCCGTTTTCCACAGCAAAGTTATACCGGAAGCCGCTGGTCTCCGGGTCATACTGGATGCTGTCGCTGGTGTACCAGTACGTATCGGTCTTGACAACGCTGTCTGCATTGCCGCCGCGGACCATGTATTCGTCTTCTACATAGCCCCAGGCATTCCCCGTCCCAGCGTCCTCGCCATAGGGCTGGTCCGTCACGGACTGGTACTCGCCCATGGCGTCCCCCTCCGCCACGTCCGCCACATTGGTTGCAGCGCAGTTGACGAAGTAGAGCAGGTCTCCGGGTTCCCCGCTCTCGGTTGCCGCCAGTGCCGGCGCAGAAACAAAAGTCTGCAACAGCATGCACAAGCAGAGCAGCAGAGGCAGGGCCCTGCGTTTGGTTCTCTTCATGTTTGCGTTTCTCCTTCCTATTGCCTTTCTTCTGTCCTGGCTTTTCAGCCTTCTCTACAAACCGCCTCGCCGGCGGCCGTATGCAAATTAAGAGTGGAGGACGGAAGCGCGCGCCTGTGTCTGGGCGTTTTTGAGCGTCTCATCCATATCAGCCCCCTGCATAATGGATTGCAGGCTCTGGGCGATGATGTCCTCCATGGTATAGGTATACAGCCCATAATTGACCGGCGGGATCTGCTCGGTCCAGGCCGCAAGATCCTCATAGATCCGCTGGCCTCCAAAAAATTCACTGGGCTCACTTCGGTATTTCAAATCCTTTGCGGACTTCATGGTGCTCACCAAGCTGATGTCCTTCACCAGGTCGTCGATCAACTGCTCGTTGGAAGCAAAGGTCTTCCCCAAGAAGTCCACCGCCAGGTCCGCACCCGGGACGTTGCTCAATACATACCAGCTCCCGCCGCCAATGCTGGAAGCATTGACCGATTCGGGGATGCCGTCCAACCGCGGGATCGGCGCCACGGCCCATTTGCCGCTCTGCTCCTCCGCTTTCACAATATTGGACATCACCCAACAGCCCGAGGGGACGCTGGCGACCTCTCCCTCCTGGAAAGCCTTCACAAACGGGTCCCAGCCGGACACCTGCAACGCAATCCCGGAATCCACCATGCGCTGGTACGTGGAAAGCGACGCCTTGAGCACTTCATTTTCCGCAATGTCCACGCTCTCGCCGTCCTCTTTTACATACCATGCCCCGGCGGACTGCATCATGATGCGCACCTGGCCCAGGTCGCTGGGGTCCAACGTCAACATATATTTGCCGGTCGCCGCTTTGACGTCCTTACCGATTTCAATGTATTCGTTCCAAGTCAGGTTCTGCATGTCCTCCTGCGTGTATCCCGCCGCTTGGAGGTAATCCGTGCGGTAAAACAGGGCGGCTGCGCCGCTGTCAAACGGGACGCCATAGATCTTGCCCTCCTCCGTCATGACACGGAGTTTATATTCCATAAATTTATTGGGGTCCACAATGGAGGAAAGGTCCCGGAACTCCCCGGGGTACGACTTCAGGAAATTCTGGATCCGGTAATCCTCAATCAGGACAATGTTGGGCAGCCCTTCATAGTTGGAGGAAGAAAACGCGGTATTGAGCCGGGTGATGATGTCCGTCTGGGCCATGGTGACGATGTCAACCTGGACGCCCGGATCGGTCTTTGCATAATACGCCTTTGCCAAATTCGCCGCCTTCACATTGAAGGTATCGTCCCAAGCCCATATGGTCAATGTATGTTCTTCTGCCTCCATGGCCGGCTGTTCCGCCGGTCCACCACCGGTTTTTGCACAGGCTGTCAACCCCCACAACAGGCAAAAAGCCAGCGCCAGGGCCAGCAAACGGGAACAACGCATGCTAACCCCTCCTGTCATATTCTGCAAGCCCTTTTTGACAGCGCCCACAAGAAGGGCGGCTTGTATAAACGCATTGTTTCTTTTCATCTGTATCTTATTTTACTAAAAACCAATCCATAGGTATTAGCAATTTCTTTCTCTCATTTGGTATTTTTTTTAGATGTTTTTTCATAGACATTTGTACTTTTTTTATAAATTGGTAGGATCTTTGGATTCTTTCTCCTGCGCCGGGATCGTGATGGTGACTGCCGTGCCCTTGCCCGGTTCACTGGAAATGGAAACGCCGTACTGCGCGCCATAGAGGAGCTTGATCCGGTCGTCTACATTTTTGATGCCAATCCCGGTGAAGTGGTCTGCTTTCCCGCCGGTGGACAGCGTGCGGCCGACCTCCTCCTGTTTCATGCCGGAGCCATTGTCGATGATTTCGCTGACCAGGTCATTCCCGCGGCGGCGGACCGACACAAAGATGCTCCCTTCCTCCGCCCCGCTGAACGCATGGAAAAATGCGTTCTCCACAAACGGCTGCAAGGTCAGCTTGGGCATCAGGCAGTTGCGGCAGTCCTCGGCCAGCGAAAACCGGACCTGAATCTGCTCCCCAAAGCGCAAATGCTGCAAAAAGACGTAATCCTTTAAGTTGTCGAGTTCCTCGGCCGCAGGGATGCGTTCCTCGCGTTTGCTGATGGTCCCGCGCAGCAGGCGGCTAAACGAATCGATCGCCTGCACAGCGCTTTCGGAATTGCCCTGCCAGATCATCCATTTCAGGGAGGCGAGCGTATTGTAGATAAAGTGCGGGTTGATCTGCATTTGCAGGGCGCGGATCTCCGCCTCGCGCTTTTCGTCCTCGATGGTCATGATCTGCTCCATGTAACTGTCGAGGCCATCCAACATGTAATTGAACGCCGTTGCAAGTTCCCGCACCTCATAGTTGCCTTCCACGGGGATGTGCCGGCTAAAATCCCCCTGCGTTACCTGTTTCATCTCTGCGACCAGGGAATGGATCGGCCGCGTCGTTTTGCGCACCACAAGGAACATGATGGCAAACACGCACAGGACCACCAACAACGTCATAATTTCAATGGGCTTGTAGCTGCCGACCGCGCGCAGGATGCTTTCGCGGTCGATCAATCCAACCAAATGGAAATTCCAATGGGGGATCTCCTGGGCAACCACGGCCATCTGGCGCCCGGACTGGACGATCTCCCCATAGGGCAGGCTGTTTTCTTCCACCTGTTGCGCCGTCTCCAAAAGCTCCAGATTTTTAAAGCCGATGAGTTCCTTTTGGGTGGATGAGATAATGCGCCCTTCGCTGTCCAGCAGCATCAGGCTGTTTGCGTCGCTGCTGAAACTGCTGTAAAAATCGCGCAGGACCTCCTGCGGGATGACCACATAGGCATATCCGTAGTTCGATTGCCCGCCGGCATAATTCAGGCCCGTACTGGCGACAATGGCGCTGTCCCCCTGGGTCAGCGTGGTAAAGCCGTCGTCTACATATTGATAAAGGATGCGGTTGGGCTGGCGGCGCGTCTCCTGTGTGACCGCGCTGTCCAGCAATTCTTCGACTGAAACGGTCAGCCCGGCATCGCTGCTCAAATAGCTGCTGCCGTTGACGCCCACCAGCACAATGCTCATCTTCTCAAAATAATCCGGCGGCAGGGCGTGTTCGAGGTTCCACACCATGCTGTACTGCGTGTACGACGCGGTTGCGGAGCTGCGGTCCTCGCTGGTGAGATAGCTCCGGAAGGCCCAGTTGTTCTTGATCACGCTCATGATTTCGGAAATCTCATCGTTGAACCGGCCCATATTTTCCCGAATCTGCCCGATGATCTGGGAATTGGACTCCGTAAAGGTGTCCACATATACGTCCTCGGACGCCCGGATAGAAATACTGAGCGTCAATGTAGCAACGCATATGACGCTCAGCAGCATGACCGATAGAATTTTCAGCAGCAAACTATTGGACCGCAGTTTTTCTAAGATTTTTTCCATCGTTTCCCTCCAACCGCGGCGCCGCATTGGCGGCGGAACTCGCTCGGCGTTTTCCCGGTGAATTTCTTGAACACCTTACAGAAATAACTGTGATCCCCATAGCCGACCATCCCGCACACCTCGGACACCGGGATATCGCCCTTGCGCAGGAGCTCCTCCGCGCGGCGGATGCGGGCGCGGTTCAGATATTCACTGAACCCCTCCCGGTTGTTGGCGCTGAAATACGAGGACAGGTAAGAATAATTGAAATTGAATCGCTTGGCGACATCGTTGAGGGTCAGCGCCTCGGCGCAGTGTTCCTCCACATAGTCGAGGATCTCCTGGACAGAACGCTTCCCTTGCCGCGGCGCCCGCTCTTCAAACAGCGTGAGAAAATCGGCCCGGATGCAGCCAAAGGCTTCCAGGAGATCTTCCGCGAATTTTGCTTCGCTGATCCGGATAAAACAGTCGCGCTTGAGGGAAGCGATGCGTTCCGCATCCATGCCGCTTTCCTCCCAAAAGGCCAACATCTGATAGAGCGCATCCTGCACCAGGGATTTGAGCTCGAATTCCCCGGGGGCATGCCGGTCAACCGCCCGCCGCAGCCAGGCGTCCAATTGCTCCAGCGCCTGACGCATATCGGATGCGCGGACCAATGCGTTGAATCTTGCGGCGTCGAACGGCTCTGCGGCGGCAGGGGCAAACGCATCCTCCCCCTGGATGAACACGTCCCGGCAATAAAAGCGCTGCCGGGAGAGCGCGGCCAGGCGGGTATAGGTCTCTTTGAGCAGGCCCAATCCACTGAACTCCCTGGTGTAGACATAAAAGGCGCGCGGCGACTTTACGCGTACGGAGGCCACCAGCTTTCTGACGCGCTCCGTCAACGAGCGGTACGGCTCCGCCGCATAATTGACGATCATCAGCAAAAACTTGCGGTCGATCGTGGCCACCCGCGCGGTTACGCCGGGCAGGAACTCCTCTGCGCCGGCTGCTAAAATCCCGGCCTCCCGGCTGAGATTGGCCGCATTTCCCAGCACATAGGGGACATTCATCCCCACCAGGAAAAAGTGCGGATAGGGAAATACCTTGCGCAACTTTTCCAGGGCGTCCGGCGCGGGGAACCCGGACAGCGCCTGGTTGATGACGCTCTCGAACGAATCCCCTCCCCCGCGGGTGAGCACGAAATCCGGAATCTGCCCAGCCGCCTTACAGAGGGTCGCCAGCAATTCCTGCTGGTTCAGCGTGGGCTTGAGGATGTAGTCCACCGCGCCGTGCTGGAAGATAGATTTTACATATTCAAAGTCGCTGTAGCCGCTCAACACAATGACGCGGATTTCCGGATACCGCTCCTGGATGGCCTGGGTCAGGGCGATCCCATCCATCACCGGCATGACCACATCCGTCAGCACAATCTGCGGCTTCAATTCCTCGATCCGGGCCAAGGCTTCCTCCCCATTGGACGCTTCCCCCACGATCTGGAACCCCTCCTGCTCCCAATGGATCATGCCCTTGATCCCCTGACGGGTGAGATACTCATCCTCAACGATCAAGATGCGGCAATAGGTAGACATCCTGCTCCCCCTCCCCGCCGTCCAGCGGTTTTTTCACCCTTATTATAGCGTATCCGGGCTTTTCCAACAAGCGCCGCAACCTCTTTCATTCATAGAAGCATAAGCGGCCGCCGGATGAAAGCCCCCTTAAAAGGGCGGTTTTCCCCGCTTTCCCAACCGAAAAAATCGCCGTCCAAACCGGACGGCGATTTTTTCCACGGATTTTATTTAGATTGTTTTGCCTGCTCGCGCAGTTTATAATGCATCAGTTTGCCGGTTGCGGTGTGCGGCAATTCCTTCACAAGGTTGTACACGCGCGGCCATTTGTACGAGGACAACATGGGGCTGTGCATGCAATATTCCTTGAGCTCGGCCACCGTCAAGCTTTCGTCCGAGGGGACGACATAAGCCGCCACAACCTCGCCGCGCAGCTTGTCCGGAATCCCGATGACGGCGCTCTCCGCCACCTTGGGATGCTCGTTCAGCACGGCCTCAATCTGCGTCGGGTAGATGTTTTCGCCCGCGGACACAATCATATCGTCCTTCCGGCCGGAAACGGTGACAAACTCGTTTTCATCCCATGTCCCCACGTCGCCGGTGTAGAGCCAGCCCTTGTAGAATTTCTGGGCGGTCATCTCCGGATTGTTAAAATAGCAGAACGCGCTCTTCGCAGGGGAGGAGATGATGATCTCCCCAGGGGTCTTCCCGTCGCGCGGCACGGTGTCCTCCGGCTCGGCATGCGAGCCGTCCTCGCGCAGGGCCACCAGCCGGACGTCGTCGTCCGTGCAGGAGCGTCCGGCAGACCCCGCCATATCCGGCAGGTCAAACGGGCGCAGGAAGGTGTTCCAGAAGGTCTCCGTGGTGCCATAGCCATTGAAAATATTGGGGGTCAAGAGCTTCATATATTTTTCGCAAGCGGCCTTTTCAAACGGGGCGCCCATGGTCACAATGCCCCGCAGGGCCGACAGCTTTGCATGGGCCTTTTCCTGCGCACGCGCGAGCATGGCGATGATGGTCGGCACGCCGATCAGGAACGAAACCTCGTATTTTTCCGCATATTCCAGGCAGCGTTTCGGGCTGAAGTCCCGCAAAATGACCACTTCGCCGCCCGCATACAGCGTCGGGCACGGGCCGCCGGAGTGGATGCCGCCGCGGTGGAACCACGGGGTCATATTCATGGTGCGGTCCGTCGGGCCGAGCGGGAAATGCATCATCACATCGTGCGCGGAAAGGACCTCGTTCACGTTGTTGATCGGCACGCCCTTGGGCCGGTTGGTGGTCCCGGAGGTATATAGGCGGGTGGTCTCATCGTAAATATGAGGGGCAAAGCCGATGGGCGGATCGGTTTCCGGCTGATTCGCCACATAGTCCTGATACAGAATATGGCCGTCGGGCGCCTGCGCGCTGCCCTTGTAATCCACCATAATGGTGACATCCGGTTTGTACACGCACATCCCCAGCGCGCCCGCGGACAGGTCGCCGAACTCCGCGTCGTAGAGGAATGCTTTGGGGCGGCTGTCGTCGATGACCAGCGCAATCTCGCCCGCGCCCTGCCGATAGTTGACCGGGCAGGCAATTGCACCGATTTTGTGCGCAGCAAGGTAGCAGAATACAAACTCAGGGGAATTGAGCAGCGCAAACATCACCACGTCGTTCTTACCAACCCCGTTCGCGCGCAGTGCATGCGCCAGGCGGTTGGCCTCGGCGTTCAGCTCCGCATAGGTCCAACGGCGGCCGGAAATCGGGTCGTTCAGCGCTGGGCGGGTGCTAAAACGCGATACATTGCGCAGAAATCCGTTCAGATAGGTGAACCGCGACTCGAACGTGTCGCGGAACATGGTGACGTCATACGTATACTGGTTATTCAAACTGTGTTCGCCTCATTTCTCGTATCGGGAAAGAATGATACTGGAATTTTGTCCGCCAAAGCCCAGGGAATTGGACATGGCGGCTGTGATCTCGACCTTGCGGGCCGTATTGGGTACATAATCCAGGTCGCAGTCCGGGTCTGGGGTATCCAGATGCAGGGTGGGCGGCAAAATGCCTTCCTGGATTGCTTTGATGCAGGCGATGGCCTCGGTCAGGCCGCCCGCGCCCATCAAGTGGCCGGTTGCGGATTTGGTTGCGGAGACCGGCGGGGCCCTTTCGCGCCCGCCAAACACGGCCTTGACCGCCAATGTTTCAGCCTTGTCGCCGAGCGGCGTCGAGGTACCGTGCGCATTGATGTACCCGATGTCGGAGGGCTGCATCCCGGCGCGCTGCAGCGCACGCTTCATGCAGGCCGCAGCACCCGCACCATCCGGGCAGGGCGCCGTGACATGGTGTGCATCCGATGTGTTGGCCCAGCCTGCCAGCACCGCGTGAATCGTTGCGCCGCGCGCGAGGGCGTGCTCTTCGGTTTCAATCAGCAGCGCGCCGCCGCCTTCCCCGATGACAAAACCGTCCCGGTTGAGGTCAAACGGGCGGCAGGCATGGAGAGGATCGTCGTTGCAGCGCGAAAGCGCCTTGGCCTGCGACAAGCCGGACACCACGATCGGGCAGAGGATGCTCTCCCCGCCAACCGCAAGGACTGCGTCCGCCTCGCCCGCGTTGAGCAGCATGGCCGCGACCATCATCGCGTCGCCGCCCGCGGAACAGGCCGTATTGAGGGTCATGCTCGGGCCATGGATGCCGCGCGCGATGGCGATCTGCGCGGCCGCAATATTGCCGATGGCCATGGGCACAAAGCGCGGACCGACGCGGCGGCCTGCATCAAACGCCTCCTGGGTGTGCGCCACCGTGGTCACACCCGCCATAGCCGTGCCCATCACAATGCCAATCCGGTCGGACTCGGCTTCGATGGGAAAACCACTGCTCTCCAATGCCTCCTGCGCCGCAGCATAGGCAAACTGCATGAACGGGTCCATGGTGCGCGCAAGCGTCTTGGGCATGTGATCGGCCGGATTGAAATCCTTCAACTCAGCTGCAATCTGTACGGGCAAATCAGACGCATCAAAGCGCGTGATCGGGCCAACACCGCAACGGCCTTCGATCAGCGCATTCCAATAGGCGGTTACTCCTATGCCGACCGGCGTGACCGCCCCCATGCCGGTGATTACCAATGTTTTTTCTTTCATGCCAGTTCCCCATTCCTCATTTCCCCTGAAATTTGCAGCAGTCCGCGGAGGCCTTGAAATTCATCGGTCCGCAGGCGGCTCTGCATGGAAATCGGCGCCAAACGGCTGGCCGGCCACTTCCCCACTCTGCAAAGAAAAAGCTGATTTTCCCCCGGGGGACATTGCCGGCTAACCGCTGTTCTGATACTATTATCCGTTATTATAACAGAAAAGTATCAAAAATAAAAGAAGAATCGCTGGATAAGCCATACGAAAACAAAAACCTTCCCCAAAGCGGGGAAAGCAATAGCGCCGCCGGCGGCGGCCGAACGCGTTCTATTTACATAATATCGATCAGCTCGAACAATACCCGTTTTTGCTTCTCTGAAAGGGTCGCCCACTTTGCAAACAACGCCCGTTGCTCCTCCGTCAATTCCATCGGCTCCTTCCCTTCGGAAAAGAATTGTGCCAGGGTCATTCCAAACGCTTTGCAGATCGCTTCTAATGTGTATAGCGTTGGAACATTATTCCTCTTAAACAAATTGCTGATCGTGGATTGTGGCAGATTTGCCATCTTCGCTAATTTATATTCACTCCATCCCCGCTCTTCCATAAGTTCGCGGATATGTTGCTGAACGTCCAACCCATCACCCTCCATCGGCAACGATTCTTTCTTGCAGGGAAGGCGTCTTCCCACAATCTAAGCGAAGAATGAAAAAATTCTTTCTTCATTAATCATATGTCTTCTTTTCCATCTTCCAGGTACTCGACCAATTCCCCCGGCTGACATTCGGACATGCGGCATAACCGGTCCAATGTTTTCGTAGTGATGGGTTGATCGTGCCGGATTCCCTGTAATGTCTGCGGAGCAATCCCTTCGTTTGCCAAGTGGTAATAGGAAAGCTGCCGGTCCACCATAAGGCTTCGCAAAGGGCGGTAGGAAATAGCCCCGGCTTAAAGTGACAGGGGCTTCGATGATCCCATTATAGTGATTATAAGCATGATCGTCAATGAGAAAAAGCGTGCGGCAATCCCGCACGCTCTCCCCCTATTTCACCAGTACCCCGGAATCCGACTGCATCAGAATGAAAATCTGCTCCTCCATCCCGGTGGAGGCGTTGATATAGACCAACACGCGGTCCTCATTTTCCCCTGTGCATTGGAATTCGTAGCACAACACCTCGTTTAATCCCGGCGTGGGGATGAGCGCCAAGGAACCGCTCTCCACTTTGAGCCGGGGGCTGACGGACTTCTGCGCCTCTTCCTGCGTGATTTTTGGCGTGAGTTCACCGCGGTCCGTGTGATTCATAATATAGCCGGTCGCATTATACTCGACAATGCCGCCGGTGTCCAACGCCACTGCCACCTTCACCAGATCGGGATAGCACGTCACGCCGTCCTGGGAATAGGCATAATTGATGGTGCAGATGCCGTCGTTGATGACATAATAGCTTTCCTTCATGTTTTGGATGCCCTTTGCCTCCAAAAAGCCCTGCGCGGCGGTGCGCGCCCCATCCGCATCCAGCCGGATTTCCCCGATCTCCCGGCCATCCGTCATCGCGCTCACCACGCCGCCCGCCTTTGTCACGGAGATCCGGATGGTGCCGCAGTCGAAATTATAGGTGGGCAGGCCGCCGGCGCTGTCCTGGGTGTGGGTCAGTTTGTCCTGTGTAACGCCGAGGAACGACGCCGCGTTGTTCTGGGCGTTGCCCTGTGGCACCTCGCTCTGCCCCGCCAGGAGCTTTGGCTCCTGCTGGCCGATGTGGTCGGAGAAGGGGCCGTCGTAGATCAACGAGGGGTAGTCCGTAAAATCGTCCGCTGCCTGCTGGAAGCTGGCGTCCACCGGCCCGGCGTCAAAGTCCGGCTGGATGCCGTCCAACCCCTCTTTCAGCTTCTTTGCGTACTGCTCCAGGTTTTCCATGGAGGCATATTCCTCCTCGCTGATGCTGCCCCCTGCGGAAATTTTGGAGGACAGCGCCATGGAGAAATCGCCCACCTGCGAGATAAACTTATTCACGTTGGCAAGGTTGCCGCTCTCCAGCGGCAGAATCCCCAGCGCCGCCTTCGCCATGCTGGTCTCCCGCATCAGCTTTGCCGCAAGGCCGTTCTGCTGAGTGGGCGTATTGGCGTAGATGCTCTTATTCAATGTATTTTCGATGTTGTCCACGCAGTCGCCCAGGTCTGTCACGGCCCGCTGGTAGTTGTAGTTTAAATTCATCTTGTATTTGGACGCCTGCATGTAGCCGCTCACCGTCGTGCCCCCCAGCACCAGGATCACGGCAACCAACGCAAGGGACAAAAACAGCACTTTCCGGTTTTTTGTCATACAATTCGACCGCCCTTCCTGTTTTGTGGTCATGGGATGTGGTTATTTTTAGCAGCGGTTCGCCCGATTATACGGAATTTGGATTGCGAAACGATTTGCTGCGCGCTATAATACTACTGCTGAACGATTTCCAAATAAAAACGGTGCAAAATGATCAGACGGGGGCGGTTCGATGGACAGCAGAGTAGAAGCATTTTTTGATTCGGTCAAAGGCAAACGGGTGACCTTTTGCGGCATCGGCGGCAGCAATCTGCCGCTGATTTCGCTGTTTCAGGAAAAAGGGGCCGTGGTGTCGGCGCGGGACCGCCGCACACGGGAAGCACTCGGCAAGACGGGGGACGATCTGGAGGCCCGCGGCGTTGCCCTGCATCTCGGGGAGACATACCTGCAAAACCTGGATGAGGACATCATCTTCCGCACGCCCGGCATGAAATTCACCTTGCCGGAGCTGGACGCCGCCCGTGCGCGCGGCGCGGCGGTCACCTCTGAGATGGAGCTCTTCTTCGACCTGTGCCCCTGCAAGATCTATGCGGTGACCGGCAGCGACGGAAAGACCACCACAACCACCATTGTCTCGGAATTTTTAAAGGCGGCCGGGAAAAAGGTCCATCTGGGCGGAAACATCGGCCGGCCGCTTCTCCCGGAGATTGAGCGCGTCGCGCCGGACGATGTCGCGGTGGTGGAGCTCTCGAGCTTCCAATTGATCTCCATGCGCAGGAGCCCGGACGTGGCGGTGGTGACCAACCTGTCGCCCAACCATCTGGACATCCACAAGGATATGCAGGAATACATCGATGCCAAAAAGAACATCTTCCTGCATCAGAACGCCTTTGGGCGGACCGTTTTGAATGCAGACAATTCCATCACCGCAGGCTTTGCGCCCGAGGTGCGCGGGCAGCTTTACACCTTCAGCCGGAGGGGGCGCTGCGCCTATGGCGCTTGGGTCGATGAAGCGGGCCGCATCCTGCTCTCGCAGGGGAAGGACGACACCTATGTGATGGATGCGTCGGAGATCAAAATCCCCGGCGCCATCAATGTAGAAAATTATCTGGCGGCCATCTGCGCGGTCTGGGGCGACGTCCCCATCGACATCATCCGCGTGGTGGCCCGCAACTTCGGCGGCGTGGAGCACCGCGCCGAATTGGTGCGCGAGCTGGACGGCGTGAAGTGGTACAACGATTCCATCGGCACCAGCCCGACCCGCACGGCGCGCGGCACCCTCTCCCTGTACGACCGCAAGATCATCCTGATCGCCGGGGGATACGATAAAAAAATTCCGTACGACGACCTCGGCCCAGTGATCGTGGGCAAGGTCAAAACGCTGGTCCTGATGGGCGCAACCGGCCCGAAGATCGAGGCCGCGGTAAAAGCGGCCCCCGCCTATGAGGAGGGCAGCCCCAAGATCCTCCATGCCCGCTCCATGGAAGAGGCAGTGGCGATCTGCCGCGCCGAAGCGCAGGCGGGCGACATCGTGTCCCTCTCCCCCGCCAGCGCGAGCTTTGACCTGTATGCCAATTTCGCCGAGCGTGGAAACCACTTCAAGCGCTTGGTCAACGCGCTCAAATAATACAATCCTAATATATAGAATATCATTTATACAAATTGTATAAACTGTGTGTTTTCGATGGAAATCGCGGTCGTTCTCCAAACCGTGCAAATCCGTCTGGTGATTATAATCATCCGTAATAAATTTAATAAATTATACAAATTGTATCGTATCAAGCAGGAGGAATACCATGACCGAGGATTTACAGGAACTGCTCTTTGCGCTCTGCGCAGCGCCCGGCACGCCGGGCGACGAATCCGAAGCGGCCAGGCGCGCCGCATGGGAGCTTTCCGACTGCGGCGAAACCGAGATCGACCGCATGGGAAATGTCATCTGCCGCATGGGGAACCAAACCGCCCAACAGCAGATTCTCTTGGACGCCCATCTGGATCAAGTGGGCCTGATCGTAACCCGCATCGAAACGAACGGCTTTTTGCGCGTCGACCGCTGCGGCGGCACGGACCGCCGGGTCCTCCCGGGCAGCCCGGTCACCGTGTTTGGCAAGGAACCGTTGACCGGCATCGTCTGCTGCATGCCCCCGCATCTGACCGAGGGCGGCGAGGACAAGGTGGAGTCCGTGGACCGGATGGCCATCGACCTGGGGCTTTCCACGGAAGAGGCGCAGGAACTTGTCTCCCCCGGCGACCGGGTGTTGGTCCGCGCGCCGCAGAAGCGTCTCCTGGGCACCCGCATCACCTCCCCGGCCCTGGACGACCGCGCGGGATGCGCCGCATTGATCCGCTGTGCACAGCTTTTGCGCGATCAAACGCTCTCCTGCGGGCTCACCATCCTGTTGAGCAGCCGCGAAGAGGCCGGCGGCCAGGGCGCACAGACCGGCGCCTACTCTTTGAAACCCACGGAGGCCATCGCGGTGGACGTCAGCTTTGCCGCCCAGCCCGGCGTTGACCCGGCAAAATGCGGCAAGCTGGGCGGTGGCCCCATGATCGGCATGGCGCCCATTCTCAACCGTCCGATGACAAACCGGCTGATGGAGCTCGCCAAAGAGCACGAGATCCCCTACTCCATGGAGATCATGGGCGGGGAAACCGGCACCAACGCGGACGAAATCGCCGTCTCCCGCACCGGCGTCCCCACGGCCATGGTGTCCATCCCGCTGCGCTACATGCATACGCCGGTCGAGGTGATCGACACCCAGGACGTGGCGTATACGGCGCGCCTGCTGGCGGAATATGTGAAGGGGGTGGACTGAAATGGCGGATCTGGCACTTTTGGAGCGTCTCTGCTGCGCACGCGGCATCTCCGGATGCGAGGAGGAAATCCGCGAAATCATTCTGGAGGAAATCCGTCCGTATGCCGACTGCGTGGAGGTCACGCCGCTCGGCAATCTTCTCGCCTTCAAAAAGGGGGCGAACCGCGCTAAGACCAAGTTGATGCTCAACGCCCACATGGACGAAGTGGGGATGACCGTCACGTATATTGAAGACAACGGTTTGCTCCGCTTTGCCACGGTGGGCGGCATCGACCGCCGGGTGCTGTGCGGCAAGCCCGTCACCGTTGGAAAGGGCATCCCCGGCGTGATCGGCGCAAAGCCCATCCATTTGCTCACCAGCGAAGAGCGGGAAAAATCCGTCCCGGTCAAGGATCTGTATATCGACATCGGCGCGCTCAGCCGCCAGGAGGCGGAGGAGGCGGTTTCCCCGGGCGACCCGGTGACCTTCGACTCCCTCTTCGACACCGCGCACGGTATGATCAAAAGCCGCGCCCTGGACGACCGCGCAGGCTGTGCCATCTTGATCGACCTGCTCAAAAAGCCGCTGCCCTACGACATGCTGTTCGCCTTTGTCGTGCAGGAGGAAACCGGGCTGAACGGGTCCAAAACCGCGGCGTATATCGCGGACCCCGACGCCGCCATCGTGGTGGAAAGCACCACCGCCGCCGACGTCGCAGGTGTCCCGGAGGACAAGCAGGTCTGCCATGTCGGGAGCGGCCCGGTCCTCTCCTTTATGGACCGCCGCACCATCTACGACCGCGCATATTACCAGATGGCGTTCGACGCGGCAAAGGAAACCGGCGTCTCCTGCCAGGCAAAACAGGCGGTGGCCGGAGGCAACGACGCGGGGGCCATCCACGTCTCGCGCGGCGGCGTCCGCACGGTGGCGGTCTCCCTGCCGTGCCGGTATCTGCACTCCGCTGTCAGCCTCATCTCCCAGAAGGATTTCCATGAGGCCGAAACGCTGATCGAACGGCTGGCGGAAAAGATTGCAGGCGGCGAATGATTGCATTTGTAGAACACCCCGAGGCGCTCGCCTCCTTTTCGGGAAACGCCTTTGCTTGCCGCATCCGCGCCACGGCTGCTGCGTACGGCTTTACACATCCGTTCGCACGGTTTTGGGTGCAGGGCCGCGGGGCTGCCCTATGCCTTCTGGACGATGTGATGATCCTGGACGCGCGCGCCGGTGCGGACTTTGACGAGCTGGCCGCCTTCCTCCCCGCTGCCGGGGCGCGGACCGTGCTCTGTTCCGCCGAGGCAGCCCAGGCGCTGCCGTTTCCCCGCCGCGCCACAGGGGAGATCATGGCGTTACGAGAGCGGGCTGCCCCTGTGGAGGAAGCGGAAATCCTCTGGGACCCCAGCCCCCGGCTGTTATATCCCCTTTTATGTGCAAGCCAAACGGCCAGCTTTCTCCCGCCGCCGTTTGAGCCGTTTTATCTCGACCTCTCCCACCGGACGCGCCACGGGGCCGCCCGCTCCGCCGCCATTCGCGCGAGGGATTCCCTGGCCGCCTGTGCCATCTGCTCTGCAAAAACGGAGGAGGCGGCGGTATTGTCCGCGGTGGCTGTGCGGCCGGATGTCCGGCGCCGCGGGCTGGGGGCACGGGTTGTCCTCGCTTTGGCGGCAAGCCTGCCGGTGGATACCATCTATATTTTCCGCGCTTCGGGGGAAAACGAAGCCTTTTATCGAACTCTTGGATTTACTGGACACAGCCATTTTGCAGAGCTGGACGTCCAAGAAAGGAACAACCTATGAAAGAAAAACGTTTTGAAGTGGTCTTTTCCCAGGGAACCATGGATGTCGTTCGGATCCTGGTGGACCAGGTGACCGGTGTAAACTATTTGCAGGTCTGCAACGGATATGCGGGAGGGTTGACCCCCCTGCTCGACCGCGAAGGAAAACCCGTCATTTCGCCGGTAAAGCCGTATCATGGCTGACATGCCGGTGATTTCCTTTTATCCCCGCCTGCCGCACGGCGTTTCCCCGCTATTTTCGTTCGTACTGGCGAAAAAGGACGCAAAATGGGTTCTCTGCCGGCAAAAGGCGCGGACAACCTGGGAATTCCCCGGCGGGCACATCGAGCCGGGGGAATCGCCGGAGGCGGCGGCGCGGCGTGAGCTCTGGGAGGAAACCGGCGCGGTCCGCTACCATCTGGAGTACCTTTGCGCGTATTCCGTGGAGGGCGATCCGATCGACGGTGTAGACAAAAATTACGGCGTCCTATATACCGCAACAATTGAAACTTTTGAAGAACTGCCGCCCATGGAGATGGCGGAAATGCGGCTCTTTGCCGAATTGCCAACAAATATGACGTATCCACAATTGCAGCCTAAGATGGCGCTCTATGCGGAGAACGTCGGGAAATGGAAGAAGGAGAAAGGAACCCCATGATTTACCCTGCATTTCAAATTGATTCACGCATCCAGGACGCGGCAGCCCGCGCGATGGAAAAAATTGCCCCCGTCCTGAAAGGCATCGACGATACAACGGACTACAACCAGCAGAAGATGCTGTCCGCCTTCATTTCTTCCGGTGTGAGCGAAAGCCATTTTGCGGCCTCGACCGGATACGGATATGGCGACCGGGGCCGCGAGGTGCTCGACCAGGTCTATGCCAAAGCGCTCGGCGCGGAGGACGCCCTGGTGCGCTATAATTTTGTGAGCGGCACGCATGCGCTCACCGTTGCGCTCTTCGGCGTTTTGCGTCCGGGGGATACCATGCTCAGCGTGACCGGCCTGCCCTATGACACGCTGCGCGGCGTGATCGGCCTGACCGGGGATGGGAACGGTTCCTTGAAGGAATTCGGCATCCGCTACGAGCAGGTCGATCTCTTGCCCGACGGCACGCCGGACTATGCGGCGATCGCCCAGCGCGTCACCCCCTCGATCAAAATGGTCTATATCCAGCGGTCGCGCGGCTACAGCCTTCGCCCCTCCCTCTTTGTGGAGGACATCGAACGCATCGCCAAAATTGCCAAGGAGAAGGCGCCCAATTGCATTGTGATGGTGGACAACTGCTATGGCGAATTCGTCCAGCGCGACGAGCCCACCAGCCACGGCGCCGACCTGATGGCGGGTTCGCTCATCAAGAATCCCGGCGGCGGCGTTGCCCCCACGGGCGGCTACATCGCCGGGCGGCGCGACCTGGTGGAAAGCTGCTCCTACCGGCTAACCACCCCGGGAACCGGCAAAGAAATCGGCTGTACGCTCGGCAACAACCGCGAACTGTTTATGGGTGCGTTCCATGCGCCGCATGTCACGGGCGAAGCGCTCAAAACGGCTGCGTTTACGGCCGCGCTCTTCAGCGAGTTCGGCTACGATGTAACGCCCAAGCCCGACGAGCCGCGCGCGGACATCATTCAAGCCGTCCTCCTGCGCCGGGAAGAGGCCCTGATCGCCTTCTGCCAGGGCGTACAGAAAGGGGCCCCCGTGGACGCATTTGTCACGCCGGAGCCATGGGACATGCCGGGTTATGACTGCCAGGTCATCATGGCCGCAGGCGCCTTCACCCTGGGCGCGAGCATCGAACTCTCTGCGGACGCGCCGCTGCGCGAGCCCTATGCCGCCTGGATGCAGGGCGGGTTGAATTTCCACAGCGGGCGCCTGGGCGCTATGCTCGCGGCGCAATCCATGTTGGAGCGGGGCATTCTGGAAGCATAGTGGTGAAATCTGTTTAAAAAATGATTTGAAAAAACAACCGGGAATGCCATGGATTTTTTCATTGGCATTCCCAATTCATATCGACATCTATATCGGCAGCATTCCCCATTGCGCCAAAGAATTTCAAATATATACACTACTCATTTGGCCTTATACAGAAATAAGTTTTAAGATACAAAAAAACGGAGAACCCTACAAGAGTTCTCCGGTTGGTCGGAGTGACAGGATTTGAACCTGCGGCATCCTGCTCCCAAAGCAGGCGCGCTACCAACTGCGCTACACCCCGATTGAAAAACAACATCTATTTTTCAGTTTTCTTATCGCAATGATACACAAATTATGTAAGCACATAATAAAGTGTATAGCTTTATTATTATAGTGAAAACCACATAGAAAGTCAATATCTCCATGGAAAAGACTTGCAATTTAAGGAAAGGTTCGTTATAATGAGTAGCGTAAATTTACAGAAGAACTCTATATTCCGATAAGATTTTGTAAATGCGGGTGTGGCGGAATTGGCAGACGCACAAGATTTAGGTTCTTGCGCTGCAAAGCGTGCAGGTTCAAGTCCTGTCACCCGCACCAATCGAGCCTGGACGCAATTCGCGTTCCAGGCTTGGTTTTTTTATTATACAAAAAATTGATCACGCCTAGCGTCGGCCTTGCGGCTTTTGGGAATTCACTGATCAGAATCCCTACAAGCCCTCCGAACAGTATGGCAATCAAAATAGAAACCAATGCTATTTCCAAATGCTCTAGCAATAACTCCCAGAAAAAATCTGCTCTATCCGTAAAAATAGACAACATATCTTTTAACACGTTCATCCCCTCCTTATATTGGGGCTTTCTCAAAAGTCAAGCGATGGATACGGCCTTGTTCCATTTCCCTTTGTACGCCTCTTGCATACTGGATTTCGGGATAACCGAAACCAATTATCATGCCGATGTAATGGTGGGCCGGAATGTTCAGCATTGCTTTGATATCCGGCATTTGTTCCAACGCACCGAGAGGGAACGTCAACATTACCGCTCCAAGGCCGCGGGAAGCACAAAGAAGTTCAAAATATGTCCCGGCAATCACCACATCCTGTATGGGTTCCCCGTGGCCGAACGGTGCGTGGGGAATCAAAATATGTGGCGCTCCGCAAAAAAGCATATCGGGGCGCACCGTCTTTTCCCATCGTTTCATATCTTCATATGCCTCTTTGCTAAACCCCTTTGGGTAGATCCCTTGCGCTGCCAGTGCCTCCATCCGGGAATAAACAATCTGGCGGAAGTGATCCATCTGGACCCGATCATCGATCAATGTGAATTCCACCTGCTGCTTATTGCCACCGTTGGGCGCCCCTGACAGGCGTCCCAGCATATCGTTTATAACGGCGGTATCAACATTTTTGTCCTTGTATCTGCGGCAGGAACGCCTATTGGCAATCAGGGAATCCATTGCAGGTGCCGCAATGGTACAATCGACCATGGGGAGGCTGTTTTCCGGCCTGTGGCCGAAAATGGAAATGGCGCCCATTGGACAGACGGCAAGGCAATGCTCACATTTCCAACAACCGTTCCACCCAAATTCTTTGAAATCCGCAATCTCAGCCTTTTGGGATGGATTCAAGCGGAGAATTCCGCCGGGGCAAACCTTTACGCATTTTCCACATCCCACACACGCTTCTATATCCACAACAAACTTTGCCTGATTCATCATAAGTACCTCCGTCCTTTGCTTTCGACACCATTGTAACGGGTGCCTGTTTGCTCTACAAGTACGCACTTTTTTATAACCTACGTTACCTTTTTGTGACTCTTGCGTTGTTGCGGGGATTGTTGGATAAAAAATTTTTATTCCGTATAGCACGCTTGATTCCACGCGTATGCAGCACTATAATTTGAGTGTAATATGCAAATATCAACCAATGGGAATTGGGGGAGGTATCGATATGCTGAAGAAAGAAGAGTTGCCCGCTTGCCCTGTTGCGACAACCGTACAAATGGTGGGAAGTAAATGGAAACTTTTGATTTTGCGCAACCTTCTTGCGCGCCCGTGGCGTTTTAACGAGCTGCGCAAAAATTTAGAGGGGATCAGCCAAAAAGTTCTGACGGACAGCCTGCGCTCAATGGAAGAAGACGGCATCATCACACGGACGGTCTATCCGGAAGTCCCTCCAAGGGTGGAATATTCTTTGAGCGAATTAGGCGAATCGATGCGCCCTATCATTAAGGCCATGGAACAATGGGGAATCGATTACAAAGCGCAAAATGGTTCATAACCGGAAGCACAACATGCCCCTTTTGTTGGAACGGTTATGCTGGATAAGTCTGTTAAAACGATCCCAGATGGGACAGGGCTGGTTCCCACTCCAAGCCAGGGCCGGCAATAGCAACATAAACTGTGCCGGCGTATGTGCAAAAGAAACGGCATCCAGCAGAGCATGGGCCGCAAAGGCAACTGCCTGGACCATACAGGGATAACAAGCTTCTCCGGGTCCTTCAAAAGGGATCTGCTCTATCTGAAAGGATTGGCCGGATGGAATTTTCCATACGAGCTGGTGGGTGATCCGGGTCATTACAATAGCCGCTGTATCAAGGCAAAGCGGAAGGGCTTGCCGCCTGTCCTTCGCAGGCAGCAAGCCCTTCCGCTACTTGGACAAGATGGACTTGATGTTATGGAGCAACGGTTCCTGGTACTTTGGACGCTTACCCCGGTTCGTTCTATTTCACTTTGATTTCCCCATCTTCCGTTTGAACCCTTGGGGTGAAGGGGCTACAACGCCGCTATGCCGGCTTCTCCCCGATATCGCGCGTTCTGAAACCGGACAAGGTTTCCGGAAAATTTCCGCTCACCCCCAAAAGGGAACGGTACGATTTCCATGCCTCGTAAAAAAGCAGTTCCCTCTTTGTGGCCTCAATGGCTCGGCCGCGGATATCAGGGTATCCCATTCCCCTATTTTTCAGGAGCATAGCGGCATTTCATCTTTTGTGTTATATTCCTTTCCCTTAGAGATCCTTTTATAAAGCATTAAAACCGATATAAACATCCGCACCAACGGCAATTGCCGTTTCCTGCCGTGGCCACGTTCAATCGACAGCTTTTGCCTTCCGTGCTATAATATACAAGAAGCATACTTGTCCCTCAAAGGGAAAGATGAGAATGAGAAACGGGGTGCAACTCTTTGCAACAGGATCAAACTACCACGGCCAAGCTGATCAAACGATTCCGCAGCTTCCGTTATTCTTTGGTATTGCAGGGAATCGCCGTTGGATTCGCCGCGGGCATGGTCGCGGTGCTCTTTCGGGTTTCATTGGAACAGGCGGATGCCTTCCGGCAATCCATTGGGATATTTCTTTCCGCCCATCCCTGGGCTGTTTCCCTCTGGATGCTTGCTCTCTTAGGCATTGCCGCCTTGGTAACGCTGCTTCTCCGCGTAGAACCGTTCATCAGTGGCTCTGGCATCCCGCAGGTGGAAGGGGAAATGCAAGGCGGGCTCTCGCAGACTTGGTGGCGGGTGTTGCTGGCAAAATTTATCGGAGGGATCCTGACCATCGGCGCAGGGCTCTCCCTGGGCCGCGAAGGGCCCTCCATCCAGATGGGCGCTATGGCGGGAAAAGGCGTGTCCCGGTTATCCCATCGCGACAAGACTGAAGAAAAAATGCTGATGACATGCGGTGCAAGCGCGGGGCTTGCCGCCGCCTTTAACGCCCCCTTTGCGGGCGTGCTCTTTTCCTTGGAAGAGCTACATAAGAATTTCTCAACGGATGTCCTTTTGTCTGCAATGTCGGCTTCTATTACAGCCGATTTTATTTCCCGCTATGTTTTCGGCTTAAAACCGGTCTTTGACTTTTCTGCTGCACAGATGATGCCGTTGCAAAATTATTGGATGGTCTTGATTCTCGGCATCCTTTTGGGGCTGGTGGGGACCCTATATAATTTCTGCGTGGCGAAATCTCAGGACCTATACAGCAAAATTGGTTCGCAGTTCATCCGGACCGCCATTCCATTCCTTTTGGCGGGCGCATGTCTGCTTGTATATCCGCTGGTATTAGGCGGCGGCCACAACCTCATTGAGCTTGTCTCGCAAGATATGGCAATCCAGTCCCTGCTGTTGCTATTTTGCCTGAAATTCCTCTTTTCCATGATCAGCTTTGGATCGGGTGTCCCTGGTGGCATTTTCCTCCCGCTGCTGGTATTGGGGGCGATCTCTGGCAGTACGTTTAGCGAAGTATTAGGTCTCTGTGGCATTGAAAATCCTTTGCAAAATTTTGTCATTCTTGGTATGGCCGGCCTGTTTGCGGCAATCGTCCGGGCCCCCATTACTGGCATCATTTTGATCAGTGAAATGACCGGGAATTTCTCCCATCTGTTGACCCTCTCACTGGTCTCCCTGACCGCCTACGCCGTTGCAGATCTGTTGCACGCGAAGCCTGTCTATGACATGCTCCTGGAAAGGCTCATGAAAAAGCAGGGCGCCACTCCTCCACCCAGTGGCGAAAAGCTTTTGATCGAGTCGCCCGTCTGTTTTGGGGCGCCAGTGTGCGGCAAAACCATCCAGGAAATTCCTTGGCCCAGCGGGGCACTGGTGGTTTCGGTCAAACGGCACGACCAGGAGCTCGTCCCCCATGGGGATACCATTTTGGAAGCTGGCGATATTCTTGTATTGCTGTGTAACGAATCCGAAAGCCAGCCCGTCCATACGGCATTGGAGAAACAATGTAAAAGCATGTCTGCCCCCCAATAAATGTAGTTGAAAATGGCTCCGGAAAGCGAATGCTTTCCGGAGCCATTTTTACAATATCCTTGTGGAAGCTGGGGGAACCCCGTATCTGCGGCCGATCCCATCTGCACGCCGGCCTCCCCTTTTTGATTCCCGCATGGATGGTATCATTTTCTTTCCCAGCGTTTGCTATAAGTGTGGGCGATCTGCTGGCAAACCTTACAGAAGCGCCTGGCTGAGCTGTACAGTGTATCTTCCCATACCATTTCCTTTGACGCCTTTCGGTGCGGTGCAGCAGACTTTTTCTATGGCCTTCTCTCCCCTTAAATGCGGGAAGCAGCTATTCAGATCTTATGCAACGCACGGTGAACCGGGTCTGCCCGCTGAGCGTGCAGGTGAAAAGCGTCAGATCCCAATCCCCGGTGACCATCTCCTCGATGGCGGTGGAGTCCAATTCCTCAACCCCTGCTACTTCGTATGCAAATCGATTTCCATCCGCATCAAAAAATAGCACGGTATCCCCAAGGGAAAGGTTTTGCAGCTTTCCAAAATGCGTCCGATAATTATGCCCCGCTATGACGAGGTTGTCCCGATAAGCAGACCCTGTATAGCGGCAGGGCGCTGTCCTCAATTTTGCCGCACTCCAATCGCTTATGACTGGGAGGGACACGCTGAGGCTTGGAAATTCTAAAACCCCGATATATGCCTCTCCATCAATCTGCACGGTTGGCATCTCCATATCCGGGTTTCGCACATAATCCGGTACCTCTTGATCCTGGCCCCCCGTGGCCCCCAGCCCTTCCTGCGCACGTCCCTGGAGCGCTGACATTTGTTCCAAGATAGCGGCCACCGCGTCCCCGGCCCGTTGTTCATCCCACAGATTATATCCTGTCAAAAAAAGGGCTGCTGCGAATAGCAGCAGCCCTCCTAACATGAACACGGTACCGAAACGACGTTTCCGATTGTTATCATGTTTTCTATACATCCGAATCCTCCTGTCTCCGGCGCCGGGCCCATCCGGCAAAAAACAGCGATATTCCACCGCAGGCTAACACCGGAACAGGCCACCAAAGCATGCCCGTCTGGGGCAGCTTCTCTTCGGGCTCAGGCTCAGGTTCAGGCGCTGGCTCGATGCTTTCCGCCGAGGGCGGGGCCTCGGACTCCCCTGTGGAAGGCGGGGTGACTGGTACATCCTCTTGGTAGGTGTTGGTTACACGGAAGAGGTCGCCTTCCCGTTCTACCAAAACGGTATATCCGTTTGCTACATCGCGTTCCACTATTTGCCAATTGGAATTTGCATCCAACCCCGACCAAGTATAGGACCAATTGTTGCTTGCGCTTAGCGTCACCGTGCTGGAAACCACGCCATCCTTCAAGAGTTGAACAACTACTTCTTGCGGGCGGTTTTCTGTATGGCCGCTGTCGTCCCAAATCTTCTGCACCCTGCGGGTGACAGTCACAGGAGTACCACCTCCACCGCCACTTGATGGGTCATCATCGCCGCCCCCTCCGTGAGGAGGATCATATTCGCTGTCATATTTACAGGAGGCTTCCACATCATAAATCCATTCCCCTGTTTCCCCATCCGGATTCGGTAGGCAAAGGGCAAATGGGTCAGGCGTATAGGTTGTGCGGCCCTTCTCATAGGAATCCCCCATCACAAGATACAAGCCCGTAGGCAGATGGTCAAAGAATGCCCGCCCATTTTCATCGGTCTTTGCCGTTTTATAAGGGTCCAGATGGTCGCGGGCAACATAGCCTGCCAAGGTCTGGGCCAGAGCACGCCACCCCGCATTATCCAAATTCTCCAGGGAAATGGGATAATCCACAAAATCGCCAGCCAGGGTAAATTCACCCGATTCAGATACATCGGCCACCCGGTAAATCCGGAATTCCACGCCGGAAAAATCCGTGCTCCCTTCGCCAAAATGCACGGTCAGGGACGTTTCGCGGCTGGTATCGATTGGATTGTATGCAAATGCTGGTATTGCCAGGCAAGGCAACAGCAATACCAGGGCCATAAAGGCAACTGCAAACTTTTTCCAAAACCGTTGTATATTCATGGAACGATCACCGCCTCGTAAAATCTCTTATGTTTGCTGCTTTTTCTTGCGGGCGCGGAAGATGCGCCAAATGCGGAAAAGCAGAATGAGAAGCCCAACCACTGCTAGGGTAATCAAAACCGTCATACCGGATTGCGTCCGTATGATATCCACGGCTCCATTGCCCAAATTTACGTTTTCCGGTGTCTCAATGCGGTGTCCCCTTACCAAAAGCCGGTGGGTATTCACGCCATATGGGGTACATGTGTAAAGGGTAACGTAGTCCTGTCCCTCTACAATTTGCAGTGCGTCCACCTCATCCGGTTCTGTAACAAGGATCTGATCCACCTCATAGGTCAATACCCGATCCAAAATGGACAGGGAAAACGTATCGCCTTCTACTAGCTGGTCCAAATCCGTAAACATTTTTGCGCGGACCAGGCCATTATGGGCTGTAAGCACGCAATGTGTGCTGGGGCCCCCTGTTGGAAGGCTGGTGCCCGGCCAGAATCCCACGCCTGCTTGAAGTGCCTGTTCTTCAATCCCCTGGTAAATCGGAAGGTGGACATTGATTTTGGGAATATCAATATACCCCATCATCCCATTGCCCAGCGGATTGAGGAATTGCTCAATTTTAGCCTCTTCCTCCGCTGTCGCGGCAACAGAAAAGGCATTGCCCTGTGCCAATTTGCGGTTATATTCTTCCGCCGCAGCCCAAAGGTCGGAATAATCCTCTTGTGTTGCTTCTGCAACTTGATTATATTGAGCAATCTCCTGCTCTGCTTCCCAGCGGTAATAAAGGTCACTCAGGCTTGGATACAGCAAAACCCCCAGCCCTACAATCAGCAACAAAACCGCTAGAAGCGTGCTAATTTTTCGTTTTTTTTTCATGTTCGTACGCAAAATCCTTTTCACCCTTCCCGGCGGTACGAGCTTTCCCGCAGACCAAATTCTGTGGAAAAGCTCCTGCCGCCGCGGCAAAACAACGATACCGCAGGGGAGGGAGCTACCTCCCTCCCCGCGGTATATAACCGTTTTAATTTGATCTAATTTGCACTTTCAGCGCCATCCCGATTAGCTGTGCTGCTGCTTTCTGCGGGAGACGACAAACAGAGTGCCCGCCGCCGCGAGGAGCACAACGCCGCCAATGGTGAAGAGGGTGGTGCCCATGCCGCCGGTGTGCGGGATTTTGCTGTTCGCAAACTTGACGTTGACAACATTGGGTTCGATACCCGCTTCAATGGTCAACATCAAAGGCGTATCGCTCTTTACATAGTTGTCCGGAGCCTTTGTCTCTACCAGTGCATATTTCCCGGCGTCCAAACCGTCGATGACCACATGGCCGTCCTCTCCCGAAACGATTCCTTCCAGGACCGGCGTTGCCCCTTCGATCAAATTGCCATCCTGGTCAATCGCCGTTTCATCGTAAAGGGCGAACTCTGCCCCTGCCAGGCCCTTTTCGTCTGCCTGGTCATACTTGAAGACGTCGATCTTAAAGGTTTCTACTTTGACTTTATCCTGTTCGGTTTCGCTATTCGGATAGGAAACCCACGCGGTGTTATAGTAATCGCCCGCCGTGGTGCCTTCCTTCAGAGTCGCGGTGTAGGTTACCGTAACAGGGGTGACACCCAAATCATCCTCGCTGATAAGGCCCGCCTCATACAGGGCCGCCAGATCCACTGTGACCTCGAAATCACAGCTGTCTGTCAAACCGGCTGTAACCAACGTGTACTGACCTTCGGTCAATACGGTATCGCCAACCTTGACCACAAAATTGGTGGGATTCTCGAATACATTATCCATGTTATCGTGGAAGGTCAGGGGATAGGTGCCGCTGTTGGGTTCAATCGCGTTTACCGCAACCTGCGGCGGATCGGCCGGGTCGGGCTCCAGGTAATTGAGCAGATCTTCCGGTACATTGGATTCGAGCTTGAAGTCCACTTCGTCGCCCGCTGCTGCGGTATCGGCGTCCACTTCCGTGCCGTCCTCGAGGACGATCCACTTCTCCAAGCCAGGATAGCTGGTCTTGTCGCCGCTCACCCAATAAACAGCGTCCTTAAACCATGTGAAGGTCAGCAGGAAATCGTCCGGGTTGTCCACGCCAAACGTCAACGTTTTCGAACCTTCCGCATTTGCCTTGTCAATGGCCTCCTGAACGCGCTCTGCGGCATCCGAGGGATTTCCGCCTCCCTCAAGGTTTTCTTTGCCGGTCCATTTCCAATAGCCATTGCTGTCTTCCGGCGCAACGTAATTGGCGTGCATCTCAATCTGTCCCGAAACTTTGTTGCCGGAGACAACAAACGTATTATCGCCGAAGGTGTTGTTTGCGCCGTCTTCATAAACATCTTCATAACTTCCGTTGTTGTCTTCCAGGTTTACCAGGCCAACAATCGCATTGGTAAAGGTGTTGTTTTCGATAACGATGGTGTAGCCGTTACACTCCACACGGTTTGCGTCCTGATAAAGGTCTTCAAAATACGCCTTGTTATAAAGCTCCGGCGTACCTGTAACCGTATTGTTTGTGAAGCTGTATGTACCCTGCGACGAAGCGTCCGATTCGCCTGCGTATTCATGAACGGCAAAATTGCAATTGATGAACTGGTTTCCATCGATTACAGCATTGCTCACATTTGCGTTATCGGACTGTCCGCGGATAGCCTCTTCAAACCCTTCAAAAGTACAGTTTGTAATCGTAAAGGATTCAAAACTGCCGATGGAAATTGCAACATTTCCATTTCCCTGTCCGCTCATATCGTTTGTGCCCGTGAAGTGGCAATCTTCAATCGTAAAGTTGTCTGCAAACTCGATCATCTGGCTGTGATTACTAATCCCCGCCGACATATGGCTCGTTTTGTTCGCTGCATTGTCAACTACAACAATGTTCAAGCCTCTCAATGTGACGTCGTTCGCATGCAATAGCTGAATACCACCCATGTCCGGCGCACCGCCGCCAAAAGTAAAACCCTCTAATGCTTCACCATTTAATGTCTCAACGGTAACATCGGCGTCTTCCGCTGCTTGAATCGTCAGGCCATCTAGCTCATTCACAACCACAAAGCGGTTATATGTACCCGATTCTATATTGATGGTCCAACCGGTTTTATCTTCTTGTTCATTAATATAATTGATAGCTTCCTGAATTTCGTTTACAGTATCCGCTTCGTCTGTCACGGTGATGGTTTTTGCAGCGTTGTCTGCCTCAAATGCAAACACACTCGTAGGTAACAGGGATAACACCATGATCAGCGCCACAAATCCGCTGAGAAAGCGCTTTGACAACTTGATTTTCATTTATAGCACCTCTTTCCTCAAAATTACACGGCAAAACATATACTCTATTCTCAAATAGTCCCTCTTGTTCGAACAGCGCCCAACGCCCAACCGCTGACAGGCCAAAAACTCTCTGTTCCCCTCTTATTGGCTTCTGGCAGCGCAATGCCGGAAGGCTGGCCGCTCTCCCCAGAAAGTCTGCCCCCTTTCGATTGATAAAATAAAAGTACCAACAGGATTCTTCGAATGGATTCTCAGACTTGTCCCTCGTAGCAAATTCACAACCGTACAGGCCCGGAAACTTCTTCCTGCCCAGGCCCGGTTGTCAAACCCATTTTCTGTTTCCCGTGGTATTCTGCGAATGTGTGTAGCTCTCCCTCAACAAACGGTTGAGGCCTTAAAAATAGCTGGCCACGTTTTTAAAAAGCACAGCTGTGTGTACGGGGAGCGAACGGCTCCCAACGGATGGCAATGGTGGACCGGGATGCCGTAATCTTCTGAGAGGCTTTCCCTCTTGCCAGCCTCCTTGGCCCTGTCTTCCTAAGCCCATGATTTAACGGAACGCCGTATTGCATACGGCAGCACGGAGAGGCCGACGAAGAAGTTCGGGATAATATCTCCACAGGCCCCCTTCATCAGCCTCCCCCTACTGCCGCTCAACGGGAACATGTGCCCCCGTGCGCGGTAGCAGGATTGCAGAGTCAATATATTGAGGATGTACTTGTAATCGATTTTTGACCCATACGCCTTTGCAGTCGGCCAGTATGGTATCGCACATGTGAAAAAGCCGTTAACCATCTCAGAGACGTTTCTGTTTTTAAAAATCTTCCCAGTTTTCCTCTATAGTTCATGTCTTAATAGACAATTCCGCCTATATTTTTTCTATATTTATATATTTTAAATATTTATTGATTTTGTAATTTTTATCTTCTATCTCTTTTTAAATACTCACTAAATGGTGTCGAAATCAGACTTTTGAATCCAAATTTTCTACATATTGCCAATGGAAATTTGATATAAAAATCTCCTCAATTATTGTGCAATTTAACTATTTTGCAGTACGAATGAGACTAATTTACATTACATTACAGAATTTTTGTTTATTATAGCATTTTTGGTTTTAAAAGTCTACCATCAAAACCAACATATATTTCATAAATTTTTCATAATAGATTGGTTCCATTTCAAAAAAGTGCTGTGCGCAACGCCAAGTTCTCTGGCGGCAGCGCGGGCGGTGATGCTGCCTTCCCGATATCGGGTTCGAAGCGCATAGAACTCCTCTGGGATCGGCATTTTTTCTCTGCCAAACCGCACCCCCTTCGCTTTGGCTGCTGCAATTCCTTCCGCCTGCCGTTGTTTGATGTTTTCGCGCTCAACCTGGGCAACATAACTTAATATTTGAAGGACCAGGTCTGCGATAAAGGTTCCTGTTAAATCCCTCCCTTTTTGGCGTGTATCCAGCAACGGCATGTCCAATACAACAATATTGGCCTTCTTTTCCTTGGTGATAATCCTCCATTGGTTTTGTATCTCGCTGTAATCCCTGCCTAAACGATCGATGGATTTGACGACCAGTGTATCCCCTCCTTTTAACCGGCGCAAAAGCCGTTTATATTGTGGACGGTCAAAATCCTTCCCGCTGAGCTTGTCCATATAGATATGCTTTTCCGATACCCCAAACTCCTGCATCGCAATCATTTGACGGTCCTCATGTTGATCCTTCGTCGATACCCGGATGTAACCATACATCATTTCTTGCATGTTTGATCCACTCCTATCATTGAAAATCGGGATACAATCATTGTATAGGATGTACATTTTTCGGTTCTTCTATCAGCAAAAATACATGAAATACGTTTAATATACGCTTAGTAAAATTTACATCATTCCAATTACTACATTTTTCCTATGTAATAATTCGAAATAAGTGCAATTTAATCACAAATTCCCCTTTGCTAAATTTTCTATAATGAATATTTTTCATATATACTACGCTTCAAAGCATCTTAAAACGATCTTCCCCCTTTCTCCCCATTGCCGTATGTTCATATAAAAAAACCGCCCTCAAAAACTTGAGAGCGGGGGAAGAACGGAAAAGGAAATAATGTATCTTTATTTTTCTGAAACGGGAAAGTTTTGCTTCATACAAAAAGACGGCTCCGGGTATCCTTTTCGAGAAAACCCTTCGCCGTCCTGAAATATTTTATTTTCTGCCCAAGAGCTTGACCAAAACCGCCTTCTGCGCATGCAGGCGGTTTTCCGCCTCGTCGAAGATCTCTGTGGAGTGCTTCTCCAAGATCTCCGCTGTGATCTCCTCGCCGCGGTGCGCCGGCAGGCAATGCTGGACCATCGCGTCCGGCTTTGCCACGGACATGATCTCGTCGTTGACCTGGAAGCCCTGGAACGCTTCACGGCGCTTCTGCGCCTCTTCTTCCTGGCCCATGGAAGCCCAAACGTCTGTGATCACCACGTCGGCGCCGCGTGCAGCTTCCTTCGGGTCGTTTGTGATGCTGAACGCCGGATGCTGTACGGCGAAGTCGAGCACCATCGCGTTTGGCTTATAGTCGTTCGGGCAGGCGACCGCCACTTCCATCTTCATCTTCAAGCAGCCGACGATCAGGGAATTCATCATATTGTTGCCGTCGCCGATGAAGCACATTTTCAGGCCGTCCAAGCTGCCCTTGTGCTCCCGGATAGTCATCAAGTCCGCCAACACCTGGCAGGGATGGGCAAAATCCGTCAGGCCGTTGATGATCGGGATGGTGCCGTTCTGGGCCAGCGCATCCACCTCGGACTGCTTGTATGTGCGGATCATGATGCCGTCCAGGTAGCGGGACAGCACGCGTGCGGTATCCTCCACCGGTTCGCCGCGGCCGATCTGCAAATCGCTGGCCGAGAGGAAGATCGGCAGGCCGCCGAGCTGGTACATGCCGACTTCAAAGGACACGCGCGTCCTTGTGGAAGCCTTCTCAAAGATCATGCCGAGCGTCTTGCCCGCCAAGTGGCGGTGCTCGATGCCGTGCTTCTGCTCATATTTGAGCTGGTCCGCGAGGTTGAGGATCTCGGTAATGTCCTCGGTCGAAAGGTCGAGCATTTTTAACAGGTGTTTCATCGGTCAATCCCTCCGTATACGCCCTTGGGCGGTTTTTCTATATTATTGTAAGTTTGAAATGGTTTCTTGCAAAATGGCGAGGCCCTTGTCGAGCTCCTCCTGGGTGATGGTGAGCGGCGGCAGGAACCGCAGCATATTTTTCGCCGTGAGCACCAGGAGCCCGTTCTCCACGCAAGCCGTTGCCACTGCTTTGGCATTGTCCGCCTTGAGCCTGGCCCCCAGCATCATGCCGATGCCGCGCACCTCTTCGATTCCATCCATGGCCGCCAGCTTTTCCCGCAGGTAATCGCCCTTTTGCGCAACCTGCTCCAAAAAGCCCGGCTTGCTGATTTTTTTCAGGACTGCCAGCGCGCCCGCGCAGGCAACCGGGTTCCCGCCAAAGGTGGAACCGTGCATGCCCGCGCCCATCACAGCGCCCAGGCGCTCCGTGCAGAGGCAGGCCCCAATGGGCAGTCCGCCGCCCAGCCCCTTCGCGCTGGTGATCACATCCGGCTGGACGCCGTAGTGCTCATAGCAATACAGCTTGCCCGTGCGCCCCACGCCGGTCTGCACCTCGTCCACCACGAGCAGGATATCGCGCTCCTTGCAGAACGCCGCCAGCGCCTGGACAAACCCCTTGTCCAGCGGGCAGACGCCGCCTTCGCCCTGGATCAGCTCGATCATCACCGCGCAGGTGTTTTGGTCAACCTGTGCCTGGACGCTCTCCAGGTTGGGATCGGCGTAGGCAAAGCCCTCGGTAAAGGGGGTGAAGTACTGATGGAACCCCGCCTGCCCGGTCGCGGACAGCGTCGTCACCGTGCGGCCATGGAACGAATTGTTCAGGGTCACAATCCGGTTGCAGCTCTCCCCATGCGCCTGGACGCCGTACTTGCGCGCCAGCTTGATCGCGCACTCGTTGGCCTCCGCGCCGGAGTTTGCAAAGAAGACCCTGGAGAAGCCCGTCTGTTTGCAGAGGGTTTCCGCCAACTGGGTCATCACGGGATTGTAATAGAGGTTGGAAATATGTTGGAGCGCCGCCGCCTGGCCGCACACCGCTTCGACCCAGTCCGGGTCGCAGTAGCCCAACGCATTCACACCGATTCCCGCGCCAAAGTCAATATATGGCTTTCCTTCCGTATCCACAGCCGTGGCCCCTTTGCCGCTCACCAGCGCGACCTGGAACCGCCCATAGGTGGGCATCAGATACGACTGTTCCTGTTGCTTGACTTCCTCAAAAAGCATAACGATCCCTTCTATCTGCGGGCTGCAAACGCCGCCCCTTAAAATTCGACGCAATAGGTTTTCATATCCACATATCCGTCTTCGCTGACCACCACGCCCTCGCCCTCCAGCAGCCTGCGCTGCTCTTCCGGGCCGCCAAACGCAAACTCCGGCGCAAGCCGCCCTTCGCGGTTGACCACGCGGTGGCAGGGGACGGGGTTCTCCCCGCCCATGACCCACGGATAGGGATTGCGGTGCAGCGCCCAACCGACCGCCCTAGCGCCTCTGGGGCTTCCGGCCAAAAACGCCACCTGCCCATAGGAGATGACCTTTCCCTTTGGGACGCGCCGCACAATTTCATATACACGTTCGTTAAAATTCATCGCCGTTACTTTCTAAATCAATACAGCATGGTCCCGATGCCTTCGTCGGAGAACAGCTCGATCAAGATGGAGTGCGGGATGCGGCCATCCAGGATATGCGCGCGGTTCACACCGCGCCGGACCGCCTCCACGCAGCAGTCGATCTTCGGGATCATGCCGCCGCTGATGATGCCCTGGTTCTTGAGGCTGGGCACCTCGCTCACATTGACCACGGGGATCAGGGTGTTCTCGTCGTCCTTGTCGCGCAGCAGGCCGCGGATATCCGTCATCAGGATGAGCTTGATCGCGTCCAGTTTTGCTGCAATGCGCGCCGCCGCGACGTCGGCGTTGATGTTGAACACCTCGCCGTTCTCCCCGCCGGCCACTGTGGAGATGATTGGCACATAGCCGTTGCGGGTTGCGTCGATGATGATGTCCGTGTTGACGTCCACAATCCGCCCCACATAACCGAGGTCCCCCTCATTGGAGCGGAGCTTTTCCGCCGTCAGCATGCCGCCGTCCAGCCCGCACAGGCCGACCGCCCGGCCGCCGTGGTGCTCCAAGAGCTGCACGAGGTCTTTATTGACCTTGCCCGCAAGGACCATCTGCACAATATCGATGGTCTCCTCGTCCGTCACGCGCATCCCACCGACAAATTGGCTCTCCTTGCCGATCTTTTTCAGCATGGCGCTGATCTCCGGCCCGCCGCCGTGCACCAGCACCACATTGATGCCCACGAGCTGCATCAGGACAATGTCGCTCATCACGGCGTCCTTCAGATCGTTGTTAATCATGGCGTTGCCGCCGTATTTGACCACTACGGTCTTCCCCGCATATTTCTGGATGTATGGCAGCGCCTGTACAAGCACCTTGGCCCGCTCGGCGGTGGATATTTTCATACTCGTCGTCCCCTTCAAATTGGAAATAGTAGCCGCTTCCGGCGCGGCGCGCAGATGCTTCCCATCCGCACGCGGCCGCCTTGCCGGAACATCAGGTGCGGTAATCCCCGTTGATCTTCACATAATCATAGGTCAGGTCGCAGCCAAAGGCCGAAGCGCTTGCATTGCCGTCGTGCAGTGTCACCAGGATGTCGATCTCGTCCTCGCTCAGGACCTTCTTGGCAACCTCCTCGTCGAAGGGGATGCCCGCACCGTTGACGCACACCTCGATGCTGCCCGCCCGCGATGCGAAGCCCACATCAACCCGGTGGATGTCCACCGGCGCACCGGAATACCCGATGGCGCACAGCACGCGGCCCCAGTTGGCGTCCGCGCCAAACATGGCCGCTTTCAATAGGCTGGAACAGATCACGCTCTTGGCCACGGTGCGCGCATCCGCGTCGCTGGCCGCGCCGGTCACCTTGCAGACCAAAAGCTTTGTCGCGCCTTCGCCGTCCTTTGCAACCATGCGCGCCAGGCGGATGGCAATCGCACGCAGCGTCTCCGTGAAGAGATCGAACGCCTCCGTCCCCTCTTCAATCGGGTCGTTTTCGGCCAAGCCATTTGCCAGGATGGCGGTCATATCGTTCGTCGATGTGTCCCCGTCGATGCTGACCATGTTGAAGCTGTCCTTCACTGCGATGCGCAGGGCGCTGTCCAGCACCGCTGGGGCGATGTTCGCGTCCGTTGTCAAAAAGCACAGCATGGTCGCCATATTGGGGTGGATCATGCCGGACCCCTTGGCGATGCCGCCCATGCGGACCGTCTTCCCGTTGATGGTGACTTCGGCCGCCGCCTCTTTGACCACCGTGTCCGTGGTCATGATCGCCTTGGCCGCATCTGCGGAACCGTCCTCTGTGAGGGACTCCGCCAGCTTCGGCGTGGCCTCCAGGATCGGCTCAATCGGCAGCACCTGGCCGATCACGCCTGTGGACGCTACGACCACGTCTTCGGGTTCCAAATGCAGCGCCTTGGCAGCCGCTTCACACATCATCTGCGCCTTCTGTTCGCCGTCCGCGTTGCAGGTGTTGGCGTTTCCGGAATTGCAGATGACCGCCTGTGCAATGCCGTCCGCAAGATTGCGGCGCGTGACCTGAATCGGCGCGCCCTTGACCAGGTTTTGCGTGTACACCGCGGCCGCGGCGCACGGGACCTTGGAATAGATCAGCGCCAAGTCGGGCTTGCTTTTGTTCTTGCGGATCCCGCAATACATGCCGGACGCCAGGAACCCCTGTGCGGCAGTCACGCCGCCTTCTATCGAAATCGCTTGCATGATTCATTCGCTCCTAAAAATGGATTGCCGCCCTTTTTAGAATGCCGGCGGCGTCAGCATCAGGCCGCAGGTCTCGTCCAGGCCGAACGCGAGGTTCATGTTCTGGATGGCCTGCCCCGCAGCGCCCTTGACCATGTTGTCAATGGCGGAAATGGCGATGAAGGTGTTGGTGCGCGGGTCCATGTGCAGGGAAATATCGCAGTAATTGGAGTAACGCACATTCTTAATATCCGCCACACGGCCCTCCGGCAGCAGCCGGATGAAGGGTTCGTCCCCATACTGTTCCTCGTACGCCTGCCGGATCTCCTGCAAGGAGGCCTCTTTTTGCAGCTTCGCATAGCAGGTGGCCAAGATCCCCCGGTTGACCGGGAGCAGGTGCGGCACAAACGTCAGCTTGACCGGCGCCCCGCCCGCCACATGGGACAGGCTCTGCTCCATCTCCGGCGTGTGCCGGTGCGCCGCCACTTTATAGGCGGAGAAGCCCTCGTTGAGCTCCGGATAATGGGTGTTCTGGGTCAGCTTGCGGCCCGCGCCCGTGACGCCGGACTTGCAATCCGCAATGATCCCCTCTGCGGCGATATACCCCTTGCGCAGCGCCGGCGCCAACGCCAGCGGCACGGCCGTGGTATAGCAGCCGGGGTTTGCGATGATCTTCTTCCCGCGAATCTGCTCGCGGAACAGCTCGGGCAATGCATAGACCGCCTGCTCGTGCAGCTCTTTATAGAGGTAGGTCCCGCCGTACCATTCCTTATAATCGTCCTCGTTTTCCAGGCGGAAATCCGCCCCCAGGTCGATAAAGACCTTTCCCGCGTCGTAACACGTCTTTGCGAGCTCCTGCGAAAGCCCGTGCGGAAGCGCAGCAAAGACCACGTCGCTCTTCTCCACCACTTCCTCCTGCGTACCGCACACCAAATCGCAGATGTGGTAGTACGCCGGATAGATGTCGCTGAGCGCCTGCCCGGTAAAGCTGACCGAGCTGATGGCCGCCAGCTCCGCCTGCGGATGCCCGGTGAGAAGCCGGACCAGCTCCGCGCCGGCGTAACCGGTCGCGCCCACGACGCCTGCCTTGATATTCATTCTCGTCACCTTCTATATCCTTGTCCAAAACGGACTCTTACATCTTTTCTTTTTTCTCTTTTGCATCGTCTTCTGCCGCTTCGGCTGGTTTCTCCTCCGGCTTTTCCGGTTTTGTGGGGATGCCGCCCTTGCTGATAAACCGCTTCATGCGGATCTTGTAGACCGCCTCATCCACGATCACGCCGACGCAAAGGCCGCCGACCGGCCCCATCACATACTGCTGGATGTATGCGCCCACGACAAAGCCCAGGATGATGCAGACCACCATCCAGAAGTATCCCTTTTTCGGCTCCACCGGCCGCAAGCGCTTTGCCGCTTTTTCCAACTTGTTCACGGCGTCTCTCCCCCTTTATCGTACGGCCATACGGCATCCTGCATGAGCGCCAACACCCGCTGCGCCTCTTTTTCCACGTTCTCCGGCGCCGGGCCGCCCGGCACTTTCCGGCCATTCACACAGGTGTCCAGGGAGATTGCCTGGTAAACGTCTTCCGCAAACAGGGCGTGGAACTTCTGGTATTCCTCCAAGGGCAGGGTCTCCAAAGTCAAATCGTGGTCGATGCAATAGGCCACGAGCGCGCCCGTCACTTTATACGCATCGCGGAACGGCAGGCCCTTGCCCACCAGATAGTCCGCGCAATCGGTTGCGTTGATAAAGCCCTTTGCCGCCGCCTTGCGCATATTTTCAGGCAGCACCTTCATGGTATCCACCATCGGAACAAACGCGGTCAGGCATATGTGCAGGGTATCCACCGCGTCGAACACGGCCTCCTTGTCCTCCTGCATGTCCTTGTTGTACGCCAGCGGCAGGCCCTTCATCATGCTCAGGAGCGTGGTGAGGTCCCCGATGGCGCGCCCCGCCTTGCCGCGGACCAGCTCGGCGATATCCGGGTTCTTTTTCTGCGGCATGATGCTGGACCCGGTAGAGAATGCATCGTCCAGCTCGATGAATTTGAACTCCCAGGAACACCACAGGATGATCTCCTCCGAGAAGCGGGAGAGATGCACCATCGCAATGGCCACCGCCGCGGCGGTCTCCATGCAGAAGTCGCGGTCGGAGACCCCGTCGAGGCTGTTGTGGGTGTAGTCGTCAAAGCCGAGCAGCCGTGCGCTCATGGCCCGGTCGAGCGGATAGGTTGTCCCGGCCAATGCGCCGGAACCCAGCGGGCAGACATTCATGCGCTGCGCCGCGTCCTTGAGCCGCGCCAAATCGCGCTGGAACATCTCCGCATAGGCCATCAGATGATGGCCAAAGGTGATGGGCTGCGCGCGCTGCAAATGGGTATAGCCCGGCATCACCGCGCCCTTATAGTCCAAAGCTTTCTTGCAGAGCACCTCGATCAATTCCTTGATCTGCCCATAGAGCATGCCGCACTGTTTGCGCAGGTACAGGCGGTCGTCCAACGCCACCTGGTCGTTCCGGCTGCGGGCTGTGTGCAGGCGCTTTCCGGCGTCCCCCAGGCGGGCTGTGAGCTCCGCTTCCACAAAGGTGTGGATGTCCTCGGCCTCCGGGTCGATCTCCAGCGCGCCGGATTCCAGATCCGCCAGGATGCCTTCTAACCCCGCGCAGATGCGCTCGGCCTCCTTTTGGTCGATCACCCCGCACGCCCCCAGCATGGTTGCATGGGCGATGCTCCCTTCGATGTCTTCCTTCGCCATGCGGCTGTCAAACCGGATGGAGGAATTAAAGTCGTTTGTCTTTTTATCGAGCTCCTTGTGGAACCGTCCTGTCCAAAGTTTCATATGATGCACTCCCCAATGATTGATGGGCGCGTCGCGCCGCGTTCCCTTCTATGATTGCACGCCCGGTCCCCGACAGGGCTCTTTCCCCGCCAAAATCCGCCGTGCTTCCGAACCGTTCCCCTGCATCCGGGCGGGGAACTCGGAATCGTATAATGTATGAGGCCAGAATTTCTGGCATCCCTGCGGGGCAGAAACTCCGGCCTCTCTTTTCTGAATCTCGCGCGGTTATTGCTGTTAAACTTCGTCGCTTATTTCTCCACAGGCCAGTTCTTCTTTGCCATGGCGCGCACTTTGATCGGCAGCCCAAACAAATTGATGAACCCTGCGGAATCCGCCTGGTCGTAAACCTCGTCCTCGTCAAAGGTCGCCATGTCCGAATTGTACAGGCTGTACGGGGAGGTCACGCCAGCGTCGATGATATTGCCCTTATAGAGCTTGAGCTTCACTTCACCGGTGACGGTCTGCTGGGTGCTGTCCACAAAGGCGGAGAGCGCCTCGCGCAGCGGGGTGAACCATTCGCCGTCGTAAACCAGCTCGGCAAACTTATTGGCGACGTTCTGCTTATAGTGGTAGGTCGCCTTATCCAGGCAGATCTCTTCCAGCTTGTTGTGGGCGTGATACAGGATCGTGCCGCCGGGGGTCTCATACACACCGCGGGACTTCATGCCCACAAGACGGTTTTCTACAATATCCGCAATGCCGATGCCATTCGCGCCGCCCACCTCGTTGAGCTTGGCAACGAGATCGACCGCACAGAGCTTCTGGCCGTCCAAAGCGACCGGGATGCCCTTTTCAAAGGTCAGGGTGATGTAGGTCGGCTTGTCGGGCGCCTGCTCCGGGGAAACGCCCAGCTCCAGGAAGCCCTCTTTATTGTACTGCGGCTCGTTCGCCGGGTCCTCCAGATCGAGGCCCTCGTGGGAAAGGTGCCACAGGTTCTTATCCTTGGAATAGTTGGTCTCGCGGGTGATCTTCAGCGGGATGTTGTGCGCCTCCGCATATTCGATCTCGTCCTCGCGGGACTTCAAATCCCAGATTCTCCACGGCGCGATGATCTTCATGTCCGGCGCAAATGCCTTGATCGCCAGCTCAAAACGCACCTGGTCGTTGCCTTTGCCGGTGCAGCCGTGGCAGATGGCGTCCGCGCCCTCGGCCAGCGCAATCTCCACCAGGCGCTTTGCGATGATCGGGCGCGCAAAGGACGTGCCCAGCAGGTATTTATTTTCATACACCGCACCCGCCTTGACGGTCGGGAAGATGTAGTCTTCGACGAACTGTTTCTTCAGGTCTGCAATATACAATTTGGAAGCGCCGGTCTTTTTGGCCTTTTCCTCCAGGCCCTCCAGTTCGCTTCCCTGGCCAACGTCGGCGGAAACGGCGATGACCTCGCAGTTGTTGTAGTTTTCCTTCAGCCACGGGATGATGATCGAAGTATCCAGGCCGCCGGAATACGCCAGAACGACCTTCTTAATATTGGTATTATCAATCGCTTGCTTTGCCATTTTGATAGCCCCCATTTCTTCGTTGTGTTTTATTATACACTGTTTATGCAAAAAATCAAGCATTTTATGCATAAATATTCACGTTGTCCGTATTCCATAAATTCCATCTGATAAGTTTCCATTCTCTTGTGAAAGTGCACAGTCTCGGATTTGGCCTTTGCAAGGCCCCTGCCGTTGAACGTTCTCCCCTTTCCAAATGCTTTCTTTCCGATTTATTATAACACTATCCCATGGAAAAGCAATGGTACAATCTGTGCGTTTTGTCCTTGAATCTCCGCCCGTATCCCGTATACGATGTAAATACTGCTGTGCTAAAGTAGGCGCCATACTTTGGAAGCTTCTTAAAAATCGCTATTTTTTCAGCTCAACATCAAAAGGATTTATAAAAACGCCGGGCCGCATGGCGGTCCGGCGTTTTTTAGTCGTTGTTCTCCTAATCTTGCTTTACTGTGAAGTAAGGGTATCGATGATGTTCTCCCAAGAAAAGAATTCGCGAATCGTGGAAGGAATATAGGTGGGAAAAACCCAAAATGCAAACAAAACAAATACCAAGGCAAACGCAATAGCGATGGCAATAGTAAGATATGTCCTACGGTCCACGCTGAGTCCGTCGACCCCCTCGCTCCCCGCACCCAGGAACCCCATTCCTGCCAAAGCGCCTGCGCAATAAAAGAGCATAATCCCAGCAGGAATATTCAGCATAAAGAGCAGGCAGCCCACCAGTTTTACCGGCACCAAAATAACCGACCGTACTGATACGGCAGAAAGTGCCTGTTGAATGCTGAGCTCTCCCCGTAGCAGCTTGCTTCCACCCAAATAGAGCGCTGTCAAAGCCACCGATAGAAGAATGGAATACAACAGGGTCAGAAAAAAAGCTCCAACGCTCGAAAACTTCAGGCTCTCTGTCATGGAACCTCCCAGCCCGATAAGCCCATTGATCTTTCCTATGCAAAGAACAGCAAAGATGCTAGAACAAATCGCTTGCAACACTAAAAACAAGATTGCCGTTACCATATTACCGCTTTTCACATATGAACCGGCATAGCTTGCAGGTGATTTTAAAAGCCGGATGAAATCTTTCCAGGCCTCCCCTGCAATCTGTTTGCCTTGAATCGAAACAGCGTCTGCCACTTCCGTTTTCGGTGTCTCGCCCTGATCCCTGCAGGAACAGACCTCTCCTTCCTGCAACTCTCGTCCACAATATCTGCAAAATGCCATTAAATACCCCTCGCTTTCTTATGCTGCGGCCGTTTGGCCTGTCTCGATATTAGATTCATAAGTATAACGGTCCACGTTCACAGAAACACTCTGCCGGAATGCTGTATCCAGGTTTTCATATCCGTTGTAGTAATAGCTACGATTCCCAAATTCTTTACGGAACCGGTCTCTTGAGGTGGAATATTCCCCAAGATTTACGCTGATTTTCCCATCCGGCGATACCGTCAGGTTGTTAAACTGCACGGTATAATAATAGGAGAAACTCTGATGGATCCCATCCTCGGGTAAGTTCGCGCTGCTCTGTACCTGATACACGAGATAGAGCATATTATTGGGGTTCATACGCCCATCTGTATCCTTCGCCATCAGCAAGTAACTCCCCAAATATGTCATACTATCCAGAGAAATCTCTTCGCTCCATTCTTTGGCCGCTGTTGCTCGCAGGGAGTCTTCACCCCGGGCTTTCATCTCATCCAGGGTCTCCGTATCCGCAGCGACTTCGGAAAGTGAAGTTACATAGGCTCCGAGGCCTTCCACGGTGTAGGTCTTCTGCGTTTCTGTAAACACAACGCCGAAATTGGTCAGGTAATACCGCCGGCTCTCCCCTGTATCAACATTCGGCAAGGAGACGGTGACCGTATCGCCGTTATCCAGGCCGTTGGTAGGTTCCACCTCATATCTTAGATTGGAAAGTAAGGAATCCTCGGCATGGTTGGCAAGACTCACTTCTCCGTTCGGCGCTGTTCCGCTATATGTAAGCTCAATTTCCGCAAAGGGGTCGATCTCCTGCGCCTCTTGCAGTCCTTCCACTGTAAAGGCCAGATCTTCATAGGACAGCCGCACCCCGAAATCCGCTTCCGCTGTATCGTCGTCGCATTCCCAACGCACATTGACCGTATCCCCATTGGAAAGTCCTGTATTCCGACTCAGCCTTCCGGATACACACTCATCCAGCAACTTTTTGCAAATGTCTTCATCCTCCAATCCCTCGATGAGAGCGGTTAATCCTTCTCCCTTAAAGTCAATCTTCCCTGCATAGTCCTGGTAGAACGCTTCCTCGTCAAACTGATAAGTGGCAGTTCCCACGGTATTGTAACCAGAGAATTCTACACTGACATAATCATCTAGTTTCACTGTCGGGGGTTGCGCGGCTATATAAATCGCCACGACTGCAATGAAAACGATTAAAGCTGCCACAACTCCAATTATTTTCCTGTTCTTCTTTACAAATTGGGACAGATGTTCCGTCGTCTCCAAATTCTTGCCAGGTCCAGCCGGCGCCGAATTTTGAGATGGATTGGATGAAGGAAAGACATTTGATTCTTGCTCCGGCCCGATTTGTGTGCCGCACTGTTCACAAAAGGCCGCATCGTCTGCGAGCGGTTTCCCACAATTTGGACAAAACATTTCTACCCTCTCCTTTGTCATTTCATTTTTGCTTTTTATTGGAAATATTCTCCCCGATCAATCCACAGGGAACAGTTCTGCGTCCAGTGGAATACGCCATCCGTCTGTTCCATAATGGACCACTTCCACCTGAATGCTCTCCTCCGTGCCTGCAATTTGGAAAGACACAACCGCGTCCTCTGCCAAAACATTGACCAATGCGGGCATAAATTCCACCAAAGTTTCTGTAAGCTCCGGTTCAAAAGCAGGCGTATAGGAGACTACCTGGACATTTTCAATCGTTATCTCTTCTGCATAGTCAAAAACTTCATCCTCAAATGCAGGCATAATGTCAACGAATGCTCCCAAGTCCAAATCTATTCCAGTGATTGCCCCTATTACTGAGCCAGCTAAATCTACTCCTCCACTTACGATTTGTTCCGTGCCCGGCTCCATGCACGCCACCATCCCGTTTATATCAGCGTGGTTATAAGAATCAAAAAAGTCCTCAACTATCCCTTCGGGCGATGAAGTAAACTGATGAAGATAAACCTGCAAACCAACGACCAGCGCACCGAGTAGGACAACGGCCAACATTCCCTTTTTCGCCCATCTCACATGATCTTCCTCCTCTTGTTCGTTCTATAACTTCATGGGGTTATTTTGTGTTCTTTGCTATGAACATCATCCATAAGAATCTCTTGCGTTTAAAACGTGTACTTTTTGGCAAGTTAAATAATTATATGAGATTACAATCGTAATTGCGACGAATCTTACCAAAAAGTCTGGACTTTTTTCTTATGTAGTGGTATAGTAAGCAAGCACAATAATTGATGATTATTTGCCAAAAAGTACACATTTTTGTAGAATCATTCACCTACAATAACCTGTTCTTTTCGTAACGTGCAGCTTTATATCGAAAGGTAGATAGCGGCATTTTGCATTCTTTTGCGGCGGCTGTTCCGGTGATCTTTCCACTTTTCCATTGTTGATAGACGCTATAAAAATTCTCCGGCAAAGCTTTTGGCGGCCTGCCAAAGCGTACCCCTCTGGCTTTGGCTGCAGCGATTCCCTCCGCTTGCCGCTGCCGGATGGTTGTGCGTTCATTCTCTGCCACAAAAGAAAGCACCTGCAAAACAATATCGCTGAGGAACGTCCCCATTAGGTCTTTCCCCCGGCGGGTATCCAGAAGCGGCATATCCAGCACCACAATGTCTATCCCTTTTTCTTTCGTTAAGATACGCCACTGTTCCAAAATCTCCGTATAGTTGCGTCCCAGGCGGTCGATGCTCTTGATATAGAGCAGGTCGTCTTTTTTTAATTTTCGCACCAGTTTCCGGTACTGTGGCCGGTCGAAATCTTTGCCGGACATCTTGTCCAGAAAGATGTTCTTTTCAGAAATGGACAGCTTCCGAAGCGCTATCAGCTGCCGGTCTTCGTTCTGCTCCCTGGTGCTGACGCGGATATATCCATAACAGTTGCCCATTGGCATTCCCCTTTCCGCTGTTCTGGAAGAGATTCTCCAGACCAGCGTTTTTTATTTTTCATATTTCACACTTGATTGATGGAATGCGGCCAAGAAATTCTAAATCTGATTGCTCGGCTATGTTCTTACAAATACCCCTTCATAAATTTCGATATACTGTTTTCTGCATTTCCCCTTTTGGTATCCAGACCATCCGCAATCGGCCCAAAATTTCAAGTGGCTGGATTCGTCAAGACAATATGGCACATATATGGTATAATAACGTTACAGTGGATCTCGTGGACGGCTGCGTCCAATCCCCGTCGCAAAGTGGAAACAGTTGTGTGCACGAGACATCCACCGCTGGTGTGGTATAATAAGCACGATACGGAGGCGTTTTTTATGAACGGTTTTAAAACGGTAGAAATCAAAGACCTGCAATTCAATCCCTTTACGCTGATCGACAAAGAATGGATGCTGATTACCGCAGGCAATGAGCAGAAATGCAACACCATGACCGCCAGCTGGGGCGGACTGGGGGAACTCTGGAAGCACTATGTGTCCTTTATCTTTGTCCGCCCGCAGCGCTACACACTGGAATTCATCGAAAAAGAAGGCTATTATTCCCTCTGCTTCTTCGACGAATCGTACCGCAAGGCGCTGTCCTTCTGTGGGAGCCATTCCGGACGCGACTATGACAAATGCAAGGAGACCGGCCTGACCCCGGTGTTCGACGAGGCCGCGCCCTATTTCGCAGAGGCCAAGATGGTCCTGATCTGCCGCAAGCTGCATAAGCAGCCGATCGACCCGACCGGATTGATCGACCCGTCCATCGACGCAACCTGCTATCCGGAAAAGGACTACCACGAAATGTTTGTGGGCAGCATCGAAAAGGTCCTTGTCAAAGAATAATCCTCTAAAAATGCCGCGAAACGGGAAGCCCGAAAAGCTTTCCCGTTTTTTGCTTGGCAATCGCCACACAAAAATCCCCTTTGCCGTCCAATCTTCGGACCGCAAAGGGGATTTTTTCTATCGTATTCTGAGAGCTATTCGTGCGGAAAGATCACGTAGTCCTGCACCAAATGGAGTAAAACCGGATCTACTTGCGCGGTCAATTTTAAACCGTCCGCGGTATATTCCTCCTGCAAGATGGTTCCATCCTTCCGCAGCTTTGCCGCCAAACCGCCCTGTGCAAAGGGAAGCAGCAGCTCCACCCGCGTTGTCTTGACCGGAAGGTTTTCCTCAATGGACTCCAACAGGGCGTCCAAGCCGCGCCCCGTCTTGGCGCTGATGCGTACCGCATTGCCGATCATCGGCAGATCGTGCAGCGATGGGACCAAATCGCACTTATTCAGCACCGGGATGATGGGACGCCCGCCGCAGCCCAATTCGGCCAACAGCGTGCGGGTGACGTCCAAATGCACCTGCGCTTCGCTGCTGGAGGCGTCGCACACATTCAAGATGATGTCCGCCGTCGCCGCCTGTTCCAGTGTGGAGTGAAACGCCTCCACCAAATGGTGGGGCAACCGCCGCACCAGCCCGACCGTGTCGATGAGCATGACGGTCTTTCCGCAGGGTAGCTTCAAGGCGCGGGCCGTCGGGTCGAGCGTGGCGAACAGCATGTCCTTTGCCAGCACACCCGCCTGCGTCAGGGCGTTCATCAGGGTGCTTTTTCCCGCATTCGTATATCCCACGAGCGCCACCGTAATCACGCCGTTCTTTTGTCGGCGGCGCTGGATCTGGCCGCGGCGCTTCTCCACCTCTTCCAGTTGCTCCTTGAGCTTGGAAATGCGGCGGCGGATATGGCGGCGGTCGGTCTCCAGCTTTGTCTCACCGGGCCCGCGCGTGCCGATTCCACCGCCCAGGCGGGAGAGCGACGTTCCCTTTCCGCCAAGGCGCGGCAGCATATATTTCAGCTGCGCGAGCTCGACCTGCAACTTGCCCTCGCTGCTTCTTGCCCGCGATGCAAAAATATCGAGAATCAGCATCGTGCGGTCAATCGTCCGCACATCGCTGATGGATTCAATATTGCGGATCTGTGTGGGAGAGAGTTCGCAGTCAAACACCAGCAAATCGATGTCGTAGTTTTTACAGTACGACGCGATCTCTTCCATCATTCCGGAACCCACACAGGTAGCCGTGTCGGGGGAGGGCCTTTTTTGGGTCATCGCGCCGCAGGGTTCCGCCCCCGCGCTGCGCACCAATTCATACAACTCCGCCAGGGACGCCTCCGCGTCGTATTCCCCCGTGTCCACCGCTGCCAGCAGCGCGCGTTCCGGCCTCTTTTCCTTCTCGGTATTTTCCAAAGGCGCCTCCCCCTTTCTCTGTTGTCTTATTTTACAATATCTGGCAAAAGCTTGTCAAATCGGCGGCTAACGGAACAGCAGATATCCGTATCCGCCGCCCGCCTGGTTTAGGCTGTTCGCCATGCTGTCCGCGGCGGGCGTTCCCTGCGCCTGCTGCACCGTAAGCGTAGTGCCGGACAAGGAAGCCCCCTGTGTACCGCCCTCTTCCGTCACAATGGCGAAGTTCACCCGATAGTACCCCGTATGGGATTCGATTGGCGGCGCGTCCATCTGGAAAACCAGCACAGCCGTTGGCGCAAACGGGAGGGTGATCGACCGGCTCTCGGCCCCGTTTCCATTGTAGGTTCCCACCGTCGCCGCATTCCCCAGCAGCAGGCGGTCTTCGGCGGACAGATGCGCCTGCGTGTCTCCAAAATGTTCGGCCAGCAGGGAATCCAGCGTTTCATTGTCCGCCACAAAATCGGCGCGCGCCGGTTTGTCCGTCCCCTGCCACCGGTTTAGCCCCAAGCTTGTCTTTTGTTCTGTCGGCATAAATCCTCCTTATCGTTCAAACAGCTCATCCTCCGCCTGATCGAGCTGATCCCAAGTGCTGTTCCCGGCGTCCCATTCGTCAAAGGTCTTTTCCGCATGGTCAATAGTATTCCAGGAAAGGTCCCGGAAATCCAGTATGACGTTCAAATGCGCGGGCAAAAAGCGTTCCAGGTAGGCGACCGCATTTGCGCGCGCTTCTGTGCTCTCCAAGCCGGTGCAGTTGAAGCACAGCCGCTGCCCCGATGGATCCTCCAAAATCGTGGCTTCGATTCCAACCGATTGCAACAATTTTAAAAAATCGCCGCAGGTATTCGAATTGCTATGGACAGCGCCGCACTGCAACAGCGCCTTTCGCCGTTCTTCCAGGGAACCCTGTATCTGCAAGCCGAAGAGCGCCTCCCAGCGGGAAAGCCCCTCCTCCCCCGCTGTACAGAGGAAGCTGTCCTTTTGTAAGGCCTCCAACCGCTCGCACAGGACATCCAACGCCGCAGCATAGGCAGCCAATTCTGCATCCACCAAGGTCTCCCCCGACAGGGCGTACAACCCCGTTTCGCGGAGGGCGGAAGCCATCGTATCGTAAGACGTCATGCGCTCGCCTCCTGTACCGTCACATTCTGCAAGACCGCAAGCTGATTTGCTTTGACTACCCGGTCGGCCGCAGCGCTTCCCACCAGGGTGCAATTCTCCACAACGCCGGTGGCAAAAACCTTTGCGGTCAAGGCGGCCGCCCGGACGGGCTCGCCCACGCCCAGGCCGGCAAAATATGCCTGTACCGCCTCTTCCACGCCATCGGAGGCCGCTTCGAACGACATCCCCGCGCAGGGTACGATCTGCACCGTGACCGGGCAGGAGACCGTTTGCGCCGCCGCGACCGTCACCAGGACGTTGATCTCGCGCAGCTCGTCAAACATCGCCTGCACACGCTGGACCGTTTCACTGTCCGCCGCAGCGCCGCTCGCCCCCAGGTAAACGCCAACCGTTCCCAGCCCCTGTTCCTTTGGAACCACATTTGCGGAAAAGACACCCTCGTCCTTGAGGGCCTGATTCCGATAGAAAGCCGCGTTTGTTCCATTCGGAAGGGCTGCGTAGCTTTGCGTCAAGCGGGCGCGAAGGGACTCGTCCCCTTCCGCATCAGCGCCGCCCGTAAAGGGTTTCTGGTTTGTCACCTGTTCGATGCCCGGCGGGACGGTAATCAGCGTTGTGACCGTCCCGGCCGCCGCATTCCCATCCCGTCCCGGCTGTTCCGCCTCCGCGGGCACCGTCACCGACGTGCTCCCCACGGCCAGGACAGCTTCCTCCGTCGTGACATAGCGCGCGCCATCCTCACCCGGCAGAGCGCACACGGTCCCTTTGTCGATCACCGCGCGGTACCAAAGCGGCTTGGCGCGGGAAAAGGTGAGTTCTCCCGCAGCTGCCTGCGCTGGCCGCCGCTGAATCCCGTGCTCCTGTGCGCGCAGATCCAGCTGTTCGTCCTGCGCGGTCTGCGCAAAGAATTGCTGTTCCAGCCAGTCCATCGCCGCCGTCAGGGAATAGACCTCCCCGGCCAGCACCCGCAGACGGATGCCGATGTCGGACGCATCGTCCGCCGGATATCCGGCGAGCTCTTCAAAGGTCCCCTGCATGCGGCCCAAAATTTCTTCATATGTCTCCATCACATGTCACCTCGATCTCTGCCCCGCCGCCTTCCCAGGCGAGCTGTATCCGCGCAATGAGCGGTTCCGCAGCGCTGCAAACAGCACTCTCCACCCACACCTGCGGCAATTCCCGCAGCGCTTCCTGCGCCATGGCCAGGGCGTTTGCGTCCTTGTCCTCCGTTTCGGGCCGCAGGGTATATAGGCGGCTTCCTAATGTAGGCTGAAGGGCAAACCGTCCCAAAGGTACGCGCAGGCGGATCGCCGCGCGCTGCAAAAGCTCCTCTTCGCCGGAAATTTCACGCGGCAGCCCGTTGGCTCCCAGGGAAAAATCGCCGCCGGCAAGCGCTGTATCCATTATTCTCCCTCCTCCGCGGCAAAGACTTGTCCATTGATAACCACCTCGCCGCTGTTTTTCAAATAGATTCGCGCGCCCCCCTGGGAGAACAACAGCAGTTCCCCCGGCTCCAACGCCGTTTCCTCCACTACAGCCCCTGCGCAGACCATCCCCTCCGTACTGTTGACCAGCACGGCCCGCGCCGCATCCGGGGGCATATAGGCGATTCCCCAGGGGGCGGCGAGGGCAACATCCCTGTACTCCCCGCTCCCCTGCGCGGTCGAACTTCCCGTCATCCGGGCCACTTCCGCGGTTGGTTCCCGGCGGAGATTCCCCGCCATCTTTTTCGAAAGCCACATCAGCCTTCCTCCTTTCTGCGCAGTGTCACGCGGCTGATCTCCCCACGGCTGTCCAACTGATACTCCCATGCCGAAACATAGAGATTTTCCCCATAGTCCGCCTTCGCCGGGCTTCCCAGCGGTGGGCACAGCATTCCTGGGCCGCACACCTGCACGGCGAACGCCTTCTGGCGGGCCTTTCGCAACACGTCCTTTGCCCGCTCCACGTCGGAACCGCTCAAATAGCGCCTGCGCACAACCCCGCGGGCCACGGCCTCCTCATCCTGCAAAATGGCGTCGTAATCCGCTGCATCCCCGGTGCGCATGCGCAATTCCGAAATGCGGGCGGCGTCCTTCCAAACAATTTTGCATGTGGAGAGGGGCCAATGCGAGCGGGAAACATCCACCGGCTCCTGCTGTACCAAGCCGGACGCGTCCAGCACATCCCCCCGCGCTACGAGCCGCACCCCCAGATACGTTTGGCAAAAGGCCTCCAGCGCCTGCCACTCGCTCATTCCCTTTTCCACCGTGAATGCCCCGCCAAACACCTCATCCCGCCCGAGGTATCCGGTAAAGCCATACGGGGCGGCGTGCCGTTCAAACAGCAGTTTTAACGACGGCATGTAATAGATCTGCGGCTGCGCTTCATTGTCCAGCAGCAGGGCGGCGCGGCTTCGCGCGGAGAGTTCCGCCGTAATCCCATCTTCGTCCTCCGAAAGTACCTGTTCGTCCACGATTCCCGCAAAGAGCACCCGTCCTGCCCGGTCCATCAATTGAATCCAGCAGAGGTTCCCCACAGCGTCCCATGCGGGGAAGCGTGCCTCCAAGCTGTCCGCGGGCGCATCCTCGTCGCTGCGCAGCCGTAGGCGCACCGGCGCTGGCAGCTGAACCCGCTCCCCCTTGGCGGTCCATCCCACACACCTCATGGCAGCTTCACCTTCGTTCCCTCCGCCAACCGGTTGGGCCATTGAATCTGCGGGTTACACTGCCGCAGCACATCGACCGTCGTGGCATACCGGTTTGCCACATGCCACAGCGTATCCCCTTTTCCGCAGACGGCATATTCATCGCGGAGGATTCCGTCGTCCTCCGCCGACTCTTCGTCCTCCAAAAACAGGAAGCTATAGCGCACCGCGTTGGGCCGCGCCTCCCCCAGCATTTGGAGGGAGGCAAAAACGGCCCGGAACGGCGCTGCGCCGGGGATGCACAAGATCTGGCTTTTGCCCTCCCGAAAAACCGCCGCCAGCCGCTCAAAGTCCGCGGCGGCGTCTTTCCCCAGGAAGCTCCCATTGCCGGTCACGGCGCGCCTCTGGCAACCCAGGTCCTGCAGGGCTTCCCCCACCTGCGGGAGCGTCAGCCGTTTGACATTTCGCTGGTACTCCACCTGCAAGGTCTCCGGATTCCGTCTCCAGACAAATTTGCCAAACCGCATGGTGCGCGCTTCCAAGCTCATGGCTCTTCCTCCTTTAGCTCCTGCGGATAGCGCCGCACATCGCGCTCCAATTCCTCCGAGAGCCGGTCCGCCCAATCCAAATAATCGTCCTGGTTCATGCTTCCTCCTCTGTGCAGAAGGCCGTCTCCTCTTCCCTACGCAGGACGGCCCACACATACAGGCTTTCGCCTTCCAACCACTCCACATCCGCGCGGGTCACGCGATACCATTCCGTCCCCACCTGTACAAGGTCGCCGGTCAAAAGCTTCTGATCGGGCGTCCCGGTATAGAGGTAACACTGCGGCGCTTCATCGCTTTGTTTGCGCAGGGGGCGGATCACGGCCCAAGCCTCTTTCCCGTTTGCCGTGGCCTTCTGCCCGTAGGTCTTCAGGATATGGCGGACCAATTCTTTTCTTGTCACAATCCCGCCCCCTATATCCGTTCAAATACAAACTGGGTGTCGTTGAGATAGGGCGCGGCGGCGGCCTCGGACTCCCGCCACAGCGTCCGGGCCGTGTCCACATCCGCCGCATGTTTGGTCACCCGCACGTCTCCGACTGCAAACCCATTCTCCGCGCCCGCTGCCGCGCGGAGCAGCGTCCAGCGGTAAAAGGCCAGCGCAGCCGCCGCGCTGCACAGCACCAGTTCGCCCGCTGTCCCGATGTCCGGCTTTGCGATCCCCATCACCTGCGCCCGCGCATTCTCGCACAGGGGCCGGTATTTCCCGGCCTCCTGTTCCCCGAGACCCGTCAGCAGGGCAAACTGCTCGAAAACCGCTTGTGTCTCCATCATTCCTGTTCCTGGTAGCAGAGGGTTTTAACCGCCCCGTCAAAAATTCTGGAAAAGCCCGCAATCACGCTGATGGAGGCGCGTTCCAGCTGGCGGTCGATCAGCTTATCGTAGTCGGTCGTCACACCGCCTGCCTGCACCATTTCCAATGCGCAGGTCTTGTCCAGGCCGATAACGCCCTTCGCGGTCAGAGAGGGCGCATGCAGCAGGGTTGCGCCCAAGGGCGTAATCATCTTGCCGGTTCCCTGGAAATTCAGCCCCGCCTGTGCGTCGCACATCTGGCTGAGCGCCAAAATCTGCTGCATGGTCGTGGTCGAGGCCAGCATGGTGTTGAGCTGATACGGCGCAAGGCCCGCCCACAGGGATACCAGCCCGGCATAGTCCACTGCACCCCCGGCGGTTCCGATGTTCGTCGCCGTGCTGTCGCCATCATCGCCGTTCACCAGCACGTTCATCGCATCCTGGAGCTGTGCGCGCGCGATGTAAGCGCCGATCTGGCGGAGCGTAACCGTAAACAGATCCAGCTTCTGGAAGCGAAGCGCTTCGTAGGAGGCCACCAGCATCCTTCCGCGCTTATACAGGTGGACCAAATGGTCCTTTGTGGTCACGGTGGTCTGGGGAAGCACCGCGCCTTCGGCCACCGGCTTCAGGGATTTGTCGTCGTCCGACGGTTCCGAGGAAAGGGTCCGGTAGTCCATGCCGGCGATGTTGGTTACGGTCGCCACCAGGTTCGGCAGCAGGTCCGCCTGCTCCATGCCCTGGCGCACAGCGCGCGATACATATTCCGGGAACAGGGCCGTGGAGTCGCTCGTCTGGAAAAATTTCTCCACCAGGTCAGAGCCCGGCCCGCTCACGCGGATGTCAAAGCGTTTGAGCTGGCGCTGGTATGCGTCCAGACCTTCCAGCGGCGTCCCGCGGTAGTTTTCCGAGGGGTCCAATTCCTCCAACGCCTGGGTAAAACTTTTTCCCGGCGCGCTGTACATTCCCTTTTCGAGCTTGAGCGTTTCATAAAAAGCCATTCTTCATTCCTCCCTTTTTCCGGCTTACGCCAATACCAGGCCGCAGGTGCCGGACGGTTCATCCACATCCGTAATCAACAGCAACCGTCCGGTGGCCTCTACCTGTACCTTGCCGGTTCCATCCGCGTTGACCGTCTGGTATCCCACCGTCGGCTTTGTGCCGGTATAGGGGAGCTTTGCATAGCCCGCCATCTGTACGGCCGCATACCCGCCGCGCAGGGAAAGTACAACGCCGCAAAATTTATCCTTTGCCACACACGGTGCAACGGTGCCGTTCGCGCTGATCTTCACCGGCATTCCCACCTTGACCTCTCCGGAAACGGCGAATGTCGCCACCTGTTCCCCATATCCGTTCAAAGAAATATCCATGATCCTTCCTCCTTAAATCTGAAATTCTCGGTTTTCCGTGGAAGCGCGCTGTTCCGCTGGGGCCAACTGTGGCGTCAGCGGAAGCGCCTGCTCCGCACGCTTGCGGAACGCCTTCTCAAAGGCCTGCAGATCGTCCAACTGCATCGCCTGCGCCGCACGCTCCATGGCCTCGTGGGGCACCTCCGGCGACACAATCCCACAAAGCCGCACCACGCTCTTCTCAAGCGCTTCCCGGTACTGCCTGCCGCACGCTGCCTGCTCGCGCAAAATGGCAACTTCTTTGGCGAGCTGCTGCCGCTCCTCCGCATGCAGTACCAGATCCCCCTCTCCCGAGAGGCTTTTCCAAACTTCCTCCATGGTCCGTTCCCCCTTTTCTGTAAAGCTCTTGATGACGCCCGCTTCCCGCTGTGCCGGGATCGCCACAAACGACCATTCATATGCGTCCGTCGGATGATCCAGGATCGTGCAGCATAAAATGCCGTCGTAGCAACGCCCTTTCACATGGCCGCATTCCTCCTTCCGGCGGTCGGCCCCGCAGATGGAGCACGTCGCCTCAGCCACCGAACAGCCGACGCTGACCTCCTTTTTGATCCCGCTCTCCAGCTCCAAAATGAATTCTTCATTTTTGGGGCAGCGCGGCAGATACGCGCGCGCCACCAGGCGGTGATACGCCTCCCCTGCGCGGGTCACGCGCTCCGGGAGGCACTCCACCCGGCAGTCGTAGATGCGCGCCGCCTGGTTCTGCGCCTGTGGAGCATGGTCGAAAATCCCGGTCTTGCCCAAAAAGAGCTCGCCCAGGCGCTCCAGCGCGGGGATGGTAAACCGCTCCATATCCCGGTCGACCTCGTTGTCGCAGAGCACAACGGAAAACGTGTACAGCTCCTCCTCCTGGAAGGCGCGCCGTGTGTAGCGGTTGATTTTCTCCAATTCCTCCGCCGTCAGCGCGCCGCTTTTCAAAAGCACACAGCCTGTCTCCTTCAAATGGCCACCTCCTTTTCTTTCAAACCCTCCTCAATTTGCGCCGCCTGCGCGTTCATCAGGCGCGCGTTTGCAAGATCCACCGCATCCTGGAGCGTGATGGTATCCCACTCGATGGTGAACCTCGGCTCCATCCCGTGCAGCTGCATCCACAGCTTGCAGATTTTCTCAATCACCGGGTTTAGCAGCCGCCGGTATGCCTCCAATTCGCTGGTCAGGATGTCCGCCTGCTGGCTGGACATCCGTTCCGTGGAGGACCACGACAGCCCCAGCAGGAACGGCGGGATGCCCATCTTTGCCACGATTTCCTCCAGCATCTGCCGCACCGGGACATTGCTGTCCAAAATTTGATTGTCAGCGCCGATGGCCTTGATGCTCACGTCCCCCACCGCAATAAAATCGCTGACGCAGTCCTTGCGCATGGCGCGGCTCCACTCCTGGGCGATCTGCTTGGCCCGGTCCTTTGCAAACGCGCGGTCGGACGCATCGTTCGAGGGCTTGTAGGTCACGGCAAAGCGCACATCCCCCAGCCGTTCCCAATTGGTACCGATGGTCCGGTAGATCTGCATCAGGATGCCGCTGACAAACGGAAGCCCGTGCAGCAGCGAAACCCCTTTTGCGCTGCCGGGCGGCGGGTTCAGCGCCGAGGCGACCACCAGTTCCGGATAGCGCACCGGTACGCTCTGGCCGGCCTCCCGCCGGAAGACGGTGAGGCAAAGGGGCGCGCACTCGCACAGTTCCACATCGTCGAGCGACGCATTGTAGAGCGCGCCGATCTCACCCGAAGCGGCCAGCACAATCTCCCCCACGGCATTTCCATAGGTCAACAGCTGGGAAAGGTAGGCATTCAAAAAGCTTTGGACGCCACATTCCAACGCATTGACTTTTACGTTTTGTAGAAATTGATTAATTTGATACGATTTGTTTTCATCCGCGCACACAATCACAAAGCTTCCCACCAAACGGAGGATCTTGTCGATGGCCGCATCGATGATCGGGATATTCTCCCGCAGGGCGGTGTACAGCCTCCGCTCCCCGATACCGGCTGGGGCGCAGCTGGTAAAGCGCGCAAAGGGATCTTCCCACGCCGTCTGCACCGCCAGGACCTCCGGTTTTTCCGTCTTCCGGCCGCCCTTTTTTCTCCAATTCATGCTTTTCACTCCTCCCGGCGCGCCACACTGACCGCGCAGAAATCATCCGTCTCCCTCTGCAAGGACGCTACAAAATACCGGATGTCGTCCATCGCATGGTCGTTTTCCTTGAGCGGCGCGTCCTTTCCCGCCACATCCGCCCAGCGATAGAGCCCAAACTCCCGGACGGCGTCCGCGCAGTTCGCACAGATTTTGATCTCGCCCTGCTTGAGCGCCACGCTCACGCGCCGGATGCCGTCCAATACGTCGTTTTCCGCCGGCAGAACCCGGTAGGCCCCATGCCGCCGGATCGTCTCCATAAAGCTTGCCGCAGAGGGGTCAACCACCACGCACTCGATCCGGCGGCCGCCGCAGAGTTCCACCAGCCCCGCATAGTGTTCTTCGTCCGTCCTCTGTGCTCCCTCCCTGCGGGAATCATAGTAATACTCGTCGATCCGGTACCACACGCCATTGCGTTTTCCCCATAAGCCGAAGGAAGCGGGATTGACGGTCCCATAATCGCAGGACACCCGGAATTCCTCCAGATTTGCCGGTGCCTCGCAAAGCATGGCCCGCGTCAGGAATGGATAGACCAACCCCTGCGCTGCCACCCAACGGCCCCGGATAAAGCGCTCGTAAAATGCGCCGGAATAGAGCTGCTCATACCGCGCAATCACTTCCGGGCTGAGCGCGGGATTGTCCTGCATGGTAAAGTGCAGGTAGAGGGCGTTTTTCTGTTGGGACTGTAGAATCCACTCCTGGTAAAACCAGTGCTGCGGATGTTCCGGATTACAATTAAACCAAAATTTCGATCCATCCACCGAACAGCGTGCGAGCGCCTGCTCCACAAACGAGCGCGGCATCAACGCCACTTCGTCCAGCAAGACCCCTGCCAGGGTCATCCCCTGGATCAGCGCTGCGGAGCCTTCGTCCTTCCCGCCAAAGAAATAGAACCGGTTTTTGCGTCCGGCATAGGACAGCTCCATCCAGTTTTCGCTCTGATGCACCGCACAGCCGAACCCCGCCTGACGCAAGGCGGGCAGCAGGGTGTTCAGCAAATTGCGCTTGAGGGAGCGGATTGTGCGGCCGCAAAAGGCGAACGCCTGCCCGTGAAAGGAACGGCTTGCCCAGGCCGCGAAGCCGATTCCTAAGCAGAGGGTCTTTCCGCTTCGCACAGCGCCGTCGCAGATCACCGCGTCCCGCCCCGCATCCGGGCTGCCAGGGCACCACCAGCACATCGCCCGCAACTGTTTTGGGGAAAATGGTTCAAGTTTCATCCGGTTCCCCCTTGTTCAGCGCCCGTGCGCCCGCTTCCAAAGCTTCGAACAGGCTGGGTTGCCCTGCCTCCGTCTCCATGCGTTCCAGGCATTGAAGCGCCTTGATGCGGTCGAAAAATTTGATTTCCATGCCGCCGCCTCTCGGCCTCCGGATCTCCGCCACGTTGTATAAGTCCAGCCCTTCCAAATCCTCCGGCTTGAGGTCTTCACAAAAGAGCAAGCGCACGGCATCCTCAATCCCACCGAACGCCAACGTCTCATAGCCTTTTTTCACCCGGCGCGCACGGGTTTTCCGGGTTTTTGTCTTTCGTTCCAAGGCAAACCTCCTTTCACCTACCGCGGAAAAAACCTGGAGAATTTGCCTGATGAAGCAAATTTTTTGAAAAAAACCGGAAAAAATTTGAAAAGGGCGGATTGTATACCCCCATCCTGTCTTTCTCACGATATACAACCACCCGAACATACCCTTTTAAAATCACATATTATTTTCAAAACTATTTCATATAATTTTTAAGATAAAATCACTTTTTATTTCTAAGGAACATTTCTGTGCTGCAATTTCTGTGGTAAACTAATCACAACGATGATCCAATCCAGGAAAGGAGGCTTCCCAATGAACACATTTTCCATTGTCACAGACTCTTCCTGCGACCTTCCCGCACCGATGGCGCAGGAAATGGACCTGACCGTTCTTCCGCTCGCCTTTGTGATGCAGGGGAAGGAGTATTATAATTATCTGGATGAGCGGGAAATCCCCCTGCACACCTTTTATGAGGCGCTTCGCGCGGGGCAGCCCTGCACCACCTCCGCGGTCAACGTCGAGGCGTTTACCTCCGCGATGGAACCCCTTTTGGCAGCGGGCAAAGACGTCCTGTGCATCGCCTTTTCCTCCGGACTCAGCAATACGTACAATGCCGCTGCGGTCGCCGTTCAAGAGCTGTCGCAAAAATATCCGGAGCGGAAAATCTACGCGGTCGATTCCCTCTGCGCCTCTCTGGGCCAGGGCCTGCTGGTCTATCTTGCCGCACAGGAACGCGCTAAAGGAAAGGGCATTGAAGAGGTGCGCGATTGGTTGGAAACCGAAAAATTTCACCTCTGCCATTGGTTCACTGTGGAAGACCTGCAATTTCTCAAGCGCGGTGGGCGCGTTTCGGCCGCAACCGCCCTGGTCGGTACGATGCTGAGCATCAAGCCGGTCATGCATATGGATAACGCGGGCCATCTGATCAATGTCAGCAAAGCGCGTGGCCGCCGCCCCTCTCTAACCGCCCTGGTGGACCGCATGGAGCAGCTTGCAATCGATCCGGAAGAGCAGACGGTTTTCATCAGCCACGGCGATTCTCTGGAGGATGCCCAATTTGTAGCTGGGGAGGTCCAGCGGCGTCTCGGCGTCCGGAAACCGGTGGTCATCAACTACGTCGGCCCGGTCATCGGCGCCCACTCCGGCCCCGGCACAATCGCCCTATTTTTCCTCGGCAGGGAGCGATAATTCGAATAATTGAAAGAAATCCTGCATTTCTTAGATATATCTCCCATTAAAATCTCTTGCAATTTATAGATAGATGTAGTAATTTAATAGAGTATCCTACACATCATATAGGAGGAGATGTCTTTTTGTGTTCCTAACAGATCGTCAAATAGACAATTTAATAACGACACATCCAAATGCACTTCAACCATACGATCGAAGCAAACTTGGCGCAATTTCATATGATCTACAGATTGAATGTATTAATATTTGTGATGACTCTAATGAGCGTGGTAAACGTGTCGAAAACCATATATTAAAGCCTGGTGAAACAGTATTTATATCTTGTACTGAAAACATCTGGCTTCCCAATGATTATATGGGAATCATTGTTCAACGTAATTCTCGTATCCGTAGGGGATTGTATGTTGATTCACCTGTTTATCATCCCGGACATCATACAAAAATTTTTTTAAGGGTGGCAAATGTTTCAAAGGATCATATTCGTTTAAAAAAGGGAGATTCGATCGCCTCCATTATGTTCAATAAACTAGACGAAGAAGTAGAACATCCTTATGAAGGAGTATTTAGCGACGAATTTGATTTTAGCGGTATTGCAAAGTATCCTTCTTCAGAGCTACCAGATGTGATCGAATTACAGGAGAAGGTTGAATCTGTCGAGGAAGTCGAAAAGCGCATATACAATAACGTAGTCATCGTTATGACTATTTTTATTGGAATATTTAGCCTAATTAATTTGAACGTTGGCTTCTTCTGCAACTTAACCCTGAAAGATATGCTTACCTTTAATTTAATTTTTCTAGGTGGTATCGGCGTATTAGTTAGTTTTGTCGGACTAATTACTGGAAAATTGATTCCTAGAAAATCTGGTGAAACAAATCAATTTAAGTGGTTATTAGAACAGCCATTATTTTGGATATTTGCTATTTCTATCTTGTTATTAATTGGCTCTGTTCTATTGGTTATTTTTTGATACATAAAAAAGATCCTGCATTTTAATAAACTACACCCCATTTGATAGATGGTACTGTATGCTATCTAATCAAATGGGGCTTTTTCATCTCTCCTCAAATTCCATGCGCATCCGTTCTTTGATGCTTTCCTTTTCGCTCTCCGGCAAATCTAACAGGATACACTCCCGGCACAGTCCCATCTCATCAAGCGAAATCTTTTTTAAAATGCATCTACCCTTTTCTTGGTAAATACAAAAGGAATGGTCGCAAAAGCGTATTCCATCACCTCCCCCATCATTTTATAAAATATCATAGAAAAATGTAATAGAAATTTCTCATATATTTTATCATACGTATTTATCATACAATAGAACCATAGAAAGGGGAGAGTCCATGCCGTTTGTTCCAAAGAAAACGAAACAAAAAGTAAAAGCCGGGTATAAGTCTCTCTATCTTTCTGTCGAGTTGATTGAGAAAGTGGAACAGATTGCGAAAGAGAACCACACCAGCTTCAACAATGTCGTTGTCAGCATGATTGAGCATTGTCTGGAAGAAGAATGACGCAAAAGGAAAAAAGGGCTGTTGCACGGCTTTTCGCTTGTGCAACAGCCCTTTTTTCTTTTATAAATCCCTATACTTTTCCAAACATGGAATTCCTCATCTTTTTATAAACGAAAACCCCCACCAAATCGGCCAACAGCCATCCGATGGGCACAGAGACCCAAATGCCCGTCACGCCAATCCATGGAACCGCAGATAAGAGGTACGCCAGCGCCACCCGCGTCCCCAGGGAAATGACCGTCAGCACCACGGACATCCCCGGCCGGTTCATCGCGCGGTAGAACCCATACAGCAGGAACAGCAGGCCGATCCCGATATAGAACGACGCCTCGATCCGCAGGTATTCCACCCCCACGCGGATAATCTCCGTTTCTGTGGGGTGGATAAAGAGCTCCATGAGCGGTCGGGCAAACACGCACACAAGCGTGCTCACAATGACGCAGAACACAAACGCGGAGAGGACTGCGCTCTTCACGCCTTTCCGAATCCGCTCCGGCTTCTCTGCGCCGTAGTTCTGGGCCACAAAGGTGGAAAATGCATTTCCAAAATCCTGCACCGGCATGTAGGCGAAGGAATCAATCTTCACCGCAGCCGCAAACGCCGCCATGACAACGGTCCCAAAGCTGTTAATCAATCCCTGGACCATCAGGATGCCGAAATTCATAATGGATTGCTGCACACAGGTCAGAAGGGAGAGATTGGTAATCTGCTTTAAAATCCCTCTGTCCCAGCACATGTGGCGTTTCTCCGGCCGCAGCTCCGGAAAACGCACCCATGTATAAATCCAAATGCCAATCCCGGAAACATACTGGGAAAAGACGGTGGCAATCGCAGCGCCCGCCACGCCCCAATGGAAAACCAGCACACAGACCAGGTCCAGGACCACATTCAGCACGGCGGAGGTCCCTAAAAACACCAGCGGCACCACGGAGTTTCCAACCGCCCGCAGAAGATTGGCAAAATAGTTATAGAGGAATATGGCCACAAGCCCCCAGAAAATCACCCACAGGTATTCCTTCATCAGACCGACAATCTCCGCCGGGGTCTGTAACAGCCAGACGATCCCGTCCAAGCCGAGAAACACCACCAAATTCACAAACAATGTAATCCCGGCAATCAGGACAAAGGACTCAAACATACAGCACTTTAAACGCTCGTAATCTTTTTTCCCATACTGCATGGAAAAAGCCGCGCCGCTCCCCATGCAGAGCCCGAGCAAGATCGAGGTTAAAAAGGTCATCAGCGTATAGGAAGAACCCACGGCGGCCAGTGCGTCCGAGCCAAGGAACTGCCCCACGACCCACGTATCCGCCACATTGTAACATTGCTGCAAAAGATTCCCGATCATCAACGGGAATGCAAATTTCAGCAAATTCCCTGTGATCTTTCCGCTTGTCAGGTCTCTTTGCATATTTCCATCCCTCTTATTTCGTTATGTAAGTTTAAATTAACTTTTCGTAAGTTATATTAGCAAAATAAAAACGTTATGTCAATTCTATATTCCTATTTGTTTTGTTAAGAAAGTATGCTATAATCGTTTTATCATGTGATGGAGGGATGAACCGCATGTTTCTGGATGGACTTGACGCATTGGACCAAAAGATTTTGTCTCTGCTGATTGAAAACGCACGCTATTCCTACTCAGAGATCGGGGAAAAGGTGGGGCTTTCCAGGGTAGCGGTCAAATCGCGCATCGACGCCCTGGAAAGAAGCGGCATCATTGAGGAATACACGACGATTATCAACCCGCAAAAGATCAGTGGGGCTATCTCCTGCTATTTTGAAATTGAGGCGGAACCCGCCTCGTTGGAAGAAATCATCGGCCGGCTTTCCGCCAACGACACCGTGACCCAAATTTACCGCATGACCGGCAGCAGCAGCCTGCATGTCCATGCTGTCGCCTCCTCGCAGGAAGCACTGGAGACCTTCATCCGGACAGAGCTCGACCGTCTGCCCGGCGTTATCCGCTTAAACAGCCACGTCATTCTCTCCCGCATCAAAGATGTGAAGGGCCTACGCCTGTAAGCCTCTAATCCCCGTGCATTGGCCCGGCTTCTCCCTGGTTCTTGAATCGGCCCCCCAAGAAAGCCGTTATACCAGCCTTTCCAACCACCGGGCCTGAAAGGCAATCCCTTTCAAAAAGAATGGCGGAGCAGCTCCCGAAAAAACAAGTAAAAAGGACGCTTCCCAACGGCAGACAAAGCCGTTGAAAAGCGTCCTTTATTATTCTCTATGTTGGCAATCCACGCCGGGCCTATGGCTTTCGCCTCATTACGGCGTTGCTGGTTGGCTGACCGTCTGCTGGGTTTCCCCGCGGTCCTCCAAAAGTGTAATCTGTACTTCGCGGCTCTGCCCATTGCCCCCGTTTTGAGACGGCTGATACAGGGTAACCGCAATCACATCCCCAGGCTTATGGCGTCCCAGCACCGTATAGAGGTCGTCCATACTTTCAATAGTGTCGCCATCCGCTTGGGTGATGATGTCGCCCACCACAGCGCCGGCCTGCGCGAAGCTGCTTTCCGGATCAATGCTGATGATCCGCACGCCGTTGGGCAGCCCTGCCAGCTGTGCCTGCATCCCGGCCACATTGCTGGCCGTAATCCCCAAGCGGGCGCGCCCGCTGACATATCCCCGTGCGATCAAGTCGTCGATGATGGATTTTGCATGGCTGACCGGGATGGCAAATCCCATCCCCTCGTAGCCGGTGGAGATGATTTTGTTAGAGTTGATGCCGATCACCTGGCCGTACATGTTGACCAGCGGCCCGCCGGAATTGCCGGGATTGATCGCCGCATCCGTCTGGATGTAGGTCATCCCGTTGTCGCTGTTGGATTTCAGCGTACGGTTCAATGCGGAAATATAGCCGCCCGTCAGGGTGCTGGCGAAATCCAGGCCGCCCGGATTGCCGATCGCCAGCACTTCGTCGCCGATCTCCATCTGGTCCACATCGCCAAACACAGCGGGCTTTAGATTATCCGCTTCGATTTTTAAAATCGCGAGGTCGGAGGTCTTGTCGTACCCCACGACCACTGCATCATACGCGGTCTCATCTTCGTGCAGGGTCACCGTTACATTGTAATCCTTGGAGTACTCCACCACGTGCGCATTGGTGATGATATACCCGCTCTTCGTCGCAACAATTCCAGAACCCTGGCTCAGCAGGCCGGTCCCATCGTCCGCGGACGTCTCCACGCCGACCACGCTCTCGACAACCTGGCGGTAGACCTCCTTGGCGCTCATCCCGTCCCCTTCCGGCCGGGGTTCGATCACCATCCCAGCGTTGTCCGGGTCGGTCGCATCGTTTTGCGGCGGGGTGCTCTGCCCCTCTTCCGGGGACGTCCCGCCATCGGGCGCAGGTTCGCTGGCCGAAGGGCTCTGGCCCTCCGTGGTGCTGCCGCCCTGTCCCATTTGCAGCACGGCCGTGTTGATGCTCACAACACAGAACGCCACCAGGAACAGGCCCGCCAAAATGCCGAGGATCCACAGGAACGCTTTCAATCCGCCGCTCATCTTGCGGCGCGGCTCCTGCGGGTCCTGCCCCGGCTGCCCCCCCTGGGGAGGCTGCGGAGGCATCGCACCGCCCATCGGCGGCTGGCCCGGCTGCTGCTGGTAGTTCCAGTATACTTGCTGCTGCGGATACGGCGGTGCATACGGCGCCTGCGGATTTTGATACGGCCCACCTTGCGGCGGCTGGCCGTAGGACGAACCCATGTAAGGGTTCTGATACTGTCCATAGTGCTGATAGGGGTTCGCATACGGGGGCGCGCCATATTCCTGCTGGGGAGCGCCTTCCCGCCCAACCGGCATTGTGTCCGGGATGGGCGCCCCACTGGAGATATCCCGGTCCTTTTCCAGGTGGATAGTCCCGGGTTGCCCCTGCCCATCCTGGGGGCTTGGCTGTGCCCCTGCCTCCGCCGGCGTTCCGGGGGCCGCCTCCGGTACCGCTCCATTTGGCGCTTCCGATGTTGCCCCTTCTGCAAATGCATCTTGCGGTATGGGTTCTTCCATCTGTTCTCCAACCGGCGCATCTGCAACCGGCTCCTCATATACTTGCTCCCCGGATTCTCCAGGTTGCGATGGGGCACTGGCCGGCCCGTTTGTCTCCCCAGCCGGTTCCGCCGCACCAACTGGCGCGCCACTGTCCGGCAGCAGATCGGAAGAAGCCTCTTCCGGCCCGTCCAGCTGGCCCGCAGGGGATTCCTGAACCGGTTCTGCCGGCGCTCCCTGCTGTGGCAGTTCCCCGGCCCCCGGCTCTGTTCCCTCGGCAACCGGCGGTATCACAGGGGATTCCGGCACAGGCGGCTCCGCGCCCATCCCGGCCTCCTCTTTCCAATCGGTATCCGTCATCGTTTTTCCTCCTTTTTGTCCTTTGCCGGGTCCTTTTCCTTCTTTCCGGCCTTCAGCTTGGGCTCTTCGTGCTTGGGAAGCCAAAACTCAAACTGGCAATATTCGTTCTCCACACTCTGCACGGTGATCTCTCCGCCGTGCAGCTTGATGATCGTCCGTACAATATAGAGTCCCAATCCCATGCCGTTTTTATCCTGGCTGCGGGACTTATCCGTCTTGTAGAAACGGTCAAAAATCAATGCGATCTCATCCGCCGCAATCCCCGCGCCGCTGTTTTTGATCGCGACGGAAGTCCTGTCCGGCAGATCCCGGATGGCCAACTGGATATAGCCGCCCTCATTGGTAAACTTTACGGCGTTTTCAATCAAATTATACACGACCTGATGGATCATATCCGGGTCGCCATCCACATAGAGGCTTTCCGTATCCTCCAGGCCGAGCACCTGGATCTTCTTTTGCTCGATGCTCTTTTCAAAGGAAAGCAGCGCCACAAAAATGGTATTGGTCAGGTCAAAGCGCGCCATGTGCAGCCGCAGCTCGCCGCTGTCGATGCGCGAAAGATCCAACATCGTGCGCACCAAACGCGACAAACGCTTAACCTCCTGGGAAACGATCTGCAAGTAATGCGACTGCTTTTCCGCCGGGATAGTCCCATCCAAAATGCCGTCGATAAATCCGGCGATCGTTGTCATCGGCGTTTTCAATTCGTGGGAAACATTGGCAATGAAATTCCGGCGCACGCTCTCGCTGCTGGCCAGGGAAGAGGCCATATTGTTAAACGCGAGCGCGAGCTGCCCCACCTCGTCGTTGCTGGTGACCGGGACCCGTATGCTGAAATTCCCCTCGCCAAAGCTCCGGGCCGCCAACGCCATGTCGCGCAGGGGGCGCACAAGCTTATAGGAAAACATCCAGCTGATGCAAAAGGCCACCAAAAACGCCGCGACCGCTGCTAGCGCAAACATTTTCATCAGCTCGTTGCGGTATTCGTTGAACGAGCGGGCGCTGCACGCGGTAAACACCGCCCCGATGGTCGAGCGTGTCCCATCCAAATTCGAGATGCGGATCGGGACGCCCACCACATAGTATGGTGAGTCATAGATGCCATCGACGGTTCCCTGCCCGCTGTATGTGCCCAACAGGGCCTTGTCCATCGTCCTGCGGGTAAAGGGCGCCGGGTTGACCGTTCCGCCGCTGCCGAAGGCGCTCAGGACCCATTCCCCTGCACGGTTTGTCACATAGATATCTGCGTCCATATTTTCGGAGAACGCATTCATGAAGGACTGCATGCGTTCCGTATCCAGCAGGATATAATTGTCCCCCTGCACAGGCGTTGCACTTGCAGCGGCAATCCCTGCGATGCTCTCTGCATTTCGTCTGAGCAGGTCCTGCTTTTCATCCTGCCAGTAGGATTTGATAAACACCAGCATCACCAGCCCCAGCAGGAAAAAGCTGATGAGGATAATCGCTGCTGTAACCCGCAGATATTTTTTAAACAGCGTTTTCTGCATGTCTTATCGCTCCAAGTCTTTCCAGGGCATCCACCCTTAATTCTTGTCCTTTACTTCAAATTTGTAACCAACGCCCCAGACAGTTTTCAACGCCCACTGGTCGGAGACGCCCTCCAGCTTTTCGCGCAGGCGCTTGACATGGACGTCCACCGTACGGCTGTCGCCGTAATAGTCGAACCCCCACACCTCGTCCAACAGCTGGTCGCGCGTAAAGACGCGGTTGGGATTGCTCGCCAAATGGTAAATCAGCTCCATCTCCTTCGGCGGCGTGTCCACCACCTTGCCGTTGACCTTCAACTCATAGTTGGTCAAATTGATGCTGAGCTTATCATATTTAACTTCTTTCACCTGGTTCTCATCGTTCTTCCCAAAGCGGCGCAGCACCGCTTTGATGCGCGCGATCACTTCTTTTGCCTCAAACGGCTTGACCACATAGTCGTCCGCGCCGAGCTCCAAGCCCAGGACCTTATCAAAGACCTCGCCCTTTGCCGTCAGCATGATGATCGGGCATTGCGATTTTTTCCGGATCTCACGGCACACCTGCCAGCCGTCCAGTTCCGGCAGCATGATGTCCAGCATAATCAGGTCTGGGTTTTCCTGCTCGAACATTTCCAGGGCCTTCCGCCCGTCGTTTGCAATGACTACTTCGAACCCCTCTTTTTCAATATAGAGGCGCAACAATTCACAGATATTTTGATCGTCGTCCACCACCAGGATTTTTCCCGATGCCATAAGTAACACCCTCCTTCAATCACAGCCATCCGCGGTTTGCCCACTTCCTTGCGTTCCCATTCCAAGCCGGTCAAAGGGCCAAATATTTCCGGCGAACATTCTTGCGGATTTATAGTATATTATAGGATACTCCCCCGCAAAAGTCATGAATATTTTATAAATTCCCCGCAGGCTGAACGCCTCACCGGAACCCCAGCCCCCGGAACATAGGGGAGGGCTTGCAAGCCTATTCACACGTATCCCGGGCGCGGCCTCCAAGAATCCCTTAAAGCACCTTGGCCGCGCACCAAAGGATGCGCGGCCAAACGTCAACCTGTTCCATTATACCGTCCGCAGGATCTCCCCTACGGTCATGTCCGGGTTTTCTACACCCATAAACAGGATCTTCATGAGATAATAATACATCAACTCCATATCGTGCGGGGAAAGCTCCGCCAGCTGGTACTTGAAGTAAAACTGCAAGCCCAGGTCGGTGGCACTGTGCATCACGGTCAGATACACCTTTTGAATTGCCGTCCCGTTCGTCAGCCAATCCGACTTAAACGGGATGCCGTGCAGCTGCTCGTTCTGCAAGCGCATCGGGAGCGGCTGATACGTCAACGCTACGGAGTCATACGTGGTATTCTTGGGCGGATGGTACCGCTCCTGGAACATCCGCGTGACCTCCAGCGGGTCAAAATCGACATGCCGGTAAATGGTGTTCTGCAAATCCTGAATCATGCGCACGCCGTCTAGGAATTCGGTCTCCGGCTCCAGGATGGTCCGGCACGGGAAGCAGTGGGTGCGCGTGCCGCCGGAGGTCTTGTTCAGCAGCGTGGACCTTCTGGACACATAATTCCGGACCGTGACGTCCTTTTCCCCGTCGTTCATCTTGGAAAGGTAGGTCCGCAGGCCCATCAGCAGCAGGTTTGTCATGGAGACTTCGTTCTCCATGCAATAGTCCATCAGGCGCTTAGTTGGCTCCGGCTCCAGATGATAAATCGCGCGCCCTACGCGCAGGTCGTTCATCTCCCGGTCCGCCGCGCGCAGGTTCGGGTTGTTGTACTTTTTCCGGCACGCATCCAGCTTCCAGCAGCCGGTCACATCCGTATAGATCGGCTCGCCGACCGCCACCTGTTCCTCCCAGAACGCGCGGTCCTTGGCAGTCCGGGATGCGTTCTCCTCCTTTGCGAGATCCTTTTCCAAAGCCAGGTGGTATGGCGGCGGGTCCTCCGGCATGGGCGCGCCGTAGGCAAAGTGGCAGTAAAGCCCCATAATGTCGTTAATCATCAAGATCATGCCGGTGGAATCGGTCAGCCGGTGGTCGATGCGCAGATAGATGCCGTTGTACCCGTCGGGCATGGCCACCATGATAAACTCGTTCATCGGCGAATCCACCTGCTCAAAGGGCTGGCTGGACCATTCCTCCAGGGTTGCGTTGATCTCCTCCTGGGATTTTCCCCGGAAGTCCACCAAACGGATGTCGCGCGGGTCATAAGAAGCGAAGTACTGAAAAACTTTTCCGTTTTCGTCCCGCTTTGTGAAGCGGATGCGCAGGGATTCCTGCCGCGCATACTCCAACTGGATGCAGTGCTTCAGCAGGCCGAAATCCACCCCAGCCCGGATCGTCATGCACACGCAGATGTTTACTTCCTGCGGGCGGTTGTACTCCAGGATTTTGTGATCCTGCAACCTTTCGGCCGCGCACAGCGGATAGAAATGTTTCATATCGATCCCTCTTTCTTTGCCTTTCAAAAGTCTTCCCCAATTTTGCACAACGAGGCTTCCCCATGTGGAAGCATGTTTTTTCTATTTTACCACATGCGCATTAAAAATCCAATGCGGATCTTTTTGTAGAAAAATGGTGCATCTTGAAAGAAATGATTCTTAAAAACAAACGCAGGGCTTTTATCGGCGCGGGGAATTTTTTGACCCGGACGCCGCTCCCCAGCGCACCGTTCAGAAAAAACATCATCGCTGGCTTCCGCAAGCTTTTATAATCATATATTACTATAAAATTCTATTTAAATCTATAATTTTATATATTTTTTATGAAATATTTATTGTTATGGAACCTCTTCTGCGCCATTCACGCAAAAGAAAACCATCCCAAAGATTCCCAACAGGCCGCCTTCTCATAAAAAAGACGAGGGTCCCAACTCCGCCGGAACCCTCGCCTTTGATTTCCAATCTTTATTTTTCCGTGATGCTCTTGAGCAGCCCGCCCTTTTGGATGATGTTCTGGATAAACGGCGGGAACGGCTGCGCCTTATAGGTCTTCCCCGTGGTCACATCCGTGATCACGCCCGTATCGAAGTCCACCTCGACCTCGTCCCCTGCCTGGATCTCCTGCGCGGCAGCGTCGCACTCCAGGATCGGCAGGCCGATGTTGATCGCATTGCGGTAAAAAATGCGGGCGAACGTGGATGCGATCACGCAGGAAACGCCGCTGGCCTTGATCGCAATCGGCGCATGCTCTCTGGAAGAGCCGCAGCCGAAGTTTTTATTCGCCACGATGATGTCGCCGGGCTTCACGTTCTTGACAAAGTCCTTGTCGATGTCCTCCATGCAGTGGGAGGCCAGCTCCGCGTGGGAAGCCGTATTCAAATAGCGCGCAGGGATGATCACGTCCGTATCGACGTTATCCCCATATTTATGTACGATTCCATGTGCATTCATGTTGCCTACCTCCTCAAATCTTGTCCGGGTCCGCGATATAGCCTGCTACTGCGCTGGCCGCCGCAACCGCGGGGCTCGCCAGGTAGACTTCAGACTCCACATGTCCCATACGGCCTACAAAGTTGCGGTTCGTGGTGGAAATGGCGCGTTCCCCCTTGGCCAAAACGCCCATATGTCCGCCCAGGCACGGGCCGCATGTCGGCGTGCTGAAAACAGCGCCCGCCTTGATGAAGACCTCCGCGATGCCCTCCTTGATCGCCTGCAAATAGATGTCCTGCGTCCCCGGGATCACGATGCAGCGCACGCCCTTCGCCACTTTGCGGCCCGCGAGGATCTTTGCAGCGGCGCGCAGGTCTTCGATGCGCCCATTCGTGCAGGAACCGATCACGCTCTGCTGGATCGCGATGGGCTCCATTCGGGCGACCTCGTCGATCGTCTTGGTGTTCTCCGGCAGATGCGGGAACGCAACCGTCGGGCGCAGCGTGGAGAGGTCGATGGTGACCGTCGAATCGTACTCCGCGTCGGCATCCGCGCTGAAGATGACCGGCTGCCTCTGGAAGCGGCCCTCGCAGTATTCCAACGTCACGCCGTCCACCGGGAAAATACCGTTCTTCGCGCCGGCCTCAATCGCCATGTTTGCAATGCACAGGCGGTCGTCCATGCTCAGGTATTCCACACCCTTGCCTGTAAACTCCAGGGATTTATACAGCGCGCCGTCCACGCCGATCTCGCCGATCAGATGCAGGATGACATCCTTGCCGCTCACCCAGCGGCCGGGCTTGCCCTCCAGCACCACCTTGATCGCGGAAGGCACCTTGAACCAAGCCTTGCCGGTGATCATACCGGCAGCCATGTCCGTGGAACCCACGCCGGTGGAGAATGCGCCCAGCGCGCCATAGGTGCAGGTGTGGGAGTCCGCGCCGATCACGCAGTCGCCGGGGCCGACAATGCCCTTTTCCGGCAAAAGCGCATGCTCAATGCCCATCTGTCCCACGTCAAAAAAATTCTTAATGTCGTATTTATTCGCAAAATTCCGCGTCTGCAAGCACTGTTCCGCCGCCTTGATGTCCTTGTTCGGCGTGAAGTGGTCCAGCACCAGCGCAATGCGCGTGTTGTCGAACACCGCGTCCGCACCGCACTTTTCAAATTCGTTGATCGCCACCGGCGCTGTGATGTCGTTGGCCAGCACCACGTCCAGATTTGCTTCAATCAGCTGTCCCGCCACCACGTGGTCCAAACCCGCGTGTGCCGCCAGGATCTTCTGTGTCATGGTCATTCCCATCGGATATTCCTCCTTAATCGTTTTTGTCGGTATCTGTATTGTAGCACAACATCCCCCACACGAATGTAAACCATACTACAATTAGAATGATTCTCTTCTTTTTTGGGAAACGTCTCCCGCTGCCGCCCCGGGGATTTCATTTCTCTCCCGGCAGCAACGCTATGGGGCAAAAAAGGGCCTTTCCACCGCTTCCCGTGGAAAGGCCCTGCCGTCAATCCGAAATAAAAAACAATGCCTCTTTCAGAAAACAGCTCCGGCAAACCCGCAAAAGCCGATGCCTTTAGTCTACAAACACCGCGCCCTTGGAACCGGACGTCACGAGGCTTGCATAGCGCTTGATGTAGCCGGTCAGATGCTGCTCGGGCGCCTTCCACGCTTCGCGGCGCTTGGCGAGCTCTTCGTCGCTCACGCGGACATTGAGCTGGCGGCCCGTGATGTCCACATCGATGATGTCGCCGTCCTGAATCAAGGCGATGTTGCCGCCCGCAGCCGCCTCCGGCGATACATGGCCGATGGCCGCGCCGCGCGTCGCACCGGAGAAGCGTCCGTCCGTGATGAGCGCCACGCTCGAACCCAGGCCCATGCCGGTCAGCGCCGAGGTCGGGGTCAGCATTTCGCGCATGCCCGGGCCGCCCTTCGGCCCCTCATAGCGGATGACCACCACGTCGCCCTCTTTGATCTTGCCGCCCAGGATGGCTTCGGAGGCGTCCTCCTCGCAGTCGAAGCAGCGGGCCGGGCCCACATGCTGCATCATTTCGGGCGCAACCGCGCCCTGCTTGACCACAGCGCCCTCCGGGCAGATGTTGCCCTTGAGCACCGCGATGCCCCCGTCCGGGCGGAACGGGTTCTCGATCTTGCGGATGATCTCGCCGTCCGCATCCGGCGCCGCCTCCACACGATCGCGCACCGTGCCGCAGACGGTCTGCGCATCCAGATGGATCAGGCCCTTGCGGGAGAGCTCCTTCATCACCGCCGGGATGCCGCCCACCTGGTTCAGATCCGTGATAAACACCTGGCTGGCAGGGTTGAGTTTGCAGATCTGCGGGGTTGTACGGCCCAGCTCGTCGATCTTGTCGATGTCCAGCGGCACGCCCGCCTCATGTGCAATGGCCGTGAGGTGCAGCACCGAGTTGGTGGAGCAGCCCAGCGCCATCTCCCCGCGCAGGGCGTTCTCAAACGCCTCCGGGGTCAGGATGTCGCGCGGGCGCAGATCCTGTTCCAACAGCTTCATCACCTGCATACCGGCGCGCTTTGCCAGCGCGATACGCGCGGAATAAACCGCCGGGATGCTGCCGTTGCCGGGCAGCGCCATGCCAATGGCCTCGGTCAGGCAGTTCATGGAATTGGCCGTATACATGCCGGAGCAGGAGCCGCAGGTCGGGCACGCGGATTTTTCCAATGCCAAAAGCTCGTCCGCGTCGATCTTCCCGGAGGCATAGCTGCCCACCGCCTCAAACATTTCCGAGAGGCCAAACTTCGTCCCGTTGTGCTCGCCGGGGAGCATCGGGCCGCCGCTGACAAAGATGCTCGGCAAATTCATGCGGCAGGCCGCCAGCATCATGCCGGGCACGATCTTATCGCAGTTCGGGATAAAGACCGCCGCATCCAGCGGGTGCGCGGTCAGCATCACTTCGATGGAATCCGCAATCAGCTCGCGGGAGCAAAGGGAGTATTTCATGCCCTTGTGGTTCATGGAGAGGCCGTCGCACACACCGATGGTCTCAAACTCAAACGGGACGCCGCCCGCGTTGCGGATGCCCGCCTTCACAGCCTCCGAAATATCCTTCAAATGCCGGTGGCCCGGAATGTAATCGCTCGCAGCACTGACAACCGCCACAAAGGGCCGCTTCATTTCATCATCGGTCAAACCCAGCGCACGCAAAAGGGAACGGTGCGGTGCGCGGGTGGAACCTTCTTTCATCAGATCGCTTCTCATGGATGTCCTCTCCTTTATCATAAAATTACGCGCGGATCGCCTGGAAAGGCAAATCCGCGCTGTAGAAACTCCTAAATTTTCGTCTTAGTCGCGCGGCTTCATCGTGGGGAACAGCAGGACGTCGCGGATGGATGCCGCATTGGTCAGCAGCATCACAAGACGGTCCACGCCGATGCCCAGCCCGCCCGTGGGCGGCATACCGTATTCCAGCGCGGTCAGGAAATCCTCATCCACATCGCATGCTTCCTCGTCGCCCGCCGCCTTGAGCGCCGCCTGCGCCTCGAAGCGCTGGCGCTGGTCGATCGGGTCGTTCAGCTCGGAGAATGCATTCGCATGCTCGCGCCCAACAATGAAGAGCTCGAACCGCTCGGTGTATGCCGGATTCCCCGGCATCTTCTTCGCCAGCGGGGAAATCTCCACCGGATGGTTCATCAGGAAGGTGGGCTGGATGAGCTTTTCCTCACAATATTCGTCGAAGAACAGGTTCAGGATGTCGCCCTTCTTGTGGCGCTCCTCATACTGGATATGATGCTCCTTGGCCACAGCCTTCGCCTCTTCGTCGGTCGCAATCGCATCAAAGTCCACGCCCGCATACTTCTTGACCGCATCCACCATGGAAATGCGCGCAAACGGCTTGCCCAAGTCGATCTCCACATCGCCGTAGGTGATCACCGTCGTGCCCAGCACCCTCTGCGCCACGGTACGGATGAGCTCCTCAGTGATGTCCATCATGCCATTGTAATCGGTGTACGCCTGGTACAGCTCCAGCATGGTGAATTCCGGGTTGTGGCGGGTGTCCATTCCCTCGTTGCGGAAGCAGCGGCCCAATTCATAGACCTTATCGAATCCGCCGACAATCAGCCGCTTGAGGTAAAGCTCCAGTGCAATGCGCAGGTACATATCCATGTCCAGGGTATTGTGGTGCGTGATAAACGGCCTTGCCGAAGCGCCGCCCGCGATGGTGTGCAGCACAGGGGTCTCGACCTCCAAGAAGCCCTTTTCATTGAGGAAATTGCGGATCTCCGTCACAATCTGGGAACGGCGCACAAACGTATCCTTGACCTCCGGATTGACGATCAAGTCCACATAGCGCTGGCGGTACCGCAGGTCGGTATCCTTCAGGCCGTGGAATTTCTCCGGCAGCGGCAGCAGGGACTTGCTGAGCAGCTTGATCTCCTTCGCATGGACGGAGATCTCGCCCCGTCTCGTCTTAAAGACAAAGCCGCTGACGCTGATGATGTCGCCCAAATCCCAGCAGGCCTTCATTTCCTTATAGGTCTCTTCCCCGACCTCGTCGATCTTGACATAGACCTGCATCCGGCCCGTCTTGTCGTGGATGTCCAGGAAGCTGGCCTTGCCCATATCGCGCCAGCTCATAACGCGGCCCGCAATGCAGACGTCCTGGTTTTCCAGCGTCTCAAACTGGTCGCGGATCTCCTGGGCATAGTGATCCCGCGGGCAGGTTGTAATCGTAAACGGGTCTTTCCCCGCCTCTTGGAGCTTTGCCAGCTTATCCCGGCGGATCTGGAGGAGTTCGTTCAATTCCTGTTCGGTCTGCACAGCCTGCGGCTGCTCGTTCTTATTTTCGCTCATGTTCAGCTCTCCCTATCTTTTGCCGGCGCTCGGGGCGCAGGCTTCCTTGTTTCCCTTAGAAAAAGAAAAAGCGGCCGGGACGCGCTTCGCCGCCATCCACACGCCGCCTTGTTTCTTATTTGGAGATGGCGAGCACCTCGTACTCCATCATCCCTGCCGGAACCTCCACTTCGATCTTGTCGCCGATGCCGTGGCCCAACAGGGCCTTGCCCACGGCGGACTCATCGGAGATATTGCCGGAAAGCGGGTCCGCTTCGTTGGAACCGACAATTTTATAATTGTAAATGTCCGTCTTGCCCGTGCGCGGATTGTTGACGCGCACCTCGACCTTGGAACCAATGTGAATATTCTCGTTGCTGAGCTCGCTCTCGTCAATGACCTTCACATTTTTCAGTGTGACTTCAATGTCCGCAATGCGCGCTTCCATGATGGCCTGTTCGTTCTTTGCCTCGTCGTATTCGCTGTTCTCGGACAGGTCGCCGAAGGACAGGGCCACTTTAATTTTTTCTGCAATTTCTTTTCGTTTGACACTTTTGAGCTCTTCCAGCTCCTGCTCCAGCTTTTCCAGGCCCTCCTGGGTCAAGATCACCTGTTTTCCTGCCATATACTCTTACCACCTTTTATGATCGCCCCGCCCGCGGCGCGGCGTTTTGAAAAATGCGTACATTTCTTTTTATTATAATGATGCCGCCGCCCCGTGTCAACACTTGCCGGGCTGCTGGGGAAAAATCCCTTGTAGAGCTACAATACATGTTGGACAGAAGAGCAAGTAAAAGCAAATAAAAAAGT
>ERZ894229.90-NODE-90-length-102095-cov-9.30775_pt1 | contig 102095 bp, 91 predicted proteins | sample MGYA00380295_ERZ894229 | MGnify/ENA primary metagenome ERZ894229 (study PRJEB32331, sample SAMN06328479) | human gut metagenome | biome: human gut microbiome; feature: stool | host: Homo sapiens | collected 2014-09-17 ...
TTCAGAAACGAAAAATGCCGTATTTATGCGGCCTTTGGCGTTTCGCAAACGCCTAATAATAAAAGGTAGGAGAAAGGAGTGGAATCGTGAAACGAGACGATGAAAAGTATCAGGCATATGTCCAGATATTAAAAGAAGAACTGGTTCCGGCAATGGGGTGTACGGAGCCGATCGCGCTGGCATATGCGGCGGCAAAAGCAAGAGAGGTGCTGGGAGCCGTGCCGGATGAAGTAAAGGTGGAGGCCAGCGGAAGTATTATTAAAAATGTAAAAAGCGTGATCGTGCCAAATACCAATCATTTGAAGGGAATCCCGGCGGCAGCCGCGGCGGGGATTATAGCCGGACAGGCAGATAAGGAGCTGGAGGTGATCGCGGAGGTTTCCGATGAACAGATCGCCCGGATGAAGGAGTTCCTGGAAAATACGAAGATCACGGTGGAGCACGTGGACAATGGGATTACCTTTGAGATCATCGTGACGCTGAAGAAGGGGGATTCTTATTCTCAGGTGCGGATTGCCAATTATCACACCAATATCGTGCACATCGAAAAGGACCATAAGGTACTGCTGGATATTCCGGTAGAGGGCGAGTCCGAAGAAGGTCTGACGGACAGAAGCCTACTGGACATGAAGGATATCTGGGACTTTATCAACACGGTAGAAGTAGATGACATCAGAGAAGTGATAGGACGTCAGATCGAATATAATACGGCGATCGCAGATGAAGGGTTACGGGGAGACTATGGCGCTAACATTGGAAGCGTGCTCCTGGATACCTACGGGGATCAGGATGTAAAAGTGCGGGCAAAGGCAAGGGCGGCAGCAGGTTCTGACGCCCGGATGAACGGCTGTGAGCTGCCGGTCATCATCAACGCGGGAAGCGGGAATCAGGGAATGACCTGTTCTTTGCCGGTGCTGGAATATGCAAAAGAACTGAAGGCAGATGAGGACAAGACTTACCGGGCGCTGGCGCTGTCTAACCTGGTTGCGATCCATCAGAAGACCGGGATCGGAAGACTTTCTGCATACTGCGGAGCTGTCAGTGCAGGAGCGGCAGCAGGTGCGGGTATTGCATACCTGTGCGGAGGCGGCTATGAGGAAGTGATCCACACGGTGGTCAATGCGCTGGCTATTGTTTCCGGTATGGTCTGTGACGGTGCAAAGGCATCCTGCGCCGCCAAGATTGCCGAGTCTGTGGATGCAGGAATTCTGGGATACAATATGTATCTGAGAGGACAGCAGTTCTATGCAGGGGACGGTATCGTCACCCGGGGCGTGGAAGCAACCATTCATAATATCGGACGACTTGGGAAAGATGGTATGAAAGTGACCAATGAAGAGATCATCAAGATGATGATTGAAGAATAAAAAGGAGGTTTTCATTATGGAAATCAGAGAAGGTTATATGCCATTCAAGGGGTACAAAACGTATTATCGTATTGTGGGAAAGAAGACCGGCAATAAAAAGCCGCTGGTGCTTCTGCATGGAGGACCGGGTTCTACGCACAATTATTTTGAGGTGCTGGATCGCCTGGCAGAAGAAGACGGACGTGAGCTTGTTATGTATGACCAGATTGGATGCGGGGAATCTTATGTGGAAAACCGTCCGGATCTGTGGACAGCAGAAACATGGATCGAGGAGCTGAAAGCCTTAAGAGAGCATCTGGGGCTTACAGAGATGCATCTTCTGGGACAGTCCTGGGGAGGTATGCTGCTTCTGGATTATGTGTGCAACCATAAGCCGGAAGGATTAAAGAGCCTGATCCTTTCCAGTACGCTGCCGGCATCCTGGATGTGGGGCATTGAGCAGCACAGGATGATCAAGTTCCTTCCACAGGAAATGCAGGACGCCATCGATAAGGCAACCTCCAGCGGAGACTACAGCGATCCGGCCTATGTGGCAGCAGAAACAGAATACATGCTCCGCCATGCGGCAGGAGAAGTGACAGAGGACTCTCCGGAGTGCCTGCGCCGTCCGGTAAAGAAGGGCGGAGAGGCTTACGTGGTAGGCTGGGGTCCGAACGAGTTCACACCACAGGGAACTTTGAAAGACTATGACGTAACAGAGCAGTTAAAGGATATCAAGGAGCCGACTCTTGTGATCAACGGCGGAAATGATCTGTGTACGCCGTACATCGCTAAATATATGTATGACCGGATCCCGAATGCAGAGTGGGAACTGTTCCGGGAATGCAGGCATATGTGCTTCGTGGAAGACAACGACCACTATGTGGAACTGATGAAAGAATGGCTGAATAAGAATGACTAATATGTGAACGGGGACGTACACTTTTTGCAAAAGTGTACGTCCCCGTTCACAGTTTGATCACATTTATCCGGCCTCATATTCGTCTTCTTTCATCCGGTAGCCGACGCCGACTTCTGTAAAAATGTATTCCGGCTGAGCTGGATTAAGCTCCAGCTTTCGGCGGATGTTTGCCATGTTTACACGCAGGATCCGGTTGTTGCTGTCGGTATAAGGGCCCCAGATGTTGGACATGATAGCGGAATATGTCATGACCTTTCCGGAGTTTCTGGCCAGAAAAGCAACGATTTTATATTCTACGGGAGTCAGATGGACAGGCTTTCCGTGCAGAGAGATCATACGCTTTTCAAAGTCGATGATCAGCCCCCGGCACTGATAGGGATGAATGTACAGAGGACCGCTGGACTCCATGCGGTTGCTATGGCGCAGGGAAGCGCGGATCCTGGCCAGGAGCTCCGGCGTGCCAAAGGGCTTTGTGATGTAGTCATCTGCCCCCAGATCAAGGGCTGTTACCTTGTCCCGCTCGCTGCTGCGGGCTGAGACAACGATAATAGGGCAGCTGGTCCACTGACGGACTGACGAAATGATTTCATTTCCGTCAATATCAGGCAGTCCCAGGTCCAGAAGAACTACATCCGGGCACTGGGATGTAATGAGAGCAAGTCCGGCATTGCCGGAAGCTGCAGTAAAGACCTTATAATTATTGGCCTTCAAGGCTTTTGTCATGAAGTCCAGAATATTTTTCTCATCTTCGATGATCAGTACAGAATAACTAGGGGTTATCATATGTTGTCCTCCTTGGGAAGTGTAAAATAAAATTCGGCGCCGGAGTCATGATTCTTTGCGGCAAGAATACCTCCATGGGCCTGCACGATCGTATTGCAGATGGAAAGACCTATCCCCATGCCGCGGTGGGCGTCTGATGCGGGGGGCTTTTCATAATGTCCGCTTAAAAGCTCCGGCAGAATATCTACATCGATTCCCTTGCCATGGTCGATGACATGAAAGGTTATCGTGTCCTTTTCTTCAGTAATCACAAGCTCTACAGGTGCATTGCTCCCGGAGTGTACCAGTGCATTTTCCAGCAGATTGATAAGAACCTGTTCGATCAGCAAAGGATCCATAGGAAGCATCAGCATCTGCTCGGGGGCGGAAACCTTCAAAGATGCGCTTGGTATCCGCTTTTTCAGCCGGGTAATGGCCTCTGATACGACTTCTTCTACAATAATCTCCGGCTCTTTTGTAACCTTGCCGCCGTCATTCTGGATACGGGTGACGGACAGCAGATTTTCAACCATATTTAAAAGCCAGTGAGAATCCTCATTGATCGTGGAAATCAGATCTGTGCACTCCTGTCGGGTCAGCGATTCCTGGTTCTCAAGATAAGAGGCGGAAGCGCCGATAATACTGGTAAGAGGAGTGCGAAGATCATGGGAGACAGCCCGGAGAAGATTGGCGCGGATCCGTTCCTTTTCCGTTTCGTTTATTCTGCGCTCCCGTTCAGCGATCATCTGATCCTGCTTTTTCATCCGGATTGTCGTGGCGCTGGTCAGCACGGCGATAGTCAGCATGAAGATAAATGTAATCGGGTATCCGTCCAGTGTAAAATTCACGGCAAAGAACGGGTAGGTAAAAAAGCAATTGATGGATACCACACTGAAAACAGCAGAAAAAATCCCGCATGCGTAACTGGCTGTGTGTCTGGAAATCATCAGCAGAGCCAGAATATAAACCAGAGCATTGTTGGCGGTATTATTTTTGCTGACATAAAAGATTACAAATCCGAGAGCCGTCGCGGCAAGGAGCAGCACCAATGTATATATGCTGTTGTTTATGATTTTTTTTAAAGCTGTGCTTTTCATACAGACATTATAGCATTAAATCTGTAAAGAAGAAAGAAAAACCGCACTTGCGGACGGGAATAAAAGGGAAAAAGGAAGCATATATTCCCAGTAACAGCAAAATCCGGAGACGATGGGATGAAAGCAGGAAAAATTGCATGGGTGCTGCTCATGGCAGTTGCCGTCTCGGGAGCTGCAGGTTATCTGGCAGAATATTCCACGGTGTCTTCGAATGTGAACGGCAGAGAGCTTCCGATATGTTCTGTGGAGACAGAGGACGCGAAGGTAGCGCTGACCTTTGATGTGGCCTGGGAGAACGGAGATCTTCCGGAGATACTCGATGTGCTGGAGGAAGAGGGAGTGAAGGTCTCCTTTTTTGTGACTGGAGAGTGGGCGGAACAAAATCCGGAGCTGCTAAAGAAGATCCGCGATTTGGGCCATGATCTGGGAAACCACAGCCAGGATCACAAAAGCATGACACAGCTGACATATGAGGAGAAGAGAGAAGAAATTGCGGAAGCGCATGAACGGGTAAAAGAAATAGCCGGTGTGGAAATGAACCTTTTCCGGACGCCGTATGGGAATTATGATGATGAAGTGATCCTGACAGCAGAAGAACTGGGGTATTATACGATCGAATGGAATATTGACACGATGGACTGGAAGGACTATGGGAAAAAGAATATCTTAAATACAGTGATGGGAAATGAGGAATTGGGAAACGGAGCGATCATACGGGCCCATGCGGGGACAAAATATATGGCGGAGGCTCTGAAGCCGCTGATACAGAGGCTGAAAGAGGCTGGATACGAACTGGTGCCAGTATCCAAGCTGATTTATCGGACGGATTATCACATGGATGTCAGAGGGCGCCAGATCAAAGATGAGAAAAATAATTAGATGCGGTCAGGGAGGAATGTGGTATAATGATCGCACGAGGTGCGATCCGGGCTAGCTGGCCCGCCCTGCTTCGCAGGGATTATACCGGTAATCCACGGCTTGGGAAGTAAATGCCGCTTGTGCGTCGCTTCCTTCCCTGCGCGCATGGTATAATGATCGCATGTAACACAATAGGGAGTGGTGAAAATTGGAAAATAAGGTATCTGTGATCAGTATCATCCTGAAAGATGAAGAGGCGGCAGGAGCTGTGAATGATCTCCTGCATGAGTTTCGTGAATATATCGTGGGGCGCATGGGAATCCCCTACCGGAGCAGAGGTGTTTCGATCATCAGTATCGTGATTGACGCGCCGCAGGATGCGACCAGCTCCCTGTCAGGGAAGCTGGGAATGATCCGGGGCGTCACTGCGAAGACACTGACGGCAAAGATTTAGAGCAGATGTCAGAAGCTTAAACCCGGCGGATACCGCTTTGCAGTTCTTCTGCCCATTTCTGGAGATTATAGGTTCTTCCGCCGAACAGCTTTAAGATCACGCCTGTAGGGTGGTCATAATTGGCAAAGGCATTAGCTTCGTCAGTATCTACGTGCATGGCCAATGCAAAATTCGGATCTACGCGGACAATGACATCGGCAAAGATCAGGGATCTTTCATAGCTTTCCATGATAACAAAGACTTCATCCTTGTCTTTCACGCGCATTTGAAGCGCCTGGAAAGGCGTCATATGGATATGGCGCTTGGCAACGATGACGCCGTGGTCGATATCAATGGAGCCAAGCGGGCCGGTCAGTGTGCAGCCGGGGGTATCCGCGGTATCTCCGGACTGACGGATCACTGCGGGGACACCGAGCTTCCGTGTATCGGTCATGGAAATTTCAAGCTGTGTCTCGGAACGGAATGGGCCGAGGATAGCTACATTTTCAAAAGTGCCTTTCGGACCCGTGACGGTCAGCCGCTCTTCGGCAACATACTGGCCCGGCTGGCTGAGATTTGCTTTGAAAGTCAGTTCCTTCCCTTTCCCGAACAGGGCTTCAAAGTCCTGACGGCAGAGATGGATATGTCTGGCGCTGGTTTCGATGGGGATAGAATAGCTCATGACGGATGCTCCTTTCAAGTTCTGAATAGACTCATTTTAGCAGACGAAAGCGCCGGTTTCAATCAGGAATCATGAAACTTCCGGTTGTTTTGCTTTATTTTTGCGGCTATATGCATTATAATAGCAGAAAAAGGAGGTGCCGCAATGCGAGATATATGGGAAGGGATCAAAGAATTCTTCTGCAGGGACTGGACAATATCGGAAAAGATTTTGGTGATCGTCTGCTGTATTCTTCTGGGAATGTTGAAAGGCTTTTTCTGGGCTCCTGTCAAGAAAGGCATCAGTATTGGAAATAATAATGCGAATACACATAATCACTACGATGAAGAATACTGGCTGGATGATGAGGAATAGAAAAGCAGGGCTGCGATATAGAAAGCAATATATAGATATCAGGTAAAACGAAGGCGTTTTCATACACAAGGGATGAGAACGCCCATTTTTAATTGTAAAAAGGAGGCATGGAAAGAATGAAAAGCTATACGAGAGACGATATTTTTGAGATGGTAGAAGAAGAGGATGTAGGATTTATCCGGCTTCAGTTTACTGATATTTTCGGCACATTTAAGAATGTGGCAGTGACAGCAAGCCAGCTTAAGCGTGCGCTGGACAACCAGTGTATGTTTGACGGCTCTTCGATCGAAGGATTTGCCCGGGTGGAGGATTCGGACATGTACCTGTATCCGGATCTGAATACGTTTGCAACGTTTCCGTGGAGACCGCAGCAGGGAAAAGTGGCCCGCCTGATCTGTGACGTTCACAAGGCTGACGGCACGGTATTGGAAAGTGATCCAAGACATGTACTTAAGCGGGTCCTGCAGGAAGCAAAAGAGATGGGATACACCTTTGACGTAGGGCCGGAGTGCGAATTTTTCCTGTTCCATGCAGACGAGGACGGGACGCCTACAACCCTGACCCATGAGTGCGCCACTTATTTTGATATGGGGCCGGTAGATCTGGGGGAAAATGCGAGACGCGACATGGTGCTGACGCTGGAGGATATGGGATTTGTGATAGAATCCTCCCATCATGAAAAGGCGGCTGCACAGCATGAGATTGATTTTCATTATGACGAGGCGCTGACAGCGGCAGATAATATGGTAACGGCGAAGATGGTAGTCAAGACCATTGCAAAACGGCACGGTCTCCACGCTACATTTATGCCAAAGCCCAAATATGGGGTGAATGGATCGGGGATGCATCTGAACCTGTCCTTAAGCCGTAACGGTGTCAATGTGTTTTCGGATCCGGAGGATGAAAAGGGGCTTAGCCGGGAAGCATACTGGTTCATCGGAGGGATCATGGAGCATATTAAGGCGATCACCTTTATTACCAATCCTATAGTGAATTCCTATAAACGTCTGGTGCCGGGCTATGAAGCTCCGGTGTATATTGCGTGGTCTGCCAAGAACCGTACGCCGCTGATCCGTATTCCGGCCAGCAGTCCGCAGTCGACAAGGATTGAGCTTAGAAGTCCCGACCCGTCTGCAAATCCTTATCTGGCGCTGGCAGTGTGCCTGGCGGCGGGGCTTAATGGAATCAGGAATCAGACGATGCCGCCGGGAAGCATTGACTGCAATATCTTTGAGATGGGCGAGGAGGGCAGAAGAAAGGCAGGGATCGAGAGACTGCCGGGAAGCCTTTTGGAGGCGGCCAGAGAATTTTATAAGGACCCCTTTATCATGAGTGTACTGGGTGAAGAGTTGTCAAGAAAATATATCCGGGCAAAAACGAAAGAATATGCGGAATACAGAGAACAGGTCACGGAGTGGGAATTAGAAAAATATCTCCACGTCATCTAGTGCGGGAGGTGGCAGATTGATAGGTATTATCGTTGTTTTTCCAAGCAGAGAAAATGCTGCAAACATCCGCAATCTGCTGGTGAGATATGGAATGACAGTGTCCGGTGTGTGCACGACCGGGGCACAGGCAATGAACCATGCGGATGCGCTGGATGAAGGAATCGTGGTCTGCGGATACAAGCTGAAGGATATGATGTATACGGAACTTCGGGAATACCTTCCCGAGAATTTTGAGATGCTTCTGGTGGCGTCCAGGGATAAGTGGAGCGACGGTGAAGTCTGCGGCGTGATGGGACTTCCGATGCCCATCAAGGTGCAGGATCTGATCGGCACTCTGGAAATGATGCTTACAGATATGGAGCGGAGGCGTAAGAAACGGAAGCAGGAAAAGAAGAAGAGAAGTCCGAAGGATCAGGAGCTGATCAGACATGCCAAAGAGCTTTTGATGGAACGGAATCACATGTCCGAAGAAGAGGCCCACAGGTATCTGCAGAAGAGCAGCATGGAGAGCGGGACCAATATCGTTGAGACCGCAGAGATGGTGTTGAGTATGATGTCAAAGTAAAAGGATAAAGGAGTTATTGAAAGATGAAGTTTACAAAAATGCAGGGACTGGGGAATGATTATGTCTATGTGAACTGTATGGAACAGATGGTTGAAGATGCGGCTGAAACTGCAAGGCGTGTCAGTGACAGACATTTCGGGATCGGATCAGACGGGCTGATCTTGATCTGCCCGTCTGACAAGGCGGATTTTGAGATGCGGATGTATAATGCGGACGGCTCCAGAGGGGAAATGTGCGGCAATGGCATCCGCTGTGTGGGTAAGTATGTTTATGATTACGGACTGACGGACAAGACCTCTTTGTCTGTGGAAACACTGGGTGGGATCAAGCATTTGTTTCTGGAAGTGGAGGGTGGAAAGGTAAGTCTGGTTAAAGTGGATATGGGACCGGCTATCCTGGAGCCGGAAAAGATTCCGGTGACTGCAGAAGGGAGCCGGGTGGTAGACGAGCCGCTCCAGGTAGACGGAAAAACCTTCCGGATGACCTGTGTGTCCATGGGGAATCCCCATGCAGTGATCTATGTGGACGATGTACAGGGGATGGATCTGGAAAAGACAGGGCCGTCCTTTGAGAATCATGAGCGCTTTCCAAACAGGATCAACACGGAATTTGCCCATGTGCTGGATCGGAACACGGTAGAAATGCGGGTGTGGGAGCGGGGCTCCGGAGAAACACTGGCCTGCGGGACCGGCGCCTGCGCTGTGGCTGTCGCCAGCATCTTAAATGGGTATACGGAAGATCAGGTGACGGTCCGGCTTCTTGGCGGCGACCTGAAGATTGAGTGGGACCGGGAGGCAAACAAGGTATATATGACCGGTCCTGCCGAAGTAGTGTTTGACGGAGAGATCCACCTATAGACAGTCAAAATTTCATAAAAAATAATATAGAAAAGCAACAAACAGGAGGAAGTAAACATGTTTAAAGTCAATGAAGATTATCTGAAACTGCCGGGGAGCTATCTGTTCTCTACGATTGCCAAAAAAGTGGCGGCATACCAGGAGGCAAACCCGGATAAAAATATCATTCGTCTGGGAATCGGGGATGTAACCCAGCCGCTGGCGCCGGCAATCATTGATGCACTGCATGGTGCGGTGGATGAAATGGCTCATGCGGAGACCTTCCACGGGTATGCGCCGGATCTTGGATATGAATTTTTGAGAAGTGCTATGGCAAAGAATGACTATCAGGACAGGGGCTGTGACATTGCGGCGGATGAGATATTTATTTCTGACGGGGCAAAGTGCGATTCCGGAAATATTCAGGAGATTTTTGCAAAAGATAATAAGATTGCCGTATGTGACCCGGTGTATCCGGTATATGTCGATACCAATGTTATGGCAGGACGTACCGGAACCTATGATCCAAAGACAGAGACCTGGAGCGATGTGATCTATATGCCGTGCACAAAAGAAACAAATTTTGCGCCGGAGCTGCCAAAGGAGACACCGGATATCATTTATCTTTGCTATCCGAATAATCCTACCGGTTCCACGATCACCAAAGCGCAGCTTCAGGAATGGGTAGATTATGCAAATAGAGTGGGAGCGGTCATTATTTATGATGCGGCTTATGAGGCCTATATTTCCGAAGAGGATGTGCCGCACACTATTTACGAATGTGAGGGAGCAAGAACCTGTGCCATCGAGCTTCGAAGCTTTTCCAAGAACGCCGGATTTACCGGCGTCCGCCTGGGGGCGACAGTGATCCCTAAGGATTTAAAGAGCGGCGACGTGATGCTTCATTCTCTGTGGGCGAGACGCCACGGAACCAAGTATAACGGCGCGCCGTATATTGTCCAGAGAGCGGGAGAGGCGGTATACTCAGAGGCCGGGAAAGCGCAGCTTAAGGAGCAGGTGGCGTACTATATGAAAAATGCAAAGGTGATCTACGACGGACTGAAAAGTGCGGGCTATCAGGTGTCCGGAGGCGTCAACGCACCGTATATCTGGCTGGAGACGCCAAAGGGAATGTCCTCCTGGGAGTTCTTTGATTATCTGCTGGAAAAGGCAAACGTAGTCGGCACCCCGGGCTCCGGATTCGGGCCGAGCGGGGAAGGGTATTTCCGCCTGACTGCATTTGGAAGCTATGAGAATACTGTGGCAGCCATTGAACGGATTAAACGCATTTAGTGAATATGCGGACAGATCCAGCTAGCAGGTCTCGCAGAGAATCTGCAACTCTGTCCGGCACTCCTGCACGTCATCCGTCTGGTGGATGTCAGCCAGCAAAAGTTCCAGGATAGGGCCTGCGGGCGTGAGCCCGTGTTCTTTTGCATAGGAGAGGAGAGCGGGGATGTAAGTTTCATTCCGGGCACAGCTGCCGTCATAGCTGACGGTGAGATAGATGCCTTCCGGGATGACTTCGTCTCCGCTTTTTTCAATAATAAAGACCTGGGAATAATCCCGGTAATTGCCGGCTCTGGCGCTGGACAGGGGAATGACTGAGCCGATCCGGTTGTTGCCGATGATATAGAGCTTATCCGGGTCCTTGTTGACCAGCTGTTTGATCAGCATATCCATTTCTTCATCGATCTGGTAGCCGGAAGGGATCGTATAACAGTGGCGTCTGCCAATGTATTTCTGTTCGATGACGCCAAGGGGCTGGGTGCGGATTTCCTTTAATACATCCAGGCGGTCTTCGATGTTTGACTTTAAGTTTTCCAGGGCGCGCATCCGTTTTTCAATGACGGACAGTTCCCGGGTCAGGAGCTCTTCCGTGGAATCGAGACTCCGGTGTTCCAGGTATTCCTGGATCTGGGCCATGGAAAAGCCAAGCTCTCTGAGATCCCGGATCACATTCAGTCTCCACAGATCATGGATATGGTACATGCGGTAGTTATTTTCGCCGCGGTGTGGTTTAAGGATGCCGAGCTTTTCGTAATAGCGGAGGGAGTCCGGACCAACGCCGTAAAGCTCCACGATTTCTCCGATGCGGTAGTAGTGCTTCATAAAAACCTCCTTTGCGCAATCATTGTACCATAAAGCCTACGGAAAGGCTATATTTGCGGTGTTTGTGAGGGTAAATCCTCGTTTATGACTGAATAGTTACAAAAAAATAAAAAAAATGAAAAAAAGGCTTGATTTTTGTAAAAAAGCTGGTATAATAAAACATGTTCGCTGGAAACAATGCGGATTGGTGTAATGGCAGCACAGCAGACTCTGACTCTGTTAGTAGAGGTTCGAGTCCTCTATCCGTAGTTCCTTGGCAGGGGCACCGGATACCTTGAAAACAGAGAGTAGAGGTATCTGGGACTTTTATCGGAGTGTGGCTCAGCTTGGTAGAGCGCTACGTTCGGGACGTAGAGGTCGCAGGTTCAAATCCTGTCACTCCGATTTTTTATTGAAATACCACAAAGCTCAGTTGTATGGGTTTTGTGGTATTTTTTGTTGTGTTTCAAAATAGTATTATTTACTATTAACCGTTATAGCAAACAGATTTTTGGGTTTAAGCGTCATTAGTTGAAGTGAGAATATGTGATAAGAATATCTAACCTGAGGAGATTCAACGGATCGAACGATATTTCGTCCCCGATGACGCTCTTAGGGAAGCGCTGCTGAATGCTTTATGTCATAAGCAGTACGAAATCCTGTACGCCCATTCAAATCAGCGTCTATGAAGACCGACTTTTATATTGCCAACTGTGGAAAATTGCCGGAAAACTGTACGGTTGAAAATCTGATGTCGAAGCATGCATCTAAGCCATATAATCCGGCCATTGCAAATGCTTTCTATCTTGCGGGATTCATAGAAAGCTGGGGACGTGGAATAGAGAAAATATGTCAGGCTTGTGAAGAAGATGGTTCTCCGGCTCCTGTATATACTGTTCATCCGGGCGATATAATGATCCGCTTCACTGCTTCAAAAGACCGGGTATTACGGATCAATGCTTTCTTTAAAAGGAGTGATCCTTAATTTTTAATCTTTAATCTGCCTGTCAGAAAGACTTTAACCCTCCCCCAATAACCTCTCCACCGCATTTACTGCCTTCAGATATCGTGAAAGATATTCCAGGGACGGAGAAAAGTCGCTCAGCCTGGAAAGACATTCCTTCAATTATACAGAAGAGAACCCGCAGGCTCTCGTTCCATTCCAGCAGGCGACACATGCGTCCATCCTGCCGGAGGATCCGACCGGTGGAAAGATCTATGACGCACTGGAGATCGCATGCGACCAGGTAGAAATTGAGAATGTACCGGCTCAGGAAGCGCTGGACGAAGCTCAGGCAACAGCTCAGGCGGCCCTGGACGAAGTGAATGGAAATTAGTCTATGAAAAATCAGGTGATATTGGTATCCCTGGATGGGATGCCGGCGGAGGTTTTTAAAAACGCCTGGGAATATTACGGTTCTGACATCCATGTGCAGGAGCTTTGGACGGTTTATCCGTCCATCACAGTTCCTGCACATGTGAGTATATTGACCGGAAAAACCCCGGAGGAACACGGCATTATGGAAAATCTGGTCATAGAGGGACCGGGATATGAGAAGGTATCGCTCTATCATCCCACGAAGGAAGAGGCGATGCGGATCATGCCGCAGGACACGATCATTCATGAATTTGCAGCGAAAGGATTAAAATGCGGAAGTATTAACTGGCCCCTGGGAGACGGGCTGCCGGGAGAAAATCACAGTGAGGATCTGACGACACATGAAGAGGCATCTGGAGTTCGGGCAGCTTATGAGAAAGATAAACGTGCGCTTGCACTGCTGAAACGGGAAATGGAAACGGGAGAGAAGGATTTTATCGCGGCTCATTTTGAGGAATATGATGGGGCTGCCCACATCTATGGCGTGGATGCAGACAGGACAAGAGAAGCCTGTGACCATATGATCGCTTATACCAAGGAACTGGTAGAAGCGGCCAAGAAGTATGGAATTGAAAAATTGATTTTCTTTTCAGACCATGGAATGTTGGATAAGGAGGAGAACTTTTTTCCAAATGTCTATGTAAAAGAGCATGGGTATGAAGAGGAGATTGCGAGGAGACAGATATATTTTTTGAGTGATGGAAGCGGCTGTATGCAATTTTACAGCGGGCTGTCAGAAGAAAAAAATACGGCTATTGTCCAGTGCCTGAGAGAGAGCGGCAGGATTGAGAAAGTTCTCTGGCTTGAAGGAGAGGCGGCAGGGGAAGAGGACAAAAAGCTGCAGCGGCCCAGAGCAATTCTGGAGATGTGTGCAGGGGGCTGCTCGGAGGATATTCTGGACAGAGAAGAAGAAAAGTATCACGAGATGAAAGGGCTCCATGGATATGACCCGGAGCATATAAGAGAGATGAATGGCTTTTTCCTGGCCTATGATCCGGGAAACAGGCTTTCACTGAAAGGCGGTAAGCTTAAGATTACAGATATTCCGCCGATGATAAAAACTTTAGTAATGGAAGGAAGGACAGAAAGATGAATCAGCAGATCAAACTGGCAGTATTTGACCTGGCGGGAACGACAGTAAAGGATGACAATGCGGTAAGGGACTGTTTGTATAAAGCAGCGGTACAATACGATCTCAAAGCGACTCCGGATGAGATCGCCAATCTGATGGGAACCAACAAGATCCATCTCTATCAGTTTCTGATCGCAAAAAGCCAGGGGAGGATCATGGATTTCCGGGGATTTGAGGAAGACATTTTTGAAGACACCTATGAGCTGGCTAAGAAGATTTATGACTGCTATGTGGAAATCATGATCGATTATTACCGGCATGACTGCCAGGAGATCGAAGGGGCTTCAAAGGTGTTTGAGTGGTGCCATAAAAATGATATTAAGGTTGCCACAGATACAGGGTTCCATTCAGATGTTAATCAGGCGATTTTCGATTGCCTGGGATGGTTAAGAGACGGTCTTGTGGACTGTGCGGTGGATCTGGATATGGTTCCTGAGGGAAAAGGACGCCCGGCTCCGTTTATGCTGTACCGGGCTATGCAGGAGCTGAATATCCAGAACGTAAGAAGCGTTATTAAGATCGGCGATACTCCGGCGGACATGCTGGAGGGGTATAACGCAGGCTGCCGTGCGGTCATTGGTGTGACCTCCGGTTCCACTCCTATCACTTCCTGGGGAAAATACTGGCACACCCATGTGATCGAAAGTGTCCGGGATCTGCCGGCTCTGATCGAAGCGGGTTACATTGTGTAGAAATGAACGCAGAAAAGCGTTCATGTTAAGGAGGAAACAGACCATGCAGAAAAGCTGGGAATCATATATTGATGTAGGTATTGTACTTCCAAAATTATTTTCCGGGATCGCAGATGATAAGGAGCGGTTTTCGCAGGGACTTATGACGATTCTTAAGGATCCGTTTTTTACCACGGTGGAAGTTTCTTATACACCGGATCCGGAAATCGTGGAAATGACAGGGGAGTATGCCCGTCTGGCAGGAGCGCAGGTGGTGTTTAACGGAGGCGACGCCGTAAGGCGATTAGGAATGGATCTAAGCAGCCTGGGGGAAGAGAAAAGGAAAGCCTCTGTGGAATCAGGGAAACAGCTGATCGACCAGTGCTACCAGGAAAATGCAAGGATCATGCACGTGGTAACAGGAAAGTACACCACGGAAGAAGAAAAAGACGCTATGCTGGAGGCATTTGAGCGTTCGCTCATGGAGCTCTGCGAGTATGCGGGACAGGCAGCGGTAGATTATGATCATACACTGGTGGTGTCTGTAGAGACGGGAGACCGGTATTTTGACCGGCATTATCTTCTTGGACCGACCAACGAAGCGGTGGCGATCGTAAGAAGGGTGAAGGAAAAATACGAAAATGTGGGGATCCTGCTGGATCAGAGTCATTTCCCTGTGATGCGGGAGGATCCGCATAAAGCTCTGTGGCAGGCAAAGGACTATCTTTCTCATGTCCACATCGGTAATTCATATGTGAAAGATATGGAGAAGCCGTATTTTGGGGATAAGCATCTGCCATTCGGTGTGCCAGGTTCGGAGGTGGATGCAGATGAGCTGGCCAGATTCTTGACCACCCTGCGGAAGATCGGCTTTTTCGCCCGCCCCACAGCAACCCGGAAACCATTGGTTTCTTTTGAGGTAGGACCTTTTAATGGTGAACCGGAAGAACTGGTAATTGCCAATATCAAGCGGGTATTCATAGAAGCATGGCAGAAGATCGACTGGGAGGAGTAAGACAAAATGAAGATTTTGATTGTGGGATATTATACAGAGGATACGGTTTCCAGGATCCGTGACGTATTTCCGAAAGACTGGGAGATCCGGGCGGTACAGCCGGGAGAGGAAGGAAACCATATCGGGGATGCAGACGTGCTGATCCCGGAACATATCCAGGTAAATGAGGCGCTTCTTCAGAAAGCGGGAAGGCTGAAGCTGGTACAGACCGGAGCCGGATATGATAATGTGGATATCGAAGCCTGCACAGAACACGGCGTGAAGGCTGCAAATGCAGCAGGCGTCAATGCAGATGCGGTAGCGGAGCATACGTTTGCCATGATCCTGGGATATTATAAGAATCTGCCCTTCCTGGATACATTTATGAAACAGGGAAAGGATGAGAAGCAGCTCTATTATAACGGAGCGGAGCTGAGAGGGAAAACGATAGGGATCATCGGCCTTGGGGCTATCGGAAGAAGAGTGGCGGCTTATTGTCATGCCATGGGAATCCACGTGCTGGGATACGATCCGTTTGTGAAAGAGTGTGCAGAATATGTCCGTCTTGTGGAGATGGAGGAACTCTTAAGAGAATCTGATATCATTACGGTACATGTGTATTTGAATGAAGAGACCAGACACATGTTCCGGAAAGAGACCTTCGGGAAGATGAAGGATGGGGCCCTTCTGGTCAATACAGCCAGAGGCGGCATCATCTGTCAGCCGGATCTGATCGAGGCATTGAAGACTGGCATGGTTGGCGGAGCCTGCCTGGATGTATTTGAGGAAGAACCGCTGCCTCTGGGCAGCGAGCTGCGTAAGCTTCCGAATGTGATCCTGACGCCTCATACTGCCGGGATGCCGGATGGTCTGAAGTTCCATAAGACCAGGTATGAATTTTTCCGGAAGAATATTGAGGCCGTGATGGCTGGGGAAGAAGTGCAGAGCGCGCTGAATTAGATAAAAAAGGGAAAATCAGTAACACAGGATTACCAATTTGATGGCAGTCCTGTGTTTTATTTTATATAACTTTAAATAAAATATTGATAATTTTATTGTGTTTTAATATTATAATAGTAAAAGGAGGTGCTTATATGGCGCAGGCTACTTTCAGTATTAGAATGGATGAAGCATTAAAAAAGAGGTTTGATGAATTGTGCAGCGAATTCGGCATGAATGCGACTACTGCTTTTAACATTTTTGCCAGAGCTGTTGTACGCGAAAGGAGAATTCCGTTTGAGATTAAAGCAGAAAATGCGGACAGTGCTTCTGTGGAAGGTCTAAAGTCTTTTTATGCTCTGCAGGATGAAGCAAGAAGAAATGGAATACAGGATATGCCACTCTCGGAAATTAATGAAGAAATTTCCAGAGTGCGAGATATGCGAGAGAAGTGAAGGATTGAATAAACAGCATAAAGAGCCGATATATGCAGTTATCGATGCCATTGAATGGGCATGGCCGCAAGAGAGATATTAATTGACACATATTGAAATATTGACTATAATATACTTAACAAGGGAACCGTTGGCCAGTGCACACCTGGCCGCCGGTAAAATATTTAACTATGGAATAGCGCCTTACTTTACCAGAGCAGGGGCGCTATTTTTGTGCTTTATTATTGTGACCATCCCACCTACAGCATCTGCTGTGTCAGGCAGAACTCAAGAAAGTCCCAGGGCACATCTGACGCTTTCAACGTGCCGGGGTAAACGCAGTAAAAATCCTCCGCTTCATTGTATTCCTTGACATGGATGAGAGCCAGGTCATTGTTTCCCAGAGATTCTTCGACGGCACAGCGGTACAGAAAAGAGATCGACTGACTGTTCTTTAAATACTGGATACAGGAGTACATGCTTCCGGTTTCAAAAGAAATATTGAAGGTATCCAGATCATATCCCAGACGAGTAAAAGCGTTTTTCAGAATTTCATAGGCATGAGAATCCTTTTCCCTGTAAACGATATTTTCTGACTGCAGCCGGGATAGAGAAACCTCCTGTCCGGCCAGCGGATGGGTCGGATTGCAGACACAGCAGACCGGTTCGCGGCGGAAAAGGCGGTGCGCCATTTCCGGGCACAGGTCGAAGCAGTCGGTGATGCAGAAATCAATCTCGCCCTGCAGAAGTTGTTGCTCCAGCTGTTCAGAAGAACCGATGGAGGAGGAAATCCTTCGGTCGGGATGTTTCTGCGTATAGGCAGAGATCAGCCTTGGAAGGATAAATTCACCAATCGTAGGATTGGTACCGATGCGGATCACAGGAATATTCGGAATCGAGGAAAGATTTTGGACATTGTCGCGAATTTCCTGGGAACGGATACGCAGTTCGGAAATTTCTTTAAATAAATAAGTACCCTCCGGGGTCAATGAAAATTGATGATTCTGATATAGAATGAGTTTGACGCCGTAATACTGCTCCAGATACCGGATGTGCTGCGATACAGCGGGTTGTGTTATATGCAGGTTCCCAGCAGTTTTTGTATAGCTTTTGCTGTGACAGAGATCTAAAAATGTTTCCAGACGAAAATCCAACATGTCTATCGCTTCTTTCTGTTTATCACAAATGTGTAAAATGATATTATAAAAAATTATACAACATCAGGATAAAAACTTCACTATAAATTAGATTTATAATGACATAAAAATACATAATTTGAAATCAGATAAAAGATGGATTATATTTAAAATATAAATACAATTTAAGTGAATAAATTGTATAAAAAGAAAACTAAATTATAATTCTGATATTTCAAACTTTTAAAGCAAAGGCGCAATAGATTTTTGAGTAATTGCGTCTTTTTTTATAAGAAAATGAAGATTCCGGCGCCGGGAACCCAAGAAGCGAAATAAGGAGAAATATCAGAAGGACAGGAGGAAACTATGGAACTGAGATTAGGCTTTGAACCAAGAAATGAATACCTTGCTTACGAGACATGGAAAGGGGCCATGGTATTATTAAGAGATGTTATGCTTGTAAAACCGGGCGAAAATGTTCTGGTTACTGGGGATACGTCTAGTGACAAGCGAGTTATGGACGCCTTTTCGGCAGCGGCTTATGCACTGGATGCGGTTCCTGTATGTATTACATATCCGACTGCGCCGCTTTCCCTCCTTGATCCTCCAAAACCGATTCAGGCAGCGGCAATGGAAGCGGATGTGTGGTTTGAGTGCGCTTACCAGACCGTGCAGCATACCCTGTCCTGGCAGGCGGCGATCAAGAATGGCGTCCGTTATATGTGCCTGACAGGAATGGATGTGGATATGCTGACCAGATGCGTGGCAAATGTGGAATATGACGCCATGATCGAATTTGGTGAATATCTGAAGGCAACGATCGAGCAGATTGATAAGATCGAAGTGAAAAGTGAAAATGGAACCAATCTGGTGGCTTATGAGAAAGGAAGAAAAGTACGTCATTCCGGACAGAGAGGAACCATTAAAGGATATCCGTTCATGCTGGGCGGTCAGATCAGCTGGTGCCCGCTGGAATCTACGATTAACGGAACTCTGGTGCTGGACGGCGCTTTATGGCCGCCGGCTGACATCTGTATCCTGAAAGATCCGATTAAGCTGACACTGAAGGATGGCGTAGTGACTGAAATCGAAGGTGGAAGAGATGCGCAGAGACTCAAAGAGTGGATGGCATCCTTTAACGACCCGGCGTCCTATCGGCTGGCACATTACTCTCTGGGATTTAATCCTGGTGTGACCGCACCTACCGGAAGGATCGTAGAAGATGAAAGAGTCTTTGGCGGTATCGAGTTTGGTATCGGCAGCCAGGGAGCGGCTATTATGGGAGAGAAATGGGATGCGCCAAGTCATACTGACGGAACGATTTTAAAGCCGACACTGATCTTCGACGGAAAAGTATTTGAGGAAAACGGAATCTATAAGGATGAAAAAGCAAGAGAGTTCTGCCGGAGAATGAAGGTGGCAGGTTACTAGGAGGTGTGAGATATGGAATTAAGATTGGGATTTGAACCTCTGGATGATTATCTGAAATATGAGTTATATAAAGGAGCAATGAAGCTGGTGCAGGATGTAATGCTGGCAAAACCCGGGGAAACTGTGATGGTGACAGCGGATACCTCCACGGATATGCGGGTTGCAAATGCGCTGGCAGCCGCTGCCTATGCCATTGACGCGGTTCCCGTTCTGGTAGAATATCCGACGGCAAAAGAGACCTGTATCGACCCGCCGCTTCCGCTTCAGGCAGCGGCCTGCAAGGCAGATGTGTGGATTGAACTGGCGGATAAGAATGTCCAGCATACCCTTTCCTGGCAGAAAGCATTATCCTGTGGATGCCGTTATACCTGTCTGACAGGAATGGATGTGGATATGATCGTGCGCTGTATCACTCACGTGGATTATGACCTGGTTATTAAGCTGGGCGAGAAGATGAAATCCATCATTGAACAGGCCGGAACGGTACAGATCCTGAGCAAGAACGGTACAGATCTAAGAGGAGAGATGCAGGGAAGAAGAGTCCGTCATTCCGGCAGGAAGGCGATTGAAAAGGGGCAGTCTAATATGATGTGCGGTCAGATCAGCTGGAACTGTATGGAATCCACGATCAATGGAACACTGGTGTTTGACGGTGCTTTATGGCCGCCGGCAGAAATCGGCCTCTTAAGTGCACCTGTAAAACTGACGGTAGAAAAAGGTGTAGTAACAAAGGTAGAGGGCGGACGAGATGCAGACATCTTTCGGAGTTGGCTGGCAGGTTATAATGATCCGGCATCTTATAGAGTTGCCCACTATTCACTGGGCTTTAACCCGGGTGTGATGGCGCCTACCGGAAGAATCGTGGAGGACGAAAGAGTCTTTGGCGGTATCGAATTCGGTATCGGAAGCCAGGGCGCGTCTATCCTGGCGGAAAAGTGGGATGCACCGAGCCACACAGACGGAACGATCCTGAAACCGACGATCCTGTTGGATGGGAAAGTATTTGAAGAGGACGGAGTTTACCAGCATCCTGAAGTGCGGGAAATCTGTAAGGAATTAGGGGTGGCAGGATACTAGAAAGTGTAAGTCTGCTGTCGGTGAAGGAGTAGATGAAAGGAGGACTCGGATTGAAGATAGGGATGATACAGCTTGCGGCAATTGAAGGCGATGTCTCCGGAAATTGTACGAAGATTAGAAATTGGGTCAAGACATACGCAGGTCAGGACTATGACATATTATGTTTTCCGGAACTTTGTATTAGTGGATATGAATTTGAAAGTGCAGCTTCCCTGGATGAAATGGAATTTATGGCAGGACTGGCGAAGGAATATGGACAGGCACTGATCGCAGGAGTCCACAGCGTACACGGCGAGGAGCATTATAATTCTACTGGCTTCTGGGATGAGACTGGAAATCTTCTGGGAGAATATAAGAAAATTCATTTGTGGGCAAAGGAAAATGATTTTTTTACCAGAGGAGAAAAGTTGATTACCGTAGACTACCGCGGGTGGAAGATCGGAATGTTAATGTGTGCAGACCTGGGATTTGCAGAAATTTCCACACCACTTTCCTTGAAAGAGGGAGTAGATATTATTATATACCCTAGCGCCTGGGGCTATGGATCAGAAGAGTTGTTTGTAAATTGTGCAAAGATCAGAGCTGCAGAGAACCAAGTGTTTACAGTGGCATTAAATAGAGCTTGCGGAAACGAAATGTATTGCGGAAATTCTATAGCTGCAAATCCAGACGGTACAACACTGTCAAGAATTGTGAGTACGGAAGAAGCCTTTGGAACTGTTACATTTGAGAAGGAAAAGTTAGAGAAGGCAAGAGAATTTATTCCGTGGAGAAAGATGAAGCAGGAAATAATCTACAGAAAAATACGAGAAAAGTACAACTAAGATAAGAAGGAGGGAATGAGATGTTTGATGAGAAAGCAAAAACCAGCGGAAATGCTGTTGAGGCGGATGAACCGATGACCCCGATTCCGGAAGAAAGCAGAGAGCATTGGATATCACCGGCAGTTGTGTTTGGCGGATTAGAATTCAGTGTTTCTGTCTTGATGATTGGTGCCACTCTGATAGGGGCGTTTGGATTAAGAGGGATGGTTCCGGTGGTGCTGTTCACCTTTTTAATCCTGACCTGGGGCGGAAACGCTTTAAACGGATACATGGGAGCGAAAACAGGATTGTCATCTTCGGTCATCGCACGGCAGGGATTTGGAGACAAACAGGCCAAGTTTATTATTGCACTCGTTATTGGTGTAATCAGCATGGGCTGGTGGGCAATCCAGACATCTGTGACGGGAAATGCTTTGTGTGCAATTTTAGGGATTGACTATACAGTGGAAAAAATACCGTGGGCTATTGTTACGATCATTGTAGGTATTCTATTTGCGATTCCGGCAGTCATTGGTTATTCCTCCATGAAATGGACAGACTATCTTGCGGTTCCCGGCGGTCTCCTTTTGTGTATTGTAGGAATTTACCTGGCGCTAAAAAACGTAGGGTGGTCGAACATCATAAGTTTTGAAGGAGACGGAAGTATGACATTTGCTGCCGGAGTGACGACACTTCTTGGAATGAATGTATCGCAGTGGGTAATTTCAGCAGATTATACCAGATATGCAAAGGCAAAATGGAAGGATAATATTTTAATACCACTTGGTATTATTGCGATAGGGATACCACTTGTATTTATAGGCGGTGTCATGGCAGCAGGAAATGGAACCGCAGATATTGTGTCAGTTATGCAGGGGCTGGGCTTCCCGGTATGGGGCTTCCTGGTACTGTGGCTGGCGTCATGGACAAGCCAGCTTGTCAATAACTATACAATGGGATTGTCCTTTTCTAATATACTGAATGTAAAAACAGGAAAAGGGAGAGCAATCGTAACGTTGGGAGCAACGGTTATTTCCATCATCCTTTCCCTATGGGGAATTCTGGACCATTTTACAGATCTGCTTAATCTGGCAGCACTTTTATACCCGGCGATAGCGGGTGTCATGTTTGTAGACTTTTTTGCAAGAAAGCAGAAATGGGAAGATAATACAGGATGGAATGTTATGGCTACAATTGCAATGGTGGCAGGAACTGCTGTGGGCTATGTAACAACATATGTAGTTGTTGTGGGTATACCTCCGCTTCAGTCGCTGATTGTCACGGGACTTGCTTATTATATTCTGATGAGGATCAAGGCAAAGGCAGCGCCTGATAAGTTTACAGAAGGCATGTTTGATGAAGCGTAAGGGATAAAACAGGAGTAGACCATGGAAGAAAGAATCAATGAACTTATTGAATCCTACCGGGAGGATATGATCCGGTCTTTGGAAGATCTGGTGAAGATCCCAAGCGTGATCGATCCGGACAGCGCAGGAGAAGGGAAGCCGTTTGGAGCAGAAGTGAGAAAGGCGCTGGACGCTGTCTTGAAACTGTCGGAAGAACTGGGGTTTGAGACAAAGGATTATGACGGCTATGCAGGGACTGCGGGGTTTGGGACCGAAGGAAAAGAGGTAGGTATTCTGTCTCATATCGATGTGGTACCGCCTGGAAATGGGTGGACCAAAGAACCCTTTGCACCGGAGATCTGTTCCGGAAAGATGTACGGACGCGGGACCATAGACGACAAAGGACCAATGGTTGCTGCGCTCTATGCGATGAAGGCAGTCAGGGAAAGCGGACTTCCGTTTAAAAATCATGTCCGGCATATCATTGGGTGTGACGAAGAGACCGGACACCGCTGCATTAAATATTATCTGACCAAAGAAAGAGGCCCGGATCTTGGATTTTCGCCGGATGGCATGTTTTCTGTGATCCATGCGGAAAAAGGGATTCTGCGTTTTAAGATGGAAAAAGAATGGGAAAAGCCGGAAAATAAGGACGGTCTTCACATCATCAAAGTACAAGGCGGAACCGTGATCAATGCGGTTCCGAACCTGGCGGAGGTGTGGCTTGGCGGTGCGGAAGGAGTCCTGGCGGATGCCCGGAAACAGTTCCTGACAGCCTGCCCCCAGGGAGAATCACAATGGAAAGAAGATGCTTTGTGCCTTTGTTTTCCGGGACTCAGCGCCCATGCGATGCAGCCCTGGCTTGGGAAAAATGCGATCTTGCCCATGATAAGATTTTTAAAGGAGCTTCCCTTTGCTGATCCAAGAGAGCAGGAATATTTCAGAAGCTTGGACGCACTGTTTGGAGACGGCTGGGAAGGCAGGAACTTAGGCATTGCCTGCGAGGATCAGCTGTCAGGAAAGCTGAGCATGAATCTTGGGATCCTTACAATAGAAGAAGGAAAGAGCGAGGCAAAGATCGATATCCGCTGTCCGGTCCATGTGGATCTTCAGATGGTATGGAAAACGATCTGCCTGACCTGCGAAAAGTACGGATTCAAACCGGAATACTGGCAAATGAGGGATCCTTTGTATGTGCCGAAGGATGCGGAGCTGGTACAGATCCTTCTGGATGTATACGAAGACGTGACCGGCAAACGGGAAGAGCCCATCACCATCGGCGGCGGGACCTACTGCCGGGATGTAGAGAATTTTGTTTCCTTTGGACCGGTGTTCCCGGGAGAGCCGGAGCTTGCTCATGAGGCGGATGAATTTATCGATCTGGAGCAAATGATGGAATGTGCCCGGCTGTACGCACAGGCATTGTATCGTCTGATGACGTGCTGATGCGTCCGGCAGGCGGAATGTTCACAGAATCATCAGAATTATTTCATAGATCTATCACAGGAAGATCACAACATTTCTGTAGAATCATCACATCAGTTTTTTATGCCTGAAGGGAAAACATGATGGAGGTGACGGATGTTGGGAAGCCGGATAGAGGAACAGGAAAGAATGATAGAGCTGGTGCGGCAGGGAGCTTGTAAAAGAGCATTGCAGGAGATGGATGAAAAAGCAGTGCAGAAAATGCGGCCAGAGCAGGTAAGCAGACTACTCTCTGCTCTGATCCCGTTTCGTTCCAGACCGGCCCGTGAGATCGAAGAACTGGTATTCCAGAACGGAAGATGGAGCTGGACCGAAAAAGATGAAGAAGGATTTTTGCTGCATGAACAGATGATACGGGGCGGGCGTGTGGACATGGCGGCGAAGGCAGCCGAGAGAATACGGAAAAGAGAGGCGGGAGATTCCGGCCTCTCTTTTGTATGGGTGGAATTAGTGGTTTACCTGCTGGACAAGTGCCAGCGCCTGCCGGCGAGAAATATGCTGGAAAAAGATTTCTCTTTGCAGCGGCGCCGAAGTCATGGCAGAGCGGCTCCTGAAGAAGACAGAGGATTATCAGTATCTCCCGCAGATTGCGGAAGGCAGGGAGGAGGTGTTTGATCTCCTGCTTGGCGTGCCGGCGCGGAAGGTTCTGGACGAGGTAAAAAAGGAAGTGCTGTACAGTGCGCTGGTCAGTGAACACTGGAAAGAACGTCTGGAGACGCTGGAGCAGAAGGGATGGACAAAAAGCAGCCGGCAAAGAAAAGGAAAGATCCAGTTTGTGGACGAATCCATAAGGAGGCTGGAAAAGAAAAAATATGCATCTGACAGAAGGGGGAAACTGGAGCAGGTGGCGGATAAGGCAAGAATCAGATTTGTAAAGGCATATGGGCAGGAGTAGAGCGCGGGGACGTGACGCCTTGCATCAGATGTCCGGATATAGTAGAATGAATCCATCTTTGAGATATATTAGGAAAGGATTGAAGGTCATGACGATCAATCAGCTGAGTTATCTTATCACTATTGCCGAGACAGGATCTTTGAATAAAGCGGCCGAGCTTCTGTATATTTCCCAGCCCTCTTTATCCGGTGCGGTACAGGAACTGGAAAAGGAGCTGGGAATCATTATATTCCGGCGCACTGGCAGAGGGGTCACGCTGACCACAGACGGAGCAGAGTTTTTGCTCTATGCAAAGCAGCTGTATGGCCAGTACGAGGAAATTTTAGAAAAGTACGGGAAAAACGGAAGGCGGAAAAAGAAGTTCGGCGTTTCGACCCAGCATTATTCCTTTGCCGTAAAGGCCTTTGTGGAGATGGCAAAGGCTTTTGATATGTCCAAATATGAGTTTGCGATCCGGGAGACGAAGACAGAAGAAGTGATCCGGGATGTCAGCAATCTGAAAAGTGAGGTCGGCGTGCTTTACCTTTGTGATTTTAACCGTAAGTGGATAGAGAAGCTGCTTCGGTCATCGGGGCTCGTATTTCATCACCTGATTGACTGCCGGGCTTATGTCTATTTATGGAAACGCCACCCGCTGGCCGGTGAAGCGGCGATCAGTTTTGACCAGCTTCGGGATTACCCCTGTCTGTCCTTTGAACAGGGAGAGAACAGTTCCTTTTATTTTGCGGAGGAAATCCTGGCGGACAATGAATACTCCCGGATGATCCGTGCAAATGACAGAGCCACGATGCTGAACCTGATGATCGGCCTGAACGGATACACGTTGTGTTCCGGTATTATCTGCGAGGAATTAAACGGAAATGATTTCCTGGCAGTCCCGTTCCGGGATGACGAGGAAAACCGGAACAGTATCATGCGGATCGGATATATTGTAAAGAAAAATACGATACTTACCGAAATGGGAGAGCTGTATGTAGAGGAGCTGAAACGGTGTCTTAAGATGTGAATTTTCTGTGTAGATATTGTGAAAAGTCTGCCGGCGCCGTCTTCTTGTGCTATAGTTATCAAGTAAATGGAAAAAAGTCAGGGAAGAAGGTGGAACATGAGAATCATCAGACGGCTGCCAGGTGTTCTGTCCACAGCGGTAATGGTTTCCTGCCTGGTCGTGACCTCTGTAACGGCGGCGCCTTCACAGGATAGCCTGGAAGAGCAGAAATCCGCGGCGGAAAGTGAAGCGGAGGATCTGCAGGCACAGCTGACCGAGCTTTTGGACAAAGTCGGAAAGATGGAGGAAAAGCTGATCGAGACAGGAGAGAAGATCACGCAGACACAGTCGGATCTGGAAGAAGCACAGGCAAAAGCAGAACAGCAGTATGCAGACATGAAAGTCCGGATCAAGTATATGTATGAAAATGGGGAATCGGATCTTTGGGAAGTCTTTTTAGAGGCGAAGGATTTCTCGGATTTTCTGAATAAGGCAGAATATGTAAGCAATGTGCACTCTTATGACAGGCAGCAGCTGGAGGAATTAAAGAAGACGCAGAATGAGATCCAGGAATTAAAGGACACGCTGGAAACAGAACAGGCAAGCCTGGAAAGCCAGCAGGCAGACTATGAGGAGCAGGAAACCCAGTTAAATGCGCAGCTGGAGGAGACAAAGGCCCAGATTGCAGACTATGATGAACAGATCCAGGCAGCTGCAGAAGCGGCGGCACAGGAGGCGATAGCCAGAGAGGCTGATAATACGGACACTGCTTCGGAAGAAAGTTCCGGGGGTACTACGGATGGCGGCAGCAGTTCCGGAGGCTCCGGCAGTACATCAAACAGCGGATCTACAGGAAGTTCCAGCGGAAATACGTCTGTGGCACAGACCATTGTAAATGCGGCATACAGCCAGCTGGGCGTACCCTATGTTTATGGAGGGACAACGGCGGGTGTAGGCTTTGACTGTTCAGGGCTGGTACAATACTGCCATGCAGTAGCGGGAATCTCTTTGCCAAGGACATCCCAGGCGCAGGGAGGCTGCGGCATAGCGGTCAGTGACCCGCAGCCTGGCGATCTGGTATGCTACGGAAGCCATATTGGAATTTATATTGGAAACGGGCAGATGATTCACGCGCCTCATACTGGAGATGTGGTGAAGATTGCAAGTGTATACGGATCTCCATGGTATCGGCGATGCTGGTAAAATTGAATATAAGTATATGGGAAACGGCGGCACGGAAGAAACCCATGCCGCCGTTTTGCAGTAATATCAGTTTCGCCAGAAGAACATTTATGCTAGAATGGTAAAAAACGTAAGAGGGGGATAATGATGAGAATCGGGATCTGTGATGATGAGCCGGTTTTTCTGGAAATCATGCGAAAAGAGCTGGAGGCGTATTACCGCAGCCTGGATCTGGAGGTGCGGGCGTTTTCTGACGGAAAGGAGCTTGAGGAGGCGGTAAAAAAAGAGCCGTTTTCTTACACCTGCATTTTTCTGGATGTAGAAATGCCGGGGATGAACGGATTTGAGACGGCAAAAGCATTGCGAGACGCAGGATGTCAGGCGCCGGTGATCCTTCTGACCAGTCATCGTGAATATGCGCCGGAAGGATATGAGGTTGGAGCCTTTCGTTTTCTCACGAAACCGCTGGAAAAAGATAAGCTGCATCGTGCGCTGGAGGCAGTGGAAAATGAGAAAAGGGACAGGGGGCGTCTGCTGGTCAGCCAGAGCGGAAGAGAATTCTATCTTCCGCTAAATGAAATTTTATATTTTAAAAGTGAAAATGTATATCTGGATATACAGACGGAAAAAGGTCGTTTTCTGGTTCGGAAAAAATTAAAGGAACAGCTTGCAGAGTTACCGGAAACAGCTTTTTTTCAAGTGCACAGAAGTTACATTGTAAATCTGGAAAAGATACAGTCTTTTGACGGGAAAGAGGTCGCTTTGGCAGACGGAAGCAAGATCCCTGTGGGGAGAGGGAAAAGAGCGGCGTTTCAGGGGGCGGTGATCCGATATCTGAAAGAGGGAGATCAATGATGGGAGCAAAATGGGGGATGGTAATCTATAACTGTATATCTGCAGCGGAGATCCTGCTGGCGCTTGTGTGTATCAGCAGAGTGGTTTACCTGGAGCCGGGAATGTCGGGAAGAAGGAACAAGCTCCTGTTTGCAGTAGCGTTTCTTGTGCCAACGCTGTTTGTGCAGATATGTCCGGGAATGAGCAAGGATATCTTTTCGGCTTTCCCTGTTTGCTTCTTTGCTGTTTACATGGTAATCGTAAGAAGGGAAAAAAGAATCCGGGGAATATTCCTGACGGTTCCTGTGCTTGGGTTCCTGATGGGGATCGTATCCGTATTTTATGCGGTCCCATATACGCTGACGGGGAAATATCCGTCAGAAGGCGGATGGCTGTATGCAGTGGACGCACTGTTCTGGATCGCTGTTTGGATCATTTACTGGAAACGAGACGAGACCGTGCACCTGCTCCGGCTGGATGAGCCTTACCGGAGGCTGGGGAAGTGGGAGCGAAACTTTCTGCATGCTGCGGGGGTGTTTTTGTTTGTGATAGGAGCGATGCTGATGGCGGTCACACAGACGGGCATATCCGGCACTGCGGCCAGAGTGATTACCGGATTTGGAAGCCTTGCGTCGGTGTTTTTGGAAATGTCTGTGGTCATTTTGGTATGGCAGGGGAATCAGAAAGACTATTACCAGTATATGACTACGATAGGAGAGCATTATCTGCAGGCTGAGCTCCGGCATTTCCGGGCATACCAGGAAAGGGAGACCAGGGTGCGTAAAATGCGCCATGACATGAGGAACCATCTGCTGTGTCTGAGAGAGCTGGCGGAAAATGGAAAAACGGAGCAGATTAAGGAGTATCTGGGGGAGCTTTCGGGAGCCTTGCGTGAAACAGAGCAGACAGTATACAGCGGAAATGAGATTGCGGATGCAATTATTAATGAAAAGGAAGTGCTTGCAAGGGCGGGCGGCGTCAGGATCAGCCTGGAAGGAAGACTTCCCGCGGAGATTACGATAAAAGCGACAGATCTGTGTACGATTTTTGCCAATGCGCTGGATAATGCATTAGAAGCAGTGAAAGATCTGGAGGAAAAATGGATTGATATCCGGATCAGGCAGCAGGGGCGGATGCTGTTTATCACATTCCGGAATCCCACGGAGGAGAAAGAAGTTGTGCCTCCTGGCAGTACCAGAAAAGAAGATCCGGAAAATCACGGATTTGGGATCCTGAATATGACCTATGCGGCAAAAAAGTATCAGGGAAGTGTGCAGTGCAGGATTGAAACTGCAAAAGGCACAAGAGTGTACAGTACAGAGATTTTACTGCTTTTGCCGGAGAAGGAGCGGGAAGCCTGAGCTCTCCGTGTGCCGTTTACAACATACAGAGCACCGTTTGCAACGAAAAGCGGGTGCTCTGTTCCTTTTTGCCTTATAGTAGAAAGCGAAAAGAAAAGGATTTGAAAAGTTAAGGCAAAAGGAGAGACGGAATGAAGAAAGAAATAAAAAAGCTGGTGAATCAGATATCAAGAGATGTTCTGGTTTATTATGTGCTGTTGGCAGGGGTAACATTTACATTTGCAATCGTAAGGAGTGTGATGATGTTATCCAGGGCAGGAGGCGGTGAGACCGGGACAGTGGTTGCGGAATTGGGCAAGAGTGTAAGAGCGCATGCGGGAATCCTGAGTATTGCGGGAACTGCGGCAGGGCTTTTGTTCCTGTTTTTCCGGTATCGTAAAAGAGGAAGTCTTAAAAGGATGTGGCAGGAGAGAAAAGAGATGAAGCTGCCTGCATTTCTGCGTATTTTCTGTGTGTTTATGTCCTGTCAGGTAATCTTTATGGTGGCAGCAGCACTAGCGGAAGCAGCATTAAATCCCCTGGGATACACGTTGGCGGAAGCAGCACAGAACGCTACGGCCATCAGCGGGACGCTGCCGTTATTTCTTTATACCGCACTGGTAGGGCCTGTGGCAGAAGAAGTGGTCTTCCGGGGATTTATCATGGACAGGCTGCTTCCCTATGGCAAAGGATTTGCGATTGTTTTGTCGGCAGTACTGTTTGGCGTGATGCACGGAAATTTCCTGCAGGGGCTGTTTGCGTTCGGGGCAGGGCTGGTATTTGGCTATGTTGCGGTGGAATATTCTCTGAAATGGTCTGCCCTGATCCATGTAATCAATAACATGGTATTCAGCGATCTTCTGGGGAGAGTAACAAAGCAGCTGCCGGAGACAGCCAGGTCGGCTGTAGAGTACGGGATTGCGCTGGCGTTTTTTGCAGCGGCATGTGTAATCCTGTTCCGGAAAAGAAATGAAATTCGCGGCTGGTGGCAGGAAAACCGGCCGGAAAAGAGATACTGGGCCTATGCGTTTACCGCTGTATGGATGATTTTATTTATCATCATGGAGATTTGCGTGGCCATGGACGGCGTAGGCCGCATCTAATATTCATTTATGAAGACGGGCAGGCAATCTCCATCATCTGTTCGATAACGTGGTGCAAAAGCAGTGCCTGAGGAGTTTTGGCGGCTTTATAATATACTTCTTTCCCTTCCCGGCGGCTGGTAATAAGGCCGCTGGTTTTTAATTGTCTGAGATGGTGAGAGACGGCGGGACTGCTCATGTCTACCATGGAGGAAATATTGATCACACATTCTTCGCAGTGGCATAAAAGCCAGAAGATACGTACACGGCTCCCGTCGCCCATCTGTTTGAAAATATCTGCTACTGTCTGAAAATCATCAATACTGGGCAGCTGTGCCAGATTCTGTTCGATATTCTGTCCGTGGTCGTGGGGCAGTCTGTAGTCTGTCATGGTAGAATCTCCTTTCGCTGATGTAATGCCAGACTGCAGGCTTTGCCTCTGGCATCTTATAAGTTATTCTATTATAGGTTCCGGGACGGCGCAATAAAAAAGTAAAAAAGATTTAGGCTAAGGGATTGACATATCCTGATACTGTGCATATAATAAAACCAACGATTAAACAAATGATTAATTGTTTGAGATGAGAATGAAGGGAAAGGAAGCGGGAAAATGAAGAAGACGTATAAAATCGACGTTGATTGTGCAAACTGTGCAAACAAAATGGAAGAAGCGGCAAATAATACCGCAGGGGTGAAACATGCAACTGTTAATTTCATGATGCTGAAGATGATCGTGGAGTTTGAGGAAGGCTATGAGCCAAAAACGGTCATGAAGGATGTGCTGAAAAATTGCAGGAAGGTAGAAGACGACTGCGAGATTTTCTTATAATCCGCTTAAAGCAAGGAGTAGTGCTATGAATAAGAAGCAGAAAAAGATGCTGATCCGGATCCTGATCTCGGCGGCTCTGCTGATTGCGCTGAGTTTTGCGCCGGTCACGGGAATTGCAAGATTCGTCCTGTATCTGGTGCCGTATCTGATCATCGGGTATGACATTTTGCTGAAGGCTTTCAAAGGGATAAAAAACCGCCAGATGTTTGATGAGAATTTTTTGATGGCGGTTGCCACGGTCGGAGCCATTGCTATCGCACTTTATGAACAGAGCGGAGACTATACAGAAGCGATTGCCGTTATGCTGTTTTATCAGATCGGGGAGCTGTTTCAGAGTTACGCGGTGGGTAAGAGTCGGCGAAATATCAGTGAACTGATGGATATACGGCCGGACTATGCCAATGTGGAGCAGGACGGAAAGCTTGAGAAGGTGGATCCGGACGAGGTGGAAATTGGAAGCGTGATCGTGGTGCAGCCGGGAGAGAAGGTTCCGATCGACGGCGTGATCCTGGAGGGATCCTCCACATTGAACACCAGCGCGCTGACAGGAGAAAGCATCCCGAGAGAGGCTGCTGCAGGGGATGAGATTATCAGCGGATGTATTAATATGACAGGGCTTTTGAAGGTAAAGACTACGAAAGAGTTTGGGGAATCGACGGTTTCCAGAATCCTGGATCTGGTAGAAAATGCCAGTTCAAGAAAGTCCAGATCTGAAGAATTTATATCCAGATTTGCAAGGATCTATACACCGGCGGTTTGTTATGCGGCACTGGCTCTTGCATTTCTTCCTCCTCTGGTCAGAATGATTGGGATGGGGCTTGCGGCGGACTGGGATATCTGGATCTACCGGGCGCTTACCTTCCTGGTTATCAGCTGTCCATGTGCGCTTGTTATCAGTATTCCGCTCAGCTTTTTCGCGGGGATCGGAGGAGCCAGCAACGCAGGAGTCCTGGTAAAAGGGTCTAACTATCTGGAAACATTGTCTCAGACAAAAATTGTTGTATTTGACAAGACGGGAACATTGACCCGGGGAGTGTTTGAAGTCAATGGAATTCACCATAATGAGATGGAAGACGAGAAGCTGATCGAGTATGCGGCGCTGGCGGAAAGTGCTTCCTCACATCCGATCAGCAGAAGCATTCAGAAAGCCTATGGAAAAGAGATTGACCGCTCCCGCGTAACAGATATCAGGGAGATCAGCGGAAACGGTGTGCTGGCAAAGGTGGACGGCCATGAGGTGGCCGCGGGAAATGATAAATTGATGGAGCGTCTGGGGATTGAATATATCGGATGCCATCTGGTAGGCACTATTATACACGTTGCGGTTGACGGGACGTATGCCGGCCATATTGTGATTTCAGATGTTTTAAAACCTCATTCAAAGGAGGCGGTCCGGGAATTAAAGACAGCGGGCGTACAAAAGACAGTTATGCTGACAGGAGATATCCGCAGAGTCGCAGAACAGGTAGCAGGAGAGCTTGGGCTGGACGCAGTGTACAGCGAGCTTCTTCCGGCAGATAAGGTAGAGAAGGTAGAGGCTTTGCTTGCATCGAAACCAGAGAAAGAAAAGCTGGCGTTTGTGGGCGATGGCATCAATGACGCACCGGTGTTAGGGAGAGCCGATATCGGGATTGCTATGGGGGCCATGGGATCAGATGCAGCTATCGAGGCTGCGGACGTGGTATTGATGGATGATGATCCCATGAAGATTTCCAAAGCGATTAAAATATCCAGGAAATGTCTGCGGATCGTATATCAGAATATTGTGTTTGCCATCGGTGTGAAGCTGATCTGCCTGCTGCTTGGCGCACTGGGGATCGCCAACATGTGGCTGGCTATCTTTGCCGATGTGGGTGTTATGATCATTGCGGTGCTCAATGCGATCCGGGCGCTGTTTGTAAAAAATTTATAAGATAATGAAAAATCTTAATTGAAGAAATGGCCGGTTATAGCTTCAGCCTATAGCCGGCTATTTCTTTTACGTATTAGCGGGAATGAGACCGTCGTGGTAGGATATCGGAAAAGGAGGACGATATCATGACAACGAGCAGAAGTGACATTAAAAATTCGGCAAACTGGGGATTTGAGACGAAGCAGGTACATATCGGGCAGGAAAATCCGGATCTGGCAACCGGAGCCAGGGCTGTCCCGATCTATGCATCCACGTCGTTTGTATTTGAAGACTGCCGGCATGCGGCAGACCGATTTGCCCTGAGGGACGAGGGAAATATATATGGAAGATTGACCAATCCTACCGGGGAGGTGTTTGAAAGGAGAATGGCAGCGCTGGAGGGCGGAGCGGCAGCGCTGGCAGTAAGTTCAGGAGCGGCGGCCGTTTCTTATGCGATCCAGGCGCTTGCGAAAGCCGGAGAGCACATCGTGGCATCCAGGAATATTTATGGAGGAACCTATCATCTGCTGGCCCACACGCTTCCGCTAACAGCGGGTATCACAGCCACCTTTGTGGATCCGGAGGAGGAAGGGGCGTTTGAGGGCGCCATACAGGAAAATACAAAGGCAGTTTTTACCGAGACTCTGGGAAATCCGCATTCCAATGTGGCGGATCTGGAGACACTTTCAAAGATCGCACACAGTCATCAGATCCCTCTGGTGGTGGATTCCACATTTGCGACGCCTTACCTGGTGCGGCCCATCGAGCACGGAGCGGATATTGTGGTACACTCGGCGACGAAATTTATCGGCGGGCATGGAACGGCCCTTGGAGGAGTGCTGGTCGATGGCGGACGGTTTGACTGGAAAGCGTCTGGGAAATATCCCTGGATTTCCGAAGCAAACCCCAGCTATCACGGAATCTCTTTTACAGAGGCGGCGCCGGAAGCGCCATTTGCGGCTTATGTCCGGGCGGTACTCCTTAGGGATACGGGAGCCACACTCTCGCCCTTCCATGCCTTTTTGTTACTCCAGGGGCTGGAAACACTGTCTCTCCGGGTAGAGCGGCATGTGGAAAATGCACGGAAGATCGTAGAGTATCTGTCCGGGCATCCAAAAGTAGAAGCTGTGCATCATCCGTCCCTTGAAGGCGAACCAACGCATACACTCTACAAAAAGTATTTTCCCAAGGGCGGAGGCTCCATCTTTACCTTTGAGATTAAGGGAGGAGAAAGAGAGGCGAGGGCCTTTATCGACAATCTGCCGATCTTCTCCCTGCTGGCCAATGTGGCAGACGTAAAATCCCTGGTGATCCATCCGGCTACCACTACCCACAGCCAGTGTACGGAGGAAGAGCTGGCGGAGCAGGGAATCAGACCCAACACGATCCGGCTGTCTATCGGCATTGAGAAGGCGGAGGATCTGATTGCGGCACTGGAGGAGGGATTCCGGCAATAAAAAGTATGCATTTAAGTTATACTTTAGTGCTTGATTGGCATTGTACTTTTTCAGATTCGCACATTAGAATATAGATAGGGAGGACGAAAGGATTCCCGGGAAAACAGACGGAAGATTCAGGAGGTATGTGCGATGGAAATGGTAACTTTAAATGATGGAAATAAAATACCAGCAGTGGGATTTGGCGTATTCCTTATCCCAAATGATGGAGCGACATATGAAGCGGTAACCCGGGCGTTAAAGGCAGGATACCGTCATATTGATACAGCGGCCGCATATTTTAACGAAGCTGAGGTGGGAAAAGCGGTAAAGGACAGCGGGATTCCCAGAGAAGAGATTTTTATCACAAGCAAACTCTGGCTCCAGGATTATGGATATGAAGCAGCAAAGAAAGGTCTTGAAACATCTCTGGAAAAACTGGGGCTTGACTATGTAGACCTGTATCTGCTGCACCAGCCCTACGGGGATGTGGCCGGAGCATGGAAAGCCCTGGAGGAAGCAAAGGCGGAAGGAAAGATAAGATCCATTGGCGTCAGCAACATGACACCGAAGATCTGGAAGGAATTTGTGCCGCAATTTGCGACGATGCCTGCTGTAAACCAGGTGGAGTGCAATCCCTTCTTCCAGCAGAAAGAGCTGCGTGCGCTTCTTGCTGAGAATGATGTAAAGATTGAGGCCTATCAGCCGTTGGGACATGGGGATGAGACACTTCTTAGCCATCCGGATATTGTAAAACTGGCGGACAAATATGGAAAGAATCCAGGGCAGATTATTCTCAGGTTTGAGGTGCAGGACGGATTGATCGTTCTGCCGAAATCCACGAATCCACAGAGGATTGCAGGAAATATTGATATCTTTGATTTCGAGCTGTCAGACGGCGAAATGGACAGTCTGTGGACGCTGGATACAGGAAAGGGGCACCACGATCCGGAGGCGCCGGGAGTGGCAGAGATGCTGCTGAATAATTATAAGATCCATGACTGATTGTAATTGGGGACGGGGGATTTCTTAAAATCCCCCGTCCCCAATTAGTATGTCTAACCCTTACAGGAAAGAATGGTCTGGTAATTGGCCTGGTCGGTATCGCCTTCGGTGCTGATGCAAAGCACCCGTGAATGTGCATCTAATCCAAGGGAGTGCCGGATATCAGAAAGAGTGTTATCTTCCATAAGAGCAGCGAGGATACCTGCGCCGACGGCTCCGGATTCGCCGGATACGATTGGAGGATCGCCCGGTTCCGGGCGCCCAAGCAGACGCATCCCTCTGGCAGAGTAATCATCGCTGCAGGAGAAAAAGGCGGCGGCTCCTCTGCGGATGATTTCCCAGCTTATGGTACAGGGCTCACCGCAGCAAAGGCCAGCCATCATACTGTCCATATCACCTGTTACCGGAGTGATGGTCCCGGATCGGGCGCTTCGGTACAGACAGTCTGCCTTGTCTGGCTCAACGATGCAGGTGACGGGACACTCTTCGCCAAGTCTTGCGGCAAAGCTTCCAAGCATAGCCCCGGCGAAGCTTCCGACGCCCGCCTGAAGGAAAAGATGGGTGGGCATTTGCAGATTATTTTCTTTGAGCTGACCGAAGATTTCCTGGGCGATGGTAGTATATCCCTGCATGATCCATGCAGGGATTTCTTCGTATCCGGGCCATGCTGTGTCCTGGACCAGGATCCAGCCATTTTGTTTTGCCATTTGGTCAGCCAGACGGACGGCGCCATCGTAATTCTGGTCTGTGATCTCGGCGTAGGCGCCCTGAGCGCGGATGTTTTCCAGGCGCTCCAGCGAGCTGCCCTTTGGCATATAGACCACCGACTTGTGGCCTAAAAGACTGGCAGCCCAGGCTACGCCCCGGCCGTGGTTCCCGTCGGTGGCGGTAACGAAGGTAAGCGTGCCAAGCTTCTCCTTCACCTCAGGAGACATGAGAGCATCGAAGGTGACCTCATCTTCCGGCCAGCCAAGTTTTTTTGCCAAAGTGCGGGCAATGGCAAAGCTCCCGCCCAGCGATTTGAAGGCGTTCAGGCCAAAGCGGTGAGATTCGTCCTTTACCAGAAGGGATGAAATGCCCAGACGCCTTGCCAGATGGTCAAGAAAGACCAGCGGAGTGGGCTGGTATCCGGGGATGGTGCTGTGGAAATGCCTGGCTCTGGCAAGGACTTCCGGACCGGTCAGAGACAGGACATCCGCGGGGATGGAGGTTTTTTGATTTATAAAAGACTGGATTGCCATAAAAGGACTCCTTTCTTTTTTCGCTTTTTTGTGTCTCCGGCAATCATGCCCGGGGCTTACGGACTGCGTTGTCCTGGAAACGGAAGTAGTCTGGCCGGTGGCGGGACTGAGTGTATTCGAACATGATGCCATCGCTGTTGTAGGTGTGGCTGGTAATGACAGCCATGCAGTTATAGTCGTTGACGTCCAGTTCCAGATATTTTTCATCAATCTGGGTGATCTTCATAACAGTTACCACTCGTTTACTGTTGACGATAGTCATATGGAGCGTGTTTTCCAGGTAATCATATATGGAATCTTCGGCAATCTCGGGCGTAAGGCCGGGCACCGCGCTTTTCAGAAAGTAGTTGTGGTTGATGATCAGCGGTTTTCCGTCTAAATAGTGGAGTCTCTGGACATAATACAGTTCAGAACCTACAGGAAAACCGCTTTGTCTGGAGATTTTTTCGTCAGCGGTCAGTTCGATAAACTGGAGGACACGCGTCCGTGCCTTTTGATGGTTTCTGAGGGAGGCCTCCTTAAAAGATTCAATGCCGCCTATCGTGTAATAGGTGGGGGAAACGGGAAGATAAATATTGCGTACGCCTTTGCCCTGCATGGTCTGCACATATCCGTCACTGACCAGCTGACTGATGGCCCGGCGGATCGTATTGCGGGAGCAGTGGTAGGTCTGGATCAGTGAATTTTCAGAAGGAAGAAAGTCCTGATAGGCATACTCTTCATCCTCGATTTTCTGCTTTAAATCTCTGTAAATATCATGATATTTTGCTTTTGGCATTTCCTCACATCCTGTAGAAGTATATCTTGTTTAAACAGCTGCTTTCATTATATCTCGATATGCAGGAAAGTCAAGGAAAAAGAGATTGACATGTTTAAACAAGTGTGCTATAGTTGGCTTGTTCAAACAAGTGAAGGAATGTGTGAGGAGGTACGAGATGGCGAAGTATACAGAGGATGTCAGGCAGCTTCTTGAACTGATCGGGGGGAAGGAGAACATCCAGGCAGTATCCCACTGTATGACAAGAATGAGATTTGTTCTTGTAGATGAGAAGAAGGCAGATGCCAGGGCGATTGAAAAGATCAGATCCGTAAAAGGGACATTTACCCAGGCGGGACAGTACCAGGTCATTATTGGAAACGATGTGGCGGTCTTCTATAATGAATTTACAGCTTATGCGGGGATTGAAGGTGTAAGCAAGGATGCGGTGAAGGCTGCTGCCAGAACCAATCAGAATCCGCTGCAGAAGATCATGAGTGCGTTGGGGGAAATTTTTGCGCCGCTTATCCCGGCCTTGATCTGCGGCGGTCTTGTTCTGGGATTCCGAAACATAATCGGTGAAATTAATTTTTTTGCAGACGGGACAAAAAGCCTGGCGGATATCTCTCAGTTCTGGGCCGGGACTTATAGCTTCCTGTGGCTTATCGGAGAAGCGGTATTTCATCTGCTGCCGGTAGGAATCGTATGGTCGATCACGAAGAAGATGGGAACAACACAGATCCTTGGTATTATTCTGGGACTTACGCTGGTGTCTTCCCAGCTTCTGAACGGATTCAGCGTGGCTGATACGGCGGCATCAGATATTCCGGTGTGGGATTTTGGTTTTGCAAAAGTAGAGATGATCGGATACCAGGGACAGGTTATTGCGGCGATGATGGCCGGGTTTGTTCTGGTATATCTGGAAAAATTCTTCAAAAAGCACTGCCCGGAAGTGATCAGTATGATCGTGGTTCCGTTCTGCTCGCTGGTGCCGGCGGTTATTATTGCCCATACTGTTGTGGGACCGATCGGATGGAAGATCGGGGATGCCATTGCAAACATAGTCTATAATGGATTAATGTCTCCGTTTGGCGTGGCATTTGCAGGTGTATTCGGGCTTTTGTACGCCCCGATCGTTATGACAGGGCTTCATCATATGACCAACGCTATCGATTCACAGCTTACGAATCTGTATGACGGGACAATCCTCTGGCCGATGATCGCACTCTCTAATATCGCGCAAGGGTCAGCGGTTCTTGCAATGTCTGTCTTACAGAAGAGAAACGAGCGTGCCCAGCAGGTGAATATTCCGGCGTGCATATCCTGTTATCTGGGAGTTACAGAACCGGCGCTCTTTGGTGTCAATTTAAAATATGGATTTCCGCTGGTATGCGGTATGGTCGGCTCTGCCATTGCGGCTATGATTTCTGTCGGGGCCGGTGTGCAGGCGTTCAGTATCGGTGTGGGAGGACTTCCGGGAATCCTCTCTATTAAGCCGGCGTTCTACCTGTATTTTCTGACCGCAATGGCAGTTGCGATCGTAGTGCCGTTTGTTCTGACCATGGCTGTGGGGAGCAGAAAGCTTTCCAAAGAAGCGCTTTGCGGCGAAGAGAGCGAAGAACTGCCGCAGACAGAAAGCATCGGGGCAGAGTCCGGGGAGAAGGCTTCAGTGGAGCTGAAGGCTGGTCTGACGGGAAGGGTAATCCCGATCAGTGAAGTGCCGGATGAAGTGTTCTCCCAATGTGTGATGGGAAATGGTATCGCTATTGAACCGGAAAGTGATACGGTAGTGTCTCCGGCAGATGCAGAGGTGGGCGTAGTTATGGCGGACACCGGGCATGCCTGCGGATTGGTGCTGGACAATGGTGCAGAGCTTTTAATCCATGTAGGAATTGACACTGTGGATATGGGCGGAGACGGATTCGAACTTCTTGTAAAGGAAGGAGAAGCAGTGAAGCAGGGACAGCCGCTGATTCGTTTTGATCCGGAGAAGATCCGGGCAGCCGGTCATCCGACAGTAACCGTATTTATTGTGACAGATGAAGGAAATTATGAAACTGCAGAATATCTTTCAGGTATGGATGGAAAAGCCGGAGAGACTACAGTGATCAGATTTGCATAGGAGGCGCTGACATGGTGGATTTTAAGAAAAGTGTGATCTATCAGATTTATCCCAAATCCTTTTATGACAGTGATGGCGACGGACTGGGTGATCTGAAAGGGGTGACGGAGAAGCTGGATTATATCCGGCAGCTGGGGGCGGATTATATCTGGCTGACGCCGTTCTTCGTATCACCCCAAAAGGATAATGGATATGATGTGGAAGATTATTATCACATTGATCCAAGATACGGTACAATGGAGGACCTGGAAGAGCTGTCCCGGGAAGCGGGGAAGCGGGGAATCAGTCTGATGCTGGACATGGTATTTAATCATACGTCAGACCGTCATGAGTGGTTCCGGAAGGCTCTGGCAGGCGATCCTGAATACAAAGATTTCTATATTTTCAAAAAGGGGAAAAAGCCCGGAGTTCCGCCTACCAACTGGGAGAGTAAATTTGGCGGGAGCGCGTGGGAATATGTAGAACAGTTTGATGAGTATTATCTCCATCTTTTTGATGTGTCACAGCCGGATCTGAACTGGGACAATCCGGAAGTGCGGCGGAGGATCCAGGATGTAGTAAAGTTCTGGATGGGAAAAGGCATCAAGGGGTTCCGGTTTGATGTGGTAAACCTGATCAGCAAGGGAGAATTCCGGGATGATCTTGAAGGAGACGGGCGAAGATTCTATACAGACGGACCGAATATCCACAAGTATCTGCAGGAGCTGAATGAAGCTACTTTCGGGACAGATGCCGAGATTATCACGGTGGGGGAAATGTCCAGTACTTCTATGGAGAACTGTTATCGTTATGCGTCGGAGAATGGAAAAGAGCTGTCCATGGTGTTCAGCTTTCACCACCTGAAGGTGGATTTCATGGGAAATGAGAAATGGGTAATGGTACCATTTGATTTTTGTAAGCTGAAGCATATTTTATTTGAATGGCAGACACATATGGCAGAACATCATGCATGGAATGCAGTGTTCTGGTGTAATCATGACCAGCCAAGAGTAGTGTCCAGATTCGGAAATACAAAGGAATACTGGAAGGAGTCGGCAAAGATGCTCGCCACAGTGATCCATTGTATGAGAGGCACGCCCTATATTTACCAGGGCGAGGAACTTGGGATGACCAATCCCGGTTTTCATGACATTTCGCAATACCGGGATGTGGAGAGTATCAATCATTTCCGGATCCTGCAGGAAAAGGGGCTGACAAGAGAAAATGCATATCAGATCCTTGCGATCCATTCCCGGGACAACAGCCGTACACCGATGCAGTGGTCAGATCAGAAAAACGGGGGATTCAGCCAGGCAGAGCCATGGATTGAAGTGAATGACAACTGTGCATATATTAATGCGGAAACGGAAGAAAAGGACGAGGATTCCATTTTTCATTATTATCAGAAATTGATTACTTTAAGAAAAAAATATGATATCGTAGGATATGGAGATTTTGAAGCGCTGGATGAAATGCATCCGTCGGTTCTGGCATATCGGAGAAATTATCAGGACCAGAAATTACTGGTGATCAACAATTTTTACGGGAAAGAAGTGACCTGGGAGGCGGATGAGTCGCTGAAAGACTATACATGTATCCTGAGTAATTATGAGCATCATATGATGGATGGAAAGCGGATCCGCCTGAAGCCTTATGAGGCGCTGGTCCTTTATAGAGAAGCTTAAAAAATCATATAAAAATTAAGGAGAAATGAACTATGAAAACAATGACCTACACAATTCAGGACGAACTGGGAATCCACGCAAGACCGGCGGGAGTGCTGGTAAAAGAAGTGAAGAAATTTCAGTCAAAAATAATGCTGGAAGGCAATGGAAAGAAGGCAGAGGCAGGAAAGCTTCTGGCCATAATGGGAATGGGGATCAAGCACGGAACAGAGGTGACCATTACTGCAGAAGGACCGGACGAGAATGAGGCGATTGCTGCAATGGAAGAGTTCTTCAAAAATAATCTGTAATTTGTCAGATACGGAAGAAGGGAGAACCTGGAATGGAAAAATACACGGGAAAATCCATTTTAAAAGAAATCGCTATTGGGAAGATTCTGTTTTATTCCAAGGATGAGCAGGTAGTCCAGAGAAAAAGCATCACAGATACAGCAGCTGAGCTTGCACGGTTTGAAAAGGCAAAGGAAGCAGCCGTGGAGCAGTTGAATCAGCTGTATGAGAAAGCACTGAAAGAGGTGGGCGAGGTCAATGCCGCAATCTTTGAAGTACATTCTATGATGCTGGAAGATGAAGATTTTCATGATTCAATCCGGAATATGATCGAGGGACAAAAGGTCAATGCAGAGTATGCGGTGGCTGTTGCGGGAGATAATTTCTCCAGGATGTTTGCAGAGATGGATGATGAGTATTTCAGAGCCCGTTCTGCAGATATCAAGGATATTGCGGAGCGGGTGGTCAGTATCCTGCAGGGAAGGCAGGGGGCCGGAGAGCTGGGAGATGAGCCGGTGATTCTGGCGGCCCGGGATCTGGCGCCGAGCGAGACGGTACAGATGGATAAGTCCAAGCTGTTAGGATTTGTAACAGAACTTGGCTCTGCCAATTCCCACACGGCAATCCTGGCCCGAACCATGAATATCCCGGCGCTGATCGGTATTCATACTTCGGAAACGATGAATGGGAAAATGGCTGTTATTGACGGAATTAAGGGAGAGCTGATCCTGGATCCGGACGAAGAGACTCTTTTTGCCTACCAGGAAAAGAAAGCCGAGCAGGAACGCCAGAAGGCTCTTCTGCAGGAACTGAAGGGTAAAGAAGATGTGACCAGAGACGGCAAGAAGATCCGGCTGTTTGCCAATATCGGAAGCGTGGGAGATATTGCGAAGGTGCTGGCCAATGACGCCGGGGGGATTGGCCTTTTCAGGAGTGAGTTCCTCTATCTGGAAAAGCAGGATTATCCAACTGAAGAAGAGCAGTTTCAGGCCTATAAATCTGCACTGGAGATGATGGGCGGAAGAAAGGTGATCATCCGGACTCTGGATATTGGAGCCGACAAACAGGTAGAGTATTTCGGGCTTGATAAGGAAGACAATCCGGCTATGGGATACCGGGCTATCAGAATCTGTCTGGACCGTCCGGAGATCTTTCAGACGCAGCTGAGAGCGCTTCTTCGTGCCAGTGCTTACGGCAATTTGGGAATCATGTATCCGATGATCATTTCCGTAGATGAAGTAAAGAGAATCAAGAACATTGTAAAGGAGATCAAGGCAGAGTTTGACGAAAAAGATATCCCCTATGGAAACTTTGAACAGGGCGTAATGATTGAGACGCCGGCAGCCGTCATGATTAGCGGGGAACTGGGAAAAGAGGTGGATTTTTTCAGCATTGGGACCAATGACCTGACTCAGTATACCCTGGCTATCGATCGTCAGAATGCAAAGCTGGATCCGATCTACGACGCCCACCATCCGGCGGTGTTGAAAATGATTCAGATGACTATAGAAAATGGACACAAAAGCGGATGCTGGGTGGGTATCTGCGGGGAGCTGGGTGCAGATACCACGCTGACCGAAACATTCGTGAAGATGGGGGTAGACGAGTTGTCGGTAACTCCGGCAAGCGTGCTGCCGATCCGGAAAATCATCCGGGAGACAGTGGCAGATGTAGCAAATGGGGACGTACACTTTTGACAAAAGTGTACGTCCCCATTTGCAAAAGTGGGTGTCCCCTTTTGCGTATCAGGGTGTCCCCATCTGCGTGCCCGGACTATTTTTTCTTGGCATTTGGGAACTGATCCTGCATCATTTGGTCGTCGAAGTGGGTGTCTATAACATGCTCCCAGCCGCTGGCTGCGGGCGGACCGCCGTTCCTTTCGCTGTAGCGTATCAATGCGGCGGCGGAGACCAGCATATTTATGGACATAAACAGAACCAGAATCCATGTCAGGATATAACCGGTGACTTTTGGGATTTTTTCAATCCACCGGGAGAAGGGCGGATACAGTCCTTTGATCCAGATCAGTGCGGCAATCCCCCAAAAAAAGCAGTAAAGGAGATTGACGCGTCCTCCAAGGTTAAAGGGAATGTCGTTGTAATCCCAGAAAACCTGTCCGAAAACAATCTCTGCAAGTACGCTGCAGATATATTCATAGGCACCGCCCAGAAAGGTACCGACGAGGAAAATATGTCTGTCCGGCTTATCCTTGTCTTTGTAGAGCAGAATAGTTGCAAGGACGATGGCGAAGCCCCAGACGATGCTGAAGGGTCCCCAGATCAGGCTGCTGCGGTTCATCCATTCGCCGGCGGTAAAGCGGCAGAAAATGGTTTCGGTAATGTCTCCCAGCAGTGATCCGATCAAAAACAGCCAGAATAGTTTATAGAACCCGCAGCCTTCGGCAAATTTCCCTTCACTTAAGATTTCGTCTGCCTTTTCCTGGATGGAAGGGTAGACATTGGCGATACGGCGCTCCGCATACCCTATAATAGGCCGGCTTGTCCGGCGGGACCAGTCTGCAAAGGGGATGTCCAGCTGAGAAGCCTCCAGTGAAAAATTCCGCAGATGAAAAACCGCCGCAAAGGAAACCGCCATATCCAGAAGAAGATAAACAGCGAATACCCATACGATGATTATAGAAACAGGTTCGGGAATCTGGTAATACACGTCCAGAAACAGCGGCGTGGCAAAACGGATGCTGACAATACCCAGCACCGCCCATAAAAGGGAATACTGCGGACAAATATAGCCGTCGAAATTCCACTTTTTATCAGAGTAGTCCCACCATTTGTGCCGGTTCATCCGCTCCAGGGTCTTACCGGTAAACCATTCAACAAAGGTGGCCTGTATTCCACAGCCAAGAAACAGAAAAAAAGGGCTGCCTATTAATTCGGATAAAGTGATTTCCATCAGCACTGCCGCCACTCCATAGACCAGGCAGAAAGGTCCGGTAGAAAAGCCACGGTTAGTAAATTTTTTGTTTTTTATGGTTCCGACTGCCGCCTCAATGATCCATCCGATGAAAGAGTAGATAAGAAGGAGCCAAAGTAGTTCTGTATAAGTATGTTCCATGATGTGTGCTTTTTTGATTTTCCTTTCTTTTGTAAAACAGCAGATTCAAAAGGTATGATAGCATAATTTTTTTCGGATTGTCTATAGAGGGACAGATTAAAAAAATATGAAGAAAGCTGTTCCGGATTCTTGCACCGGATTTGCATTTTGCGTATGATATAGATAGATTTTACAAAAGGAGGAATCGGCATATGAGCAACTTTATTTTTGAAAACACATGGGAAGAGAATCAGGAAGCGTTGAAAACAAAAAAACTGGCAATCATCCCTGTGGGAAGCACGGAACAGCATGGTCCGGCTCTTCCTGTCGGAACGGACTGGATCGTGGCGGAATATCTGGCTAAGAAAGTTGGAGAGAAGACAGACAAAGGCCTGGTGGCGCCGGTGATCCCATACGGACATGCCCTTTATCATGCGGATTTTCCGGGGACTATGGCGGTTTCACAGACAACACTTGCGGCATATGTAAAGGAAGTCTGTGACCAGCTGGTTTCCTATGGATTTACACATTTTCTGTTTCTGAACGGCCATGGCGGAAACAATAATGCGCTGTATGATGTAGGACAGTATCTGCGGCTTAAAAATATTCCGGTGGCAAATATCCAGTGGTTTGAAGTGGCCGGGGACTTGAATCCGGAGTGGGGCCTCATTGGTCACGGAGACATCACGGAAACAGCTGTCATGATGCACATTGCGCCGGAGACGGTAAAGGTAGAGCGTGCTCATATCCCGGATAATCAGAAAATTGGCAATATCCAGTTCCTGGACCTGCATCGGGGAGAATTTGACGGAGCGGCTGTATATCTGAATCTTCGTACCCGTGATGTATCCAAGACCGGAGACCTGATCGAGCATGGACATGCCGCGGGCGTGGATTACAGCAAGAGCGCCAGAGACGCTACAGCTGAGCTGGGAAAAGAGGTCTGTGACGCCGTGGTGGATTACGTACTGAAGTTTATTGATGAGTTTGTAAAGTTTGAATTTGAATATAAAAAATAACGGGTATCTGAGGCCAGAAAATGTCCCGGGTGAGAAAAAAGCTTTCATCCGGGACATTCACTTTACCACTGGCCGTAACACAAATATCTTTCTATAACAAACACCACGAGGGTGGTGATCACATTTGCGGCGCCGATCACAACGGCGCCCTTTCTGATGTCCGGCAGTTCTTTTTTGAAGCATTTCAGAAGAACCGGAATCTCTATGACCAAAGTAAAAATCAGATATAAGGGGCCGATAATATAGTAAGGAAGGTGTTCGAACATTTCGAATATATTGTTGCCGTGGAACTGTGTCCATTCCAGATAGCCGAAAGCATACGGTATCAGAAAAGAAAGCAGATTTCCGGCCAGAACAACGGCAAAAAGCTTAAGGATGTTCCTGAACTTTAAAAAGGCCTTGATAAAACAGGTCTCAAATAAAACAGTAAACACGGCCACTGCCGGAAGAAGCTGATATGGCCGCCGGTCTGTCAGCCATACCCAGGAAGAGTTAGCGTAAACGGTCTGACAGGACAAAGTCAGGAGAAATATAAAAGCAGAAACTCCTAAAAACATGGTTTTCCAATGTTTCATAATGGCACCTCCCCTGTGTCGATGTGTTTGGCGATGAATTGATCACTATTCTGGTATAGCGTATTGATTTCTTTATAGGAACTGGTTTTTATTATCACTATTGTGAAGAATTTGCCAGAAGATGTCAAGTGAAATGAAAGAGGGAAGAGCAATCAAAAACTGGAGAAAAGGCAAATTTATAGCATCTATAAATATGCAGGATATATTAATATTATGAATTTGCGGGAGAGATAAGCTGTGTGATACGATAAATAATGTTTACAGTAAGGAGGAAAGACATTATGAAGAAACGATTAGTAGCATCATTATTATGTGCTGCCATGACTGCTTCAATGGTGATCGGCTGTGGCAGTCAAACAAACTCTGACAGTCAGGAGACGAGCAGCAGTCAAAAAGAGACAGAAGAATCTGCAGACCTGGCAAATGATGCGGAAATGGAAGATTTTGAATCTGCAACGCCAGAGCAAGTACAGGAGTTTATGAATGACTCTGATGAGAATACGGTATTGGTTGATGCGCGACCGCAGGAGGCTTATTCCGGATGGGCGTTGGAAGGCGCAGCCAATGGGGGGCATTTGAAGAATTCTCAGCTTTTCTCAGCACGCTGGCTTGATTGTGAATACGCCGATGCGGCTCCGCGTGAGGCGTATCTGGAAAGAGCCATAGAGGATCAGGGAATCACAGAAGATTCAGAGGTCATTGTTTATGATTATGTGGGCGATCAGGCGGCTCATGTAGCACAGTATTTTAATGATCAGGGAATTGAAAATGTTTCCGTGTTTCAGGCAAATGAGATGATTGATATGGGAACAGATCTGGAATCCTATGAAAATTATGATATGTTCCTTCCCACAGAGATTGTAAAGAGCATTTCTGACGTGAAGACCGGAAAAGAGACGGAATTAAGTGAAGATGCAAAAGCTATCGTCGGCGAGAATCTGGATAATGTAATCCTGGTAGATGTGGGATGGGGTAATGCAAAAGAGTCGTCCTACTTCTCTGGCGGACATGTGCCGGGAGCTGTGCATATTAATACAGACTCTTATGAAAGACCACGTGTATATGTGCCAGAAAAGAGATCTGATTATGCAAAAGAGTGGAGACTGATTTCACTGGAGGAGTTCAGAGACGATCTCTGCCCGCAGTATGGCATCACAAAGGATTCTATCGTTATCTTGACGGGAAGAGACACTTCTCCGCAGGGGCGTCTCGGATTTATGCTGAGATCCTTGGGCGTCAAGACTTATGCGATGAGCGGTGCATTAACTGCATGGTCTTATAATGGATATGAACTGGATACGGATGAAGGCACACTGGTGATTCCAGAATCTGTAGATGGCTTTGGATCTGATACTATCGCAAATCCAGATGAGATTCTCTGGATGGATGATATCAAAGCTATTTTAAGTGGGGAAGTGGAAGGACAGGTGGCGGACAATCGCAGTGAAGATGAGTGGAATGGCGAATATTCCGGATACAGTTATCATGACTTGGCGGGACGTATTGAAGGTTCTGTATGGTGTCTGCAGGGTGATGACGAAAATGGAGAGTATTTTGATAATGTGGACGGAACCCCGAGAACTCAGGCTGAGCTGGTAGCTTATATGGAGGGATGCGGGCTGGATACTTCCAAAACAGTGGCATTTTTCTGCGGTGACAGTTGGGGGGCAGCACATATTGCATACTTCTGCCAGTCTGTAGATATCAACACTATCAAAGAATGGGGCAATGGATGGATCCCATGGTCAAATGAAGGAAATGAATTCATCGACCATAATGGAAATAAGGTTCATTATGATAAGTATCTGGATGCGGTTGTGGATGCAGATGGAAACGACGTCAGCGATGGAATTAATATCCTGGATGATGTAGCAGAAGAAGAGGAATAAAGAAAGAATAAAAATGTGCCCTTGTTTCTGGCGGGGGCACATTTGTCCATGAAGAAAAGAGGCAGAACGGATGAATAAAAAAGTAGTTGGAATCATAGTGGCTTTTGTGGTTCTTGTGGTTGGAGCATTTGTGGGGATTACGATGACGACCACATCGCCATCATCAAGTAACGAGGTAGATGCTTCCGGCAAGGGTGATTCGGCATCGGGGGACAAGGCGGCAGCGGAAGAGCTGATTGATGAGACGGTGTCCCAAGATGATGTGGAAGAAAGTGTCGGGAAATGGGCAGATTTTGAGATGAGCAGTGAGGGCTGCGAGAGAGGCGTTTATGCTGGAATATTTTATTACGATAATTTTACAATATTTTCCAGAACTTATGATAAAGGACAGACTTATCATATCGTATCTGTAAATTAGCAAAAGCAAGAGGGAGAAAGAGACTTATGGAAAAATTGCTGGGGAAAATGGGAATAAACGGAAAGCTCAGAGCCAATTTCGGAGCGATTGTGATCCTTGCGCTGGGTGTCTCTGTTATTTCTGGACTGCCATTCTTCCGATTTGATTATTATGAAGTATATGTTTCTACCTATCATCTGACGAATACCCAGATGGGAGTTTTTGGGACTGTAATCGGTGTATTCGGAATAGTGTCCTATCTTTTTGGAGGTGTAGTGGCAGACGGGATGCCGGTAAAGAAGATTATTGTGGTATCTCTATTAGCAACGGGAATTGGTGGCTTTTTGCATCTTTTGCCTCTTGGATTTAAAGGCCTTTTGTGTATTTACGCATTGTGGGGAGTGTCTACCACCTTTGCCTTCTGGCCGGCATGTGTCAAAGCTGTGAGGGTGATGTCAGACCAGGATAGCCAAGGAAAGGCTTATGGTTTTTTTGAAGGGACACAGAATATAGCCGGAGGTGTAATCGCCCTGATAGCCGTAGCTCTGTTCAATTTTGGAGCATCTCAGATGAAAAATGAGGTGCTGGCTATGAAATATGTAATCCTGTTTTATTCAATAGTTAATATTGCTATGGCGATTTTTGCATATTATGCAGTGAAAGATGATAAGATGGTGCTGAACGCAGATAAGGTTTCGTTCAAGGGGCTTACAAAAGTACTGAAGAATCCGGCTGTATGGATCATTTGTATGGTCACATTCTGCAACCATGTTTTCTGTCTATCGATTTATTACTACATTCCCTATGTGACCGATATCCTGGGAGCCAGTGTTGCTTTTGGCGCAATGATGGGGGTGTTTCGAAAATTTGGCTCTATTGGAGGAAATATCGTGGGAGGATATCTGGCAGACAAATTCGGCACAGCGAAGCTGATGCTCCTGGCGTTTGTCGCAATGCTTGCAGGTCAGATCCTGTTGGTTTTAACACCGGCAAAAAGTTCCAGTGTTATTATTGTGACGGCGCTGTTTGTTGCAATTTTGGTATTTTTTCATATGAATTATGCTATGGCATGGACGATGATGAGCGAGGGAGCCGTACCGGTAGAATATTCCGGAACAGCTGCGGGACTGATTTGTACGGCGGGATCTATTCCGGAGATATTTGTTTCAATTCTGGCTGGTAATATGATCGACAGTCACCCAGGGGTGATGGGCTACAGGTACTTTTTCTATTTCCTGACGGCAGTTATTGCAGTAGGGTTTGTACTGATTCTGATTTGGAGACAGTACCTGAAGCGTGCTAAAATTGATAAGTCAAAATTTGACGATAAGGCGATGGAAGATCTGAAACAGTATGTGTAGAGAAACCTGATTTTTTATCCAAATTGGATATTGCGAAAACACTGCAAACCCGCTATACTCTTAAGCAGAAAGTTCCAAGGGTGGAAATTCCTTGGGACTTTTTTGCGTATTTTTACAGAAAAACCTGCAAATCATACAGATAAAGGAGAGGAAAACATGAGACAATTTCAAGAAATCAACCCGTCACCACGTACACTGATGACTCCGGGGCCGGTAGAGGCTGACCCCAGAGTCTTACGCGCCATGAGCGCACATATCCTGGGACAGTTTGACCCGGAGTTTACCGCACTGATGAATGAGACTATGGAAATGGAGCGCTATGTGTTCCAGACAAAGAACCACCAGACATATCTGGTAGATACCACATCCAGAGGCGGTCTGGAGACAGTGCTGACCGGTGCGATCTGCCCGGGCGACAAGGTACTGATCCCGGCCTTCGGCAGATTCGGCTATCTGCTGGCAGAGATTCTGGAGCGCTGCGGAGCAGATATTACCCTGCTGGAAAAAGAATGGGGTACAGTATTTGATCCTCAGGAGATTGAAGATGCCCTGAAAAAAGATTCCTACAAGGCAGTGGCCTGCATTCATGGCGAGACTTCAACTTCTATGATGCAGCCGCTGGATGAGCTGGGAGAGATCTGTGAGAAATATGGTGCGCTGCTGATCGTAGATGCTGTTGCCACGCTGGGCGGAGCGGAAGTGAAAGTAGACGACTGGAAACTGTCCGCATGTATATCCGGAACCCAGAAATGTATTTCTGCACCGTCCGGATCTGCACTGATTACCTACAACGAGCAGATCGGGGAGATCGTCAGGAAGAGAAAGCGGGTGGAGAAAGGAATCCGTACTACGGATGATGTGGATGGAAAGCTTGCGGGAATCCCAAGCAACTATCTGGATCTTGCACAGCTTGAGGACTACTGGAGCCCGAGAAGGCTGAACCACCATACTGAGGCCACCAGTATGCAGTATGCAGTACATGAGGCCCTTCGCTGCATCGTAAATGAGACACTGGAAGCCCGTTTTGCAAGACATAAGTTAAACGACGAGGCGCTGGTAGCCGGACTGAAAGCCATGGGACTTTCCATTTTCGGTGACCTGGAACACAAGATGCCGGTAGTAACTGCCATCAATATTCCGGAGGGAGCGGACGGAAAAGCAATCCGCGGAATGCTGTTAAACGAGTTTGGTATTGAGATCGCCACTTCCTTTGGACCACTGGATGGAAAAATTTTAAGAATCGGGAACATGGGATATTCAAGCCAGAAACGGAATATTCTTCTGCTCCTTGGCGCACTGGAGGCTGTAATGCTGAGAAATGGCGTCAAAGTTTCCACAGGAGAGGCTGTGGCAGCAGCTCTGGATGTTTACGAAAAAGCTGGAAAATAGCAAAAAATAAACTTTTTTACACAGAAGTATTCCCTGTTTGAAAAAAGTAGTTGATTTTTTTTAACATATCCGGTATGATAAGAAAGATCAACTGTGAAAAAAATAACAAAAGAAATGGGGAATGACATGGAAACAAAAAGATTTAAAAAAGCAGTCAGTGCAGAAGCCTTTGTATTTCTGATCTTCCTTGCCATTATCTTTGGCGGTATCGGAATGAAAATGGGCGGTGCAAACATGATGCAGACAATGATGGCTACCGCGTACGAACTTTTGATTGATACAGTTTTTAATATTATGGCAATCGCTGTCATTGCGGGAGCGCTTTCCGGAGCACTTTCCGAATTTGGAGTAATCGCACTCTTAAATAAGGCGATCACTCCGCTGATGAAGCCATTATATAATCTTCCGGGAGCGGCATCTGTGGGTATTATGACCACATATCTTTCCGACAACCCGGCAATCTTGGGGCTTGCCGAGGATCGGAATTTCCGCAGATATTTCAAGAAATTCCAGCTCCCGGCACTGACCAACCTGGGAACAGCTTTTGGTATGGGGCTGATCGTTACCACATTTATGCTTGGAATCAATGCACCAGGTGAGAATCTGGGAATGGCGGTCCTGATCGGAAATATCGCCGCGATTATTGGAAGTATTGTCAGCGTACGGATCATGACCACATTTACCAAAAAAGAATACGGTACGGAAAGCTATTGTATTGAAGAAGAAAACGGTGAATCTGCGGATGATATCCTGAATAAGCGAGAGATCCGAAATGGCGGAGTAGGTGGACGTCTCCTGGAAGCACTTCTGGATGGAGGAAAGAATGGTGTAGAAGTTGGTATGGCCATCATTCCGGGTGTACTGGTTATCTGTACCATTGTAATGATGCTGACCAACGGACCTTCCGCAGACGGAACCTATACCGGAGCTGCCTATGAAGGTGTAGCTCTGCTTCCGTGGATCGGAGAAAAGCTGGAGTTTATCCTGAAACCACTGTTTGGCTTTACATCTGCATCGGCTGTGGCGGTTCCGATCACGGCTCTTGGAGCTGCGGGAGCTGCTATCGGACTGGTGCCTGAGATGGTAAGTGCCGGAACAGCACACGCAAATGATATTGCAGTATTTACGGCTATGTGTATGTGCTGGAGCGGATATTTAAGTACTCATGTGGGTATGATGTCTGCGCTGAAGGTGCCGCACCTGACCGGCAAGGCGATCATCAGCCATACCATAGGTGGTCTTTGCGCTGGTGTTGCTGCCAACCTGATCTTCCAGCTGGTTTCAATGGTATTGTAGTTTTTATAAAATAAAGGAAAAGCTTGTGCCTCTTTTTCGAGGATGATAAGATAACGTTATCAGAATCGAAAAGAGGCATTTTTATGTTGGCAGAGAAAAATATACGGGTGGTGGTGCGGGGAGCAGGAGATCTGGCTTCCGGGGTGATCGCAAAACTGTACCGCAGCGGATTTGAAGTGGCTGCCCTGGAGTGTGAGAAGCCGTCCTCTATCCGGCGTACGGTTTCTTTTTCGGAAGCGGTATACCAAAAAGAAGTGACAGTGGAAGGAATCACGGCAAAACTTGCGGATGAAGAAAATGCAGAAGACATACTGGCAGAGGGAAATGTTCCGGTACTGGTGGATCCGGAAGGAGAATGGATCGAAAGCTGGAAGCCTCAGATCGTAGTAGACGCCATTCTGGCAAAGAAAAATCTGGGAACCAGGATGGACATGGCGGAAATTACAATCGGGCTGGGGCCGGGCTTCGAGGCTGGTGTGGATGTCCATGCGGTCATCGAGACAAAACGTGGGCACAGCCTGGGGCGGATCTATTATCATGGGACAGCGATACCCAACACCGGAATTCCGGGTAAAATTGCCGGTTATGCAAAAGAGCGGGTCATCTATGCACCTGTGGAGGGAACTCTTAGAAGCTGCGCGGCCATAGGAGACGCAGTGAAGAAGGGACAGATGATTGCAACGATCGGCGGCCATCCGGTGAATGCGTCTATTGACGGCATATTAAGAGGAATACTTCCGGACGGATTCCGGGTAAGAGAAGGATTTAAAATGGCGGATATTGATCCCCGGCCGTTGGGAGGACAGGAGTGCAGCAGCATATCAGATAAAGCACGGTGCATTGCGGGCGGTGTCCTGGAAGCCATCCTGTATCTGCGGCAGGGCAGGGACAGAAAAAACGGGGCGGAAAAGCCGGAATTTTCACTGATAAGTATGCTAAAGATTCGTCCGGAAAAACACCGGCTGATTGCTGTGGTGGGTGCCGGCGGAAAGACTACGCTGATCTATGAGCTTGCCAGGGAGCTGAAAAAGGCGGGATACCGCGCTGCTGTTACCACGACTACTCATATGTACAAAGAAGGACGGTATGGATTTGTGCCTGTGGGCAATGGTGTTTCCGGAGAAAAGCTTACAGGCGTTTCGCCGGAGGTGCCGCGCGGGATGCTGGAAACGTACGATGTGGTACTGGTGGAAGCCGACGGAAGTCACGGGCTTCCGCTGAAATGCCCGGCCTCTTTTGAACCGGTAATCCCAGTGGAAACAGACCTGGTCATCGGAGTAGCAGGAGCATCTGCTGTCGGAAAAAGCTTTCGGGAAAAATGCCACCGCTCCTGGACGGCCTGCCAAAGCCTGGGACGTCTGCCGGAAGATCTTATTACAGAACAAGATGTAATAAGGTGTCTGACGGAGAAATTCGGGCAGAAAAAGAATGTGGACTGTGAATACCGCTATGTGGTGAATCAGGCAGAGGTCCTTTCAAAGAAACAGATGGAACGATTGTTGTATTTTCAAAAATCACAGACAGATATTGGAGTGGTCATATCATTTTCGATGGAAAGATGGTATAATTCTTAAGAATAATTGATAATCTTAGCTGATTACATTTGAAATATGAGGGAGACAAAATGCTGAAAATAAAAAATTATGTAAAAGCAGAGAGCCTTCAGCAGGCTTATGAGCTGAATCAGAAAAAATCCAACCGTCTCCTGGGCGGGATGCTCTGGATGAAGATGAGCAGCGCCCAGATCCAGACGGCGATAGATCTGTCAGGACTTATGCTTGACCAGATCGAGGAGAAGGAAGAAGAATTCCGGATCGGGTGTATGGTGACATTGAGGCAGATTGAGCTGCACCAGGGACTGAATGACTGGTTCCAGGGAATGTTAAGAGACAGTGTAAAGGATATTGTCGGTGTACAGTTCCGGAATCTTGCGACGGTGGGCGGAAGTATTTTCGGAAGGTTTGGTTTTTCGGATGTGTTGACGGCCTTTTTAGCCCTGGATACGAAGGTGGAGCTGTACCGGGGCGGAATCATTCCCCTGGAGGAGTTTGTAAAAATGCCAAGAGACAGGGATATACTGGTACGCCTAATCGTAAAGAAAACGAGCGGGACCTTCGCTTATCTGTCCCACAGAAATGCCAGGACGGATTTCCCCGTGCTGGCAGTAGGGATGAGCCTTTGCGGGAAACAGGCGCGGATTTCTGTAGGGGCAAGGCCGCAGAAAGCAATGGCGATCGAACTTTCAGAGGCGGAGACGGAAAAGATCAGGGAAGGAGTCTGTTCTGAAGAAGAGCTGGCCGGGATTGCACAAGCTACGGCAGAAAAGATTCCGACGAGAAGCAATATGCGTGCAGGAAGCGAATACAGGAGCCATCTTTGCGGGGTGCTGATCCGGAGAGGGCTTATGAAATTACAGGAAGGGGGCGGCAGACATGAAGATTAATCTGACATTAAATGGGAAACGGATCGAGGAAGAGATTCGGGCTGATCTGCTGCTGATTGATTTTGTGCGGGAGCATGGATGCTTTAGTGTAAAGCGTGGCTGCGAAACCTCAGGCTGCGGCCTGTGCACCGTGTTCCTGGATGAAAAGCCGGTGCTTTCTTGTTCTGTACTGGCGGCCAGGGCAGATGGACATGCAGTGACTACTTTGGAAGGACTGCAGAAGGAAGCAGAAGAATTTGGGGCATTTATTGCGGATCAGGGAGCAGAGCAGTGTGGCTTCTGCAACCCGGGCATGATCATGAATGCAATCGCTTTGTTCCGGGAAAATCCGGATCCTACAGATGAAGAGATGAAAGAGTATCTGGCAGGAAATCTCTGCCGCTGTTCCGGATATGAAGGACAGCTGCGGGGGATGAAAGCGTTTCTGGAATATAAGAAGCAGGGAGGTACGGTATGAAGACAGTAGGTCAGCCGATCAGAAAAAAAGACGCTTATGCGCTGGTGACAGGAAAGCCGGTGTTCACCGATGATATCGCACCGAAGGACTGCCTGGTCGTAAAAGTGTTGAGAAGTCCCCATGCAAATGCCATGGTTAAAAATATCCGGACCGATCTGGCGGAAAAGGTGGAAGGGATCGAAGCTATTTATACATGGGAAGACGTGCCGAAGGAGCGTTTTACCATGGCAGGACAGACTTATCCCGAGGCCAGTCCCTATGACCGGCTGATCCTGGATCCGCATGTGCGGTATGTGGGAGATCCGGTGGCTATCGTTGCCGGAGAGAATGAGGCCTGCGTAGATCAGGCCCTGAAGCGTATCAAGGTAGAGTATGAGGTCATGCCGGCGATTCTGGATCTTCACGAAGCAAAAGACAGTGATATCCTGGTGCATCCGGAGGAAAGCTGGAAAGCCCTGTGTCCGGTAGGGGCAGACAACCGCCGGAACCTGTGTGCCAGCGGCGAGAGCCATGATGGGGACGTGGACGCCGTACTGAAGGACTGCGATGTGGTCGTAGAAGGAACCTACCGGGTGAAAGCGAATCAGCAGGCAATGATGGAAACCTTCCGGACAGTGTGCTACATGGATTCCTATGGACGGCTGAACGTAATGAGTTCGACGCAGATTGTATTCCATGTCCGCAGGATCCTGTCGAATGCCCTTGGAATCTCAAAGTCAAAGATCCGGGTATTCAAGCCCAGGATCGGCGGGGGATTCGGGGCGAAACAGACTTCGGTTTCCGAAGTGTATCCGGCATTTGTGACCTGGAAGACCGGAAAGCCGTCCAAAATGATCTTTACCAGGGAGGAGTCTCAGGTTGCATCTTCTCCGCGGCATGAGATGGAGGTTTCTGTCAGGGTAGGCGCTGACCGGGATGGAAAAATCCGGGCCATTGACCTTTATACATTATCCAATACGGGCGCCTATGGAGAACATGGACCGACAACTGTGGGGCTGTCCGGGCATAAGTCCATTCCGCTTTATGGGTCTGTGGAGGCACACCGCTTTGCATATGACGTGGTATATACCAATGTGATGTCCTCGGGAGCTTACCGGGGATATGGAGCGACCCAGGGAATCTATGCAGTGGAGACCGCGGTCAATGAACTGGCACAGAAGCTTCAGATGGATCCGGTACAGCTGCGCCTGAAAAATATGGTGAGGGAAGGAGAAGTCATGCCTGCTTATTATGGCGAGCAGACAAACAGCTGTGCGTTGGACCGCTGTATGGAACGTGCAAGAGAAATGATCGGCTGGGATGAAAAATTCCCCTGCCGGGATATGGGAAATGGAAAGGTCAGAAGTGTGGGCGTAGCCATGGCTATGCAGGGATCCGGAATTTCTCATGTAGATGTGGGCTCTGCCACCATTAAGCTTGAGGAGGATGGACTTTATGCTCTGTCCATCGGTGCGGCGGACATGGGAACCGGCTGTGATACTACGCTGGCCCAGGTGGCGGCAGAGTGTCTGGACTGCTCTGTGGATCAGATCATTGTATCCGGGGCGGATACAGATACCTCGCCTTATGACTCCGGCTCCTATGCCTCCAGTACCGCCTATATTACGGGAAGAGCTGTGGAAAAGGCCTGCCGGAAGCTTCAGGAGAAGATTTGCGAGAAGGCGGCAGAGATGCTGTCCTGCGGCTGGGAAGATATTGAATTTGACGGGCATTTGGCCACAGACCGCAGTACCGGAAAACAGGTGACGTTAAAAGAGATCGGCACGGCAGGACAGTGCGGAAATGCAAATGCGCTGCAGGTGACAGAAAGCAACAGCTCTCCGGTTTCCCCGCCGCCATTTATGGTAGGCATGGTGGAGATCGAGGTCGACAAAGAGACTGGCCATGTAGAGATCCTGGATTACGTGGCGGTCGTAGACTGTGGAACGCCTCTGAACCCGAATCTGTGCCGCTGTCAGGTGGAGGGCGGACTTGCGCAGGGAATTGGTATGGCTTTATATGAAAACATCCAGTATTCCGCGAAGGGGCAGCTTTTGAACAATTCCTTCATGCAGTATAAGATCCCGACCCGTCTGGATGTGGGAAAACTGCGGGTAGAGTTTGAAAGCAGCTATGAAGAAACCGGACCGTTCGGTGCGAAATCCATCGGAGAAGTGGTGATCAACACGCCGGCTCCCGCACTGGCTCATGCGGTTGCCAATGCGACGGGCATCTGGGTTCATGAGCTGCCGATCACCAGTGAGAAAATCGCAATGGGACTGCAGAAAAAATGAAAATAGGATTGATTTATCTGGCGGCTGGAAACAGCCGCCGTTTTGGAAGCAATAAGCTGTTGTATCAGTGGAACGGGAAACCGATGTATCTGCATCTATTGGAAAGGCTGATGGAAATTGCAGATGCGGATGAGCGTTACGAACTGCGGATAGTAACACAGTATGAGGAGATCAAAAATCAGATTGGTATATTCCGGCAGGAGGGGAGAAGGGCTGCGTGTGTCTGGTCCCCGGAGAGCGAAAAAGGAGTCTCATATTCTATTCGGTCAGGGCTTTTCGGATCCGGGATACAGGAAGGGCGTGCTTCAGAGGCCAAAATGCAGGCCTGCGCCTTTTTTGTGGCGGACCAGCCGTGGCTTGCCAAAGAAAGCGTCCTGGGATTTCTGGAACGGATGCAGAAAGAGGAAGCAAGGCTTGGCTGTGTAAAAAACGGCGGTCTCCTGGGAAATCCCGTCTGGTTTTCAAAGGAGTACTTTGGGGAGCTGCTTGAACTGCAGGGCGATGAGGGAGGAAAGAAAGTGTTCCGAAGGCATCAGGAAGAGGCAGTTTATTATGAGATTGAAAATGGGAAAGAACTGGAAGATATAGATCGGCTGCGGTATAATAGTTCTATTAAAAGATGAAAAAGAACAGGAGGAAAGAACATGAAAGAATATCTTACCGGAATCCAGCATGTAGGCATCCCTACAAAAGATATGGATGCAACCGTCCGCTTCTATCATAAGCTGGGCTTTGAGACGGCCTTTGAGACCATTAACGAGGAAAATGGTGCAAGAGTTGTATTTTTAAAGCTGGGCAACCTGGTGGTAGAGACCTATGAAGAGCAGGCGGTGAAGATGGAGTATGGCTCCATCGACCATCTGGCGATTGATGTGACGGACGTGGAAAAAGTGTATGAGAAGATCTGTGCAATGGGGATGAATAATCTTTCTGATGAGATTCATTTCCTTCCGTTCTGGGAAAACGGTGTCCGGTATTTTAAGATCGACGGGCCGAATAAAGAGTGTATTGAGTTCAGTCAGATGCTATAAACTGAAAGTATCATTTGCCAAGAGGCCATAAGTGTGGTATGATGGGGTGTGCAGAAAATGAAGACAAGTATTCAGTTGGAGGTTTTATATGAAGTTTCTGTCAAAGCATTGGCTGCAGGCGGGCGCATCGGTGCTGTGCGTATCAGCGATGATATGCTCGGGGATGCCGGTACAGGCCGCTGAACTCGACAGTATGGAAGAGCAGTCATCACAACTGGAAGATGAGCTAGGCAGCATCAACCAGGAGCTTTTGGATCTGGGAACGCAGATCGCAGATCTGGAAGATCAGATTGAAGCAACCAACGGGCAGATCGAGGCAACACAGGCGCAGATCGATATCGCAAAAAATAGTGAGCAGCAGCAGTTTGAAGAGATGAAGCTGCGGATTAAGTATGTGTACGAAAACGACAGCGCATCGATGCTGAGCATGATTTTTTCTGTAGACAATATGGCGGATTTTCTGAACCGTGTGGAATTTGTCCAGAATATCAGTGATTATGACCGTGAGCAGTTAGAAGAGCTTAGCAATCTTCGTCAGACGATAGAGGATGAAGAAGCAAAGCTTCAGGAAGAAAAAGAATCTCAGGAAAAGATGGAAGAAGAGCTGGCATCCCAGAAGGAAGAGCTGAATGCCAGGGCGGCAGCCACTTCTACAGATCTTGCCGCACTAACGGATCAGATTGAAAGTCTTCGTGCAGAGGAGGCCGCAAAGCAGGCAGAGGCTGCAAAGAAAGCAGCAGCGCAGGAGACAAGCAGTAATAACTCTGGATCGGGAAGCAATTCGGGAAGCAGTTCCGGATCGGGAAGTTCATCGGGCTCATCCGGCGGGGGAGGATACGACTACCCTTCCGGCGACGGTGTGCTGACACCGGAAAAGGGAGTTGTCTATTTCAACGGTCACAGAGAGACTTATTATTCTCAGAAAGTCCTGCCGGGACACGGACTGAATATTCCGGGACGGCATGTGGCAAGTGACGGGACGATTCGTGATAAAGACGGTTACATCTGCGTAGCCAGCAGCGATCACCCGAAGGGGACTGTTGTACAGACCTCGCTGGGGCCCGGAAAGGTTTATGATACAGGATGTCCGTCGGGAACGATAGATATTTATACAGATTGGTAAAATTGAATGACGGAAATGATAAAGGGCGTTCCGATTTTGCGGGACGCCCTTTTTGGGGTAATCAAAGGTAATCAAATTTTACTGGCGTAAAGATAACAAAAAAAGAACGGAAATCCTTAAAATCAAGGATTTCCGCTTTTCATAAACCATGCGGAGAAAGGGACTTGAACCCTCACAGGATTGCTCCCACTAGAACCTGAATCTAGCGCGTCTGCCATTCCGCCATCTCCGCTCGACAAAAAGTATCATACCATAAAATATTCGTTTTGGCAAATACTTTTTGCAATTTTTTTAAAAAAATTTTTTACCCCTATAAATCAAGGGTGAATTTCGATTCCGTTGACCTCCAGATGGTCGTCAATGGCTATGACCAGACAGCGGCGGCCGTCGATCTCGCGGGTCTCTACCAGGTCAGAGCGATCCGGGTTGACTTTGACGATCACATCCGGTGTTTCGATCTGGAAGGTCCGTGTGCTGGCTATATTGGATGCCAGGACAGAGGTTTGTTCCCCCATCACATCAGAGAACTCCCGGTCAAAGGTTTCCATCTGCTCTTCGGATGCCCCGCTTTTTTCCAGCAGCCGTTTGATATCCGGGCGGGAAAGTTCGAGTGGTTCCGGAGCTTCCTTGGCCTCCTCCAGCATTTCGTTCAGATTGTCGTGGATGTTGCGGACAGTCTCATAGTCGCAGGAGCTCCCCAGGGTGTCGCTGACAATTGCCTGGAAGGAGGTTTTCTGGTCGCCCGCGGTCAGAGGGATCTGACTTCCCAATACGTGCTCAATGAATGCGGGCTGGAGCTCTTCGGGCTTTTTGGTGTAATACAATATTTGATGGACATCTGACGCCCGGTCCGTAAAAGCAGGGAAGAGAAATCCCTTTACGGGCATTTCCACGATCCAGTCCCTGATCCGGTCTTCGATATTGTTGGTCTGTGCGTTGTAGCTTAAGCTGGCCTTGCTTAAGTTGACCGGACAGATGCTGCACATCAGATGCTCATAGACCGTATCGGATGCATCAAACATTTCCAGACCGTCGGAGGATTTTCCCGGCACGTCGTAGACGGCGTGGATCAGGATGATGTAATAATTTTCCGGATAGTCGTAGCTTTCGATGACCTTGTCATAAAATTCCTCTAACAGAAGATCGTCTTCCAGCCGGCTGTCCCGAAGCTTCAGGAGGAATTCCTGAGTTCCGCCGGAAAGCTCCTGATCCAGGGGGAATTCCATGGTGACCATGTTTTTTCCCAGGGTGCCGGAGAGTGTATGGCGGAAAATATCAAAATATTTGAACGCCTCTTCTTCCGGCAGAGAGAGGAAAGCTTTTTTCAATTCGGCCTTCTTTTCTTTTTCGTGATCCACGTAACACCCGCAGATCCGGGTGATGGCGCAGTTTTCCGGAGTAAACTGACGCCGGATCTCCAGTATTTCCTTTTTATTCATAGTCTGCACTTCCTTAGTGTATTGTGTTGCTCCGCTCCTTGCGGATGTGAATCTAGGGTAACATATTTAAAACCGGATTACAAATCTTTTTGCATGGGAGCAGCGGCGGGCGCCCCGGGAAAGCAGCCGCAATCCTTCAGAGAAACAGGGCCGGCCAGGATTTCCCGGGAGACCGAAAGAGACAGGTCAGTTCTGATGCCGATGGTCCATTTGATGAGGGTGGCTGTAAGCTGACTGATCTCGATGCAGGTAATGTATCCGGGGCGGACACAGCTGCCGGTATTATAATAGCAGGAGGAAGCTTCCAGTACCGGCCGGTGGGTGTGACCGGCAACCAGGATGCATTGGTTTGCCCTTGCCCAGCCTGAAAGAGATTTTTCAATTCGTTCCTTTTTTTTATTTTTCCGGGAGGGATCGGAAGGATCCAGAAAACCAACCCGTTCCAGAGGGCTCCAAAGGTAGCGTACCAGGAACCGGGCCTGCCGCCACAGCACACTATTCAAAAAGTCGGCCTGGTGCCCGTGAGTCAGATAGAGATCCGGTCCGGTCTCCTGATTCCTAAGTATCAACCCGGGGTGAAACCGGATATCAGGAAACAAGGGTTCCTCCCGGCAGGTGATGCAGGGGTGGAAAGTATCACATTGACTGGAAAATGCGGCAGAGCGTTTGCTCATGTCATGATTGCCGTACAGGAGGTACAGACGCTGATCTTCATAAAATCGGGCAAGCATCTGGAAGGTGCTGGCATGTGCCTCTTTGATGGAGGAAAATGAACGATTTTCCCAAAGCTCATCGCCGTCTCCAAGCTCGATATAAGTGAAATCATTTTCATAGTAATAGCGAAGAGCGGCAGCATACAGGTGCTGGTTTTTTAAAAAGTTATCGCCGGTAAGGCCGTTTCCCCGGTGGCAGTCACTAAACAAAGCGTAGCGGGAGGATGCAGAAAGAGGAAGTACTGCGGCATCCTGAAAGGCCTGGTCGAGCTGTCTTTTTTCAAACATTCCGGATCACCGGTCCTTCCTGGAAAAATCATTTGCTTTTCTGCGGCGTCCGGTTTTTTTCTGGATACAGATCATATGGCGAAAAGCGAAGGGCAGGTATTCGGCAAGATACAAAAGCTGGTCCAGCGAAAAACAAAAGGGAGCGGTTACTTTACAGTAGATCCACAAAAACAGGCGGTTCCGGCATTGAGAGAATGCGCTTAGAAGCGGGAACAAGCGCCTTGGCTGGGGAGTGTGAGGTGTATAGAAGGAAAGAGAGATCCTTCTTCCGCAGACACAGATATCCTCTGTGCACCAGCCGGCCTCCAGAAGTCCCTGGTAAAAGGCTTCTAGCATGTCTCCTGAATGAAATGTGACCGCAAGGCGGAGACTTAGAAGTTCAGGAGAGGTGAATTCGCCCATGCAGAATCCGGCCAGCCACCAGTGACGGCGCAGGAGCCGGTAGCGGCGGCTGGCGCCTTTTACCAGTTCCAGCTCAAATACGGGCAATTCTTCGTCGGGCACTGTGTGAAAAAGAGTATACGGACGCTGGGCGGGAGAAAGGAGTGTGTCCGCCCTGTAGATGCCAATCTCGGCGCCGGTATTGATGCCGTACTGACCCTTCCAGAATTCCAGCAGCCAGGTCTTGCCCTGATAGTCAAAATAAACCGGTTCACAGTCAAAGACCATGCCAAGCAGCGGCGAAGCGCGGTCATAGAGTGAGCGGTAGCCGTAATCCCGCTGCCAGGCATCCAGTCTTGTCACAAAAATATCCTGGGAGATCTGGTATTCAAAACCAAAAGGAGCGAGCAGACAGTTGAGTCGATAGACCTTTTCTGGGACAGAAAGGCCTAAGATGCGGCAGATGATCCGCTTCCTGCGGAAACGAAAAATGAGAGCCGCGGCCAAAAGTATTATGATAGCTATAGAAAAAAGAACATACATAAAAATTCCTCTCGTTCTCATAGAAATCGGTTACTCCAGCATATGCACAAATGTACCGGCGGGTGCAATTATACATTGTAAAGAAACGAGTGTTCCAGTATAATATAAGATAGAAACATGTCAGAAATAATATCAAAGAGAGGAAAAACAAATGGGAAGTATATTTGACATTTTAGGTCCTGTTATGGTAGGGCCATCCAGCTCTCATACAGCTGGAGCTGTCCGTATCGGACAGATTGCCAGACAGCTGTTCGGCAGACAGCCGGAAAAAGCTACAGTATACCTGCATGGGTCATTTGCAGCCACAGGAAAAGGGCACGGGACAGATAAGGCGCTGATCGCAGGGCTTCTGGGGATGAAGCCTGATGATATGCGGATCCCGCACAGCTTTGAGATCGCAAAGGAGCAGGGTATGGACTTTGTGATCGAAAATAAGGATATCAAGGGAGCACATCCCAATACTGCCCAGATCATTATGGAGGCGGAAGGCAAGAAAGCAATGAAGATCCAGGCGTACTCCATCGGAGGCGGCCGTATCCGGGTCAGCAAGCTGGACGGTATCGATGTGAACTTCAGCGGAGAGAGCAATACCCTGATCGTGCGGAATGTAGACCAGCCTGGTCGGATCGGAGAGGTGTCCGCAGCTCTCAGCAAAGAAAATGTAAACATTGCGACAATGACTGTGTTCCGTGATAAGAGAGGCGGCTTTGCGGTAATGGTGGTTGAGACAGACCAGATCGTATCAGAGGAAGCAATTAAGACACTGGAGAGTAAAGAGGGAATCTTAAAGGTCATCTTCCTGAAAGCAAATGGAGCTTAGATTTCGAAGAATTGGAGGTAGCAAAAGCGTATGTCATATCAATCAGTAGAAGAAGCGTATGCAAGATGTAATGAGGACGGAATCGAATTCTGGAAAGCAATCCAGCTGGAAGATATGGATGAAAACGGAATTACAGAAGAAGATTCCTGGAAACGGATGAAAGGAATGTGGCAGGCAATGCTTACAGGCATTGATGCCTATGAACCAGATGAGGTCTCAGGAAGCGGCCTGGTAGGAAAAGAAGGGGGTCTGATGGAGACATACCAGAAAAAGGGAGACACCCTTTGCGGAGATTATATGGCGAAGGTTATGACCAATGCCTTGAAGATGGGCTGCAACAATGCCTGTATGAAGCGGATCGTGGCAGCGCCGACGGCAGGTGCCTGCGGCGTTCTGCCGGCAGTTCTGGTTACATATTACAGGGAATACGGCATCCCGGAAGAGAAAATGATCGAAGCTATGTATGTGGCAGCCGGAATCGGACAGATTATTGCAAACCGGGCTTATCTTGCGGGAGCATCCGGAGGATGCCAGGCAGAGATCGGTTCGGGATCCGGCATGGCAGCTGCGGCCATCTGCTATATCAAAGGCGGAACCATGGAGCAGCTGGGACATGCCTGTGCTATGGCGTTAAAGAATCTGATGGGCCTGGTATGTGATCCGGTAGGAGGTCTGGTAGAAGTTCCCTGCGTGAAGAGAAATGTGGGCGGCGCTGTCAATGCGCTGGCGGCGGCAGATATGGCGCTGGCAGGGATTGTAAGCCAGATTCCGGTAGATCAGGTCATCGACGCTATGAAAGAAGTCGGTGATAAGATGGATGTCAGCTTAAAGGAGACCGGATTTGGCGGCGTGGCAGCCACACCGACGGCGGATGAAGTCGTAAAGAGACTGGGACTGGAATTAAAATAGAAGGAAGTGGTCAGCAATATGGAAACAGGATCCAGACTTACCGTACGGGCTTATCATGTGACGGATGTAGCATACGGGACAGAAAACAGGGTGACGGTGGACGGACATCTGACAGTCTGCAAAGAAACGGCGGACGAGATCTTAAAGGCGGAGCCGCTGATCAAAAGCATTGATATCCGGATCATTGCTCCGGATGAGCATCAGCAGCATACAAATACCATTATGGATGTCATTCCATTATCCACAAAGGTGCTTGGAAAAGTCGGGGAGGGGATTACCCATACGCTGACCGGCGTGTATGTCCTGCTGACCGGGATTGATGAGAGCGGGCGGCAGGTGTGCAACTTCGGAGCCAGTGATGGAATCCTGGCAGAGAAGGTGGCCTGGGGAAGGGCCGGGACACCACTTGAGAGGGATATGCTGATTTCCTTTGATGTAGTTTTGAAAGAAGGCACATGGGCAGACCGGCCGGGGCCGGAAGCGGCGCACCGGGCCTGCGATACCTTCTGTCAGATCTTCCGGGAGCAGATGAAAAAATTCAATGGATACAAATGCACAGAGAAGCATGTGTTCCAGGAAACCTATGAGCCGGACCGCAAAGATGTTTATATTGTCAAGGAGGTGTCCGGACAGGGAGCCGTGTATGACACCCGGATGTTTGGCGATGAGCCCTGCGGATTTGAAGGCGGACATTCTGTTATCGATATGGGGTGCATGCCGGCCATTGTCACACCGAATGAATTTCGGGACGGCGTGATGCGGGCGATGGACTAGCAGATGGATTTCGTAAAAACGAGGGTAAGCATAAGGAGGCAGTGACATGGGAATTGGAACAAGTATGAAGGAAACGTCTCTGCACTATTACAGAGATCCGCTGGTAGAGGTCTTGTCTGAGGATCAGGATGTGAATTTAAGAGGTATCATCATTGTTGGATCGCCGGATAAGAATGAGGACAAATATCTGTCTGCGGAGCGGGTAGGCGTGACGTTGGAGTGTGCCCGGGCGGACGGAGCCGTATTTTCCTGCAACGGACTGGGAAATAACCACGTGGACTATGCTCACGCCATCGAGGCGGCGGAAAAAAGAGGTGTGCCGGTGGTAGCGCTCAGCATGGTGCCGGCAAAGGACTTTGTAGTGCAGAACGACTCCCTGGATGGAGTTCTGTGCTACTATAAAGCCTATGATAAGACCGGGGCTATGGGTGATGAGACCACGGTGTTGGCAGAAAATACAGTGAATGAACTGGATGCCAGAAAAGCGCTGGCGATGCTGAAGCTGAAGATGAGAAAACGAAGCTGAAAAGAGATAATCAAACAGAACGGGAATGGCAGAAGTGCTATTCCCGTTCTGTGGTTTCCCGCCGGAAAATCGTGGGTGCGATCACTTTATGGACGGGTTCCAGCAAAGGAGCCGGTCTTCTTTTTTTGCGTTCATTCATCTGCTCCACCAGCAGGCGGACCGCCTCGTAGGCCAGCTTATCAATCTGCTGCCCCACTGTGCTTATGGGAACCACGGCCTCTCTGGAAACCGGCGAATTATCAAAACCGACCAGCAGATAATCTGCCGGCAGACAGCCGTGTTTACGGAACAAAAGATTTAAAAAGGTATTGGCCAGAGTATCGTTGGATACGAAGACACCCTTCTTTTGTCCGGCATAGGTTTCGTCCAGTTTATCGAGGATTTCTCTAAGAAGGGGCTGGACGCTTTCATAGCTGTGGCCGAATTCCCGGAAAAAAAGTTCGTTTCTCAGGTCTTGTTCCCGGCAGCAGTCCTTAAATCCCTGGATCCGTCCGTAGCTGGGGATTTTGGGATCCGTAGGAGAATTGATGTGGATCAGGATATCACAGTCATGCTTTGCCAGAAGACTTGCCGCCTGGTAGCCGCCCATATAGTTGTCGGTGTTGATGCTGCTGACAAACTGATCTTCACGCTCGATAGTCACGATAGGGATCGGCAGCTGGGCCAATTCCCGGGAAGGGATGGTGTGGCTCAAGATGATCATGCCCTCGATCTGATAGGCCAAAAGCTCCTGGATGTATCTGCACTCAATCTCTTCGTTGGCATTTCCGGTAAAGACCAGAAATTTATAACCAAAAGTCTCATAAGTGGAAAGAATCTGGTTTAGCACCTCTGCATAATAGTGGTGATAGAGGTCCGGGATCAGAAGACCGATGAACTCAGTCTTTCCGCTGGCCAGAATACGCGCTACTTTATTTTCCTGGTAATTCAGCTTTTCCAGAGCATCCGAGATAATCTTCTGATTTTCCAGTGTCAGAGAATCCGGATGATTAAAATACCTGGAAATGGTGGTCTTTGAAAAATGTGTATATTTTGCAATATCGTCAAAGGTTACTTTCTTTTTCTGCGCCATAAAAATACGTCTCCTTTTTTCAGCCTGAATATAGATTAATTATAGCAAAAACGAACAGTAGAGACAAGAAAGGAGCGGTTAAGTAACCGGTTTTGTAAATAATCCATAAAGGACAGAGTATAAATTCGGATAGTATTAACAAAAACAATAAAAATAAGTGGATTTTGTTGACGAAATGCTTAGCTGGTGCTAAGATGAGACCATAAAGTAACCGGTTACTTTACCGGTTACTTAAGAACGAAAATATGAAGGAGGAGAGACTATGAAGAAGAAAATCGTATCGAGGGCTGCCGCCTGCGGGCTTGCCGTGGCGCTGGTGCTGACAATGGCTGCCGGATGCGGGGTACGTTTTGGGTTTGCCAGCGACCCGGACGATCCGAATGAAGAAGAAAAGACGGTGCCGATCGATACATCCGTGGATTCCTTTGAGTATGATACCTCGCTTGACGGCACCAGCATTACACTTCTGAACTCCAAAGCGGAGATCCAGACGGCGCTGGAGGAGATGAGCAAGGTGTTCGAGGAAAAGTCGGGGGTACATGTGGAGGTTATGCCGGTAACGGACGGAGATTCTCCCTATACAAAGGTAGTCAGCCTTTATAACTCCGGAACACCGCCCACACTTTCTATTCTGGATACGACAGACGTAATTGCACTGGCAGAAGAAAAGGCGGCAGATCTTTCCAATGAGCCCTGGACCGCCGAGGCGGAAGGGTATCTGACTACCGTGAATGGAAAGGTTTACAGCTTCCCGCTCTGTATCGAAGGCCGCGGGATCATTTACAACAAGAAGGTGATCGAGGATGCGTTAGGAGAGACTTTTGATCCGTCTTCGATCCATACCCAGGAGGAGTTCGTAGAGCTTCTGGACAGGCTTAAGGACGCAGGCATTGAGAAGCCGATCTCTCTGGCAAAAGATGACTGGTCTGTAGGAGCCCACCATTTACAGTACATTTATGAGACCTATGACGGGACTTCCGAAGGAGCTGCAAAGGCGATTGAGGAGATTAAGGACGGAACACTGGATCTGCAAACCTATGACCGCATGTCTCAGTTCCTTGATATGTTTGATATCCTGAAAGAATACAATGTGGCAAAGGGTGACCCGCTGGGAGCCGATTATGATGAGATGGCCATCGATCTGGTAGATGGAAAGACAGCATTTTGGTTCAACGGCAACTGGGCATGGCCGAATCTTGAAGAGGCCGGAGCCGAGACCGGGGACGAGTACGGATTCCTTCCCTATTTTATGAATGATGATCCTGACGATTTTGCAAACCAGAAGATCCAGGCGTCTCCCTCCAAGCAGGTAATGCTGGACGGCCAGGTGGCAACAGAAAAGGAGCAGGCGGCAGCAAAGGAATTCCTGAACTGGATCGTTTACAGCGAGATCGGACAGCAGATGCTGGTGAAGACCTGCAGCATCATCCCGCCGTTCCAGAATAATCCCTATGAACCGGAGGATCCGCTGAGTAAAAACATTTATGAACAGGTACACGCAGGAACCACATTTAATGCATCAGCTATCGTCCCGAATGACCACTGGTCTGTCCTGGGTGCAGCGATGCAGAAATATATGGCGGACCGCTGCGACCGGGAGGAACTGATAGAAGAGATTGAAGATTACTGGGCTGAGCAGGAGTAAAAGGGAGGAAAAATCATGAGATCGAAAAATGGAGGAAAAGAGTTCTGTTTTTTTGCTCTGCCGGGGCTGTTCTGCTTCCTGGCAGTAGTGATCGTCCCGTTTATTTACGGTGTATATCTGACACTGACAGACTGGGACGGCGTAGCAGCTGTCAAGAATTTCGTAGGGCTTGAAAACTTTGCCGGAGTCATGAAAGACAGTGCGTTCTGGGACTCACTTTTATTGACATTTAAATATGTGATTCTTGTTGTCATTATCGTAAATGTGATCGCATTTGCCATCGCATTTCTGCTGACCAGGGGGATCAAGGGCCAGAATTTCTTCCGGGCCGGATTCTTCACCCCGAACCTGATCGGCGGTATCGTTCTTGGATATATCTGGCAGTTTGTATTTTCACGTGTATTCGTCAGCATCGGAGAGGCAACCGGATGGAAACTGTTTGAAGTATCCTGGCTGTCAGATCCGACCAAAGCATTCGTGGCGCTGGTTGTAGTCAGTGTATGGCAGTTATCCGGTTATATGATCCTGATCTATGTGGCCGGATTCATGGGACTGAGTGAGGATGTTATAGAAGCGGCCAGCATTGATGGAGCGACCGGTTGGGTAAAACTGAAAAATATCATTCTCCCGCTGATGATGTCTTCCATCACGATCTGTCTGTTCCTGACGCTGTCCAGAGCGTTCATGGTTTACGATGTCAACCTGTCGTTGACCGGCGGCGCACCGTATGGAACCACAGAGATGGCGGCTATGCATGTATATGAAAAGGCCTTCACATCCAGACAGTTCGGCGTAGGACAGGCGGAAGCCCTGATCCTGTTTGTTATCGTAGCGATCATAAGTGGAGTACAGGTATATCTGACTAAGAGACAGGAGGTAGAGGCATAATGAATAAGACGACAATCGGCGGAAATAAAAGAAAATTAGCCAATGCACTGGCCATGATCGGCCTGATCATCATCTTTATCGCATATATGTTTCCCTTCCTGATGGTGGTGATCAATTCGCTGAAAGAGAAACGGGATATCATCAAGAGCCCGTTTTCCTGGCTGTTTACCATCAAGGGCCTGTCCTTTGATAACTTTGTCAATGCATTTACGCAGATGGATTTCCTGAATGCGTTCAAGAACTCCCTGATCGTAACGGTATCTGCGACGGTGCTGGTAACCATCCTGGCAGCTATGCTGGCATACTATATCGTGCGTCACAAGAATATGGTTTCCAAGCTGACCTTTGCACTGATGGTGGCGTCCATGATCATTCCATTCCAGGCGATCATGATCCCGCTGGTCAGCATTTACGGAGGAACATTAAATATCCTGAATCACCGGCTGACGCTGATCTTTATGCACACCGGATTTTCCATGGCAATGTCCGTATTCATGTTCCACGGATTTATCCGGGGAAATGTGCCGATCGCACTGGAGGAAGCGGCTTACATCGACGGTTGTACTCACTCACAGACGTTCTTTAAGATCGTACTGCCGCTGTTAAAGCCAATCATCTCCACCATGGTGATCCTGAACTCCATGGCGTTCTGGAATGACTTCCTTCTGCCGTCGCTGGTACTGACGGACAAAGAACTTCTGACACTGCCGCTGTCTACCTATAGTTTTTATGGTACATATTCGGCAGACTATGGTACAATCATGGCAGGACTTCTGCTCTGTGTCATTCCGATCATGATCCTGTATGTGGCACTTCAGAAACAGATCATCGGAGGCGTTGTGGCAGGAGCTGTGAAATAGTGATTCCAGGTTTCAAAGGTCTGACCCCACATGAGCTTGCTCATAAGTGGGCAAAAGACCTTGGAAACCGCCCTTATATGAGCATAAAAGTGGGATGAATATCCCACGATATGCGAATATAGGGCCGGATTGTGAAAGTGCGAGCACGGAACAATCCGGTGGAATCACAAGAGCCACAAAAATTGTGAAAATAAGTAAACTAGAAACGAGGCTACAGACATGATCAGAGACAACTTACATTTAAAAGCCCCGGGAAATTGGATCAACGACCCGAATGGTTTTATCTATTATAAAGGGGAATATCATTTGTTTTACCAGTATTTTCCCTATGGAACCCGGTGGGGGACCATGCACTGGGGACATGCGGTCAGCAAAGACCTGGTGCATTGGGAACATCTGGGAATTGCGGTATTCCCTACCAAGGCTTATGACAGAAATGGTATTTTTTCCGGGAGCGCCCTGGAGATTGACGGAAAACTGCATCTTTACTATACGGCAGTGCGGTATCTGGAATCTAACGAGGAGGATATCCACTGTTCCTGGAATGACTGCTATGAGGCTTCCCAGGCCATGATCACCTCGGAGGACGGCAGGCATTTTGACAACTGGAAAGATAAGAGGCAGATCATTCCTGTGATCACCGATGAAGAGAAAGGGGATACCAAGGATACCCGGGATCCTAAGGTGTGGGAAGAAGACGGCCGTTATTATATGGTGCTTGGCAGTACCTGCCAGAAGGAGATCGGACGGGCGGTGTTCTTTAGAAGTGCGGACGGCACCAGCTGGGAATATGCGGGTGAATGTCGTACGCCTGCCTTTGGCGAGACCCTGGAGTGCCCGGATGTGTTTCGGATCGGCGATACCTACGTGTTCGTAGGTTCGCCTATGAATGTGACAGAGGCAGGGATCGAACACCGACACCATGCAAAGTGCGGGCTGGCTGACTTGAAGCTTCCGGAGTGCAGCATGCGGCTTTTGGGAGAGTTCCGCTTTATCGACTACGGGCTGGATTTTTATGCACCGCAGACCACGCTGGACGAGGACGGACGGCGGGTGATGATCGGCTGGATCCGGATGCCGGAGGTGGTCCGGGACGAGAAGGACAAAAGAGGCAGCTGGATCGGCATGATGAGCATGCCGCGGGCGGTGGATGTGGAAGATGGCCACATTTATTTCCGGGTACATCCACACGTGGACGCCTGCTATTCCAGAAGGTGCCTGTCCCTGGATGAGATCGATATGGACCGGCCGTTTCGCATCAAGGCGCCGATCCGTGACGGCGAGACTTTAAATGTCTGTGGATATCAGATCACGATGGAAGACGGATGCGTTTGTACAGACCGGAGCAGCGTATTTCCGGAGCTTGGGAATTACCGGACGAAGGCGCAGACTCCGAAGACCGGAAAAGAAACGTGCCAGCTGGATATCTTCGTGTCGCCTCATCTGATAGAAGTGTTTGTCAATGACGGCCAGTATGTGATCACCCATGTGGTGTATGGGCTTATGAAAAAGCTGGCGGGAAAGATCGAAGAACTGCTGGTGGAAGAATGTTGAAGCTATGTAGAATATAAATTGCAGTATGTAGAGGGATTCAGATTTTTAAAAATTCAGCTGGAGTTAAAATGAGAGGAGTTTTGATACCGGATTCTAAAAAGTCCTTATCTCCGGTAAGAAGAATATCGACATTTGCGTGTATGGCCGCCCGAAGAATCGGGCGGTCTTTTATGTCTCGGATTTGTTTTTCTAAATAAAATTTTTCTGATGGAATGGGGATTACTATTATTGTCAGAAAAGCAAGAGATAGAAAATGCTCTAGCGCCCCGAGGTGATTGGGAAATTTTTTCTGGAAGATACGTTTCATTTCAAGTACATTTTGTTTACTGATAAAACCTTGATTAGGATAAGAAGCAGCTTTGACATAGGCTTGGTATGGAACACCTCTTGGATTTAGTGCGGCTGAAATCAAGACATTTGTATCAATTAGGACTTTCATAAGTATTTCCTCCATTTCTTAATTCATTGACCAATTCCATAACAGCATCATCACAGGATAAACCGGTACGCTCTGCTTCGCCTTTTAATTCATTTTGAAGTGCCTGCATAGCATAAACCGCAGAATTGACAATGCGGACGTTGTTGCCCTCAACGATGAAAGTGACACGATCACCATTTGATACGCCGAGCACAGTACGAACATCCTTGGGGATGGTTACTTGTCCTTTGGACATAATCTTGGCAGTATCCATAAAAATATTTCTTGACATAAGTCTACACCTCCTTGGAATCATGGATAGTAGGGAAAATCCTACTTATATTATATGCGATAATAGTCGTTGGGTCAAAAGAAATGATGAACTAATAGGGGATAATATATTGAATTATAGTTCTTTTCAAATTATAATTATAGAAAAGATTTTGTCTCGAGGAGGGAGAAGATGAAAAAGATGAAAAAATACATTGGGCTATTGCTGTCTGCATTTATGATTGCAAATTTATGTGCAGCTGTACCAGGCCAAGTCAAGGCAGAAGAAAATGTGAATGAATTCAATCAAGAAGAAACTGCGGACAGTATGGACGCCAAACCGCAGGAAGAGCCAGAAAAAACAGAGGCACTGGAAAGTCAAGAGATAGGAGAAAACGCTCTACCAGCGGATACAGGAGCTACTCTACAGGAAGAGGCAGGTGAACAAAATACCGCTGGTGCTGCGCCACAGGCTGATGTGGATAACAGTTTTCCAGAAGTGACAGGAATCCGTCTGTTGACAAAAGGCGATATTTATTCCTCTACACAGGTAGAACTTGAAGTAGATTATAAAGAAGAAGGTTCAGGAATTAAGTCTATTAGTGTTACATATCAGCAGGATGGAGATACAGCGGAAGGCGTTTCTATGGTATCTTTCAGCTATAACGAATACGGATCAGGGCAGGGAAATCTTGTAGGGAATGGATCGGTAACGCTTTCTAATGGATCAATGCTTTCTCCTGGAAAGTATATGATTTCTGACGTCTTGATTGAAGATTATGCCGGAAATCAAAACTATTATACGAAGCAGGATGGCGGGTCAGAATTTGTCAGCTATAATTCTGGTCAAAAATCCACTTTTGTACCAGAAGCAGAGACACTGGAAAGTGTATATGCGAAAGGCTTAAAAGTGAAAGATCTGTGGCTGGAAGGAAATAGAGATTTAGATAATTTGAAGGCAGGAGATCCTTTTGAGGTTACATTACTTCTTTATAACGATTTGGATAAAAATGTAACTGTACAGCCAGAATATTGTTCTGTATCATGGGCAAAACCATCCGCAACAGCGGGAATGTATGAACAGAATATCAGCGGATATGGACAGGGAAATGCATTTATATTAGCCCCAGGGGAAGAACGAGAGCTATTAGTAGAAGTCAAAGTCAGCTCCTATGCTTCCACAGGAAAATGGGAATTGACGGGGGTCTATTTAAATGAAACTGGCGGACAGCTTCTTAGCACCAATTATTCCAATCCAGGATATGCAGCAGAAGGAGAGTTTGTAGGAAATATTTTAGACTACATGGATAAGCCGGAATCTATTACTGGAAATGTGGAATCGATTTACTATAACGGAGAACTAGATTTCTCTGTTGTATCTGCTGAAACTCCAGATACAGAAGCTCCAATTCTGGAAGAAATATCGGTGACGCCAGAGAAAGTAGGGGTACCCGGAACAATCCAGATAAAGATAAAGACCAGGGAAGAAATCTCCAAGTTGGATGAGGTGTCATTTGTATTTAACGATATAGAAAATCCGATAGCTAATGCGTTTGGAAACACAGGGGCGAGTGCGCAGAGACCAGATCCGGTTTATTCTGAGGAAGAAGGTTGCTATATTGTAGAATATGAACTGCCGGAGACACTGATTAAAGGGACTTATGAGCTTAGGCAGATTAATCTTACCGATGAAGCGGGGAATACCAGTTTTTATACAGCAGAAAATGGAAAATTGATAGGATATCAATACGGAGCAACGGAAGACATTCCGGAAGTGGATACATGTTCCTTTGATGTGGTGGAAACAGAGGCAACGGATGAAGATTTCGATAATCCCAAATTGACGGGAATAGAAGTATTAAATAATGAAGTTGCTGTTTCAGAAACTTTGAGGATACATATAGAAGCAGAAGATGCAATGGGAATTTCCAGTGTGTCATTGAATTATGCCTGTGACAATGATAAAGATGGTAGTTATGAAGCATATCTTACGATGAAGAGCAAAAATATTGTCATAGACAATACTGGTTATGTATGCGAGTTTGACGTGGATCCATACTGTGTAAGTGGAACTTATGATCTGCAGGATATTACGTTGATCGATGGATCGGTCAGAAAAAATTCAGCCATTTGTCATTATGAAAAAGAGATGAATCTGATTGTTGGAGATTATCCAACAGTACAGTTTTTCCCAGAGAAATCGTTAACACTTTCTGTGGAACAGGCAGGCGTCATGGAAATTATGGACATAAGGATGGACGATATTGCGGCAGGTGTACAGGGAATAGAAAACGGTAAGACAGTAGTCATAAAAGGATCCGATGTAGATGATCTGGAAATTCATCTATTCCCGGCTGATTTTTGGAGTTCAGTACAGGAGAAAGATTTGACTGTGGTTATTCCGGACGGACAATCCAATTCGGAAGTCGTTGTAAAGGGTTCGGAAATCGGCGATGCGTCTTTCGGAGACATGGAATTAAAAGTACAGCGGGATGAACTGGTGGAGCAGGCAGCCGGTGTGGGAAACGATGATATGTACTATCCGGTAAGCATTGTAACAACAGATACTGCGATTCCGGTGACCGTCAGGATCCGTGTAGATCAGGAGTTTTTGGATCAATGTGGAGATAATCCGATCCGTATTTCAAAAATTGGGGCAGATGGAAGCGTAGCAATCATGCAGGACAACCTTGCTGTAGCAGAGGATGGTTATCTGGAAGTCGCCTTCCCCAATGGATTGCAGGGAGCAGGAGCGGCAACGCAGATGCTGAATGCAGGAACGGAAGGAAGAAGTATTACCAGCCAGGAGTTTTCTTTCGTTGTGTCGTCCAGGACGAATGACGTAGTGCTGGGAGACGTCAATGAGGACGGACAGGTGAATCTGGTAGATCTGATGCAGAGCCTGAACCACGTGGGAGGAAAAACATTCTTGACGGGAAATGCCCTGTTGGCAGCGGATATTGATCAGAATGGCGATGTAAATCTGGTTGATTTAATGCGACTGCTAAATTATGTGGGAGGAAAGACAGAGATACTGTAAGAGAAAGTTCAAATAAAAGTGGTGCGATTCCATTTGGGATCGCACCGAAAATCAATTCTTATCCTGAACAGCTTGCACATAGTGAGAGATGATCTGCTCTAAATGTTCTCTTTTATTGGCGGGACATAAAGAAATCACGCCCATAATAGAATCAAGATTTTCGGCAGATGCGGGGGAACCATATAAAATATAATCAACGGAAACGTGAAGAGCGTCACAAAGTTTACACAGAGTATTCACAGACATATTTTTGAGTCCCAGTTCAAGATCGTAGCAGAATCGAGGTGTGATATCAGCCATTTCTGCAAGTTTTTCACGGGAGTAACCGTTCAGAAGACGTTGCTTTTTGATTCGTTCTCCCATAATTACAGGATCAATATGAGTCATGTGTTCACCTCCAATCATATTTTTTAAGTCTGCTATAGAAATAATTTAGCAGTTGTTGGTGAAACAAATATGAACTAACGAGGGATTAAAAGTTGACAAATAGTTCCTGTAAGATATATACTGAAATGGAAGTTATAAAATTATTCTGGGAAAAGCGGGAGGATATGTTGAAATGAAGAAAATACATTTCAAGCGGATAATGGCGCTTATGCTCTCATTCGTCATGATAATGGGAGCTGCTTTTGCTATGACGCCAAATGTAGCGAAGGCGGCAAGCGAAGCGACATTTACAGTAACTGCGGATAAGAAGGAACTCCATAGAGGGGATCAGTTCACAGTTTCTGTGTCTATGTCAGATAATGTAAATGCATATGGACTTGTCTATAAGATGTTTTACGATGCAGAGAAGGTAAGTCTTGTGGGTGATCCTGTGAAAGGGTCGATTATTGATGAGGCTCCTAATTGTGGGGGATATGGGATATACAATAAGATTACGGGGAGTGATGGAATACAAGCTACGGTAATCTGTTTGAGTAAAGCTGTGCCAAATGGAACACTTATGAGTGCTACATTTGAAGTTTTGGAAGATGCAGAAGTCGGTGATTTAAATTTCACATATGATATTATGATTACAGATGAAAGTACGGCAGTACTTGAGCATACGAATAATGACCAGACTGACTTATCTGTTGTAGTCCCGGTGACAGGCATTTCTCTGAACAAGAATGAAACAACTATCGCAAGAGGCGCAACCGAGCAGCTGACAGCAACAGTAGTGCCAGAGGGAACCGGCAGTACAGTGGCATGGTCCAGCGACAATGAGGAAGTGGCAACGGTAGACCAAAACGGTCTGGTAACAGCAGTTGGCAAAGGAACGGCAAATATTACAGCAACGGCAGGCGGCCAGAGCGCTTCCTGTAAAGTGACTGTAAATGCACCGCTTCAGGGAATCCAGATTACTGGAGAGCAGTCAACGATCAAGAAAGGACAGACGACACAGTTAAGCGTCATTTATGAGCCGGAAGACACTACCGATGATGCAACAGTAACATGGTCCAGCGATAATGAAGACGTAGCGACAGTCGATCAGACAGGCCTGGTGAAAGCTGTGGCAGACGGAACGGCTAACATTAAAGCAAAAGTTGGAACACTGGAAGCTACTTATGCAATTACCGTCCAGGAAGTAAAACTGAATAGTATTGCAATCAAAGATGCGACAACCATTCACCGCGGAGGAACAGAAACTCTGGAAGTCACCTATGATCCGGAAAATACTACGGATGACAAAACTGTTGTATGGGAATCTTCTGATCCGACAGTCGCAAATGTGGACGGAAGCGGAACTGTAACAGCGGTGGGAATTGGAAGTGCAAAAATTACTGCTAAAGTTGGAAATCATACAGACGTCTGCGTTGTAACAGTTGATGCTCCTCTCGAAAGTATAGATGTTCAAGATGCGTTGGAACTGGTGAAGAATCAGACAGCAGTGATCAATTACGAGCTTGTTCCAAGCGATACAACAGACAAAGCACCTGTGACCTTTACATCTTCTGATCCGACAGTGGCGACCGTAGATGAAAACGGAAAAGTAACGGCTCTGAAGGCTGGTACGACAGTCATCACACTGAAAGGTGCAAATGATGTAACAGCAGAAGTGACGGTAACGGTGACAGAGATTCCGATTGATACTGTTTCTTTGGATAAAGAAAGCGCAGTTGTTGAAAAAGGTCAGACAACCGAGTTGACAGCAGTTGTCGGCCCTGAGACAACCACTGATGAGAACAAGTCTATCAAATGGAGCAGCAGTGATCCGTCTGTAGTAAAGGTATCACCAGAGCAGACAAATTCTGGTGAGAAAGTGACGGTGACTGCAACTGATAAAGGCGGTACTGCAACCATTACTGCAGAAGCATGGAATGGAACAAAAGCTGAGTGCGTGATCACTGTTCCGATTCACATTGAGAACGTAACACTTCCTCAGGATGTAACTCTGAACAGAGGAAGAACCACTGTATTGGATGTAGTATGTGATCCGGAAGAAAACGATGATACGATTACATCTGTAGAGTGGCAGAGCGATGCGCCGGAGGTAGCAGCTGTTTACAGTGATGGTACTGTGGAAGGCATAAAAGAGGGAAAGGCCAATATTACCGCAAAAGTGACGGTTACAACTCTGGTAAATGAGACGAAAGAATATACAGCAAAGACGCAGGTGACAGTGAAAGAAAACCATTTAGATGCTGACCTGGGTGGAAAGCTTGCGTTTGAAGATATGGAAGAAGCACTTCTTAAAGGACAGTCTGTCGATATGTATTATCAGCTGAATCTTGAAGATATCATGAGGGATAATGAGATTACAGATGGCGTGCTGATTGAATGGACAAGTTCCGATGAAGATGTTGCAACGATTGGACAGACCGGAAAGCTGACGGGGTTGAAAGAAGGTTCTACAACAATCACGGCTGTAGTTACAGCAAAAGACGGGGAAGGACAGATTGTTGGAACCTATACCGTTGAGACAGAAGTCGAAGTAAAAGAAATTCCTCTGGAATCCATCGCATTTGATAAGATCATTAAAGAAATGGTGGTAGGATCCAGTGAAACATTGCATATTATCTACAATCCGGAGAATACGACGGATCTGAGAGATGTGGAGTGGAGCAGTTCTGACGCAACGATCCTTTCTGTAGAGAATGGAAAAGTAACGGCACTGAAACCGGGTACAGCTACCATTACAGCAAAAGTTGGAGACAAGGAAGTTTCTTGTGAAATCTTAGTAAAAGTAGCAGAGTCCGGACAGCCGGGACAGGGAAGCGGAACTGACAGCGGAAACGCAGCAGGAACCGATACGGACAAGGGCGATTCCGTCCGCACAGGCGATACAGCAAATATTATACTGTACATTGCGCTGTTAGTAGGAGCAATGGCTGCAATCGTGATCATCTGGAGAAAAAGAAGATTCACAAAATAAGAGAACATAAGTAGAGACAGCGCGGTGGAAAGCCGCGCTGTTTTGCTATAAGAAAGAGAATCAAAATTTTTGATTGAGGAAAAGTGGAAGTGAGGGTGGACGATGAGGAAAAATGTTGTGGCATGGATGCTGGTGTTTGTACTGGGAATTACAAATACGTTGACGGTTATGGGAGCGGAGCCGGAAACAGGTGTAAGCGTGCAGGAAGAAATCACAGAAGAGGATGCAGAGCAAGAGCCAGAAGAAGAGACAGGGGAACAAGAAGAGGCGGAGAAGGAGTCAGAGGAAACTGTAACTGGCGACGATTTAGAAAATAAAGAGGATGAAAATGGAGAAAAGACGGCGGAAGAGGATAATGCAGCGGAGGGAGCAGATGAGAAGAAACAGGAAGAGATAGAAAGTGCAGAGAAGCAGCAGAATGAAAATCTGGAGATAGGGACAGTAGTAGATACGGGTTCATGTGGAGAGCATCTTACATATACGATTACGGTGAATGGGAAAGATGAAGAAGGAAATGATACATATACCCTGGAGATAGAAGGGTATGGGGAGATGAAAAACTATGGAAGGACTCAAAAAAGACCCTGGGGCGCCTATAAGATAACAGAATTATATTTTTCTGAAGATGTGACTAGTATAGGCGATTATGCTTTTCAATACCATCAATATATAAAAAATGTAATAAAGTTGCCGGCAAATCTTAAAAAAATTGGGGAGTATGCATTTGATTTATGTCATTCCATAAGAGTTGATTTAAATATGCCTTCTAAATTGACTAGTATAGGCGGTCATGCCTTTCAAGCTTGCTATCAATTAGAAGGAGAATTAATATTACCAGATGGCTTAACCTATCTGGGGGGACTCGCCTTTGGAAGTTGCTATAGAATAAAGAAAGTTGTATTTCCTGATAATTTAGAAAAAATTGGAAATTATGCTTTTGAGGGATGCTCTGGATTAAATGGAGAATTAAAATTACCACAAAATTTAATAGAAATAGGAGATTACGCATTTGCTGACTGTACCCGGATTCAAGGAGAGTTGGTGTTACCGGAAGGGTTAACAAAAATGGGATACATGGCTTTTTCAGGCTGTGAAAGATTGAGCGGAGATTTGATTATACCAGATGGAATAAAAGAGATTGCTAACGGTACATTCAGTGGGTGTAGTGGTTTTGATGGAAAGTTAGAACTTCCAGAAGGGCTACATAGCATAAGGGCGAGGGCATTTGCAGGATGTACAGGCCTTGAAGGAAAACTTGTATTGCCAAAAACACTGAGTAGCTTAGGTGGACGGGCATTTGAAAATTGTAATTTTGTCGGAGAACTAATACTGCCGGATAATATGGATGGTATAGGGGAATATGCGTTTGCAGGGTGCAAGAAAATTACAGGTTGTATTACCCTTCCAGAAGGTAGAATAGAAAAATATGCATTTACAGGATGTACAGGTTTAACAGCAGTAATTGTGTCTGATGAAATTAAAATGATAGATGAAAATGTTTTTCAAGGGTGTGAAAATATTGAAAACATATATTTTAAAGGAACAAAGCCAATTATAAAGGATACAGCATTTGAAAAAAATATTTTTACTGCATGGTATCCAGGGTATGATTCATCATGGACAATAGAGCCTTTGTCGAATTATGGAGGTGACATCACATGGAAACGCTGGCTTCCTGACGAAAGTAAAACTACTGTATCTATTGCCGGTAAGGAGGAACATTACCTTTCTGCCAGTGATAGGTACGAGACCGGGAGCGGGAAGACAGAGACAATTGCCGGGGACAAGGTGATCAAGAATACCACATGGAATGTTGCGGGCACGGCAACGATGAAGGACGGGACGCTTTATATCCGTTCAGATGCCATAGTGACTGTAAGCGGAACGCTGAACGCCAGAGATATCTTTATCGAAAAAGGCGGCAAATTAGTTCTTAAAGATGGTGGAAAAATTGATGCGCGAAGTGTGACTGCAAAAGGAGGCTGGATTGGAGACAGCGGCGGAAGACTGGAAGTGACGGGTGGATTATTGGTTGCGGATGAGATAAATTTTGAAGGGCGCAGTACACTTGCGGTCACTTCCGGCGGAAAGATTGCAGCAGGGGAGATGACTGTAGCTACGGGCTCCAAAAACAGTTCCCTGGATAATGGAACAATCTTTATTAATACAAAATTGAAACTAGCGGGAAATAAGAGCAATTTTGTTTCTGGAAGCGGAAATTTTAGTGTTGTATTATACGGAAACGCTGATGTTTCTTTGGAAGCAAGCGGAAGTAAATTTTGCCTTGGGAAGTTATATGTGGCAGAGGAAGAGGTGTTTCAGAGTTTGGAACTGGAAAGCGGCAATTATATCAGCGCATCTACTTGTACTGTAAATACTTCAAAGTGGACGTTTACGGCCGGGAAGAACCTGTCATCTGCGACGGAGAGCGCCAAGTGGAGTGAGAATGTAGAGAGCGCTTTTCGCGGCGTGGCGGCCCAAAGTGCATTTCAATCCAATAGCGGCCAGCTGACAGCAGAAGAAAATCAATTTGTAAATGCGCTGGCATCTGTTTGGATCAATACGTTGAACACTCCTCTGTGTGAAGGATTTGTGGAATCGTCTGCTATACAGCAGGAATTGAAATTTGAGATAAACGGGAAGGAGTGTGTCCTGAAAAGTAAAGGCGTCGCATTTGGATTTGGCGGAGTGAACGCCGTATATCTAAACGTAGATGGGGCTTCTTATGACTCGACTGTGGGAATCGTATCAAATGCAAATGTAAAAGAGTTTTCAGAAAAGGCTAAAAAATATCTGGCCGAAAATATGAAGAGTGAGTTTATCGGATATGCCAGCGGCGGTATTGCAGGAGCCTTGCAAGGAGCGTTTGGATGGGGAGATATTACAACATCCGTAGTAGAGAAATTTATAGAAAAAACAGTGAAAAATGTCTGCATAGATTCTTCGGTATTGAATACCAGCAACAGTAAAAGTGTTCAGGATTTAAAGAAAAGTTTTAAGGTATTAGATATGCTTTCGAGCAGTGCGAAAATCATGTCTGTCAAAGCAGCGGAGAATTCAGCGTCAAGTACAAAGGTTCCGGAGGAAGAGCAGGAGGAAATTATTATATCGGATCTGTCACCGACAGTACAAGACGATTGGTTAAGGCAGGAGTTTATAACTATCCTGGGAGATGATGGGTCCGGAGAGCCGGATTTTAGCAAAGCGGCCGAGATTACAAGTCTGGATTTATCAAACGGGTATATCAGGGACTTAAGCGGCATCCAGTATTTTAAGAATCTGGAGGAGCTAAATATTGCAAACAATGAGATCTCAGATCTGTCGCCATTATCTGGATGCGCGAAATTAAAAACCTTAGATGCCAGCGGCCAGTATATCTCTAACCTGGGAGCGCTTTCTGCTTTGAAAGAATTAACGGAACTAAACCTTGCGGACAATGAGCTGACTACGTTATCTTCGCTGAAAGAACTGACAGAACTTCAGAAGCTGGACGTCAGCGGAAATGAGATCGTAGTCTTTGGGACAGCAGGTAAATTACAGAATCTTCAGTATTTAAGTATGGCTGATAATCCTATGAAGGAAATTGATTTAAGTACATTATCAGGACTTACGAATCTGACAGAATTAAATGTCAGCGGATGTGGAATTGAATCAATAGATGGAATAAATACTGGGAATCTTACAACATTAAATGTGTCTTACAATCAAATAGACAGCGCGGCCGCACTGGAAAAGGCAGAGAAGCTTCGCACGCTGGACATATCCTATAATATGTTGACAGAAGCAGATGGATTAAAATCCTGCATAAGTCTACAGGAATTATCAATGGAAGGGAATCCGTTGGAAAGCATAGCAGGGATAGAACCATTAGCTGAATTGACCAATATCAATCTGGCTCAGACAGGGCTTGTGGAAGAGAATCTTGTATATTTACAAAATATGAAGAACCTGCAGATATTGGATGTTTCCGGGAATATGATTTTTGGATTATCCATCATAACGGATTTGGAAAGTTTGCAGAAGATCACGATTTCATATACGCCATTAAGCGATACAGATATCCAAAAGCTGGACGAAAAGAATATAGAAGTCATAAATGAAACGGTTTATCCAGCTGTGCAAAGACTGTATTTCATAGAGGAACAGGCAGAGATCAGTGTAGGGGAGACTTATTGGCAGGCTCCTGTCTGCTATCCTTCCGGCAGTGTGTTGGAAGATGCGGTGTGGACAAGCAGTGATGAAACGGTTGCCGTGGTAGACCAGTCTGGGGTAGTAACGGCACAAAAGGGTGGAAGTGTTGAAATTAAGGTGACTACAGCAGATGGCGAGCTGGAAGCAGTTTATCAGATGAACATAGCAGGCGGGGCTAAAGGAGATATTAATGGAGATGGAAATATCAACCTTGTAGATCTGATGCAGTGCTTGAACCATGTGGGAGGAAAAGAATTTTTAGAAGGAGAGACGCTGGAAGCGGCGGATATAAATGAAGATGGCACAGTGAATCTAGTGGATCTGATGAGATTGCTGAATTATGTTGGAGGGAAAAGCAGCATTTTGTAGAAACGGATTGTGCAATTATCTAGGTAATTGCGAAATGGGTCACTGATTTTAGGCATGTGGAGGGCGAGAGATGCAATTTCTATTGAAAATGATGGAGAACGCTAGCCAGAACCACGATGGAGAGGAGTACAGGGATCGATTATCGAGAAATGGGCTCATTGATAAATGGAATCATAAATTCCATCTTGAGCTGGTAAGTCCTATGCTATGTACAACTCCTTTCAGGTGGATACTGTGAATGGTTACTTGACAGCTCTATTTTACTACAAACCTGTGAGGAATTGTTCGGCTTTGCCTAAGAAAAGCCCGATTTTATGCGGATTGTGGCGGTTTACAAACGCCTAAAATACAGTGAAGGGAGAGAGGATTTTATGAGGAAGAAAAAAGGCATATTCATTGTATTTTCTATAATGATTTTATTTGTTTTGCTGGGCGTGTTAAAGCGTGAAGTGAAAGGAGCAGAAATTGTCTATTCTGGGAAAAGTGGAGATTTGGATTGGACGATAGATACAGAGGGGTGTCTGACGATAACAGGGAATGGGGATTATGATTATGATGGAAGGGAAGATGGCTACAGTGTACCAAAATGGTGTGAATATGGAGAGTATCATATAAAAAAAGCAGTTATAGATGTGAAAGGAATAACTGACTGCTATAGAATGTTTTATAGCTGTAATGTATTGCAACAGATAGAGGTTGTTAATTTTGATACATCACAGGTAACTGATATGAGCTATATGTTCTGTGGGTGCTCAAATTTAACAAATCTTGATGCGAGTTGTCTGGATGTATCACAGGTGACTGATATGGACGGTATGTTTGCGGGGTGTTCAAGTTTGACAAATCTTGATGTTAGTTGTTTTGAAACATCACAGGTAACAAATATGTCAGGTATGTTCCAAGGGTGTAGTAATTTGGCAAAATTAGATTTAAGTAAATTTGATACATCACAAGTAACTGATATGTCTTCCATGTTTGATAATTGTGTGAATTTAACAGAACTGAATGTAGGCACTTTTAATACATCACAAGTAACTGATATGTCTTTCATGTTTAATGGGTGTCAGAATTTAACAGAACTGAATGTAGGCGCTTTTGATACATCCCGGGTAACTGACATGACATTTATGTTTGGTTATTGTCGCAACTTACTGGAATTAGATGTAAGTAGATTTGATACATCACAAACAACTACTATGCAAAGAATGTTTGATAGTTGTGGGAGTTTATCCGAACTAAATGTAGGCGGATTTAATACATCACAAGTAAATAATATATCAGGAATGTTTCGGTTCTGTGATGATGTGAATAGTCTCAATATTACAAATTGGGATGTATCAAAAGTAACCACTATGAATAGTCTTTTTGGTGGTTGTACAAATTTAAAAGAATTTGATATAAGCCAATGGGATACATCAAACGTAACTGATATGTCAGGTTTATTTTCCGGATGTGACAAAATAACAAATATAAATTTTATGAGAGATTTAGATTTGTCTAGCGTAACAACAATAGATTCTATGTTTAGTGAATGCGACGGACTGAAAAAAATAGAAGATTTATCTGTTTTAAATACTGCCAATGTTGTCAGTGTAAACCACCTTTTTTATGAGTGTACAACATTAGAGTACGTTAATCTTGATGGGTTTAATACGTCTAACATAGAAAATATGTATGGGATGTTTACCAGGTGTGATTCTTTAGAAGTGTTGGATATGAGCGGGCTCGATTTGAGAAATTTAAAAAAGGGATGTGTTTTTTGCTATGAAGCAGGAGGAATATGTAATCCTTCATGCTATGCAATGCAAGAAATATATACCCCTAAGAACCTTAATTGCAATATGCATTTTCCACATACAGAAAGAAATGAAGTATGGTTTGATGTGAATGGGAATGTATATTCTGAAATTCCAAAAAAAATGTCAGAAAGTATTTTCTTACAGAAAGGTCAAAAAATGGAACCGCCAGTTGCTGATGTTGGTGGAGGCAATTATTCAGAAGCAAAAACGGTATCTTTATCGACTGTCGAAGAAGGAGCGGATATTTACTATACTATTGATGGGAGTAATCCAAACAGAGAAAATGGGATATTATACACGGATCCAATCTCGATATCAGAAGCTGTTGAATTGAAAGCAATCGCATCAAAATCCGGGAGACCGAATAGTGATGTCATGTCCGAAACATACAGCTTTGCGATTAGTAAAGAAACAGTGAATATGAATGATCTGGAATTGGGAGAAGATAAGGCGGGAAAAGTCGAGGACGATATTACACAGGTATTTCCGGCAGATTATGAGTTGGAGTTAGCGCTGGTGCCGGTAAAGGCTTCTAGTGAAGTGCAGGTAGATGGTACATATAAAGTAAAAGTATCTATCGGTATAGAGAGGGAGGATCTTCTGGATGATGAAACAGAATGGCTAAGATATAAAAAGTGTGTAAAAGATTTGGAAGACAATTCTTTATCTGTAAACGGAATGAAAACATTACTTCAAAAATTTGACAGTAAGTCGTTAAAAATTGCAAAGACAACTGCCTTTGAAGTGTTGCCGGAAGTCTCTGCTCTGGGCTTCGCAGAAGTGAGGATTGATAAAAATGGTAATATTATTGAATCCGACTGTAAAATGCAAATGGATGCAAAGTGGGAAGGGAGTGTGGTGTGGCCCTTCGTAACGCCTTTTGGTCCTGTATATTTGAAGCTGTCAGGCGAGGCAAAGGTGTCAGGAGAAGGGGTTCCGGCCTTAGAGGTGTTGGATGCCAGGGCATTTTCATTACAGTTGAAAGAAGGAAAAGTAAATGTTGAACCAGAGATATCAATAGAAGCAGGCTATGGTGTCGATAAAGTGGCGACATTAGGCGCGCATGGAACAGCCAGCGTGGATTTTCAGGTGTTTCCGGCATCCAGCGCCGAATTTTCCGGAAAAGCAGGAATCCATGCTTATATAGCATTTGTTTTTGATGAAGAATATAACTTTCTGACAGCGAAAAGTGTCTTGTGGGATACGACAGATAAAGCCTCTAAAAGTTTAAATTCCAATTTAAAGTCAACTGGATTGAAAGTGATGGATAGAGCCTATGCAGATAATACCTCTTCATGGAATGGAGATTGCCTGTCAGTGGAACGAAGTTTAAATTCTGAGGGAAATGCTGAAAATACAGGTGTTGCCGAAACGAATTCTGTTGTTCTGCAGACAAATATCATGCCGAATACTCTTCCGATGATTCAGAGGATCGGTAATGAAAACATTATGATTTTTCAAACGGATGTCAAGAAACGAGATGATTTAAACAGATCTTGTCTTATGTATTCAGTAAATAGTGACGGTCTGTGGTCCGATCCGGAGCCGATATGGGATACTGGAACAAATGATCTATACGCTGATTTACAGGTTGTTGGAAACAAACTATGTGTCGTATGGCAGAAGATTAATGATGAGTTGGATGGAAATACAGAAAATGCCTATACAGATATGCAAAAGAAGTCAGATATCTGTTTCGCAATGTATAATCCGGATACCCGTAAATTTGAAAATGCACAGTATGTTGTAAATGATGATCAAACTGATATGATGCCGAAACTTGCAATAGGAGGAGATGCTATTACAGCAGTATGGGTAAGAAATTTGGCAGATGATTTTATGCAGCGTTCAGGCAAAAACCAAGTGGTATACAAAACACTGGAAGGAGAAAGCTTTGGGGAAGAAAAACTTTTAATAGAAGTAGACAAGCAGGTAGAAGAATTAACAGCATTTTATGAGGAAGGAGACTTGCAAGTTGGATTGGCAATGGGAAGTTTGTCAGATACACAGTTAAACGACATAAGTGTTATAAATGTTGCCGGAGAAGAAACGGTTGTTTTATCGGAAGCGAAATCAGCATCCGGAATACAGTACCTTGACGGAATAGTATATTTTTGGGAGCAGGGGGCCATGAGGTCATATAATCGGCAAACTGGAGAACTGACAAAAATTCAAGCTGGGGAGCAGAACATTTTATCCAATGCCCAAATATATAAAAGTGGGGATAAAACAGCGATATTGTGGAGTGAAAGTAATGTGGATGATGGGAAGGCCTATGTTTATTCGTCAGTAAAAACGGAAGAAGGTTTTAGTGACCCTGTACTGATATACGAAGGAAAAGAAAGTATTATGTATTTGGATGCTGTTCTCTTGGAAAATGGAGAGTGGAAGCTGATTATGAATACCATGAATAGAAACAGTGAGAAAGAAGTACATTCTCTGGCGTTTGCGAGTAGAGCGGAAGAACCTCAAATAGACGTAGAGATGGTAGAAATTGATCCAATTCCACAGGACAACGGAACCCAGATATCGTATCTTGTTACAAATACCTGTGAGCAGGTGGTCAATACTCTCGTTGTGCATTACGAAGATGCTAATGGAGTTGTAAAGGATTTTCCTATATCGGTAAAAATAAATCCAGGGGAATCAATGCAGGATAGTTTTGTTCTTGAGTTGCCGGAGGTGGTAGATACGACAGAGGCAAAAATTACGATTTATGTAGAGAGTGAAAGTGATTTATCTAACAATGTGGTTCCAATTACAGTCAGGCAGACGGATGTTCAATTGGATACATCTATGACAACAACGGAGGAAGAGGTCAACATTGCTGTCACAATATCCAACAATAGCGATATCCCGTCCGATGCGGTTGTCACCCTGTATGGAGATATGTCGCAAGATGAAGTGCTGGGAGAGACGAAATTAGCAGAGATAACAAAAAATGGGGAAGAGAGAGTTTATACATTTTGTGTGAAAAAATCTGATTTAAAGGTAACAAAAGATAATACGGCATATCTGCCGATAACAGTAACATCTGATAAGAAAGACATGAATTTGGATAATAATAGAACTGTGAAGATTGTATATGATATTGACGGTGGACATATTGAAAGAGGCGACATTAATGCAGACGGGAATGTGAATCTGGTGGATTTGATGCAGTGTCTGAACCATGTGGGAGGAAAAGAATTTTTAGAAGGAGAGGCGCTGGAGGCAGCAGATATAAATGAAGATGGCATAGTGAATCTGGTGGATTTGATGAGATTGCTGAATTATGTTGGAGGGAAAAGCGGAAGCATTTAAATAATTGATGCTGGCTTTAGTGACACAAATATTAAAAATGCAGTAGGAGGAAATTAGAAAAGAGAATGAAGATGAGAAAGTTTTGTAAAATAGTAAAAGCAATTGTTTTAGTTTTTGGGCTCGTATGGCTTCTGGGAGATGTTTCAGAGGTTAGAGCAGAAGAATATGTAATACGGGAAGCTTCTGGAGATTTAGAGAAACTTGCTGCTTATGAAATTCCGGAAGAGCAGGCTGAGCAATGGATTGAGGAAGGAAAAACATGGAATCAGCAGTCGCCTCAGTCTGCAGTCCGGTATCCGTTTTTAGAGTATGGATCTGATTACGGATATCAGGACATGACGAACCGTGAGCATGGAGAACAGCGCCAGGCATTATACCGGGAACTGGCAGAAGCCTGCCGGGATTTTACTACGAATGGTATAGATGCCGAAGATTATGTGGTCCAAGGCAGCGGGAATCAATATTCTATAGCTTTTATAATTAATACAAGAGAGATGGGGCTAACTGATCTGACTGGATCTGAGAAAGCGGAGGTTTATTTCATGTTCCGTCATGATAATCCACAATATTTCTGGCTTTCAAACAGTGTTTTGTATTCCCAAAGTACATTGAATGTTGTGACATATGATGAATATGCGGACGGAGATATCAGAAAGGCTACACTGGACGAGATTGTAAATACAGCAGAAACTGTTTATCAATCTCAGATTTCAGATGCAGATGATATGTATAACAAAGTGTTAAAGATTCATGATACTTTGATTGGTGATATAGAATATTCGGAGGATGTAAATATTCCGATTGCCCATTCGATTGCTGGAGCCATGACTTCTGGCAGATCAGCAGTGTGTGAAGGGTATGCGAAAGTCATGCAGGTTATGATGAACTGTTATGGTATCGAAAACATCTATGTCACGGGATTGGGAAACGGGGGCGGACATGCCTGGAATATGGTTGGTATGGATGACGGGAAATATTATTGGCTTGATGCGACCTGGGATGATCAGCCATACGAACAATTCCAGCATGATTATTTCCTTGTGGGAAATAATAACTTTACAGATCATATTGCAGATTCTCCAGAAGGAACAGGCGCAAATTTTTTATATGCATTACCGGAAGCCTCGGATGAAAATTATGTGTATCCCCCGAATACAGGCGATGAGGAAATTTATGAAAAGGGAGATGTTAATGGTGATTCAAATATAAATCTGGTGGATCTGATGTTGTGCTTAAATCATGTCGGGGGTAAAGAATTATTGGAAGAAAGAGGTTTTGCCGCAGCTGATCTTAATGTAGACGGCAATGTCGATTTGGTAGACCTGATGCGTTTGCTGAATTATGTAGGTGGTAAAAGTGATTTGCTGTAGATGGAATATTTACTGCCAGAGAGAATAGATGTGGAGACCTATCAGGCACTGTGCAGCTTCTTAAATATGGAGAAGGGACTAAAGGAAGTGAAAGAACTGCAGAAGGAGGAGAAGATAAATATGTGTCAGGCAATGGAAGAATGGTATCAGGACGCAGTGGAAGAGGGGATAACCCTGGCAAAGACGATCTTCCGCCTATCGGCACAGGGAAGGTCGGAACAGGAGATTGCGGAGGAAACGGGAATCTCGCCGGGCGAAGTAAAGGCGATCCTCCAGTAAAGAGACAGAGGAACTTTTACCTGGATTTCACTTAAGCTTCATTTTTTTATCACAATTTTGTGTTAGGCTTATCTCAACAAAACTTATACAGATTGCGGAGGTTGATGATGATGCAGAAAGAACGCAGAAGCCGAAAGAGAATCAAAGCAGATATGATGAGATCCTACTACATCATGGAATCAAAAGTAGACGCAAAAGCAAAAGAGATTTTTAAGAGAAAGCCTTATGCGGCCGTGCAGTAGCAAAGGCAGGAAAGAGGAATGTTCAGTCTTTCATTTTTTACATAAGTTCATATGGATAAGAGTCGGATTCCCGGCTGTTTTGACTGGATGTGTCAGAACAGCCGGGAATTTTTGCGGATGGGGACAGGGGAAAATGCAGATGGGGACACCGGCAAACGCAATAGGGGACGTACACTTTTGCAAAAAGTGTACGTCCCCTATTGACATCCCCGTCTGCCTGAGATATACTTTGAAAGTCAAAATAATTGAAAGTCAAATCAATATAGGGGAATACTTATGACAGGAATCATATGTGGGACGGGGTCTTATGTACCGCCCTATTCAATGGACAACAATGATATCGCAAAACTAGTGGAGACCAGCGACGAGTGGATCCGGGAGAGGACCGGCGTGGTGCGGCGCCACATCATTGAGGAAGAGACTACGGTGTCGATGGCGGCTGAAGCCGGGCGTCTTGCGCTTGCGGATGCGGGCGTGGATGCGAAGGATGTGGATCTGATCCTGGTATCTACCATTTCTTCCAATGTAATCCTTCCCTGTGCGGCCTGCGAGGTGCAAAAGATACTGGGGGCGGATCATGCCACATGTTTCGACCTCAATGCGGCCTGTACCGGATTTTTGCTGGGATATAACACGGCTGTGGCTTACCTGGAAAGCGGCGTGTACCAGACCGCTCTGGTGATCGGAAGTGAAAGCCTTTCCAATCTGACCAACTGGAGCGACCGGGGAACCTGCATCTTGTTTGGCGACGGAGCCGGAGCAGCGGTGATCCGTGCGGGAGAGGGCAGGCATTATCTTCCGGTGACACATTCCAACGGGGCAAAGGGAGAAGCCCTGACCTGCAAAAGCCGTCATGATCATAATGGCCTGACGAGAAAATTGGAGCCGGAGAACATGGCAGCGCCGGAATATTCCATGCAGATGGATGGCCAGGCAGTGTTCAAATTTGCCGTAAGAAGTGTGCCACAGGCGGTGGAAGAGGTGCTGGAGAAAAACCAGGTGGCGCAGGAAGACATTTCCTGTTACATCCTTCACCAGGCGAATCGAAGGATCGTAGAAGCGGTGGCAAAGCGGCTGGGAGAGCCTATTGAGAAATTCCCGATGAATCTTCAGGAATATGGCAATACCTCATCCGCCAGTATCCCGATCCTTCTGGATGAACTGAACCGTGCCGGAAAGCTTGAAAAGGGAAGAAAAATCGTGATGGCAGGATTTGGAGCAGGTTTAAGCTGGGGCGCTTCCATTCTGGAATGGAACTAAGGAAAGCGCAAAAAAGGGAATAAACTGCTCCGGCAGTTTATCATAGAAATGAAAGAATAAAAAAGTATGAATGAAAGAGGAGACAAAGAAATGTTTGAAAAAATCAAAGAAATGGTGGCAGAAAATTTAGGAGTAGACGCAGGAAGCATCACAGAGGAGTCTTCCTTTAAGGATGACCTGGGAGCAGATTCCCTGGACCTTTTCGAGCTTGTAATGGCTCTGGAAGAAGAGTACGATATCGAGATCCCAACCGAGGATCTGGAGCAGATCGCAACCGTAGGCGACGTTATTTCCTATATTGAATCTCACAAAGAATAATTCAGAAACTTTAAAACTTAGAAAGAATGAAAAGCGGGGTTTGAAAGATGAAGACAGAAGTAACGAAATTATTAGGAATCGAATATCCAATCATCCAGGGAGGAATGGCCTGGGTGGCAGAATACCATTTGGCAGCAGCTGTATCGGAAGCTGGCGGCCTGGGACTGATCGGTGCGGCCAGCGCCCCGGCAGACTGGGTGAGAGATCAGATCCGTGAGGCGAAAAAGCTGACCGATAAGCCGTTCGGGGTCAACATCATGCTGATGAGCCCATATGCGGATGAGGTGGCAAAGGTCGTTGCAGAAGAGGGTGTAAAAGTTGTGACGACCGGAGCCGGCAATCCGGAGAAATATATGGCGATGTGGAAGGAAGCAGGCGTAAAGGTGATTCCGGTCGTTGCTTCTGTCGCCCTGGCAAAACGGATGGAGCGCTGCGGAGCTGACGCCCTGGTGGCAGAAGGAAGCGAAGCAGGCGGACACATTGGAGAAAACACAACAATGGTACTGGTTCCGCAGGTAGTGGATGCAGTAAATATCCCGGTCATCGCCGCAGGCGGTATCGCAGACGGACGCGGTATTGCAGCAGCATTTATGCTGGGAGCACAAGGCGTGCAGATGGGAACGCATTTCGTAGTCACAGACGAATCCCAGGTGCATGAGAACTACAAAGAGAGGATCATCAAGGCGAAGGACATTGATTCCCGTGTGACAGGAAGAACTACCGGACACCCAGTACGGGCGCTTCGCAATGATATGACCAAAAAATACTTAGAATTGGAAAACAACGGTGCAAGCTTTGAAGAACTTGAGAAGCTCACGCTTGGCGGATTAAGAAAAGCCGTAGTAGACGGTGATGTGAAGAACGGAAGCGTGATGGCAGGACAGATCGCAGGTATGGTAAAAGAGAGAATGTCCTGTAAAGAGCTGATTACAAAGCTGGTAAAAGAGACCGATGCATTGATAAAAGGAGCAGGTTTTTATGAGTAAGATCGCATTTATCTATCCCGGACAGGGAGCACAGAAAGCAGGTATGGGAGCAGATTTTTATGAGAACTGCCCGTCCGCAAGAGAACTGTTTGACCAGGCAAGCGACGCACTGGGACTGGATATGAAGGCACTCTGTTTTGAGGAAAACGATAAACTGGACCTGACCGAATATACACAGGCGGCGCTGGTAACCACCACGCTTGCCATGACAAGAGTCGTAGAGGAGCACGGGATCCATGCAGATATGACCGCAGGATTAAGTCTGGGAGAATATTCTGCCATCGCGGCAGCAGGCGGGATGACAGAGATCGACGCCATCCGTCTGGTGAGAAAACGGGGGATCCTGATGCAGAACACCGTACCGGCAGGAGAAGGTGCCATGTGTGCGGTCATGGCTATGGATGCGGCGAAGATCGAGGAAGTGACAGGTCCCATCGACGGGGTGACCATTGCCAACTATAACTGCCCGGGGCAGATTGTGATTACCGGGGAAAAAGCCGGTGTGGAAAAGGCAGCGGAGGCTTTGAAGGAAGCAGGGGCAAAACGGACGGTGATGTTAAACGTCAGTGGACCGTTCCATTCACCGATGTTAAAGCCGGCAGGAGAAGAGCTGATGAAGGAGCTTCAGGAGGTCAGCTTAAGTGAGCTTAAGATTCCGTATGTGACAAACGTGACGACAGAGATCATCTCTGATATCAGCCGGACCAAAGAGCTTTTGAAAGAGCAGGTCAGCTCTCCGGTGCGCTGGATGCAGAGCATGGAGGTTATGATCGCAGACGGCGTGGACACCTTCATTGAGATCGGACCTGGGCGTACCCTGGCCGGATTTATGAAGAAGATTAATAAAGAAGTGAAAGTATACAACATAGCAGCCCTTTCCGATATTGAAAAGGTGGCTGCGGAAATGGAGGCTTCATGTTAGCAGGAAAGGTGGCGCTGGTGACCGGCGCGTCCAGAGGGATTGGAAAGGCGATTGCCTGTAAGCTGGCCCGGGAAGGCGCAAAAGTCATCATCAATTATAACGGATCAAAAGAAAAAGCCGAGGCTGTAAAAAGTGAGATCGAGGCGGCAGGCGGACAGGCAGAAGTTTACCAGTGTGACGTGTCTGATTATACAGCCTGTGAAACCTTTATCCAGACGGTCATCAAAGAAGAGGGAAGTCTGGACATCCTGGTCAACAATGCCGGGATCACGAAGGACGGCCTGTTAATGAAAATGTCGGAAGAGGATTTTGATAAGGTGTTGGACACAAACCTGAAGGGTGCCTTCAATACCATCCGTTTTGCATCCAGACAGATGCTGAGGCAAAAAGGCGGACGGATCATCAATATGTCCTCCGTCGTAGGCGTCAGCGGCAATGCCGGGCAGGCCAATTACGCGGCTTCCAAGGCAGGCGTGATCGGGCTTACCAAAGCGGCGGCAAGAGAACTGGCATCCCGGGGAATTACGGTCAATGCCATCGCGCCGGGATTTATTGAGACCGATATGACAGACGTACTTTCCGATAAAGTGAAAGAAGCGTCCGAAGCGCAGATCCCGCTGGGACATTTCGGAAAGCCGGAGGATGTGGCGGCAGCAGCAGCATTTCTTGCGTCTGAAGAAGCCAGGTACATCACCGGACAGGTGCTGCACGTAGACGGAGGTATGGTCATGTAGCAGACCTAACGAACCTCTATATTTATGAAAGGATAGTTTCTATGAAAAGAAGAGTGGTAGTGACAGGGCTTGGCGCCGTTACCCCGATCGGAAATACGGTGGATGAGTTCTGGAACAGCATCAAGGAAGGAAAAGTCGGGATCGGAGAGATCACCAAATTCGATACGACAGACTATAAAGTAAAGATCGCTGCAGAAGTCAAAGGCTTTGTTGCAAAAGAGCGCATGGACTTCAAAGCGTCCAGACGTATGGAGCCGTTTTCTCAGTATGCGGTTGCGGCAGCAAAGGAAGCTTATGAGGACGCAGGGCTTGACATTTCCAAGGAAGATCCCTACCGGGCAGGCGTGATCATTGGATCCGGGATCGGAAGTCTTCAGGAAGTGGAGAAGGATTATGAAAAGATCATGACCAAGGGACCGTCAAAGGTGAATCCTTTGATGGTGCCGCTGATGATCTCTAATATGGCAGCAGGAAATGTGTCTATCCAGCTGGGATTTAAAGGGAAATGTACCAACGTGGTAACAGCCTGTGCTACAGGAACCAACTGTATCGGAGACGCTTTAAGAGCTATCCAGTACGGTGATGCGGATATCATTGCGGCTGGAGGTACCGAAAGCTGTATCTGTCCGACTGGAGTGGCAGGATTTACCAGTCTGACAGCGCTTTCCGCTTCTACGGATCCGCTTCGGGCATCCATTCCCTTTGACAAAGACAGAGACGGCTTTGTACTGGGCGAAGGAGCCGGGGTGGTGATCCTGGAGGAACTGGAGCACGCAAAGGCAAGAGGAGCAAAGATCTATGCAGAGCTTGTGGGATACGGGGCTACCGGAGACGCCTACCACATTACATCTCCTGCAGAAGACGGCAGCGGCGCGGCCAAAGCGATGGAGCTTGCCATGGAAGAAGGGGGCATCGAGCCGTCTCAGGTAGACTATATCAATGCACACGGCACCAGTACCCATCATAATGACCTGTTTGAGACCAGAGCCATTAAGCTGGCGCTGGGCGACGCGGCAAAGGATGTAGTGGTGAACTCCACCAAATCCATGATCGGTCATCTCCTTGGAGCGGCCGGCGGCGTAGAATTTATCGCCTGTGTCAAAACCATCCAGGATGGTTTCATCCACCAGACGATGGGAACACGCGAGGCAGATGAGGAATGTGATCTGAACTATGCCATCGGAGCGCCGGTAGAGAAAGACGTAAACTATGTACTGACCAATTCCTTAGGATTTGGCGGACATAATGCCACCCTGTTGTTAAAGAAATACGAAGGGTAGAAAGGATCTGGAAATATGGAATTTGAAAATCTTATCAAACTGATCAATGCCGTTTCAGATTCATCTCTGACCGGATTAAAGTATGAAGAAAATGGTGTAAAAATACAGCTGACAAAAAAGGAAGGCAAGGTTAAGGTAGTCTCTGCGCCGTCTATGCCGCAGATGTTTGCGCCTGGTTCCTTTCCGGCGGCTGGATCCGCTTTGGCAGGAGAGATACCGGGAGGAGTGGAAACAGCAGGAGCAGAGACGCCGGAACAGATAACGGCTGATCCGTCTGCGGAGAAGGAGGGCAACATTGTCACATCCCCGCTGGTGGGAACCTTTTACGCAGCCCCGTCAGAGGATGCGGCCCCGTTCGTGTCAGTGGGTGACGCCGTAAAAAAAGGGCAGACACTTGCCATCGTGGAAGCTATGAAGCTGATGAACGAGATAGAGAGTGATTTTGACGGAAAAGTGGCAGAGATTCTGGTAGAGAACGGTCAGCCGGTAGAGTACGGCCAGCCGCTGTTCCGTATTGTATAGGGCGGCAGAGGAAATTGCCGTAGAGCAGGAGGAAAGTATGAAGCATTTAGACATCAACCAGATTAAAGAAATCATTCCCCACCGACATCCTTTTTTGTTGATCGATTATATTGAGGATTACGAGCCAGGACAGTATGCCGTGGGATATAAGTGTGTTTCTTACAGAGAAGAGTTTTTTGCAGGGCACTTTCCGCAGGAGCCGGTCATGCCGGGAGTTCTGACGGTAGAGGCACTGGCCCAGGTAGGTGCGGTGGCGATCTTAAGTATGGAAGAAAACCGCGGTAAGATCGCATATTTTGGCGGCATTAATAAATGTAAATTTAAAGGGAAGATCGTGCCGGGCGATAAAGTCCGCTTAGAGACAAAGATCATTAAGCAGAAAGGTCCTGTGGGAGTCGGCGAAGCTATCGCAAGCGTAGACGGAAAGACCGTTGTCAGCGCAGAACTGACCTTTATGATTGGATAGGTGGGGAAATCATGATAAAAAAAGTATTGATCGCAAACCGCGGAGAGATTGCAGTCCGCATCATCCGGGCATGCCGGGAAATGGGAATTGAAACAGTTGCTGTTTACTCTGAGGCAGACAAAGAAGCGCTCCATACCAAGCTGGCGGATGAAGCGGTCTGTATCGGGCCGGCGCCTTCTTCCGAGAGCTATCTGAGTATGGACAGGATATTAAGCGCTACGATCATCAGTGGAGCGGATGCCATCCACCCGGGATTTGGTTTCCTGTCAGAAAACAGTAAGTTTGCAGAGCTGTGTGAACAGTGCAATATTACCTTTATCGGGCCAAATTCCAGAGTGATCGCAAGCCTGGGGAATAAGCAGGAAGCAAGGAATACGATGATCGCCGCAGGCGTCCCTGTGATACCGGGAAGCAAGGAGCCCATTTACGATGTGGAAACCGGAGCAAAGGCTGCAGATGAGATCGGCTATCCGGTCATCATAAAGGCGGCCCTTGGCGGAGGCGGAAAAGGAATGCGAGTGGCGAATACTCCGGAAGAGTTTGCACAGAGCTTCCAGACCGCACAAAAAGAAAGCCAGATGGCTTTCGGCGATAATACCATGTATATCGAACATTTTGTACAGCGTCCCAGACATATCGAGTTTCAGATCCTGGCTGACAAATACGGAAATGTGATTCATTTAGGAGAGCGTGACTGCTCCATCCAAAGAAATCACCAGAAAATGATCGAGGAATCGCCGTCTCCGGCGCTTGATGAAAATCTGCGGGAAAAGATGGGGGAGGCAGCTGTAAAAGCGGCAAAGGCTTCTCATTATGAAAATGCGGGGACAATCGAATTTCTGCTGGAAAAGAACGGGAATTTTTATTTTATGGAAATGAATACCCGGATCCAGGTAGAGCACCCGGTAACCGAATGGGTGACCGGCATTGACCTGGTAAAGGAGCAGATCCGGATCGCTTCCGGAGAGGAGCTGTCCTACAGGCAGGAAGATGTGCATCTTTCCGGCCATGCGATTGAGTGCCGGATCAATGCGGAAAATCCGGCAAAGGGCTTCCGGCCGTCTCCGGGAACCATTACAGACATGTATTTGCCAGGAGGCAAGGGGATCCGGATCGATGCAGCTATTTACAGCGGATATACGATTCCGCCCTACTATGATTCTATGGTAGCAAAGCTGATCGTTTGGGCTAAGAACAGAAAGGAAGCTATCCGCAAAATGCAAAGCGCCTTGGGTGAGGTGATCATCGAAGGAATCGACACCAACGTAGATTACCAGTATGAAATCCTGAACCATCCGGATTACCGTTCTGGAAACGTTGACATTGAATTTATCGAAAGATTATAGACTGATTTAGAAGGTGAAGTCCTATGAAGCTAGATAATGTGTTTAAAAAGACCAGATTATCCTCTGCCAGAAAATCTTATATTGCGCTGAACCACAGAGGGCCGGAGGTGCCGGAAGGGCTTCTTCGGAAATGTAACAAATGCGGCGGCGCCATCATTGCCGAGGACGTAAAAAAGGGATATTATATCTGTCCAAAATGCGGAGGGTATTTCCGGGTTCATGCCTACCGCCGGATCGAGATGGTAGGAGACGAAGGAACCTTTGAGGAATGGGACAAAGGTCTTTGTACCCGTAACCCACTCCACTACAAAGGCTACGAAGAAAAAATCGCACATCTTCAGGAGAAAACCGGACTTGAGGAAGCTGTAGTCACCGGAAAAGTAAAGATCCAGGGGCAGGACACGGTGATCGGCGTCTGTGACGGCCGTTTCATGATGTCCAGCATGGGCGAGGTAGTCGGAGAAAAGATTACCAGAGCCGTGGAACGGGCGACCAGAGAAAAGCTGCCGGTGATTTTGTTTACCTGTTCCGGAGGAGCCAGGATGCAGGAGGGGATCGTTTCCCTGATGCAGATGGCAAAGACGTCAGCGGCGCTGAAACGCCACAGTGATGCAGGGCTTCTCTACGTAACGGTACTGACAGACCCAACGACCGGGGGCGTGACCGCAAGCTTTGCTATGCTGGGAGACATTATCCTGGCTGAGCCGGGAGCCCTCATCGGATTTGCAGGCCCAAGAGTCATCGAACAGACTATTGGACAGAAGCTTCCAAAAGGTTTCCAGCGGGCAGAATTCCTGGTGGAGCACGGATTTGTGGATGCCATCGTAGAAAGACCGAAGCTTCGGGAGACCCTGGGAGAAATCCTGCGGATGCACAGCAGGGACAGCGTTCTGGAGAGGACTCTGGAGGGTACTGCTTCTGAGGCGGCAGAAGATGGTGAAAAGGAGCTGCCAGAAGGAGCAGGCAATGGTCAGGCGGGAGCATCGGATGCGCGGGATGGACTTAAGCTTCACAACCAGGTGGCAGAAGCCTGGGACCGGGTGCAGATCTCGCGGATGAAGGACCGGCCGGTGGGCAGCGATTATATCCACGCCTTATTTACGGACTTTATGGAATTTCACGGAGACCGCTATTACCGGGACGACCGTGCTATCATTGGAGGAATTGCTTATTTCCACGGCATGCCGGTGACGGTGATCGCCCAGGAAAAAGGGACGAATACGAAAGAAAATATTGAACATAACTTCGGCATGCCTTCGCCGGACGGTTACCGGAAGGCGCTCCGGCTGATGAAACAGGCGGAAAAATTCGGCCGCCCGGTGATCTGCTTTGTGGATACGCCGGGAGCCTTCTGCGGATTGGAAGCAGAGGAGCGGGGCCAGGGTGAAGCCATCGCAAGGAATCTGTTTGAAATGTCAGGCTTAACCGTTCCGGTGCTTTCTATCGTCATCGGTGAAGGGGGAAGCGGCGGAGCGCTTGCCATGGCAGTTGCCGATGAGGTGTGGATGCTGGAGAATTCCATTTATTCCATTCTGTCACCGGAAGGATTTGCAAGTATCCTGTGGAAAGACAGCAGCAAGGCAAAGGAAGCGGCAGAAGTCATGAAGCTGACCGCGGGAGACCTGTATGAGCTGGGTATGGTGGAGCATGTGTTCCTGGAGCCGTCCCATTATACAGTACAGAATCTGAAGGAAGTTACCCGGGAAATGGATGAAAAGATCCGGGAGTTTATCGGGCAATACGGAGCATTGACTGCGGAAGAAATTACGGAGCGCAGATACCAGAGGTTCCGTCAGATGTAAACAGTAGGAGATTTATTTATGGATAGAAAACCATTGCGGATAGGAAAGAAAGTGGCACAGGTTCCCATTATCCAGGGAGGAATGGGAATCGGGATCAGCCTTGGCGGTCTTTCCGGTGCGGTGGCAAAGGAGGGCGGCATAGGGATTATCTCTGCCGCCCAAATTGGTTTCCGGGAGCCGGACTTTGATAAAAATCCCAAAAAGGCCAATCTAAGAGCCGTAAAAACTGAATATGAAAAGGCAAGAAGGATCGCTCCGGAAGGCCTGATCGGATTTAATATCATGGTCGCCATGCGGGGCTATGAGGATTACGTGCATGCGGCTGTTGATGCAGGTGCGGATCTGATCGTTTCCGGCGCAGGTCTTCCTACAGATCTCCCGAAGATCGTACAGGATTCGGATGTAAAGATTGCACCTATCGTGTCTACGGCCAAGTCAGCAGCCGTAATTTTAAAATACTGGGACCGAAAATACCACAGGATTCCGGATCTTCTGGTGATCGAAGGACCAAAGGCCGGGGGGCATCTGGGATTTCAGCCGGAGGAGCTTGCGTTTTACCAGCAGGAACTGCCTTGTGACGGTGTGCCGGAGTGTGTCTCAAACAGTCGTGCGGTGCGTTATGACGAAGAGGTAAGAAAGATCCTTTCAGTTGTCAGAGATTATGAGGAGCGTTACGGAACAAAAATTCCCACGGCGCTTGGAGGCGGTATTTCAGACAGACAGGCGGCGGACCACGCATTTTCTCTTGGAGCAGATGCCATTCAGGTGGCAACGAGGTTTATCACCACAAAGGAATGTGATGCGGATATCCGGTATAAAAAAGCATATCTTCAGATAAAAGAAGAGGATGTAGTGATCACAAAAAGCCCGGTGGGGATGCCGGGACGGGCTATCAGGAACCGATTTATCGAGCGGGTGGCGTCAGGCGAGAAGATTCCCCATACCCCCTGTCACGGATGTCTGCACAAATGTGATCCGGCCAATATCCCGTATTGTATCACGGATGCTTTGATCCATGCGGCCAAAGGAGAGCTTGATGAGGCGCTTCTGTTCTGCGGGGCAGACGCATGGAAGGCAGAACGGATGGAGACAGTAAAGGAAGTCATTGATTCTCTCGTGCCGGGAAGAGTATAATAAATGTAGGAATGAAAATGGCAGGTAAAAAGAGACGATAGAAAGAGGCAATCAAAATGAAGGATGCGTATGAATTGATCAACCACACATTAGTGAGTCTGATCAATGAGATCTGGGAGCTGGAGGAAAAGGCGATTATCACAGAAGAGTTTAAGGACCTTTCCAACAACGACATGCACGTGATCGAGGCCATCGGGCTGGGATCCGGAGGCAATATG